>OBLF01000145.1_pt1 | contig 89682 bp, 79 predicted proteins | sample 1519231 | NCBI WGS metagenome assembly OBLF01 (sample SAMEA2602895, study PRJEB22501) | metagenome
CAACAAAATGCTGGCTGACCAGGGCCTGACCGCCGCCACAGCCACCGCCGAGCAGATCGACGCCATCAACAAGGCTGCCGGCCCGTATGGTATTTTGTCCATCATCCTGATTATTATTGTCGGTGCTGTGCTGTATTTCGGCGTGCTGCCCAAGACGATGACGAATGATGAGAGGAAAATCTAAAAAAGATAAAAAATAAGAGATAAAAGATAATAGAATTGGTGGGATGCGTCGCTGATGCTCCGCAAATTTGACATTTTCCCCGCCCCGCGTTACAATATTTTCTACGCTCACCAACGAAAGGGGAATCCCGATGCCGGAAGGCTATACCCATGTGCGCACCGCCGCAAAAGCGGCGGTGGCGATCCATTACAAAATCCAGTGCCCGGCGGCGTTCGCGGCCGGTGCCAACGGCCCGGACAGCTTTTTTTGCTATGAGGTCTGGAAAAAACGCGCAAAACGCCACTATGACCTGCCGGGCCTCGGCAACCGTATGCACGAGGAAAAGACCGGCGCGTTCCTGCGCAGCCTGTGTGCCAACGTCAAGACTCGCCCCCAGGTGGAGTATGCGCTGGGCTTTTTGAGCCACTACGCCACCGACACCGTCGTGCATCCCTTCGTCTGCGCCATGTGCGAAAAAGGACAGCCCTACGGCAAAAAGGGCGGCCACGGCTACCTGGAGATTGCACTGGACTCCACCCTGCACGCTGAGGATACCGGCTCAAGCCTTGTGCCCGTCGAGGACGTCAGCCCCCTGCCCACCGGCGAGGAGCTGGCTGACATTACGGCGCTGCTGCACACCTGCCTGCTGGAAACCTACGGTGAAGATATCCCGGTGGAGTACCTAGCCGATGCGTTCTGGCACACCTACAAGCTGCGAGGCATCTTTCCCAGCAAGCACGGCGTGCGCCGGGCGTTCTTCTGGCTCGTGGAGCCGCTGTTCGGCGGGCGTGGGTTCATCACCGGCCATGTATCGCCCCGGCAGCTGGACAAACACCTGCCTGACGAGTGGACTGACCCCTTCACCGGCGAGCACCACGACGACGGGCTGTTTGCGCTGCTGCCCCGCGCGGTTTTGCGCAGCGAGCAGTTTATGGGCGCGGCTTTGCTCTACTGGATGAAGAAGCTGACCCCCGCCGAATTTGCCGAAAAGATCGGCAGCATGAGCTATTTGCAGGGCATTTCCACCCCGGAGAGCGACCCTGACGCACAAAATACCACAACTGAAAAGGAGATTTCCGTATGATCCGTATTACCATGCAGAACGGCAAGACCATTGACATTGAGCTGGACCATAGCGCCGCCCCCATCACCTGCGAGAACTTTGAAAAGCTCGTCAAGGACGGTTTTTACAACGGCCTGACGTTCCACCGCGTTATTTCCGGCTTTATGATCCAGGGCGGCGACCCCCAGGGCACCGGCATGGGCGGCCCGGGCTGGCACATCAAGGGTGAGTTTTTGCAGAACGGCGTTGCCAACCCCATCAAGCACACCCGCGGCGTCATCAGCATGGCCCGCTCCATGGATCCGAACTCCGCCGGCAGCCAGTTCTTCATCATGCACCAGGACGCCCCGCACTTGGACGGCAGCTACGCTGCTTTCGGCCATGTGGTGAAGGGCATTGAGGTCGTCGATGAGATTGCCGCCGTCGCCACCGACTGGAACGACAAGCCCCGCACCCCGGTCGTGATGGAAAAGGTCGAGATTGTCTAATTTGCCACGCGGTAGCACCCGGATGTTCGCGCATCCGGGTGTTTTGTTTGGGCAATCGCGCGCCTAATCGTGCGCCTTTAGAATAATAGTTGAAATCTTCCCAAAAATCGGTTATACTATTTTGTAATAAAGTTGAAATATGGGGCATTGTCCCCTTTGATAAAGGAGCACAAAATGGCACATACCGTTATGGTCACCGGTGCAGACGGCTTTATTGGCAGCCATCTGACTGAAGAACTCGTCAAGCGCGGCGAAAAGGTCCGCGCATTCTGCCTGTACAATTCCTTCGGCTCGCTGGGCTGGATCGACACGCTGCCGCCGGAGATCCGCAATGAAATTGATGTCTTTATGGGCGACGTGCGCGACCCCAACGGCGTGCGTACCGCCATGCGCGGACAGGAGCGGGTGTTCCACCTGGCAGCGCTTATCGCTATCCCCTTCTCCTACCACAGCCCGGACAGCTATGTGGACACCAACATCAAGGGCACGCTGAACGTGCTGAACGCCGCCCGTGAGCTGGGCACCCAGCGCGTGCTTGTCACCTCCACCAGCGAGGTCTACGGCACGGCGCAGTATGTGCCCATCGACGAGAAGCACCCCTTCCAGGGCCAAAGCCCCTACTCTGCCACCAAAATTGGTGCGGACCGCCTGGCTGAGAGCTTCTACCGCAGCTTTGACCTGCCTGTCACCATCGTGCGCCCCTTCAACACCTATGGCCCGCGCCAGAGCGGCCGCGCCATCATCCCGACGATTATTACACAGCTGCTGGCAGGCCAGACTGAAATCAAACTCGGCAGCCTGACCCCGACCCGCGACTTCAACTATGTCAAGGACACGGCCAACGGCTTTATGACGATTGCCGACTGCGACGCCGCCATCGGCCAGGAGCTGAACATTGCCACCGGCATTGAGCATTCCATCGGCGATCTGGCCAACGAGCTGATCGCCCAGATCAACCCGAATGCAAAGATCGTCTGCGAGGCCGAGCGCCTGCGCCCCGAAAAGAGCGAAGTCAACCGCCTGCTGGGCGATTCCACCAAGCTGCGCGAGCTGACCGGCTGGGCACCGCAGTACACCTTTGAGCAGGGCCTGGCCGCCACCATCGAGTTCCTGCGCGGCAACCTGGATCAGTACAAGGTCGGCCAGTACATCCTGTAATGCAGGGGCCGGGTATACCCGGCCTTCGACCTTGCCGCACCGGGCACTTTGCGGCGCGGCAAACAGCCGGGCGAGGTATGCCTCACCCCTACCAGAATCTAAGTTTATGTCAAAAGTTTCCAAGAAAAAGTTACTTTCACCCACCGTGCAGCACCCCGCCGCCCGGTGGGCTTTCGTGTTGGTGCTGTGCGCCGCGCTGGGCATCGTGGCCAGCTACTACTGGCGCGTATTCTACGGGCTGGACGCCCGGGGCCTTGCGCCGCTGGCCGTCACCGGCTTTTGTGTGGGGCTCAGCATCCTGGCGGGCACAGCGGCGCTGCTTCTGCGCCGGGTCAAAGATTTTGCCAAACGGGGCGCCGCCTGCATTTTGCTGTGCGGCATACTGTTTGCCTTTGCAAACCCGCCGCTGCAGACCCCCGATGAGACAGACCATTATCTGCGCACCTATGCGATTTCCATGGGGCACTTTGACTTTGACGCCGAGCGCGGCTACCCCGAGGACGTGAACGAGCTGGTCGCGGCGTTTCCCGGCGCATGGGTCAACGCCCATACCTCGGCCGGTGTCGGCACGGACCCCGATACCCACGCCGAGCAGGCCTACAACACGGCAGGCTATGCGCTGAAGCAATACGGCAAGGACGGCCGGGTCGAGAGCATCTGGGACAGCTTTACGCAGTATCTCAACTGGGAAAGCCGCGATTCTGCGGCAGATTCCGTAACTGAGCCCATCAGCTTTTTGATTTTGCCGTTTTTGCCCGGGGCACTGGGCATGGCGCTGGCGCGGCTGCTGGGATTTGGTGCGCTGGGCTGCCTGTACGGCGGGCGACTGGCCAACCTGCTGGCCTACGCGGCGATGTGCTATGCGGCGCTGCGCACTGCGCACAAGTGCAAGCCTGCTTTTTTGTGTATAATGCTGCTGCCGATGTCGCTCTACATGGGCGCATCGTTAAGTTATGACGCCACGCTGCTGGGCTGCTACTACGTCATGCTGGCGCTGCTGACCCGCGCCGAGTGGGACGACCGCACGGCGCTGTGGTATGCGCTGGCCTGCGTATTTGCCAACGGCACCAAGCCCTACATCAACCTGCTGTGGGTCGTGCTGCCCTTTGTGGTGCGCAGATCCGAGTGGAAGGTGCGGTTCAGCCGCGCCGTGTACGCCGTGCTGACAGCGGCGGGTGCGCTGGCACTGACCTTTGGCGTTGAGCAGTACGGCACACTTTTGCGCCACAATTACGGCGCGATTGCCCGGCAGGGCGGCACCACCGTGAACGGCGGTGCGCAGCTTTTGTTTGTGCTGAAGAATCCCTTGCGTTATATCGCGGTTTTGCTGGGTACACTGTATGAGAACGACGGTTTTATCGGGCAACTGGGCTTGTTCGGCTGGAAGGATATGCCGGTGGCATTTATCAGCCTGACCGCGCCGCTGGTGCTGCTGGCGGCGGCGCTGCTCTGCACGCCGTCTGCTGATGCCCTGGGCCGCCGCCGCACCGGCTTGCTGTCGGCGTTCGGTCTCGTCTACGCCGTGGGCGCGATGACGGCCATGTATATTACCTACACCCCCGTGGGCATGGTGCGCATCGTCGGCCTGCAGACGCGGTATTTCCTGCCGGTGTGGCTGCTGGCGGTGCTGGCTACTGCCGCGCTGGCCCGCCGTGCGCTTGCCCCGCGCTTGACCGCAGAAAAGGCCGCCGCCATCAGCGTCCGCCTGTGCGGGTGGTATGCGTTTGCAGGGGCAGTGCTCTTGTTCCAGCATTATTTTATGGGGCCGGTGTATACGATTTATAAGTAAAGAAAAGGCTTCTCCCCTCGGGGGAGAAGCTGTCACCGAAGGTGACTGATGAGGGGCGGCGGTGCCTCTATAGCCCATGTAAGGGTTATCACGGGGACTTCGCCCCTCATCCGGCCTTCGGCCACCTTCCCCCAAGGGGGAAGGCATTCCAGGAAAGGAGGCTCCCATGCTGCATCTTCTCTACGCCCTTGCGCTTTTGCTTTTACTGTCCGGCGCTTGTGCGATACTGGGCGAAAAATCCAATCTTTCCCCCGCCCTGCTGCCGCTGCCGGTGTTGAGCGGCGCGGTGGTCGTGCTGTACCTCTGCGGTATCGCGGGCGTCCTGCGGGCCGGGGCAGTGCTGGTGTTGTTGGCACTGACCGCCGTGTGGGTGCTGGGCCTTGTGCAGCTACGCCCCGCCGGGGTGTTCAAAGCGTGGCAGAGCGCCCTGTACGCGCCGGGCTTTGCGCTTTTTTTAGGCGGTGCTGCGTTTATCTGGGTGCTGTTCTGCGTACAGAAGCCCATGTTTACCCAATGGGACGAATTCACAGCCTGGGGCCTGGCCCCCAAGATGGTCGTGGAGCGCGGCGCGTTCTACGTGGCTGACCCGGTCAACCTGAAAGCCAGTTTCACCTACCCGGCCACGAGCCTGATTACGTTCTTATTCCAGCCTTTCGGCCACTGGGCCGAGTGGGCCTGCCTGGCCGCCATTGACACGCTGGCGCTGACCTGCCTGGCCGCCGCTGCCGCCCTGCCGCGGGAGCGCTGGGCCTGCGGCGTGCTGGTGTTTGCCGCTGGGTTCCTGCTGCCGCTCTTCTTTTCGGCCACGCCCACCGGCAGCTACGCCACCCAGTACGTCAACGCCATGGCCGACCTGCCGCTGGCAATGCTGTTTGGCGGCGTGTTCTGCCTGTATTACGCGGTGGGGCGCGAAAAGCACACCTTCTGGCTCACGGCGCTGCCGCTGGCCGTGCTGACGCTGACGAAAGATATCTGCTTTGCCTACGGCCTGATCGCGGCGTTTTTGATTGGCCTTGACCTGCTGTTTGCAGCGGACGGGCCTGTTAAAAAAGCCTTCCCGAAAGCCCTGCTCAAGGCGGGCGGGCTGGCCGTCGCCGTGCTGGCGGCGTTCCTCAGCTGGGGGCGCTACACAGCGGCTGTCACCCCGACGGCGGACACCGCCGCCAGCGTCGGCAGCGAGGGGCTGAGCTACGGCGCGGTCCTCGTGGGCGGCGTCAAGCAGCTGCTGGGCATCGGCCGCACCGAAAAGTTTTCCCAAATCATGGCCGCCATGGGCAGCGCGTTCTTCACCCGGCGCATCTGCCTTTTGGGCGGCGGCGTCATTGCCGTGGCGGCTATCACGATGGTGGCCGCAGCCGCCTGGCTGGCCGCCGAGAAGGGCCCCGCCCGCCGCCGCGTGCTTGCGGTGCACCTGGGATTTGCGTTCTGCTTTGCGGCGCTGTATCTGTTCCACTTGATTCTCTACAACTACAACTTTTCCGATATTGAGGGCCTGGCGCTGAAGGACTACGACCGCTACCTGGCCCCCTACTATCAGGCGTGGATGCTGGCGATGCTCTGCCTGTTGGCCCGCAGCGCAAAGGAGCAGCTGGGCCAGCTGGCGCTGGGCGGTGCGGCGGCGGTCATCATGGCCGTGTTCTGCTGGCGCGGCATCCCTGCGGCCGGGTTCTGGACCGGGGCCAACAGCCTGTATACCCTGCGCGCCGACGTACAAAACCGCGCTGACACGATGAATACTGTGCTCAACTGGCCCGACCGCGTGCTGGTCATCAGCCAGGGCGACGACGCCACGCGGTGGTACTACTACCGCTATGAGCTGACCGCCCAGGTCGTGAACGGCTTTGGCGGCTTCTATGGCCGCCTGGGCGAGACGCAGGACCGCTGGGACAGCGATTTTATGAACCTGGTGGAGAGCGAAAACTGGACGTTGTACGACTACAAGGCCGTCTGCGTGCCGGACACGCTGGTTGCCTACATGGCCGAGAAAGGCTGCGATTATATCTTAATCGACCGCGCCGACGACTATTTGCAGCGGGAGTTCAGCCCCCTGTTTGAGGGCGGCCTGACCAACGATATGCCCGCGACGCTCTACCATTTTGAGGGCGCGGACGCCGACGTGCCGTTCACGCTGGCGGCTGTGGCAGAAAGCGGGGTGGCGTAAATGAAAAAACCGCTTTTTAAGGCACGGCAGCTGCTGGTGCTGGCTTATCTGCTGGCGGCTGTGTTGTGGGTGGTGCGGTGTCTCGTCGGCTGCGGCGTGATGCTGAACTACAAAATGCAGGGCAAAATGCCCCAGACCCATGTGGACGCCGCTGACCTTGTGACCGAGAGCTTCGCGCCCTACTCCTCCAACGAGTGGTGGACGCCGCCGGATGATGACCCAGCGTGGTATCTTTCCACCGACAGTGACCCGCACATTTACTGGCAGGGGCAGGGATACATCGAGACAGTGGTGCTGGACGCAGCGCACCGGCTGCCCCCGGGCGGCGTGGCGCTGTATTACCTGAAACCCGGCCAGACTGACTACACCGAGGCGCAGAAAGTCTACGCCACTGTGACCGCCCCCGGCGTGTATACGTTTGATCTTGGCGGCAGGTGGGTAACGGGGCTGCGCATCGACCCGGACAGTGTGGGCGGCGTGCCGACGCTGTTTACCGGCATTGAACTGAACCCTGCCCGGGCGTGGTACACCCGGTTTATCCCCACTGCCGGCTGGTGGCTGGTGCTGACGTTTGGGCCATGTATCGCCGCCGCTTTCGTTTCCCTTTTTATAAGGAAAAAATAAAGCACACCGTAGGGCCGGGTATGCCCGGCCCTCAGCCAAAAGGCAAAATCGCTTTTGCGGGAAAGCTGCGGGCCGCACATGTGCGGCCCCTACATCCCTGCACACTTGTAGGGGGGCGGCGTTCTCGACGCCTCCTACCATCATCCCATATGAAGGAGTCTGTCCTATGGAACTGCTCTGCGTACTGGCTGCCGTGGCGGCGCTGTTTTGCGGCTGCACGGTACTTACGCTGAAATGCCGCGTCCCGGCGTCGGTGGCACCGCTGACGGCACTGTCCCTCATCGTGGCGGTGCTGACGCTGGCCGCCATGGCGGGGGTGCTCTACCCCATCACCTGGGCGGTGTATGCGCTCTGCCTGGCGGGCGGCGTGTGGGTGCTGGCCACCCGCAAAAACCACGCTGGAGCGGCGCAAAAGCTGTTCACCCCCGGCAGTGTGCTGTTCTGGGGCATGGCGCTGGCGTTCACCGTCTACTTTTTTGTGCGCCAGCCGATGGCCACCGATTTTGACGAGCTGAGCCTTTGGGCCACCGCGGTCAAAATCACGAAGGTCAACAACGACCTGTACGCCACGGCAGAATTGGGCACCCCCTGGGCCGCGACCCAGAACCCCGGCCTGCCGCTGCTGGCGTATTTCTTCCAGTTTTTGGGTGATTATGCAGATTGGAAAATTTACGTCGGTTATGACATTTTGTATTTTTCTGTATTTGCCGCCGTTGTCGGGGCTATCCCCCGCGAGAAATGGCGTGTGGTCGTGCCGATGGCCGCCGCGCTGTGGTGCGTGCCGTTCTTCTTCACGAACTACAACCACACCATCTACCTGACCACCACCTACATGACCAGCTACGGCGATGTGCCCGCGGGCCTTGTGTTCGGCGGGGCCGTGGCCGCGTGGCTGGCGCTGCGCCAAACTTCGGCCCCCAAATGGGCCGTGCTGCCGATTCTGGCGCTGTCTGCCAACCTGAAGGCCAATACGTTTGTATTGGCGCTGGTGGCAGCGGGGCTGGTGGCTGTGGACGAGTGGCTGTTTGCCGACGACGGCGATTTCAAGGCCGGTCTGCTCCCCCGCACCGGGTTCAGCCTGGCCTGTTTTGCCGCACCGATGGCAATTTACTATCTGTGGAATGTGCGCTATGTGGGCTGGCTGGTCAGCCGCAGCGCCAGTGATTCCGGCGTCGGCGAGACGAGCGCCCCGCTGTCCGCCGTCGTGGTCAACGGCATCAAGATCCTGCTGGGGCAGTCCGTCGAAGGCTTTTACGCCGAGCGCGAGGCCCAGTTCCGCACTGCGATGGCCGACATGGGCCACCAGTTCTGGACCAGCGACGGCAAGTTGAGCATGATCGGGCAGGGCCGCAATGTGGTCGCGCTGATCGCCATCGTGTTTGTTGTGGCGATTCTGGCGGCAGCGTCGCGGCGGCTCAAGGCACGTATCGCCGTCATCGGCGTGCTGTCCGGCGTCTGCTTTTTGGGCTACAACCTCATGCTGGCACTGAGTTACGGCTTCATCTTCAAGGATTTCCAGGCCGAGCAGCTGACCGACTACAACCGCTACATTTACAGCTATTACATCGGCTGGTTCATTCTGGCGCTGGGGTGTCTGTCGGTGGCGCTGCTGCCGCAGATCACAGTCAAGGGCGGGGCCGACGGCCCGACAGCAGTCTTTACAACGACCCGCCGCCAGCCGCACGCTGCCTTTGAGCTGTTTGTGCTGGCGCTGGCCTGCGGGATGCTGTTCCGCCAGAGCCAGCTGATTTTGCCGCAGCTGAGCGTGCTGGGCTTTGCGGACAGCGAGTTCACCGACCGCCGCGCCGAGCGCGCCGAGGCCGAGCTGGTGTGCAGCTACCTGGCCCCCGATGACCGCGTCTTTTATGTCGGTCAGGGCGACAACGGCGAGGGCTGGTTCAGCGCCGTGTTTGACTTCTACCCGATTCTGGTAGACTATTCCGGCACCGTTACCACCGACCCCGACACCGGCGAAACCAAGATGATCGGCGGCGGCGGCGAGCTGGGTCTGCCCGAATTGCAGCCCAGCGAGGGCGTGAAAAACACCTACTACCACGGTTTTACGGCAGAGGAGCTGGACGGCATCGTGCGCGGCAACGGCTGCACGGTTCTGTATATCCAGACACTGGATGATATTTTTGTGCAAAGCTACGCCGACCTGTTCACCGACAAGCTGGCGGCGGCCCAGAGCGGCGAGACACTGCTCTACCGCGTGACCGATGCGGGCTTTGCCCCAATGCAGATGGAGGTGAGCGCCCCGTGAAAGCGATGAAAAACTGGTTTGCGCGGCGCGGGGCACTGCCCATCACCGCGTACCTGCTGGCGCTGGCCGCCTGGCTGGTGCTGGGCGCGGCTCACTTTGGCAGCGATGCGCTGGCGAAAGCCCAGGGCCGCCTGGCCGAGGAAACGATGACCGTGACCGACTGGCAGCTGGTGGGACTGACCCAAAATGAGGACGGCACGCTGACCACCGTGGACGGCGACCCGCAGATGATTTTGGAAAATGTCGATGGCCGCGTGGTGCGCACCATCAGCTACACCGCGCAATTTGACGGCGAAGCGCGGGAAATGTGCCTGTACTACACCACAAAAGTCGGCGAAGATTACTCTGCCGACCGCCGGGTGTTTCCCCAGAGCGTGGGCGAGGGGCGGTACATCTACACGCTGCCCCGCACCAGCCTGGCCGCGCTGCGGCTGGACCCCTGCAGCCCCGAGGAAAGCAAGACCGTGACGCTGGCGGTGCGTGATATCACCTTAAACGCCGCCGACACGCTGCCCGCCGTGTGGCAGTATTTTGTGCCGACGTGGTACCAGGCGTTTTGCCTGGTGCTCTACCCGGCCTTGGCAGCCGCCGCCGTGAGCATGATTTTTGCGGTACTCAAAAAAGAAAAATAATTACGGAATGAGCAGATGTTTCACTTCGGGTGGGGCATCTGCTTTTTTGGTGGGGTAGAGAATGCAGGGGCCGGGTATGCCCGGCCCCTACAATCTTTTTGGCAAAGCCTTTCATTTTGCACCGTCTTTTTCGATAATTTTGCACGAATCTGTTGCTTTTGGCATTTGTGTTATATTATAATAGTTAACGTATGGGAGAATGTGCTTTTTCGGGCGTTTTCTCCGGTCTTATGTATAGGTAAAGGGACCATGAGCGAAAAAGAAAAGATCCTGATAGCGGACGATTCCGCAATGAACCGCGCTATCCTGACGGAGATGCTGGGCGACGGTTACGAAATCCTTGAAGCCGAGAACGGCCGCCAGGCGGTGTCCATCATGCAGACCAACGTCGACATTGACCTGCTGCTGCTGGATATCATGATGCCCGAAATGGACGGCTTTGATGTGTTGGCCATGATGAATAAATATCACTGGATCGACGATATCCCGGTCATTATGATCTCGGCCGAGAACGCATCCAGCTATGTGGAGCGTGCCTACGATCTGGGCGCAACTGACTACATCAGCCGCCCGTTTGATATGGCCATCGTGCGCCGCCGCGTCATCAACACCCTGATGCTCTACGCCAAGCAGAAGCGCCTGGTGCGGCTGGTGGCCGAGCAGGTCTACGAAAAAGAAAAGAGCAACTCGACGATGATCAACATTCTCAGCCATATCGTCGAGTTCCGCAACGGTGAGAGCGGCCTGCACGTGCTGCACATCCAGACGGCGACCGACATCCTGCTGCGCACGCTGGTCCGGAAAACCGACAAATACAATCTGAACGCCGCCGATATCTCGCTGATCAGCACGGCGTCGGCGCTGCACGACATCGGCAAGATCAACATCCCAGCGTCGATTCTGAACAGGCCCGGCAAACTGACGAAGGAAGAGTTTGACACGATGAAGACCCACACCACCACCGGTGCGGAAATTCTCGACAAGCTCCCCTTCCAGCAGGAGTCGCCGCTGGTCAAGACAGCCTACGCCATCTGCCGCTGGCATCACGAGCGCTGGGACGGCCGCGGCTACCCTGACGGCCTGAAGGGTGAGGATATTCCCATTGCCGCGCAGGTCGTGGCAATGGCCGACGTCTACGACGCCCTGACGAGCGAGCGCTGCTACAAAAAAGCCTTTGGCCATGACAAGGCCATGGAGATGATTTTGAACGGCGAGTGCGGGCAGTTCAACCCGCTGCTGCTGGAATGCCTGACGGATGCGGGTGCGCGGCTGCACGCCGAGCTGAGCCTGGCCTCCTCCGGCGGAAGCCGCCGCAACTACCTGGCCGAGGCACAGCATATCTCGGAGGTGCTGCTGCACGAGAAATCGCTGCCCGGGCAGGATCACATCCTGCGCACGCTGTCCGTGCTGCGCACCAAGGCGAATTTCTTTGCCGAAAACGCCCGCTGTGTGCAGTTTGATTACAACGAGGCCACCGGCCTGGTGCGGTTCTCGCCCTGGGCGGTGGAGCATATGCAGGTGCCGGAAGAGCTGCATCTGCCGGACGAAGCCGATCAATCCGGCTTTGCCATCGCGGATATTGATCGTATCCGTACCGCGCTGCGGGCCACGACAGTGAACCGCCCCCACGCCGAGCTTTCGATGCTGCTGCCCATTGACGGCGAGCTGCGCTGGCATCATGTGTCGCTCTGCGCCCTGTGGAGCGATGAGATCCCGCCCCTTTACATCGGCGCGGTTGGCCAGGCCAACCCCGTGTAACAAGGGGCAACGCAACGCCTGTGTCACTGCGGAATTTACCGCTGAAGAATAAAAGTGAAAATGAGAAAGGCAGAAATGATATGACGTTACAGGAATTTTATGCCCGCGTCGGCGGCGATTACAATGCCACCCTGAGCCGTCTGCCCAGCGAGGCCCTTGTGAAGAAGTTTATCCTGAAATACCCCGGCGACCCCAGCTTTGCCCAGCTGAAGGACGCGCTGGCCGCCCAGGATTGGGAGCTGGCTTTCCGCGCCAGCCACACACTGAAAGGCGTGGCCCAGAACTTAGGGATGGACCGCCTGTACAAGGCTGCCGCAGCCCTGTGCGACGCCGTGCGCGGCCCCAAGCCGCTGGAAGATGAGAGCCTTTGGCCGCCCGTCCTTGCTGCCCACGAGGAAGTGCTGGCGGCAATCCGCGAACTGTAAAGCCCCCCTTGCAGGTCGGCCCTGCAGAATACTATGTGCGGCGTCTCTGCCGCTGCACAGGAAACCGGAGTGCCCCTGCCATGTATAATAAAAAGGAGAACCTCCCCGCTCTGCGGCGCACGGTCTGCTGCCTGCTGCTTACCAGTATGCTATTGGCCGCGCTGCTGGGCTTTGCCATGCCTACCAGCGCGGCGGGCAGCGATGACACGCCCCGGCGCACCCTGCGCGTAGGCTTTTACGCCTACACGGGCTACCATGTCATGGACGAGGACGGCCACCGCAGCGGCTATTCCTACGAGGTACTGCAGCGCATTGCCCAGCATGAGAATGTACAGTTTGAGTATCTGGCTTACGACTGTGATGCCAACGAGGCCGCCGATATGCTGGAGCGCGGCGAGATTGACCTGCTGCCCACGCTGCGCAAGACCGACGAGCGCGCCGAGCGCTTCGACTTTTCCAGCGAGCCGATCTCCAATGTAGCCACAATGCTGACCGTCAAGGCCGGCAACCGCAGCATCGTGGCGGGCAACTATGATACGTTTGACGGCATGGTCGTCGGTATGAGCCGCAGCGGCAACGGCCGCAACGAGAGTTTCAAGGCCTACGCTGAGAGAAACGGCTTTACCTACACGCCGGTCTATTTTGACACCGATGAGGAACTTTCCGCCGCACTGCGCAGCGGCACCATCACGGCGGCAGTCTCCAACCGGATGCGCCAGACCTCCAACGAATGGGTCATCGACACCTTTGACAATGAGGACGTCTACATTGCCGTGCGCAAAGGCGATGCTTCAACCCTGCGGCTTGTCAACGACGCGTTGATCCGTATGGACCGCGACGACCCCACCTGGCGCACGACCCTGTTTGACAAGTACAATAAGAACATCCACACCAGCAACAAGCTCTACCTGACCGCTGCTGAGGAAAACTACATCACGGCCCACAATGCAGCGGGCAAGGAGTTCACCGTGCTGGCCAACCCGGACCGCTACCCCTACTCCTATCTGGACAAAGACGGTAAGCTGACCGGCATCATGGTAGACCTCTTTAAGCTCGTGGCGGGCCGCGCCCGGCTGCACTACAAGTTCTTGACACCGGCTGACCGCACCGAGTACAAGCAGATTCTCAATGACCGCGCGGCGGATTTTGTCATTGATTTGACCAGCGATTTTTCCACCGCCGAGGATTACGGCTACAAACTGACGGACAGCTACCTCTCGGCGGAGTTTTCCTGGGTGTTGCTGCGCAGCCACGACGGCGACCTGCGCAGGGTGGCCGTGGCCTACAACTTCAACACCGGCGCGCTGGAGCTGCCCGGCCTGGACGACTGCGCCACCGTCGAGTACATGGACTCCTTCGATGACTGCCTGGCGGCGCTGCACAGCGGCGAAATTGACGCCTACTACACGTACACCTACCAGGCCGAGCGGACCGTCTTTGACGACAAAAAGAACGAGCTGCGGTCGATGCTCAGCGACGAGCGGCGCAGTTTTTGCATCGGTGTCAACCGCGATTACGACGTGCTGCTGCGCAGTGTGCTGAACAAGAGCGTAAACAGCCTGACCCGCGCCGAGATCGTCTCCATCACCAACAAATATATCAACCTGGGCACGCAGAAATTCTCGCTGGTGCGCTTGGCGTACCAGTATCCGCCGGTCATTGTGCTGACCTACCTGTGCGTTGTCGCCGCGATCGTCTGCATCAGGCTGGTGCTGCGCAGCCGCCGTTTCCGCGCCGAGGCCGAGAAGGCCCTGCACAAGGCCGAGGAAGCCAGTGCTGCCAAGACGGAATTTTTGTCGAATATGTCCCACGATATCCGCACACCCATCAACGGCATTATGGGTATGCTGGACATTGCCGAGGAAAATTTTGACGACAAAGCACGTGTCAAAGACTGCATAGCCAAGATGCGCGGCGCGGCGTCCCACCTGCTCTCGCTGGTGAACGACGTGCTGGATATGTCCAAAATCGAGTCCGGCAGTATGCAGATGCTCAACACCCCGTTTGATTTGCGGGTGCTGCTGGATTCCTGCTGCGGCATTCTGGAAGGGCAGATCACCGAGCGGAACATGACGTTCACAAAGCAGATCGGCCCGTTCTGGCATCCCTACCTGGTGGGCAGTGAGCTGCACATCCGCCAGGTGCTCATCAACATTCTGTCCAACGCCGTCAAGTACACGCCCGACGGCGGCGAGATCAACTTCCGCGCCAAGGAGACGCTGTTTGAGGAAGGCCTTGTCCACCTGCGCATGGAGATCAAGGACAACGGCATCGGCATGAGCGAGGAGTTCATGCAGCACATCTTTGAGCCGTTCACCCAGGAACAGCGCACGAGCCGCACGACCTACAAGGGCACCGGCCTGGGCATGGCTATCACGAAAAAACTCGTTGACCAGATGCATGGCTCGCTGGATGTGGAGAGTGAACCCGGGAAGGGTTCGACCTTTATTTTACGGCTGTCGCTGCCGGTGGGCGAATGCCCCGCCAACGCCCCTGACCCGATGGAGGAAAAGCGTGCGCCTGATTTGAAGGGCCTGCACCTGCTGCTGGCCGAGGACAATGAGCTGAACGCTGAGATCGCCGTGACGCTGTTGGAGGAACAGGGCGCGAAGATCACCGCTGTGACCAACGGCAAGGAGGCGCTGGAGGCCATCCAGAACGCCGCGCCCCGCACCTACGACGCGATTCTGATGGACGTGATGATGCCTGAGATGAACGGTTTGGAAGCTACCCGCTGCATCCGCGCGTTTGAGGGCAAAGGCCCCGACGAGGGCACGCCTATCATTGCCATGACGGCCAACGTCTTTGCCGACGATGTAAAGGCCTGCTTGGATGCGGGCATGAACAGCCATGTAGGTAAGCCGCTGGACATGAAGATTCTGATGGCCGAAATTTTGAAGTACACGAACCGCACCCGCTCGATTTGCTGAAGAATCTAAAGTAAAACCCGCTTTTTTCAAATTAGATTAAGAAAATGTGCCCGCCATATTGCAAAAACTATTTTTTCGGATGTATAATAGGAAGGATAGTTTTTGTGGTATGGCGGGTGCTTTTGTGTGCCCCCGAACATGGAGGGTGAATTATGGCAACGAAGTATATTTTTGTGACCGGCGGCGTTGTGTCGGGCTTAGGCAAGGGCATCACAGCGGCCAGCCTGGGCCGTCTGCTCAAGACCCGCGGGCTGAAGGTGGCCAGCCAGAAGCTGGATCCCTACATCAATGTGGACCCCGGCACGATGAGCCCCTTGCAGCACGGCGAGGTGTTCGTGACGGACGACGGCACCGAGACCGACCTGGACTTGGGCCATTATGAGCGTTTTACCGATGAAAACCTGAACAAATACTCCAACCTGACCACCGGCAAAGTCTACTGGAACGTCCTGAACAAGGAGCGGCAGGGTGCCTACCTGGGCCAGACCGTGCAGATCATCCCCCACATCACCAACGAGATCAAGAGCTACATTTATAACCTGGCCAAGAGCACCGAGGCCGATGTCGTTATCACCGAGATCGGCGGTACCACCGGCGATATCGAGAGCCAGCCCTTCCTGGAGGCCATCCGCCAGGTCGGCCTGGAGCAGGGCCCCGAAAACTGCTGCTACATCCATGTCGTGCTGGTACCCTACATTTCCGGCTCCGACGAGTACAAATCCAAACCGGCCCAGCATTCCTGCAAGGAGCTGCAGGGCATGGGCATCGCGCCGAACATCATCGTCCTGCGCGCCGACGGCCCTGTGGGCAACGACATCAAGCGCAAGATCAGTATGTTCTGCAACGTGCGCCCCGACTGCGTCATTGAGAACCTGACGATGCCGAGCCTGTACGAGTGCCCCCTGATGCTGGAAACCGCCGGCCTGACCAACGTAGTGGCCCGTCAGCTGCACTTGCAGACCCCGCCCACCGACCTGACCGAGTGGAAAGAGCTTATCAGCCGCATTGCGACCCGCAGCAAAACCTGCACCATCGCGCTGGTGGGCAAGTATGTCAAGCTGCACGACGCCTACCTGAGCGTCATGGAGAGCCTGTACCATGCGGGCTTTGAGAACGAGAGCAAGGTCAACATCAAGTGGGTGGACAGTGAGCACCTGGTGGATCAGAACTGCTGCGCCGAGGAACTGAGCGACGCCGACGGTATCATCGTACCGGGCGGCTTCGGCGACCGCGGCATTGAGGGCATGATCCAGGCTGCCCAGTACGCGCGGGAGAACCATGTTCCCTACTTTGGCATCTGCCTGGGTATGCAGATCATGGTCATGGAGTACGCCCGCAATGTGCTGGGCTACGCCGACGCCAATTCCAGCGAGTTTACGCCCGAGGGCCATCATAACGTCATTGACCTGATGCCGGATCAGCAGGGTGTCGAGACGAAGGGCGGCACGATGCGCCTGGGCAAGTACCCCTGCACCATCACCCCGGGCACCAGGATGGCCGAGTGCTACGGCACACTGAACATCGACGAGCGCCATCGCCACCGCTATGAGTTCAACAACGAGTTCCGCGCCGAGTTTGAGGAAAAGGGCCTGGTCATTGCAGGCACCAGCCCGGACGGCCGCCTGGTCGAGGCTGTCGAGATTCCGGGCCGTGACTTCCACCTGGGTGCCCAGTTCCACCCCGAGTTCAAGAGCCGCCCGAACCGCGCCCACCCGCTGTTCAAGGGCTTCATCGCCGCCGCGCTGAAGTACCAGAGCGAGCACACCCCAACCGACCATCCCATGTCGCTGGGGGAATAAAATTGTAATAATAGAGGCTTCCCCCGAGGGGGAAGCCTTTTTGCTGCCCATCAATTTACAACTCTTTCACATTTTCCCCGCAATATCCCCTGCCTTCGATTCGTACTGTTATATAGAGCAGGCTCACACGAAAAAACCGCCAATATCCTGTCAAAAACCCGCGTATTTCTTGTGCGGATTTTTGCTTGCTTTATGCGCCCCTGGCGGCGTATAATGGTACATCATTGAAAGGGTGTAAATCTATGCGTAACTGGTGTTCGCGCCATCCGGTCTGGTTCATGGCGCTCTATGCTTTGTTTTACTTAACGTTTTTCTCGCTGCTGGAACACACCGTCCTGACGCCGGACCTGTGGGTCCACTGCCGGTTGGACGATGTGATTCCTTTCTGCAAATATGCCATTGTACCGTATCTTTTGTGGTTCCCGTGGATCCCGTTCACGCTGTTCTACCTGCTGTACAAGGCCCCGCGGGAGGATTTCTGGCGGCTGTGCGTGCCGCTCTTCACCGGCATGACGATGGCGCTTTTGTTCTACGTCATCGTGCCCAACGGCCTGGCGCTGCGCCCGCATTTTGTGCCGGGCAACGACATTTTCGCGCAGCTGGTGCGGATGATCTACCGCAGCGACACGCCGATGAACGTCTGTCCGTCCATCCATGTCTTCAACTCGGTCACGCTGATGCTGGCCTACTACCGCAGTGCGGTTTTTGACGCCCCGCGCCGCCGCTGGATGCGCCCCGCCGCCATGGTGCTGTGTATGTCCATCACGCTTTCCACGATGCTGCTCAAACAGCACAGCGTTATTGACGTGGTGTTCGGCCTGCTGCTGGCCTTGGCGCTGGACTATGGTGCCACGGTCTTGCAGAGCGAGGACGTCGGGCACAGGCGTCTGCCGGAGAGGTTATAAAAAACAAAAGCCTCCCTTGTTAAAGGGAGGTGAAGGGATTCCTGCGGCGGCACGGCAAGCGTGCACACTCCCGCAAGGTCGCAGCAATCCCCCAGTCCGCTCACGCGGACAGCCCCCTTTAACAAGGGGGCCTTTTTATTTACAGCGCATACACCAATATTCCCACAAGGATCATCGCCAGCGCAATGATTTTCTTGGGGTTCATCTTCTCATGGAAGATCGTCACACCGAAGATCGTGACGTAGATATACCCGGTCGCTTCCAGCACCGGGCCGACGTTCAGCGGCACGCCCTTGTAGGCCAGCATCGTCAGCAGCGTGCAGCCCACAAACAGGCCGTAACCCAGAATCACGCGCCAGTCGGTGTACTCAGCCAGGACGGACTTGTGCTCCCGCAGGGCGGCCTTTTTCAAAAGCACCTGTGAGACCGAGGATAAAAACGTGCTGCACAGATACAGCAGCACGTAGGGCAGCTGTGCCTGGTTCATTGGCCGCCCTCCCCTTCGTTATCGGCACGCACAAACAGCACGATGCCGCAGATAATAATGATCGCGCCGATGACCTGCCGCGGCGTGACGGCCTCTCCAAAGACGGCCAGGCCCAGCAGGATCCCCCACACGACGGTGACGGCCTTGTTGGCGTAGGCGGTCGTCAGCGGCAGATGCTTGATGACCTGCTGCCAGCCCACCGCGTAGACGACCAGCGCCAGCAGCATCAGGCCGTACAGCACGATGAACGCCGCGCTCAAAAACGGCTGCTGCGCGGCCAGCTTGCTGCACACGCTGCTGCCCGCATAGATACCCAAAATAATATGCAGCAGCAAGAACCACTTTGCCTGCTTCATGCGTTGTCCCCCTCATGCCGGATGACCTCGCGCTCGACGTACTGGGGGGCGGCATTGGCACACATATAGATGCGGCCGACATACTCGCCCATGATGCCCAGCACGACCAGAATCATGCCGCCCAGCAGCAGCAGCAGCGCCGTGGTGGACGCCCAGCCGATGGGTGCGCCTGCGCTGGTGAAGTGGCTGACGATAATATAGATCAGATACAAAAAGCCCGCCGCCGCAAACAGTGTGCCAAAGTAGGTGGCAATGCGCAGCGGCTTGACGGAAAACGACGTAAAGCCGTTCATCCAGAGATTCAGCAGTTTGCTTAAGGTATAACCGCTGCGGCCTTCCTCGCGGGCGCGGTGGTGTACCGGCACGTTGCAGATATGCTTGGTGGAGCGCAGCACCAGCCCGATGACATAGGGGTAGCAGTGCTCATAGCGCAGCATCTCGTCCACCACAAAACGGCGGGCGGCAAAGTAGCTGTTGACCACCAGCTCCGGCGGCTTGCCCAGCATGATCTCGGTCATTTTGCTGTTGACCCAGCTGCCAAAGTTGCGCCAGCCCGCCTGGCGTTTGCTGTCATAGCTGGCGTAGACGACGTCGTAGCCCGCGTCAATTTTTTCCAGCAGCTTGCCCACCTCGTCGGCAGGGGTCTGGCCGTCGTCGTCCAGGCAGACGACGATATCACCGCTGCACTTGTGGAAGCCCGCCATCAACGCGGCATGCTGGCCGAAGTTTTTCGCCAGATCCACGCCCAGCACATGGGGGTCCGCCGCCACCAGGCTGCGGATGGTGCCAATGGTATTATCAGGCGAGCAGTCATTGACGAGGATGACCTCGTAGTCATACTGGGGCATCGTCTGCATTGTGGCGGCAATTTCCGCCACCACGCCGCCCACCGTATGCTGGGAGCGGTAGCAGGGAATCACATAAGAAATTTTCTGCATAGCTGTGTACATCCTCTCAACTGCGCTTATAAACGACCAGATCCTCGGTGGAGACAAGCTCCTGCCAGTTTTCGGCCAGCAGGCGTTCCTCCACGCGGGTGCCGTGGCCGCACATGACATAGCGGGAATAGATCGGGTTTTCGGCATCCCACAGGTAGCTGTTTTTGTCAAATTCAATGCCCATGCCGTCCGGCACGGCGTAGAGGTAGCCGTGGAATACGCCGTCGTCATAGGTGTAGGCCAGCGTGTTGTCCCAGGGATCGGCACCGGCGGCCTGCACATCGGCGGCCAGGGCGTCCTCGACCACAGTCATCTGGGCGGCCATGACCTCATTCATTTCCGGCTGGCTGCCACGCTCAAAGTTCATGGGCAGCAGCAGGACGACCAGAATCGTCAGCCAAACCACCGCCGGGGCGGCGTCCTCCACAACAATAGCCCCCAGCAGCAGAATGGCAAGCAGCATCATGTGGCGCGGGTCGATGTTATACATCGTGAGCAGCACCAGCGCAATGGCGGCGCTGCAAAACAGGGCACAGGCTTTCAGCACCACCGGGCGGCCCTTGCGCTTATCCCAAAGCAGGCAGCCCACCGCCGCCAGCACGACCACCAAGAAGATGACGCAGCCGCCGCCGATGTAAGTCTTGCCGCCCTTGATGGTGGGCCAGATATCGTAGAGCCAGGCGTTGCCCAACAGGGCCGTTGCGCGGATCCACTCATAGCGAATCGCCGCGATGGGGTGGCCCTGCAGCAGCAACTGCACGCCGTCAAAATCCATGCCGCCGTCACTGAAATAGGGCGCGGCCAGCTTAGCCATCGCAAAGAGCGAGACGCCGAACCCCGCCGCTGCCGTGATAAAGCAGGCGCTACGGCGCCGTTTGTTCTGCCACACCGCCGTCAGCGGGAACACCCAGAACAGCAGCGCGTAGGGGCGGAAGATCGTTTCCACCGCGCAGGCCGCTGCGCAGACGGCGAGCCAGCCGGTCTTATCGGTGCGGTGCAGCGCCGCAGCACTGCCCACGATGAGAAACGCCAGCATATAGTGCATGGCCTCCGACGCGCCGCTGATGCAGGAGCGGATGGGCATGGCAATGGCAAACAAACCGGCACAGAGCACAATGCACTGCCACCAGTTCAGCTTAGCGCTGCGGGCAAACGCCGCAATGCCCAGCGTGATAAACAGCAGGTTGCACCACAGCACCACGTTGACGCTGCTGCCGAACAGAAAGCCCGGCAGCGCGTAGGCCCAGATGAGCAGCGGCCCCCAGGTGCCATAGCGGCCAATGTCCGCCGTGCCCTCCTGGTAGCCAAAGTACCCCTGCGGGCCGCCGTGGGTGATGACGCTGACGACCTGGCGATTATAAAGCACTTCGTCGTTGTTCATCGTGGTGGGCAGCCAGATTTTGTTCAGCGGGGTGCGGCTGGTCAGGAAGTAAAATCCCGCAAGGAACACGACTGCCCCCAACACGCAGAGCAGCGCATTGGGGGTCTTTTCGAGAAACGTTTTGACTTTTTGCATCGGTTTTGCTTTCATCATTCCTTCTCCGCCAGGCGGGCCATAAACACAACGTCCCGGTATTGGCCGTCCAGCAGCTCCATATCGCGGAAGATGCCTTCCTGCACAAAACCGGCCTTTTCATAGCTGCGGCGGGCGGCGGTGTTTTCGGCCAGCACGCGCAGACTGATACGGTGCAGGTGCAGCCCTGCAAAGCCGAAATCGGTGAACAGGCGGGCCGTCTCGGTGCCCAGACCCTTGCCGCGGGCACTCTCCTCGCCGATGAAGATGCCGTACTCGGCGCTGCGGTTGTGGGGGTCGATATCGCGGTAATAGACCGAGCCGACCGGCTTGCCGTCGGCCTTATCCACAATGATATACTGCACGACCTGGCCGGTGGCAACCTTCGTTGCCAGCCAGCTGCGGTGCATTTCCGGCGTGAAGGTCTGGCGGAAGATGAAGTTCTGCACCACAGACGGCGTGTTGCGCCATTTGACGATCAAATCGGTATCGGCATCCGTGATGGGCCGCAGCGTCACCGCCGCGCCGTCCAGGATGGGAAGTTGGGGTGTGTTCATAAAGTCTCACCTATTTTTACATTCTGCTGCCATGTAGGGGCCGCACATCTGCGGCCCGCAACGCGGTGGAAAACGGCCGTCTGCCCTATACGCAAGGGCCGGACATACCCGGCCCCTACATGGTGCGCATATAAATCATGCACTTCTCACTCTGATAAATCACCTGCCACCCTTCGGCGTCCAGTCGGGCGGCGGTGGGGGTGTCGGCGGCAGTCATCACATACCGGGAATAAATTTCGTGGTTCGGGTCGGTCAGGTAGGCGGCCTCGTCAAACTGGATGCCCATGCCGTCGGGCACGCCGTAGAGCAGGCCGCAGTGTACCGGGTCGCCGAAGGCGTAGGCCACCGTGTTGTCCCAGGGGGCGTCACTGTCGGCGCGGTAATGGGTCAGCACGGTTTCCACCCGCTGGACCTCGGCGTCCCACTCAGCGCTGTAATGGGGCATCGTGTAGCCGTCGGCCAGGTTCACCACACCCAGCAGCGCCAGCGCGGCCGCAGCCAGCGCCGTGCCGCCCGCCGGGCGGGCATCTTCCACCAGCAGGCTTGCCAGCAGCAGCACGTCCAGCACCAGCGTGTGGCGCGAGCCCTCGCCGGGGCGATACATTAGCATCAGCGCCAGAAAAACGATGACCGTCGTGACAGCGGCGCAGCCCTTCCAGAAGATGGGCCGCCCGCGCCGGGCATCCACAGCCAGGCAGACAATTACGACGGCCAGCAGCGCGAACAGCAACAGGTAATACCCACCGGTGCGGTTTGCAAAATCCGACGCCATTGCGGCAAAAACCGTCTGCATTGCACCGATGAGCTTGCGGGCCATATCCTTGGCCGCTTCTAACAGATGGCCGTGGGCGGCCTCCTGCAAAGCGCCCATATCGACGTTTGTGAAGAAATAGGGCGCATAAAATTTGGACATCAACACCAGCGTGCCGCCCAGCGACACAGCCCCGCCCGCAACGCAAACAGCGGCGCGGCGGCGGTCGCGCCAGGCCAGCGCCAACGGGTAGAGCCAGAGCACGGCCTCATAGGGGCGCACAAGGGTCGCCACAGCACACAGGGCGCAGAGTATGCCCCAGGCGGCGCGGTTCCGGTCCCGCCGGGCCAGGATGCCGCACCCCAACACGGCCAGCGCCAGCGCATAGTGCAGCGGTTCCTGCATGGCAGAGAACACATACCGGATCGGTGCGTTCATGGCCGCCAACGCCAGCGCAAACACGACCTGGCGTTTCCAGCTCAGCCGCGCGGCCAAGGCGAAAAACGTCCAACCTGCCGCGACGAACAGCAGGTTGCACCAGAGGAACGCATTTTGCCCGCGCAGCAGCAGCCCGGGCAGCGCGTAGACGAAGAACACCGCCGGGCCCCAGGCCGCGTAGGTGCCCACCTCGGCGTGGGACTCGTTGAAGCCGAAGTATCCCTGCGGTGCGCCGTACCGCACAGCGGCGGCCAGCTGCTTGCTGTAAATGACCTCGTCGCTCCAAGAGCTGGTGGGCAGGAAAATCTGCGTGACCGGCACTTTGTAGACGGCCCACTCGTACACCAGCAGAAATACCAGCGCCGCAGCCGCCGTGCAGGCCGCCCGCGCCCAGCCGGGCAGGCGTTTACTGTGCATAGAACTCCAAAACTTTCGCAATGACCTTCTCGCGGTCGGCATCGGTCAGGCCGTAGTACATCGGCAGGCGGACCAGGCGCTCACTCTCGGCGGTGGTGTAGACGTCCTCGCCGTCGAAACGGCCGAACTTCTCGCCCGCCGGGGCGGAGTGCAGCGGGATATAATGGAACACTGCCAGGATGTCATTGGCCTTCAAATGGCGAATGAACGCGGTGCGCTCCTCAAGATTCTTGCACTTGAGGTAGAACATATGCGCGTTGTGGACGCAGCCCTCGGGGATGGTGGGCAGCTCGACCTTGCCCGCGTCGGCCAGCGGCTTAAAGGCCGCATAGTAGGCGTTCCAGGTCGCCATGCGGTTGTCGTTGATCTCGTCGGCGTGGAGCAGCTGCGCCCACAGGTAGGCCGCATTCAGCTCGCTGGGCAGGTAGCTGTCGCCAAAATCGACCCAGGTGTACTTGTCCACCTGGCCGCGGAAGAACTTGGCGCGGTTGGTGCCTTTTTCGCGCAGGATCTCCGCGCGCTCGTTGTAGTCAGGATTGTTGATGACCAGCGCACCGCCCTCACCCATCGAGTAGTTTTTCGTCTCGTGGAAGGAGTAGCAGCCGAAATCACCGATGGTGCCCAGCGCCTTGCCCTTGTAGCTGCTCATAACGCCCTGGGCTGCGTCCTCGACGACCTTGAGGTTATGGCGGCGGGCAATGTCCATGATGGTGTCCATCTCGCAGGCAACACCGGCGTAGTGGACGGCCACGATAATCTTGGTCTTGTCGGTGATGGCCTGCTCGATTTTCTTCTCGTCAATGTTCATCGTGTCGGGGCGCACATCCACAAAGACGAGCTTGGCCCCGGCCAGCACGGCGGAAGTGGCGGTGCTGGAGAAGGTGAAGCTGGGCAGAATGACCTCGTCGCCGGGCTGGATGTCGCACAGCAGCATGGCCATGTCCAGCGCAGTGGTGCCGCTGGTAGTCAGCAGCACCTTCTGGGCGTGGAAACGCTCTTCCAGCCAGGCATTGCACTGTTTGGTGAAAGCGCCGTCGCCGCAGATCTTGTGCGAGTCGATCGCCTGTTTGACATACTCGAGTTCATCGCCCACGCAGGGGGGCACGTTAAAAGGGATCATGAGTAAAGCCTTCTTTCCGGCTGAATTTTTATAATCGTGTTTAGTATAACACAGTTTGCGGTATTTGTCACTTTATCGCGGAACAGATTTGCGGAAAATCACCTTATTTTTTTACGCGGGCGTCGTTGTAGGCGCGGATCATGCTGGCGGCGAACCAAAGCATGACGACACTGAACGCCACAAAGGCCACGGCAGCGACGGTGGCAGCGGGCGGCAGAAAATGCGCCACGGTGTAGACGGCCAGCGGCACAGCGGCGACAAGCGGCATTTTGCTGGCCGCCTTGCCGCACAGCCGCAGCAGCACCAGCGCCGCGCCCCAGAACAGCCACAGGTCCACCGCACGCAGCGCCGGTTCCAGCCAGACCCACGCGCCGCCGCTCTGTGCGCCGCTTAAAATCAATTCCAGCACCAGCCCCGCCGCACCGAACACGATGGGCAGTTTGGCCTCGCCCGCCAGCAGCAGGTAGCCGACCAGCGCCAGCACAGTGAGGGAAACTTCCTGAATGGCAGCGGCCTCCGGCACGGCGAGCAAGGCCCGCCCCGCCGCCGCCACCCCGATAAGCAGGTAAGCCAATGCGGTTTTGTTGCGTTTATCCATGGTGGAACTCCTGACGGTTTATTATACGCTTTTATCTGCGCCGCTTTGCAGGGGCCGCATATGTACGGTCCCTGCACGGATGCAATAACAAATTTATTATACCTCTTTTATAAATCCCTTGCAAGGTTTGTCGGCGGGGCGTATAATGAGAATGTTTATACACGGAAACGTGCGAATCGTGTATAAATCTACATAGAGAAGTGAGGTTTTTGGAATGGAGTTTTCCCATCGTCTGGAACTGTTCGGCCCGGAGATTTTTGCTGCGCTCAACGATAAAAAGGTCGCGCTGGAAGCCGAAGGGCGTCACCTGTACAATTTAAGCGTCGGCACGCCGGATTTTGCTCCCGCCGACCACCTGAAGCAGGCGCTCATCGACGCCGCGCAGGACAACGAAAACTGGAAGTACAGCCTGCGGGATATTCCCGAGATGCTGAACGCCGTCTGCGGTTACTACCAGCGCCGTTTCAACGTGGACACCATCACGCCGGACAAGGTCATGAGCTTTTCCGGCAGCCAGGACGGCATCGGCCATCTGGGCCTGGCGCTGTGCAATGACGGCGATTTGGTTTTGCTGCCCGACCCCTGCTACCCTGTCTTTATGACCGGCTCCCGCCTGGGCGGTGCCGAGCCGTGGTACTATAAACTGACGAAGGAAAACCATTTTTTGCCCGACGTCTCCGCCATCCCCGAGGATGTTGCCCGCAAGGCAAAGTTCATGCTGGTCAGCCTGCCCGCCAACCCGGTGGGCAGCGTCGGCACGCCGGAGCTCTACGCCGAGATCGTCGCTTTCTGCCGTAAGTACGATATTTTGCTCGTGCATGACAACGCGTACAGCGATATCATCTTTGACGGCGCCCACGGCGGCAGCATCTTCAACACGCCGGGGGCCGAGGAATGCGCGGTGGAGTTCTTCTCCCTGAGCAAGAGCTTCAACGTGACCGGCGCGCGCATTTCGTTCCTGGTCGGGCGCCCCGATGTGATCGCCGCCTGTAAAAAACTGCGCACCCAAATCGATTTTGGTATGTTCCTGCCCATCCAGAGAGTTGCCATCGCGGCTTTGACCGGCCCGCTGGACGGCGTGCAGCGCCAGTGCGGCGAGTACCAGCGCCGCCGCGACGCCCTGTGCGGCGGTCTGCGCAGCATCGGCTGGGATGTGCCCAACAGCCACGGCAGTATGTTTGTCTGGGCACCGGTGCCCGCAGGGTACAAGACGAGTATGGAGTTCTGCCTGGCCCTCATCGATAAGGCTGGCGTTATCTGCACGCCGGGTTCCAGCTTTGGTCCCAGCGGCGAAGGCTACGTGCGTTTTGCCCTGACCATGCCGGTGGAAAAGATTGGCGAGGCTGTGAACGCTATCAAGGAAAGCGGAATCCTGTAAATAAACAAAAGCACCGTCGACCCAAGCCGAGTCGACGGTGTTTTTTCGTTTTGAACAAATCAAAAATTACTGTGCATTATCCCGCAAGGCTGCACGCATTTCCTTCTGGATGGCCGGGGTCGTTTCGACCTTCTGCATCAGGGCGGCCAGCAGCTCAGGCAGCTGCTTTGCGGGCAGTTGCTCCGCCACAACAGACGCCAAATACTCTGCATGGGTCATAGCCGGTTCAAAGGTACGAGCATACGTTTTGCCACTGCGCACAAAGCCCACTTCACGCAGAACACCCTTTTCCATCAGGCTGTTCAGCATGGAAAAAATGGAGCGCTCCTTCCACTTGCGGTCAACACAGGTGGAGACAACTTCCGTCTGGGCCATGGCGTGGTCAGCCTGCCAGAAAATTTCCATAATCTGTTGTTCGCTTTTTGTCAGATGCACGTTTCTATACCTCTCTCAACAAATATCTATGCTTTAATAGTATAGGTTCGTGAGATAAATGTCAATGGTTTTTGGGAAATTTCTTCAAAAAAGTTTATGTTATATTGTAACGTTTTAACAAGTCTCACACATTTCCTCTGTATTTTTGTAGATTTCCAGTTTTTGGGCCTAGATTCGACGTTTCGCGTACTGTGGCATATGCGTGGCAAACCGTGCCGCACCATGCCACACTTTTGCCGCATTTCCGTTTTTTTGCTGTAAACCGCTCCAATTTAACTCTACCGGTTAAGTGGTTCAGCACCCTGCCTTCCACTGCTCCTGCAAGTGCTTTAAGGCATGTTTTTCAATGCGGGAAACATTCCGCCGCGCCTATTGTAAACGATTGGCCCTAAGAAATCGCTTCCAACTCACGGAAGCGGAATTTGATGATGATTTGTTTGTTTTCGGTCAGTTCCACACGCTCGATGAGGCTGACCAGAAGCTCCCGGCTGGTGTAGGCAGAATCCAAAAACTGCTGCACCAGCTCTCTTGCTCGGTCTTCTGTGCTGACAGGGCTTTCTTTTTGTGATTCCAGCTCTTTCAGCTTCTCTTCCAGAGAAGTTCTGTCCATCTTCACTCGCTGATAGATGCGCTCGAAGTCCGCTTCGGCAAGAAGTCCGGTCAGCCGATCCATATACATCTTATCCAGGTTGGCAGTCAGACTGTCGATCTTATTCTGAATGGACTGGATTTCTGCTTCATGGTTTTCCGCCTTGCGGGCTTTCTCTACTGCATCGGCAGCAATTGGCTGAAGCTTATTTGGATCAAGATAGGCTTCACAGACTTCTCTGACTTTAGCCAGAACTGCTTCGGTAACGACCTGCTCTTTGATGGAGTGGCAGGAACAGACACCTGCTTTGGTGAAACGCTGGTAGGTTCGACACACGAAAAACAGTCGATCTTCATCGGATACCGGCGGACGATTTAGCACCGCCATTGGATAACCGCACTCATGGCAGAAAATCAAGCCTTTTAATAAGAAGTCATAGGTTCTGCTTCGGGTGTGCTTGCGGCTGTTGACCAGCATCCGCACCTTCTGAAAGGTTTCTTTGTCAATCAGCGGCTCGTGGGTGTTTTCAACTACAATCCAGTTTTCCCGATCTTGTTTCAGACATTTCTTGGACTTGTAGCTGATTTTCACCGTTCGTCCTTGAACCATATTGCCCAGATAGGTTTCGTTCTGCAGCATTTCAGAAATGCGTTCGCTGGACCAAAGTCCGGCATAAGGACCTTTGCGTCCCATATTCCAGCCACAGTAAGTTGCAGGCGTCGGAACACCTTCTTCGTTGAGAGTCGCCGCAATCTTTCGGCAGCTCATACCATCCAATGCCATGGCGAAGATTCTGCGCACCACAGGAGCCACTTCCTCGTCGATGACAATTTCGTTTTTCTCCGTCGGATGCATCTTATAGCCATACATGGGCTTGCCGCCAATGAACTGACCTTTCCGCTGTTTATCCCGCTTGACGGATTTGATCTTCTTGGAAATGTCTTTGGCATACATATCGTTCATAATGGCACGGAATGGGGTAATGTCATTGGCGGTGGATTCTACACCGGTGTCAATACCGTCCAACAACGAAATGTAGCGCACTCTCTTTTCGGGGAAGTATCTCTCCATATAATGACCGGTCATGATATAGTCACGGCCCAGACGGGATAGGTCTTTGGTGATAACCATGTTGACCTTCTTGGCTTCGATATCCTCAATCATGCGCTGAAAGTCAGGGCGGTCAAAACTGGTACCGCTCCAACCATCATCGACATAGGTATCGTAAACGGAAAGGCGATGCTGCTGAACAAATTCATTGAGCAGGGATTTCTGGTTGGTTACACTTTGGGATGGTCCTTCGGTCTCATCCTCCTTTGATAAACGGATGTACAATGCGACATGGTAATCCATAGGGTTGCTTATTTCTAAGTACATAGTTTCCTCCTTGAAATAAGCGACCACTCATCGCAAACATTGTACAACAGGTTTCTCAGGTGTCGCAAGGATGCGGACAAGATAAAGCCGAAAAGACTCCTCCAACAACTCAGCGAGGCTCTTTTCGGCTTCGGTATATATGCAGTGCACAACAGGCAAGGTTTGTTTCATACGTTCTACCTCCTTTGTTCATCGTATGTAACGGGGCAAATTTTCTTGCCTGTCCATGTTGTGAAATTGATTGAAGTTTGCTGGAGCCGATTTTGGCTCCAGCTTTATTTTTGTCTGACGGTTGTGGTTGAGCGCTTACAGTGTTTAGAAAAAAATCCCTCTATACCAAGTTCTGTGTTGGTGTAGAGGGATTGCCTATTTAACTAAGTGACGTTGACTATAGCCTCGGCTGGCTTCTTGCAGCTCGTTGTTACTGCGGCTTTCGGATCTCCCTACTCTCCGTCTGCAAAACCTCCCCGAGTAGGAACAAGAACTTTCCTCCCATGTAACCGCCACATGATATTGTCAATATCACTTCCTACTGCCAAGCGCGTAGTGGTCTCTCACCACTTAGTTGTTGCCCATGCCTGGCACACTACGCCAGAAACCCGGCTCATACTTGACGCATAGCCGGGTTTCTTGAGAGGCTAATATCAATGACTGTTTTATAGATTGTGACCAAGTTTGTCATTACCTATATTTCAGTTCAGAATGTCCAGCATACTATGTTTATTTAGCTTGAACTATCACTTCTCCCTGACAATGAAGCAACTGAATCTCTAGTGTGCCTGGGATTCGCTGCGCAAATTGCGCTGGCTCTCCATCAATAGTAACGGAGTAGTCCGAATATTCCTCATTCATCACGGCTAGAAGTAAGCCTCCCACTCGACTGGTTTTATACCGAATTCTAGCGCTGGAATAATCGTTAGAAAAGTGCCACTCCTCTAACCAGGTGTCAAACCCAACCGTTACGTTACCCGGCTTATAGTATGAATGATACCACACCACAAGTGGAGAGGATAAGCCACTGAACTGATGGAACCATCCTCCTCGCTCACTTTCAATTTGGATCAGTTCAAAGGTGTTATAGCTGAAATCCGTCTCTTGGCTCCAGGCGTGCAAGGCTGTTTTGGCAATTTTCTCTGCAAATTCCCCATATCCCAAATCAAGCATGGATTTCCAAAGGAAATACTGATACGGAAGCCATACACTTCCGTTCCAGTATCCATTGTCATAGTAATATCCAGCACTCTGGTCCACAGTAGATATACCTACCGGGGTAAACAGCTCTTGCTGACTTGTCAGGTGTGCAAGTAGCCGCTGAGTCTGTTCCGGGGTTGTGATCCCCGCAATCAGCGGGGTAACGCCGTCTACACCCTTGTTATAGTTTTCTCCCGTTTCCGTTCTCAGAATACCTGCAGCGTAGAGATTTCCGTCATGTACCACATAGCCGAAATATCCGCTCTCCTCGTCCCAGGCATGGTTGACAATGGCATCTCCCACCCGCTTTGCGTCATCGGCATATTGCTGGACATCCTGCTCGTACCCAAAATACTCCGCAATAGCCTTCATGAATTTTGCGATGCGCACCAGATGCACGCTGCTGCAAAGGGGAGCCACAGAATGCTCCAACTTCTGCTTATGCAGTTCCACCTGGGCCGGATAGTCGTCCATACCGCTGGCGTTGTAGAAGTAATCGTACACAGTAAGCAGGCCGCTCTTATACCGGGCGGTTGTAGACCCCTCGCTTTTCCCAGCGAAAAACTGATAATACCTCCGGAGCATGGGATAGTACTGCTTGAGCCGGGCTTTGCCCTCTGGCGGCAGCTTCTGTAGCAGTTCGTAGAACAGATAAAATTGTGTGGGCACCATAGATCCGTGGAACAAAAAGGCAAAATCCTGGTTGTCTTTTTCTGACAAGTAGGTATCCAGCACATATTCCGCTTTTTGCGTGGAATACTCCAGCATACCAATCCCGATCATTCCGGAATCCCATGTATAGAGACTGTCCCACCGCTTTCCCGGGGTGTAGTGGATAATCTGACAACCGTGCCTGCAAATGGGGTAGACCACATTTGAGAATATGGCCGATTTCATCAGCCGAACAGCAAAGGCAAAGGGCTCTCCCGCCCGGTTGCAGCATTTTTCCTGCTGTTCCACATAAAGCAGCCGCTTTTTCTCCAGCTGTTCCTGAGTATACTGAGCACCAGTGCTGCTGACATATAAATACTCTGTCTTTGAAGTGTTAGGCGCAAGGAAGATCGCCTCCACCACATTGATGTGATAAAAGCCATCATCCGAGTGCTTCTGCTGAAACGAGTTGGAGAAGCTTCGGGTCAAGTCGTCATAGGTGTGGTCGGAGTTACTCATTCTTGTAACCAAGGCATCCTCAATGCAGCCGGAATGCAAGGTTCTCTTGCGTACGCGGGGATTGAAAATAGTCAGGCCAATCTCTTTCTCGTGATAATGATAGCGGTATTTTGTAGTGTGTCCAGTTTCTTCTATATCCGGAATGACATTTCGCTTTGTCTGCGTCACGGTTATTTCGTGGATATCCTCCCGCTCCACAATACAGAAAAAGTCCAGCTTCACTCCATTTCCGTTGGTACCTTTGGATACCAGATCCAACTGAAACACGCCTGGCTCCAGCTGCCCCAATTCCAGGAAGGCTATTCTGGTTGTGCTTGTTTTTTCAAAAGTAATGTCTCCGTATGCAGTGGCAAATACCACATTCTCGGACTCATTCACCGTCTGGTAACGCACACACAGTACTCCATTCCGGTACTGATTCTTAATCTCCCGCTGAAATGAGATTGTGTCATCAGAATCACCGCCAAAAGCCTTCAGCTTCAGGTGGGCAGCCATGAATGCATAGAAGGTTTCCCCCACGCCCACACCGTCCACAAAGTCTTTCTGTTGTACTTCCCCTTTTTTCAATCCATCCGGATTGAGTCGGTCCCACGGTCTCTTTCTGGCAAATTGCAGGTTCTGGTAGTCGATGGCCTTCCAGTAATCATGCTTTTCGGGCAGCACAGGGGTGTTGACAGTTATCTGTGGGTATTCAATGGCTGAAAGTAGATTGAGCAGGCAATTTTGCGGTCGGTCCGTGTGGTTGTGATACTCCACCCGGACGCCCCAGGTCTCCTCATCCTGTTCAAAAAATTCCACATCCGCATACAACTGATCCTTCCAAATCAGCTCATACCGATATTGGAAATATCGCCCCTCCGGGTCCGCCTGCCAGGGATGATAATTGGACGGCACCGTAACATTGGGCGCTGGCACTGAGCTATTGGCATAGGTGGGATATATCACCAGGTCAAATCTGGCACCGGGAATCGCGCTCTCCTTCATCACACGTGAGAGCCCCATGTATTTCTTGGAATACGGTCCCCATACCGGCATCTGTTTTTGCTTCTCAATATCCATATATCCACATTCCTTTCTTGGGCGGCTTGGCTGACGGAGAAGAAACCGGCGCATAGCATAACGCCATAACTTGGCTAAATATCGTTATACGTGCGCCGATTTTATCCAACGTTTTATTCTTTTGTCTGCTTCAGTTGCAGTTTAGCGATTTGATCTTCAATCTCAATCATCTTTTTGCCAGTAAGCGGGTAGAACTTCATGGCGATTACGGAGATAATCCAGCCAGCAATGGGCATGCCGTTGTACAGTATCATAGTAACAAAAAACAACTCCGGGGTCAAGGAGTCAGTTACCCCTTCTTTTTGTACCCGCAGTCGCAGTAGGGTCCGCCGGAAGCAAGGGTATACTGCCGCACAAAATTTGTCACACCGCCTGCTTCGCTCATGGTGTAGTCCAGATGGCACAAAGCAGGGGTCAGGTCATACAGCCCCAGCTCCTTCATCAGCACACAGATGCCGCATTTTGTAAAGCGTCCCTCGTAGCCGCTGCCATCCGGGTATTCGTAAAACTCCATGTTCCACGAATAGGGGTTGCGGTCGGCGGCTTTTAGGGCGGCAGTGGCTTTCATGGCAGCGATATCCTTTGCGGTGAACTTGCTTTTTCCGCTTTTGCGGCAGAACCACTGCATGGGCTTTGTCATCATGGATCTTGCATAGTAATCCGTCATCCTGTCCACCTCCGGGCGCTGCGGCATGGAGAGGATGAACGCGCCGAGCATTGCGCAGTTGACGATGTTCATCTTGAAGCGGTCCGCTTTTTCAAACTCCGGCAGCCTGCGGATGATCTGCCGGTATTGCGGCTTTGCCTTTTTCGTGATGGCTTTTGCGGTAGCTGCATCATAGCCCAGCACAGTGGTCAGCTGCTTTTGAAAGGAACCGGCAAACAGCGCCCACATCCCAAAGGGCATTCCGGTGTACTTCATTGCAGATACCTCCCGGCTTCCGCTTCCAGTGCCTGCCACACCGGGTAGGCTGCGCCGTTCGCATCGAAAAATTTCTTGAGATCCCGGTTCAGCGCACTCATTTCGTCGATGGCGTTCATGGCATGGTCGGAGGCGCAGAGCTTGCCCAGCGAGGTGGCACACATCAGCTTGAAAAAGCGCAGGCAGGTCTTGCGGTACTTTTCCCCTTCAAAGTCTGCATCCTCCTTGGGCAGAATGGTGTGCCCGGCATCTCGGATGGCGCGGTATCCCTCGATGTTGGCATCCAGCACACGGTTCAGGTACGCGGTATCTCCCCTGAGCTTTTTCAGGTCGCCGTCTGTCTTATAGCAGGCGAAGGCCGCAGGCATCACAAACGCGGCATGGCAGAGCAGATAGTCCTCCATGTTCGGCTCGTAAACAACCTTATATTTTGTGCCGTGGAAGATGCGCCCGATCAGCTGTTTATTGGAGATTGCACCCGGCAGCTGTCCGATGGTGATCTTTTTCAGGTCGATGGAGACCACCCGGTCAACCTCCCGATGCCCCGCAGAAAGCGCAAAGGCAAACAGGACGTTCTTTTCCGGCAGTGCCGCCGCCAGCGCCCTCGCCTGCACATTGTTCCCCACAAAAACGATGTTCTTCGTCCGGTTCGCCCGCAGCGTGTCCAGAACGGAATCCAGCTGTGTATAGCGCAGGACCACAAAGATCACATCGTACATTGCATCCGGTGCAAGTTCAGTCACCACCGGAATGCGGCTGACCGAGGTGCGGAGCGAAAATTTGTCCTTGATCCGCAGGCCGTTCCGCCCGATCTCTGCTGCCCAGTTTCCCCGTGCAAGCAGAGTGACATCCTTTCCGGCGCGCAACAGATTTCTTGCTAAATTGCACCCCAGAACGCCTGCACCATATACCAGAATTTTCATAGCTTGTCTCCAAATTCAATCTTTACGATCTGCATTTTCATCCCGTTGTCTCCAACCTTGGCGAGGAATCGGAAAAAGCCGCTGACGGAAGGGTCTTTCAGGTCGCTGTAACCCAGCATATAGCCCCGGCTGGATACCTGCAAACGGCTGTCCCACTCGCCAATCTCCTTGGGAGCATCCGAAACCGCGAAATACGCGCCCACATCCTTGATTTTTGCCGTCCTGAGCCACGTTTTGGCAATCATCTTCACCGCCGTGCGGTTGGCGGCATCAAAGACCAGCACCCCGCCGGGAAAAGCATCTGCCATCCCCTGCACCAGCGCCTTGACCTGCTGGGTCAGGAAGTAATAGAACACCCCGGAGGCAAAGAACACCGCCCCGCCGGAGGCATCGATCTTGTCAAACCATGCGGGGTCTTTCAGGTCACAGGGGATGTTTTGCTCCCGCTCCCCGGCAGGTAGCAGCTGCTGCCGCAAGGCGATCACATCCGGGAAATCCAGATTGTAGATTTTACAGCTGCCGTTGTCGCAGGCTCTGCCGGTGTTATCCAGCCCGCAGCCCAGATTGACCACTGCCGCACAGGGGTGCGTTTTCAGGTATGCCCGCACCTCCCACGCAAGGTCATTCTGCCGCATGGCGACCTCCAGCGCACCGAAACGCTGCATCAGGCTGCGGGAATTTTTCTCTGCCTCTGAAAAGTCATAGTCGATTTGGTCGATCAGTCGCACCGCTGTTTCGTCCCTGTAAAGGTTCGGATACAGCTCTGTGCACAGCTTCCGGGAATACAGCGGAAGAATTAACGTCTCCTGCACGGTATTTTTCTCGATTTTGTATTTCATGGGTTCCTCCTTAGTGAATAAAAACCATCATAATTGCGGCCAGCACCGCCGCTATGACCGCCATGCCTACCGTACCAAAAAGCCACTTTTTCTGCTTGTCTTTTGCGGTGATGTAGGGCTTCAGATCTTCTGTTCCGGGAATCGTCCATGCGTTCGTGTGCCCCACCCAGTAGCCATCGATCAAAAAGCGGTCAATGAGATTCATAACGGACAAGATGACAAGCAGCTGCCAGAAGCCCGCCGCAAAGCTGCGCGCACCGTTTATCCCATAGACACAGACCAGCACATAGCTGATATAGCCGGGGACGCAGACGGCTTTGAAAAGTAGAGAATTGCGCTTGATTTTCTCGTGTGTTGTAAGTCCCAGCTTCACGCACCGCTGCTGCACCGCCGGGCTATAAAGATGCACCATCCCAACAGCCCCTTTGCAGATGCCCACAGCGCAGACAAGCGCCAGCAGCGCCCCCAGTCCAAGGCCCTCCAGAATCGTTTGTAAAACCATCCCTGTTCTCCTCATTCTGCTTTCCGGCAGACGAACCATGCCATGCTCTTCACCGTTCCAAGTGTTACGGCTGCGTACAGTTTCCCCAGCCGTTTTTTCAAACTGACGGTCATTTCGTAGGGCGGCGTGAAGAAGCCCGCCTTTTCATAGACGCGCCGGACGAACCAGTCCGTCCGCTTGTGCTCGCCCCTCACATAAAAGCAGCCGCAGAAGGTACCGCCGGGCTTCAGCACCCGAAAGACCTCCCGATAAGCGGCCTCTTTATCCGGGAACGCATGAAAGCCATTCAGCGACAAAACGATGTCAAAGGTATCGTCTGCATAGGGAAGTGCCCCCACATCGCCCTGCCGGAAGGTTACATTTTTCAGGTGCAGACGTTCCGCCTTTTCCTGTGCCTGCCCCATCATATCCGCCGAGTAATCGAGGCAAGTGATGTCTGCCTCCGGCATCGTCTGATAAACCGGCATGGTCAGAATGCCGGTTCCCACCGGCACTTCCAGCAGCTTACCGGAGAAATTCTCCGGAATCCCGGACAGCGCTTTTTCCAGATAGTCGTCGTTTTCCGCCTTGTTCATTGCCCACACCAAACGGCACACCGCTTTCCCACTTATGGTAGAGCAGGTGATCATGCCGTCATAAAAATTGTTTCCGCCCGTCATTCGGTATGCGCTGCAAATGATCTCTTTTCGCTCCATGGTTCTTCCTCCGTGTTTCAATCATCACACGACCGTTTCCGATCTCATTTTTTCAAAATGTCCACGATTTTCGCAAAGTCCTCCTTTGCCTCCTTGAAGATCGGCAGCATACAGTAGCAATGCACCATCTTCGGGCGGGCAGACACCGTATAGGGGACATTCGCCCGTTTGCAAGCTTCCTCGAAGTCCGGCAGTGCGCCGTAGAGTACCTCGTCGGCAGAATAGAAGAAGTGGATATCGCCTACGCCGGTAAAATCTCCCCGGGAGCCGGAGAGCATATAGTCCGGCACATTCTCGCAGCCGTGCCGCATGATTTTTTCCACTGTCACCATAAAGGCATAGTCGATGGAGACGTCCCGTTCATTGAGCGCCTGCATCCGCGCCTTTTCCGCATCGTTCCATGGCACCTCACCGGGGGATACGGCGACGATGTGCCTCGGCTGCGGCAGCGGTTCGGGCTGCGCGTTGTTGTGCGCCGCAATGCCCAGCGCCAGCGCACCGCCGGAGGAAAAACCACAGGTGCTGACATTTCCGCCGCCGTACAGTGCAATCATTTTTCGATAACATTCGTACACCATCGCGTAGGTTTCAGTAATGCAGTGTTCCATGCAGAGCGGGTAAAACGGAAACCACACATCACAGCCAGTCTCGCGGCAGAGCTTGCGCATCACAGGCAGGTCGCCCTTATCGGGGCCGATCACCATGCCGCCGCCGAAGAAATAGAGAATAGCACGCTTGGACGGTTTCGGACGTTCTCGCACGATCAGACAGGGAAAGCCGTTCACTGTAATTGTTTCATAATACGCCTTGCGGTCGGTGGGCGTAAAAACGCCGCGGTGCCGGTTCTGCTTTTCGATTTCCTTTTGCAGCGCATCCTCCGGCAAAGCGAAAGCCTTTTTCGCGCCGGAGAGCTTATAAGCCATGTGCAGGATGGATGCAAAAATGCTCATGCTTGATCTCCTCATTTCCGCGCCGTGATGCAGAGCCAACTTTTCTTTTTGTGTATCTGCACATCGTGAAAGCCTGCCTGCTCCAGATACGCCTTTAATTCAATATCTTTGTAGATGGTCATGCCGCCGATGATCTCCGTCCACTTTTCGTCCTTGTCCGTGTCACCGTTGCTTTCGTTGCAGATGAGAAAGGTCCCGCCGGGCTTCAACACCCGCCGGACTTCCCGAAGGCACTGCGGCAAATCCGACCAGAAATAGACGGTTTCAAACGCGGTAACCGCATCAAACCAATCCTTGGCAAAGATGATATGTTCCACGCTGCCCTGCCACACCGCACAGCGCCCTTTCTGAATGGCAGTCCGGTTTAAATTCCGGGCTTTCTCTACGCTGACAGCAGAATAATCCACACCCCTGACGATGCCTTGCGGGCATTTTTTCAGCAGCCTTTTGATATTGGCGCCTCCTCCGCAGCCGCAATCCAGCACTCTGGCATCCGGCGCAAGCTCTAAAAAGCGAAGCCCCCACCGCGCCACGGGACCGTGTCCCAGATTCATCATAGCAACCATAATTTTCCCGCCAAAGCCCACAGGCTTGCGGGTGTTTTCAAAGAACGACATATCACACCTCCGCTTTTACGCATTCAACATAGGTCAGCGGAAAAGACGCCTTTAGTACATCGCTTTTCCGCACAGTCCAACCATTTTGCTGCAGGAAACACAGGTATTCCTCACTCGTCCACCTGCTGTGTAGGGGAAAGCCCGCCAGCTTCATGAAAAATGCCCTGACCTTGCCGGAAAACGAGTTCCCCGCGTGGGTGAAGGTCGGCGCGATGAGCACGCCATCGTCCTTCAGCACCCGATGAATCTCGGCAAGGGCTTTCTCCGGCTGCGGCACGATGTGCAGCGCGTTGGACACGATCACCACGTCGAAGGACTTGTCTGTATAGGGCAGGCGGAACATATCCTGCACCGAAAAGTGCAGCTTTGCAGATTGATTATCCCGCTTTGCCTCGGCGATCATCTCCACGGAGGCGTCCGTCGCCTCGATGTGTGCCGCCGCGTTCACGATGCTTTTTGCGATCAACCCCGTACCGGTGGCCAGCTCCAGCACCGTTTTGGCTTTCACCACCGGCCAGATCAGCTCATACATCTCCTCATACGCTGCCCGATCCTTTCGCATAAAGCGGTCGTACCGACCGGCATTTTTGTCCCAGAAGTTCTTGTGTTCCTGCATCGCTATCATTCCTTTCAATGTTAGGCTTGCCTAGCCGATACGTACAGCAACGAAGTTAGATGATACTAACTACTGTATCTCAGAAAAGCCGCATCTCTGCGGCCTTCCGCTTATTTAAACAACTCCCTGCAAGCGCCGTACACCAGCGTTTCCAGCACCTGCGGGTACAGTTCTCCAATCTGCTCCTTGTGGGAAACAGTCAAGATCAGTCCCCGCACCGTGGCGGCAGCTAAAGAGATGCCGCGATTCGGCACAAGGTCATATTTCTCCAAAAGCTGGCGAATGTGCGTCTCGTCATCGTGGTAATGCACGTTTTTGACATCCTCCGGCAGTCTCTGCAAAAGCAGCTTTGCATCGTTTTCAATGAAAACCATGTCGCCGGTATCAGACAGTCGCCGGCAAACGGCAAGAACCGCCTTTGCCGCGCGCTCCGGCGGCGGTAAGCTGTCAGCTTCGCTCAGTGCATGGTCAGCCACTCTGTAAAGCTCAGAGTGAATGTTCTCCAAAACCGCGAAGAAAAGCATTTCCTTGGATTCGAAGAATTTATAGAACGAGCCCTTCGCAATGCCGACCGCCTTCGTCAGCTGATCCACGGAGGTTTTCTTCATCCCCAGTGTAACAGCGCAATGTCTTGTTTCCTTCAGCAACGCCTTGCGGAGCTGCTCGGTCTCGTAATCGGTAAAAGCCAAGCTCGCGCCTCCTTAAATATGACTGTTTTAGTTCATTTGGTCATATTATACCGCGCTTCTTTCAGTTATGCAAGAGGTTCGGGGAAAAACTCGCTCATAATAATCAATCTGCGCGTGAAAAAATCTGCCAAGAGCCGGACACTCGTGGCAGAAAAAATCCTGGTTTTGATATGTTCTCTTTCGAAGGCTTTAGGCTTACGTTAGAGATAATCAAATCAATCGTAGAAGATGCAGATCGTAACGAATAATTTGATGAGTGGCCGCTAAAGTTAATAATCAAAACACTGATGCCCGGGGAGCCTTTCGGCCCTCCGGGCATCGTTTACATTAGTGGCGGCGCTATACATAGCTGCGGCTGATGCCCAGCGCTTGCGCCGTCTGCTGCTGGGTGCGCGGCCCGCCCCCAAAGCCGTACCGCATCCGCATGACTGCCCGCTCCCGGGGCGGCAGGGCGTCCACCAGCCCGCGCAGCCGGGCAGCGTCGGCCCGCTGCTCGCAGTCGGCTTCCATCTCGGCGTCATCGGGCAGGGTGTCGGCCAGCGTCAGCTGCCCGCCAGCCTCCAGCGGCTCCTGCAAGCTGACCTGCACCCCTGCCTTGCGCACCCTCCGCAGCTCCATACGGAGTTCGTTTTCAATGCACCGGCTCGCATAGCTGGAAAAGCGCTTGCCTTTGTCCGGGTCAAAGGTGTCCACCGCCTTAATTAGGCCGATGGTGCCGATCGAGATCAAATCGTCCTGGGCAGCTGTGCCCGCGTAGTATTTTTTGCAGATATGCGCCACCAAGCGCAGGTTGTGGCGAATCAGCAGATCCCGGGCGCGGGCAGCCCCGGCCCCGCCGCCGCTCAGCTGCGCAAAGGCCGCACGTTCCTGATCCGGGGACAAGGGCCGCGGGAAGGACCCACTTTCCAGATGCAGTGCCAGGTACAAAATATGTCCCGCCGCCGCGCGCAAAAACAAACCCAAAATGCCCAGCATACACACCACCTCGCACCAATGTATGCCGGGCCGCGGGCCTTTATGCTTCGGCAACGAGCCGCAAGCGCAGGCAAATATGACCCCCGGCACGCCGTGTGCCGGAAAAACCAAACGCCCTGCCGTGTGTACCGCGGCAGGGCGTTTCATTTTGGGCAAGATCTATTTTGTGGCGTAGGCCGGGTTGGCGGCGCGGGTGTCGGTGCCGTAGACGGTTTACAGCTGGGCAAAGGCCGCCTGCACCTCGGCAGGGACCTCCACATGGGCCAGGAAGTTTTTACCCTGCGGGCCGCAGAACGCCCCCAGTATGTTGATGGCGGCGGAAAGTTCTTGCAGGTTCATAGGAAACTACCTTCTACTATATTACAGCGTAAACTGCACTACGCAAAAGGCGGCGTAGATGGCCAGCAACAGGATACCCTGGCCGCGGTTTAGCTTGCCCTTGACGAGGGCGGGCACGGTCAGAATCAGCATGACGGCCAGCATGACCGGCAGTTCCAACACAAGGCTGGAATTGATACCGAACAGCGTGGAGTTCTGTGGGATGGTGAAGGGTGCCAGCGAGACGGACACGCCGCTGACCAGCACAAGGTTGAACACGTTTGCGCCGACGACGTTGCCCAGCGACAGATCGCTGTGGCCCTTGGCCAGCGAGGTGATGGCTGTGACCAGCTCCGGCAGAGAGGTACCCAGCGCGACAAAGGTCAGTGCAATGACGCTCTCCGGCACACCGAGGGCCTGGGCAATCAGGGTACCGTTGTCCACCAGCAGGTTTGCGCCCACGGCGATCAGCACCGCGCCCAGCACCAGCAGGATCAGCGTCCTGGCCAGGGACATTTCCTCTTCTTCGGACGTCTCAGCGTCAACGGCGGGGGCGTTTTTCATCTGCAGCACGTTGACTACCATGTAGGCCACGAACATAGCCAGCATGATAAAGCCCATAACGCGGGTGAACTTGCCGAAAACATACGCCGCAATGCAGTAGATGGCCGCCGCCGCAAAGAAGAATGCGACCGGGGTTTTCAGCGTTTTGGGATCGACCTTGCCGGGGCGCACGGCGATGGTGATAGCCGCAATGAGCGCCGCGTTGCAGATGACTGAGCCGATGGCGTTGCCGTAGGCGATCTCGCCATGGCCGGACAGCGCGGACATGGTGGAGACCATGACCTCCGGCAAAGTTGTACCGATGGAAACGACGGTCGCACCGATGAGCAGTTCCGGCAGATGGAACCGCCGGGCCAGCGCAGAAGCACCGTCGACAAACCAGTCACCGCCTTTAATAAGGAACAGCAGACCAACGATAAACAGCAGTACAGGGATAAGCATAAGTGATTCCTCCGTAAAAAATGACGAGTGACGTCGGAATTTTTATTATAGCATAGAGAACGGTGCTGCGTCAAATGCGGTGGGGTTTAAATTGTAAATTTTGCAAAGGCTTCCCTCCGAGGGGCTGCGCCCGCAGGCGCGTGTCGGAGCGTAACCGCCGAAGGCGGCTCTTAGCGCGGAGACTGAAGCTGTCCGCGAAGCGGACTGAGGAGGGGCAAATCTCCCGCAGCAACCCATTTGCGGGCAATAGCGGTACACGCGCCCCTCATCCAGCCCTTTGGGTCACCTTCCCCCGAGGGAAAGGCTTTAGTTTGCTCCATATTTTGCACACATCGCCCGCATCTGTCCTATCTGTACAAACACAAAGGCCCGCAGGGAATACCTGCGGGCCTTTGTGCATAGAGGGGTGGGAAAGTATATAAAGGTCAGTGAATGTCTTGGTTGATTACAAATATTATTATAGCAAGTTTTCTTAAAATGTCAAATGTCACACTTGCATTTTGGTTTTCAAAAGATTATAATAAAACCAAGATAGCTTAATTTTATTTAGCACGCGCAGAAAAAAGCATACTTTTTCAATTTTGTTAAAGATAACAATGACTGTATACTTCACTTTATTTTTTTGTGCGCATTATACAAAAGAAAAGCAAGGAGTCAACTCATGGATGATCTCGACCACAAAATTATACAGCTGCTAGCGGAAAATGCACGTATGCCAGTCAAAGACATTGCCCAGCAGGTCAATCTGACCAGCCCGGCTGTTTCCAGCCGCATCCATCGGCTGGAACAGGAGGGCATCATCGGCGGGTACACCGTGGTGCTGCGCCACCCAGACGCCCCCGCCCGGGTCGAAGCGCTGATCTCGGTGCTGGTGGACGCTGCGACCCGCGCCAGCTTTCTGGCGATGATCGAGCAGGAATCCCAGGTGCTGCAATGCTTCCGCGTGACCGGCAGCTACAACTTTATCATAAAGGTCAGCTGCACCGACATTGACGCACTGGAACACCTGCTGACCAAGATGCAGAAGATGGGTTCCACCAACACGCAGATCATCCTGAACACCCAGCTGGACCGCAATCTGACGCTGGCCGAATAACGAGGTAAAGATGTTACGTTACTGCAAAAACTGCGGCCTGCTGCTGCCGCACGACGCTGACCGCTGCCCCCAGTGCGGTGCCCCGGCCCCGCTGGCGGTACGCCCCGCCGCCCAGCCCGGTCCCGCCGCGCCGCTGTATGGCACGCCCGACGACCGCGAGGCCGAGCCGACGGCAGAAGCCATGAGCCAGGGCGCGACCACCGGCACGATGATTTTGTTTGCCATCCCGGTCGTGGGGTTCATCCTGGCGCTGGTGTGGAGCTTTGGCGGCACCCACAACGAGGCCCGCAAGCGGCTGGCCCGGGCGCAGGTCGTCCGCACGCTGGTCGTGGCGGCAGCCGCGGCGCTGCTGGTGCTGGTGGCCGCGCTGGTGTTCAGCGCCGTGGTGCACAGCCAGCTGGCCTACTACTACGCCACCCCTTACTACCGCTGAGGAGACGCCATGAAAGCATCTGTTATCATCCCGAATCTGAACGGCGCGGGCTGGCTGCGGGATTCCATCGAGTCGGTCTGGGCACAGACCGAGCAGGACTTTGAGCTGATCGTCATTGACAACGGCTCTAAAGACGAGAGCCTGGAAATTGCCCGCAGCTACCGCGGCCGTGACCGCTACACGCTGATTGAGAACGCCGAGAACACCGGATTTTCCCACGCAGTCAACCAGGGCATTGCGATTGCCAAGGGCGAGTACGCGGTGCTGTTCAACAACGATGCCTTTGCCGAGCCGGACTGGCTGGCGGAGCTTATCAGGACCGCCGATGCCGACCCGAAGATTTTTGCCGTCAGCAGCCTGATGCTGCGCTTTTATGAGCCGGAGCTGGCCGACGACGCGGGCGACTATGTGACAATTTTGGGTTTTGCCTGCAAGCGCGGCGACGGCCTGAAAGCCAGCCGCTACACCAAGCCCTGCCGCATTTTCAGTGCCTGCGGCGGTGCGGCGCTCTACCGCAAATCGATTTTGGACGAAATCGGCGTATTTGACGAACTGTTTTTCGCCTACTATGAGGATGTCGACCTGAGCTGGCGTGCGAACAGCCTGGGCTACAAGAACGTCTACTGCCCCACGGCCAAGTGCCGCCACATCTGCGGCGCAACGACCGGTGCGGTGCGGTACAATCCGTTCAAGAGCATCCAGAGCGGGCGCAACAGTATTTTGCTGCCCTACAAAAACCAGCCGCTTTTGATGCTGGTCATCAACTTTATCCCGATGCTGCTGGGGTATCTGCTGAAGGTTTTGATGTTCCGGCTGCGTGGGTTCGGCAATGACTACGCCAAGGGTTTTCACGAAGCCTGGGTTGCCCTGCCGAAAATACAGAAGCCGAAGTTCCGCTGGCGCAACCTGCCCAACTATTTTTGGGTGGAGGGCAGTCTGATTGTCGGGCTGTTCCGATATATTGTGTATCGGGTGCAACGGGCGCTGAAGATTACCTGACAGGGAGATTCAGGTTATACCTGCAGGGCGTCGAGGACGCCGCCCCCTACAACGCCATACAACAAAACACCTGCTGACCGGTCACACGCATACCGGTCAGCAGGTGCTTATTTTTTACGCTTTAATCCTCATCCGCGAAGTTGCCCAGCGCCTTGGCCTTCTCGATGACTTTGCTCTCGAGCATCTGGGGCAGGGTCTCGTACCGCACGAACTCGAACGTGTAGTACCCGCGGCCCTGGGTCAGCTGACGCAGGAAGGTGGTGAAATCCTGCATCTCGGCCATGGGCACTTCCGCCTCAACGACCTGCAGGCCGTCGTCATCGGGGTTCATGCCCAGCACGCGGCCGCGGCGCTTCGTGACTTCGCCCATGATATCGCCGGTGTTGTCCGCCGGGACATGAGCTTTCAGTGTGCCGATGGGCTCCAGCAGGACAGGGCCGGCCTCGGGGATAGCGGCCTTGTAGGCCAGCTTAGCGGCCATGATGAACGCCATTTCGCTGGAATCGACCGGGTGATAGCTGCCGTCCAGCAGGGTGGCCTTCATGCCGACCATCGGATAACCGGCCAGCACACCGTGCTCGGCCGCCTGGCGCACACCCTTTTCAACAGCGGGGAAGAAGTTCTTCGGCACGCTGCCGCCGAACACGTTCTCGGCAAACTCAATGGCCTCGCCCTGCACAGGCTCGAACTGGATCCAGACGTCGCCGAACTGGCCGTGGCCGCCGGTCTGCTTCTTGTGGCGGCCCTGGGCCTTGCAGCTCTTGCGGATAGACTCGCGGTAAGGCACGCGCGGGGTCTCCAGCGTGATCTCCACGCCGAACTTATTCTTCAGCTTGGCAAGGGCCACTTCCAGATGCTGGGTGCCCAGGCCGCTGATGATCTGCTGCTTCGTCTCGGGATCGACCTCAAATTTGATAGACGGGTCCTCCTCGATGAGGCGGGTCAGCGCACCGCCGACCTTGCCCTCGTCGCCCTTCTTGGCGACCTTGACGGCCATGCGGTAGCAGCTGATGGGATAGACCGGCGCGGGCAGCGCGACGACGCGGGCCGGGTCGCAGAGGGTATCGCCGGTCTTGGCGGTAGCCAGCTTGGCGACCGCGCCGATGTCACCGGCAGCGATCTCGGGGGTGTCGGTCTGCTTTTTGCCGCAGACAGTCAGTGTCTTGCCCAGGCGCTCCGGCTGGCCGGTGCGGGCGTTGACGGCGTTGCTCGTCGCGGTCAGCCTGCCGGACAGCACCTTAATAAAGCTCAGCTTGCCGACAAACGGGTCGGCCACAGTCTTAAAGACGTAGGCGCACAGCGGGGCGGCGGGGTCGGCGGTGATCTCCACCGGTTCGCCGTTCGCCTCACCCACAGCGGAGGCGGTATCCGCGCCGGGCAGCAGCACGTTCATGTTATAAATCAGCATATCCAGTGCCTGGCCGTTGACGGCAGAGCCGCAGAACACAGGGGTAATTTGCCCGCTGCGCACGCCTGCGGCCATGCCCTGGACGATCTCCTCGGTGGTGAAGGCCTCGCCCTCGAAGAATTTCTCCATCAGGGCCTCGTCGGTTTCGGCGATGGCCTCGCTCATGGCCTGGATCAGACCCTCAAAGCGGTGGCCGATATCAGGCACGTCGATCTGAATCTGCTTGCCGCCCTCGTACTTGAAGGCCTTCTGGCTGAACAGGTTGATGTAGGCGACAGTGCCGTCGTCCAGACGGACTGGCACAACGCAGGGGCAGACACTGGGGCCGAACTTAATTTTCATCTGCTCCAGAATCTTGAAGTAGTCGGCGTTCTCCAAGTCGGTCTTGGTGACAAAAATCATCCGCGCCTTGTTGTTTTTCAGCGCCATCTGGTAGGCTTTCTCGGCACCGACGGTGACACCGGAACGGCCGGAAACACAAATCAGCACGCTCTCGGCAGCCATGATGCCCTCGGCAGCGCCGGTCTCAAAGTCAAACAGACCCGGTGCGTCGATCAGGTTGTACTTGACACCCTCGAACTCAACCGGCACGACGCTGGAATTCAGCGATGCCTTGCGGCGGATCTCCTCGGGGTCAAAGTCGCTGGCGGTGGTGCCGTCCTCAACACGGCCCATGCGCTCGATCGCGCCGCTCATGTACAGCAGTGCCTCGGTCAGCGTCGTTTTGCCGCAGCCGGCGTGGCCGGCCACCAGAATGTTGCGGATGTCTTTGCTTGCGTAGCCCATGGATCGTCAAACCTCTTTTCGCGCCGGGGCTTTTCCAACTGCCCTGCGGCGTAGATATTCTTTGCGGCGGAGCGTTTTTTGAACACTCCCGCCTGTTTGATACTACTTTACCACATTATCATGGAAATTTAAACAGTTTTTTCGGATTTTTTGTAAAAAATTTTAGGCAAAAGATTGTGGAAGGTGTAAAAAATCAAAAAAAGCCGCCCAGCCGCGAAACTTTTTTGCGGCTGGGCGGAAATATTTTACTGTTTTTTGCTGCGCTTGCGGCGGGCACGGCCGCCGTCGGGCTTGACTTCGGGCACGTACAGGCTGTAGCTGAGCAGGTAACGGCCATGGGCGGGCACGCGGTAGAACGACGCCTTGATGCGTTCCAGCGGGCTGGACCCGGTCTCGGCGGCACTGCCGCACAGCATGATGACATACTGCGTCTCGGTATAGCGGGCGGCCACATCGCACTGGCGCAGGCTCGTGTGGATGAGCTCGCCCAGCTGGTCCACCATCGTGGAGGTCTCGTCGGGTTCGGCATCCTGACCGGGGGCCACCGTCATGATTGCCAGGAACACCGGCAGGCCGTAGCGGGCCTGCACGCCGCGCTGCACACGGTAGGCTTCTTTGAACGTCTCGAAATCGCAGATGCAGGCCCCGGCGTTCTCGGTGTCGGGCAGAGCAGCCACCAGCTTGGCGACCTCGCCTTCCATATTGCGGTCAGCCTGGCGCATCTGGCGGTAAGCTGAACCGGCGCGGCCCGGCTCAATGGCATGGTGCAGGCAGCCCATGGCAGTACCGCGGCGGGCCAGTTTCTGGGCTTCGTTATGGCGGCCCAGGGCTTCCAGCGCGACGATTTCTTCCAGATACAGGCGCTCCTCGTAGGGGTCCAGTTCCAGGGCGTGGTTGCACAGCGAGATAATGCGGGTGCTTTCGCCCCACTTTTTGCAGAGCTCCAGCAGGCTCAACATGGCGGTGCGATACTGGCCATGCAGCCGCACGCTGACGCCCTCGACCCACTGCTCGGACGCAGACTGGGGCAGCAGGCGGCCGCGGTACAGATCAACGATCTGCTCATACAGCTTAGCGCGTTTTTCGGGGTCCTCCTCGCGGCGGGCCTGCTCGGACAGGTCGCCGACTCGGAACACATCCACGGTGCAGTCCAGGTGGGGGTTCCACTGGTAGCAGCCGCGGCTGGTCAGGATGCAGTTCCGCAGCTCGTCCAGGCCCTCGGCCTCGATCATATTGCGGAAACGGTGCAGGATGGCACGCAGCGCCATATCCGGGTTACTGGACCGTTCCCCCGCCCACAGCGTATCGGTGAGGACTTTATGGGTTACGCGCTCACCCCGCTGCAGCACCAGATACTGCACCAGCGCGGTAGTCTTACGCGACTGCCCCAGCACCGCCAATACCGGTTTGCCGTTGACGCGAATCTCGAAATCGCCCAACATTCTGATTTCAATGGTTGCCATCCTGTACCCCCTTTATTTTGGCAGCGACCTGCTGCACGTCTCTATGTTTCATAGTATAACAAGCCGTCCGGCATTTGTCCAGTGGTTTGTCACATTTTGTTATAATATGGCAAAAAGTCTCTTATCGTTCTGAGGATGCCTTCCCATTCCAGGTGCCGGGCGCGTACAAAATCACCGGTTCGCCGGGCAGCGGCACAATGGCCTTTTGGGTACACAGGGGGACATCATTGCCGCTGCTGTCCCGCTTGGCTACTGTGATGACCACCGTCATCGCCGTGATACGCGGGGTGTCGGTGTCGTTTTCCTGTGCCCAGCTGCGGGCGTAAAAGTGCAGGTCGCTGATGTACAGCCCCATGTAGGATTCCTTCGGGTAGGCGGTGGTGTAGGCGTAGGCGATCTTCTCGCCGTCCTTCTTGTGCAGGGGGGCGAAATCACTCTGCTCCTGCTGGTAAAACCGCATATGCAGGTAGCCGTTCAGTTCCTCGGCCTGGGCCTGGGTCAACAAGTCCTTGCCCTTGCTGTTTTTCAGTGCGGGTACAAGGTCCTTGTCGATCAGCTCCACATGGTTCGGGTAGACGCTGAATTCCAGTGCCGTGCCGTCGCTGTAACTGGTCTGGGCGTCAAACACGCTGTCCAGATTTGCGCTGTCCGTCGCGCCGTTTGTAAAGCGGATATAGCCGTTGGCGTCCAGCACCTCGCCGCGTATCGTCTCGATGAGGGCATCGGCCAGGTTTTGCGCACGGGTCTGCAGCTGGATATCCCGGTAGGCCTGGGCGCTGGGGCGTATCAACGTGACCGCCGCCAGCGTCAGGATGGACAGCAGCACCATACAGACGATCAGCTCCACCAGCGTGGTGCCGCGCTTGTTTTGCAGCTGCTTCATGGCGTTGCCTCCCCTGCCTCCTTGGCGTAACGGTGGAAGGTGTGCGTCTCGGTGGTGGGCGTGCCACCGTTCTCGCTCACTTCGGCTTGGGTCTCCACCTGGTCCAGTTCCACATCGTCCACGGTGAACGCCCCGGCCCCCGCGCCCGCGCTGAAGGTAAAGCTCTGCCCGGTTTTTTCGGTCTGCCAGGCGGGGGCCTGTTTTTCCTGCGGGTACAGCCCGGCGCAGAAAGCGTAGGCCGTCTCCCGCAGCGTCTCGGCCTTTTGGGACATGGCCCGGGCGTACCGCAGCGACACCACAAACATGGCTGTGAACATCAACAGCAGCATAAAGGAGACGATAACCTCGACAATGGTCTCGCCGCGCTGATTTTGCAATTTGTGTTTCATGGCGGCTCACTCCTGTGCTGTGCTGGTGCTCTGGCGGGCACCGCGGGTGTAATGGATGGTGGACTTATCCGGGTTGGTGGTGTCAAAGTGGGGCACAATGATTCGCTCTGCGTCCTCCGGTTTAATATAGATACTCGACAAACCGGGGCTGGCAAAGGTGTTTGTGCCCTTGCTCCATGTGTAAACCGTCGTACTATCGTCAAATGTGTAGCCAGACACCGGGTAGTGTACCTGCCGGTCATAGGTCACGGTATAGGCGAAGCTCTCCCCCGCCTTGGTGGCGGTGACGGTCACGTCCAGCTGCAGATCGGTCAGCAGATAGTCGTTGCTCTGCCAACTGGTCAGTTGGTCGCGCCAGCCGCTTTTGGTGCTGACGGACTGGCCCACGCCGCTCAGGTTCAGCTTTTCAGCGTCCTCGCCCGGGCGGCGGCGCAGCGTGACGGTGATTTCCTCCGCACCGCTCGTGTCGGCATCGGCAGCTTTCCATGTGTAGGAGTAGGGCTGCGAGGGGCTGCCGTAGATATCGCCGCCGTAGGCCGTGGAGGTCATGAAGCTGTCATTCACGAACGCGGCGAAGGAGCTTGTGGGGGTGTTCAGTTCCCCTTCCAGCACGTCGGAAAAGCTCGTGGCCAGCTGGTAGGCCTCCTGCTCCAAAAGCTGGCGGTTAGCGTTGGCCGTCAACACGGACGCCGCGTACACCAGTGCCGCAGACAGGGCCACAAACAAGGCACCGATGCAGAGCACCAGAATCATCGAAAGGCCCTGCTGGTCCCGCAGGATATCGCGTGCTTTTCGGCGCATGATGCCACCTCCTTTGTTGTAGTTTACCCGGCCTTATCGGTCAGCTCCACGGGCTGGGGCGCGTTTTGCGGCTCTGCGGGCGTTTCGGTCGGTTGTGTGGTTTCGGTGTTTTCGTCGGGCGTCGGCTCTTCTGCAATCAGCTCGACGGTCTGGGTCTCGTCGCCGATGGTGACAGCCTCGGCGTCTGGCGTGCCCACGGTCTTGCCGTCGGCCTTGGAGTGAGCCATCGTCTCGACCTGGATGCTGGTGGTAAACTTTTGCAGGGCATCGCCGCTGGTGAGCACATTGGCCATATCGGGCAGCAATACGCGGTAAGCGGGTTCGCCGTTGTCGTTTTCCACGACCTCCAGCTCGGCCACAACGCTGACCTGATAGTACGGTTTCGCGTTGTCGTCCTGCGTTACACAGCCACGGAGCCATTCCGGCTTGCTTTCCCAGTGGTCAACATTCGTCGTGTCCTCTTGGAACACAGGCATCACGCTCAGGTCGTACCAGGTGCGGGTCACATTGCCGTCATCGTCAGTCACGTTCTGCGGGGTAAGTTCGGTCGTGTACGCCGTGTTGTTTATCGTGACAGTCTTTTTTACCTGCCTGATTTCGCCGCGCGAGTGTAGCGTCGTGCTGCCGTCAGCGTCTTTCGTCTCGGTATCAGCGTCATAGGTCCACATTTCAATCGTGTAGGCAGTGCCATTCGCCGGTGTCACCGTGAACTTATAATAGTCGGTCAGGTTGCTGACTCTGCCATCGTCCGGCGTGCCTGTGGACGGATAACGGTTGGCCGCTTGCCATTGTACCGCAAAGCGGTTTAGCGTTATTTCGTCAGTTTTTCCGGTAGTGCTCGTGTAGGCATCACTGTCGTACAAATCGACCGTATAATCCACCCCCACCGCGGTCAGGCCTGCCGCCGGGGCGTCCAGCTGAATGGCGGGCAGCTGCATCGCTGCCGGGTTGTTCATATAGTCGCCCACGTAGTAGTACCAGTTGGAGGATTCCATGCCGCTACTGGTCTCTGCCATAGCGCGCAGGGCGGGCAGCAGGTAGTAGCGGGAATACTCGGGCTTCATGGTAAAGCCGTTACTCAGGTTGTAGGCCGCGCTGTTGCCGCTGCCGTCGGCGGGCGTGCCGCCGCCGCTCTGCCGGTCACTTTCGGGGATGATGCAGATGGCGTCACCGTTTTTGAGCATTTCATTCAGCGCAGTCTGCAATACAGCCAGCTTGTCTGCCTTATCCTTGCCCAAGGCAGCGGTAGTTTGCCAGTCATTTGCCAACGCGGCAATCGTCTTATAGTCATCCACATTTTTAAACAGATAGCCGGTAAAGAAGTAGCTGCTGGCCGTGCTGCCGCTGACTGTCATTTGCAGCGTTTCGCCATTCAGGAACTCCGCTTGGCTGGGCGCAGCCGGGGCAAAGGCCGCACTGCTCACCGTCGGGGCCGCCACGCGGGACTTCACAGCCTGCGGGTCGCAGAGTGCGCCGTCCGGGCTGTCAAAGCCGGTGGTGTCACCCGCCGCACGGTTGGCAATAACGTAGAAGCGCAGTTCCTGGCCCTGGTACTGCTCCATGTCGATTTCGGTCTGGGTGCCTGTGATATTCTCCCAGGTCTCCACGGTTTCCCAGGTGTTATCGGCGTTCTGGCGCTTGGCGTACAGGGTGTAATGATCCGCACCCACGACCGCGGGCCAGTTGATGCTGTATGTCAGTGCATCGGCGCTGTTTTCGTCATACAGGCGGGTAAATCCGCCGGGGGCGTCGGGGGCATCCAGCCTGGTCTTGACGGCATAGCTCTGCTCGTCCGCCAGGCCGATCTGCGCGTTCGTGCCGGACACGCGGGCCACATGGAGAATGACGTTATTGTACTTCCAGCTCTTGCTGCCCTCGGCCAGGTCGTCGTCCACGCAGAGTTCCAGCGTGTAGCGGCCCGTTGTGCTGTCAAACGTGACTTTCTTAGCCAAATCCACGCCGCTTGCCAGGCGGATGGTCTCCTGCTTGCCGTCGGCCTGCACGCCGTACAGCTCGATGGTGTACTTTTGCTCCGTTGTATCCGGTATCGTGCCGTCGGTGGTCTGGGCCCAGCTAAAGGTATAGTACAGCTTGTTTTCGGCGGTACGCACTTCTTCCTTCGTCAGCTGTTGGTCCAGCGTCGGGGCTTGCAGGGTGGTTACGCCGGTCGACAGTGTCTTGACCTGACTGGGGGCAAGGACATCGTTATAGGATTTGTCTTTGTCGTTGGTATTGTACGCCTTGCCTACAAAGTACAGCGCGGTCATATGGGCGTACTCGTAGCCGTCGCCGCCTGCCTTGCGCACGATTTCCAGGCCGTCATAGTAGGCGACCGGGTCTGTGCCGCGCTGGGCAATCGCCTCCGTGACTTCCTCCTCGGTAGCTGCCCAACGGCTGTACGAGGGGCCGATGCCGCTTTCGACAGGAGCCGCGACGATTTTCAAATCCTCGTAGTCGCTGGTGAAGGCTTCCTTCGGCAGATTGCGGAAGGTCACGGTGGTGGCCGCAGCCCCAACGCGGGTCTGCTGCGCGGCCAGCGTGATATACTGGCCTGTCAGGCTTGTGCCGCTGGCCGTCGTCTCACTGTCGCCGACGTATTTGCCGACGAGCATGACGCGGTAGATAGGCTGGGCTTCCTGCATCTTGTTATCATCCCGCACAAACGGTGCATAGGACAAATTCAGGCTGATAGTCAGGTCATTGACCGTCGTTCCTATAACAGTCGGATTTGTGACGGTCACATTGCCCTTAGCCGCCAGGCCGGTGTTCCACTCATCGTACTTATCCGGATTTGTAAAGGGGCCTGCAATGGCGGTACGCTCGCTGAACTGTTCCGACCGCATGAACGGCGCTGTGCTGGTACTCGGGTTAGCAATAGCAGTCAGGGTTCTGATATTGTCCAAGCCGTTGGTGATGGTCTGCTCGCTCTTGCCTTTGCTAAAGCTGCCGGAGCTGCCGGAGCTGCCGCTCACATAATTAAAATCAACTTTCCACTGGTCATTGGCGATTCTGACATATTCGTCATAGTTTGTCAGCACAACTGTCTGATAGTATATGTTGCCCGTGCCGGTACGCTTGAGCCGTACTTCAATTTCCGGCTTGGGCAGTGTCTGGGCGAAGGTCTGCACCGCAGAATCGCGGGATGTACCGCCGCCCTTGCTGTTCATGGGGGTAATGCGCACGACAAAGTTGCCGATCCAGCCGTCGCGGTCCGGGTCGTTATCAAAGGTATACTTTGTCTCGTAGACCATGGCCGTGTGTATGGGGGTGGCATCGGTCACATTGCCGCTTGCGTCGGTCTTGTACACTTCCAGCTTATAGTACATGGCCGGGCCGTGGGCGGCATCCTGCTTGGGGGCAGTCCAGCTTACGAGATAGCGGCCATACACTGCACCGGTGCCGTCCTTAGTCTCCTCACTGCGCTGGATCGTGATGGATTCGGGGATCTGGTTCGGTTCATTGGCCTCCAACACATACTTATAATAATTTTGGATGACTTCATCGGTAATATCGCCATTGCTGGGGATGTTCTGGCCGCTTGAGCCCTTGATACTGTCGTTTGTCTCGGTAAAACGGAGCAGGATATTGCCCAACACATCGCCATCTTTTGTTTCCACTGTACGCTTCCATGTATCCGTTACATGGATATAAGCCGTGTTGTAGACGATCCGGGACAGGTCATACGTTGTGTTATCATTCGTATTGTTTGGCACCGCCAGCATGGCAAAATAGCTGTTGTCTGTGGTGTCTTTGCCCAGGTTCAAACGACGACCGCCGCAGTTTTTGGTTTCCGCGCTTTCCGTAAAGCGGCTGTCTGCACCAGACCATGTAAAGTTTGTCAAATCGGTACTTGTGTGACCCAACCAGCGTTCATTCCAGGCTTGCGCGTTCCAAGCGCTCTTGCCATCCTTACTATATGCGTCAATATAATAGTTATTTGAACCCTTGATGTTCTCTACGGCACCAACGTAGGGATTGTCATAAGCCAGCGGGTGCCAGTTATCACCGCCTACCAGCGAGAAGCAGTTGTTCAGCGTCGTAGGCTGCGTACTTCTGCCGCCGCCGCCACGGCTGCCGACGATGCCGACTTTGTAGCTGGCGCTCATATTCGTACAATAGTTGCGGCAGCGGTCAATATTGACGATAACATTATCGATTGTAGAGCCGCGCGTATCCCACGGCCCCAGATAACCGAAAATGCCAACCGCCATAGACTGTGCTTTGATTTCAACCGTACTGCCATTGACACAGTCGTATACATTGATGGTCATGGGGTCGGTCTTATCTGCCATCTGCACCTTGCCAAAGATACCGCCGATATCGTTCGCACTTTTATTATTCGTTCCCTTCATTGAGCCATGGTTCTGGCAGTGCAGGATATTGGCGGAGGTATTCTTGACAGGCGCATCAAAGTAGCCCGCGATACCGCCCATGGTGCCGCAGCTGTCCCAATTATCATTCATATTTGTCAGCAGGTCGCCGAAGTTGAAGCTGTACTCGATCGTGCCGCCATAGTCCGTCCAGTAGGAGACGATGCCGCCGATGTTGTTGGAACGGCTGTTGTAGACCGTGCCGTAGTTGACGCACTTGCTCAGCGCCCACAGGTCGTCGCGGTCGTTACCCTGGTGGCCGATGATGCCGCCGACATGGACCTCAATGCGCGTGGCCTTAGCACTAGTATATTCATTTGTCGTGTTATCATCGTTTTTTCTGGAGCTGAGCCGTGTATACCGGCGCACCGCCGCGCAGTTGACCAGCGTGGTCAGGTCTTTGCTGGAAATATTGGTGCCGACAATGCCGCCGATGGTGGATGCCTTGCTGATGTTATCGCCGTAGACAAACCAGCGGCCGGTAGCGCTGTCGGTGATTGCCCCCGTCACTGAGTTATAGCCGGTGATGCCGCCCAGGTAGCCGCTGCCGCGCTGGCTGTCATTGTTATCCACATTATTATTGCCGCGCAGCACGACGGTCAGGTCGTTGGCAGCCAGGCCCGCCTTGGTGGTGGTCGTCGTCCCCCACCGGCCGCCGGAGGTGGTCGTTTTGTTCTCGGTCAGGTACACACTGCCATAGCCGTAATCATGAGCGCCCACGGTATCCACACCTTTAAAGCCGGTGTAAGTACCGTTCGTCTTTGTCAGTTCGGCCACCATGGCGTTGATGCCTGTGTTGGCGTCGTCGGTGTTCAGGGGGAGCCACTCGTTGTTGACCTTGCTGACAAGTGCCTGCGCCTGCTGGCTGCCGCTGTTTGTGATGCTGCCGCTGTTGGAGCCTGCCACGCCGCCCACAAAGCCGTACCGCGCCGCAATGATGCTCTTGCCGTTCGCGTCGGTCGCCACATAGCTGGCGCTGATGGTGCCGTTGTTGCGGCCCGCAATGCCGCCCACGTGGGTGGCATTGTCCAGCTTCTGCGCGTCGGTCTGCAAAGAGCTTACGTTGTTGGAGCCGCGCGCCTGCAATACGATGGCCGGGACCGCGCAGTTCTGCACCGTGCCGTTGTTGACACCCGCAATGCCGCCGATGGTGTTGCCGTCCCTGCTGGCCGCACCCCAGGCAAAATCGCCGTCAGCCTTGGCGCTGGCCAGGCCCAGCGTGCCCTGATAGGTACACGTATCCAGGGTACCGTCGTTTTGGCCTGCGACGCCGCCCAAATTCTGATATCGTTCCAGTTTGTCGCCCTCGGTCACGCTGAGGGTGACGTTGGTGCCCTTGACCTTGCCCGCGTTGCTGCCCACTGCGCCGCCCAGGGTGACGAGGTTTGCGTTGACGGTCAGGCCGTTTAAGTCCAGTGCTCCCGCGTTGACGGCGGCGTTTTCAATCAATGCCGCGTCCAATGCCGCGTCGGTCGTGCCCTCGCCCGGCTCATTGCGGCCCGCAATGCCGCCCACGATGGTGGCCGGGCCGTTGAGGTGCACCTTGGCGTCCTGCGCCACCGCCGTGCCGCGGATGATGCCGCCCTTGCGGTTGTAGGTCGCCACCGCGCCGATGGTGCCACTGGTAAAGTTGATGGTACCGCCGCGGACCGTGCCGTTCTCGATCAGGCCGCTGTTCTCCGACGCAAAGCCGCCCGCCGCGCCGTTGGCGGCAGTGACGGTGGCCCCCGCCGTGATTTCCGCATTGCGGATGGCCGCACCCGCCGCGTTGGTGCCCGCGATGCCGCCCGCCACGCCGTTGGTGGCGTAGACTTCGCGGTTCGTATCCCGGCAGCCGTCAATGACGCCGCCCGCCGCGTTCTGGCCCGCAATGCCGCCTGCCAGCGTATCGTTGGCGCGCACCGGGGCCTGGTTGTTGACATTGCGGATATCGGCATAGTTGATGCCCGCAGCGCCGCCCGCGTAGGTCGCAGCAGTGACCTGGGCCATCGGCACGCCGCCGGTGATAAGGCCCCGCGTGCTGCCCCGGGCGTTGTTGCTGCCCGCGATGCCGCCCGCGTAGGTCGTAGCCGTGACGGTGAAGTTCAGCTGGGTAGTGCTGCCCAGCGTGATGGTGCCGCAGTTGACACCTGCCACACCGCCCGCGCAGTAGGTAGCGACCACCGATGCGGCGGGGGTAGCGGTCTGGTCATACGTGACCGCCGCGCCGCTCATGTTGATGCCTGCGATACCGCCGATGACCTGATTGCCGCGCAGCACAACGCCCTGATCCGGGGCCGCATTGGCGATGCTGCGGGTGTTGACGCCCGCGATGCCGCCCAGGTACAGGTAGCCCGCCTGCTGGCTGCCCAGCGAAGCGCAGGTCATGCCGCCGCTGATCGTGCCGTCGTTCCAGCCGGTCAGACCGCCCGCCGCGCAGGCGTGGGCAATGTTGCCGTAGCTCGTACAGTTTTCCAGCGTGGTATTTTTGGCGGCAAAGCCGAGGATGCCGCCCGCCAGGTAGCCGCGCGTCTCGCCGAACTCGTAGTTCTGGTTCAGGCTCAGCAGCTTGACGCCCTGGTACAGCCGGTGAGCTGTGTCGTCGGTGCCCATGCTCAGACCGCCGACGGCCAGCGCGTTGCTGCTGCTGCCGTTGACGGCATTGCGGATGGTCAGATTCGTCGCTGCATCGTTATAGCCAAGGATGCCGCCGACGTAGGCGTTGGCCTCGAGGTTGAAGGTATTGGTGAAGTTTTCAAGGCAGACCGCTGCGCCGCTGCTGGTCACGGCCGTGCTGTCGATCAGCACATTGTCGTCGCTGAAGGTGGGCAGCATGGCCGCATGGGTCACGTTCTGCGGCAGGGCTGCCAGCAGACGGTTGTAGCCGATGATGCCGCCCGCCACGCCGTCCGCGCGGACACGGCCCGCCGTGACCGTGGTGGTCAGTGCGCCCGCCTTGCCGAGGGTGTCCTGCACGGTGAAGCTGCCCACCGGCATATTTGCGCCGATGACGCCGCCGACAAAGTGGACGCCCTCGACGCGGGTAGCCGCCACAGTGGCGGTGGGCAGGACGGGTGCGGTGTTCAGGCCGATCAGGCCGCCCACGGCGTCACCGTCGGCCACGATCTGGCCGCGGATAGTCAGGGGCTTGCCGCTGGTGTTGATGATGGCAGCGTTCCCATCGTTGTAGCCCGCCAGGCCGCCGACGAAGGTGTCGCCGTACAAGATCGCGCCCAGCGTCGGGGTGCCGTACTGATCCCAGGTCACGCTGCCCCTGGTGCCGTTATAGCCCACCAGGCCGCCCACATAGTTGGCATACTCGGTGATGCCCGCGTGGGTGCTCAATGCCTGCAAAAGGCGGATGCGGCGGCTGTCGGTGGCATTGTCGCCGGACATACTGTTGGTGCAGTTGATAAGTTGCGCTTTTTCGGCCTGGGCGGCGCCGTCCGCGCCCCAGGTGGCGTCGTTGACACCTACGATGCCGCCGACGTAGGCTGCATTTTTGCCCAGGCCCGCAACGAGGCCGCTGTTGGTGCTGGTCTGGATGATGCTGCCGCTGCCGTTGACCGACACGATGCCGCCCACATAACGGTTGCCGAACACATCACTGGTGTTGGCGGCGCTGTCTGCGTGGAGCGTGCTGCCGGTGAAGCCGCCCGCCAGGCCGCCGACAAAGCGGCTGCCCAGGACATAGCCTTTCTCGGTGCGGCTGTTCTGCAGCAGGATATTTTTGCCAAAGCCCACAAGGCCGCCGACGAAATCGCCCTTGAGGGGGCTGTTGTCGTTCAGCGTGCCGTCGCTGGCGTAGCCTGCATCTACCTGACTGCGCAGGTCGGTCTCGGTCATCGTACCGCGGGCAGTGCTGGTGCAGTTGGCCAGCACGACATCCTGGGTGTAGCCCGCAATGCCGCCGAAGAACTGGCCCAGCACCAGGCTGTGCTCGGTCTTAGTGTTGCCGCCCTGATAGTTCACGCCCGCGCTGACCGTGCCGGTGCTGGCGAGCCTGTTTACGATTGTCTTTATCGTGCCGTCGGCGGCGGTATCGGTGCTGTACAGGTTGCCCGCAATGCCGCCCACAAAGCCGCTGCCGGTGACATTGGCTGCGTTGGCAATGACCGTTTTATCGTCGGTTTTCAGGTTGCCTGCATCCAGCGTGCCGAACACGCCGCCCACGCCGACACTGCGCCAGCGGGTGGGCGTTTTCGTGTCGCCCGCGTCGGCGGCCACAGCGGTATAGCGGGCCTTTTCCCCTGCTTCGCCGGGTTCGTCGGTGGTGTCGGTGGTATCGTCGTCCACCAGCAGGCCCGCCACCGTAACGTTCTCGCCCACGGTCAGGTTTTCCAGCTTGGTGCCTGCATCGTTTTTGGGTATGGCAACGCCCACGAGGCCGCCAATGCCCTGCGGCTCGTGCTCGTAGTATGTGTTCGCAGCGTCAGGGATGCGGGTCTTTTCGGTCGTATCGTCGTCAAAATGCAGCGTGGCCAGCACCTGCGCCTTGTAGGCGTTGTTGGTGCCGTGGAGCAGCGTGCAGTCCTGCAGTGTGCCGGTGTTGACGCCGCACAGCGCACCCACGGCGCGCACACCGTCGCGGCGGGCGGTGTCGCCTTCCGGCAGTTCGGCCAAGTAGGTCGTGTTCGTCAGGCGGATACCGCCCTCGGGCACGTTCTGCCCGGTGGTCAGCGCCTTAATTTCGGTGTTGACCTGCACGTCGGCGTCGCGCAGCGTAATGTGGGAGATCGTGCCGTTGTTCTCGCCCACCAGGCCTACATAGCGGTCCAGCGGGTTCTCATTCGTCTTGTCAACTGCCGCGACCGAATTGCCGCGCAGCTGCAAGTTGAGAATCGGCACGCGGGCCGTGCCGGCCACAGTCGTTTCGCTTTGCAGGGTGATATTTTCCCCCAGCGCGGGGATGGTGGGCCAGGCCACCGGGTCGGTCTGGCTGGGGACCTTGGCCTCGGGGTTTTTGCCCACACCCGCCGCCGTGTAGACGGTGACGCCGCCGCCGGTCCAATTCAGGCCGTTGGCGCCCATGCCCTGGGCTTTCAGGGTGTAGGTGGCTTTCGCATCGCCCCAGTTTTTGGCCCAGCGGACATTGTAGAGGTGGCGGAAACATTTCAGCTCTGCGTCGGTTTTGGTGCCGTCGATGGCAAACAGCGTGTTCTCGGCGTTGGAGTCCTCGCTCTTGCTGGCGGTGTAGCTGTCGGCATACTCGTCCCGCGGGGCAGCCTGCAAACGGATGATGATATTCTCCGGCTCGGCCAGCAAGCGAGTGATGCTGTACAGGTCGTTGTCGGCGGTGCTGGTATCTTTCTCACAGGCGCGCAGCAGCGAGGCATCGGCCATGGCGTCCAGCGTCAGGACAAAGTTGCCCTTGTTGTAGCTCAGCGGATAGCGCAGGGTGCGCTTGGTCTCGGTCCTTGTGCCGTCGGCGCTGTAGGTGTAGACGGTGGTTTCCAGTTCCGCCAGCACCTGCTGTTCGGTGTTGGGGTGCTTGATCTCGATGGAGAACAGCGGCTTCGATTCATCGGCAATTTTGTAGCCGGTCAGGCCGTTTTTCTCGGCCTGGTAGGCCACTGCCGTGTAGACCGTGTCCATGTCGGCCAGGTTGGAGTTGCCGCCCCAGCTCAGGGTCAGCGTCTCGCCGTTGGACAGGCGCGGGTTCTTGACTTTCAGCTTCGTCTGCTGCAATTCCACCACGTTGACGCGGTCCTCGGCCGAGTAGTAACCCACCAGGCTGTCATTGCGGCGGTGGTCATAGCTGCGGTCGGTGATATCGGTTGCGTCGGCCACGCCGTCCGCGGCAAAGCGCAGCTTGTCGGAGTTCGTGTCATAGAACACCGAGTACACCTGCCCGCTGGCCCGGTCGATCTCCACGCAGATGGCGGCGCTAAACATCGAATCATCGTAGATATAATCGTCCAGCAGCCGCCGGACCAGCTCGTTCTGGCCCGTGCCGTCGGTCTTATCATAGTACAGCGCGTAGATGCCGTTGTTCAGCTCACTGGCCGTGCGGCGGCGCACCTCATTCCCGGCGGCATCGGTGATGACAACATCATCGGTAAAGTGCGTGCCCGCCTTGCCCTGATCCTCGACATCGGCGCAGAATGCATCCAGTTCGCCCGCAGTATCCATGCGGGTCAGCGAGATTTGCGCCGCCTGGAACAGCGTGCGGGCGTTGGCCTCGTTTTTCTCAAACCGGGCCAGGCGAGTGTAGGCGATAAGGCCGCCGCCCACCAGCGCAGCCAATATGCCCATAATGGCCAGCACGACCATAAGCTCTACCATCGTAAAACCGCCGGTGCGCTTTTTGTTTTTGGGCTGATGCAGCATAGATGCTCCCTGTATATCTAAAAAAATCCTGACAGATAGACACAATAACAGACTATATATGATGTTATTATACTAAGCCTGTGACGTTTTCGCAACAAGGAAGTGCGATATTTCAAAAAAATCACACTAAATATTGTGGTTTGCGGCAATATCCGCATGGATTCGGCTCATCCAGCGTTACTTTACAACAAAAAATGAGGAAATTTTGCGGATTTTCTTGCAAATAGTGTCCTTCCACGGTATACTGAATAGTGTGTTATTATATAAAGTACAGGGGTGAAACGATGCTGGCAGCACGACTGGGCGCATGGCTGCGCAAAACCGGGGAACGGTGGGCCAAGGCCGCCTTCTCGGAAAAACTGGCTGTTGCGCTGGCATTGGCAGCGGTTATCTATACGGTCGTCACCGGCGCGGCAGAGCTGCGCTACCAGGCCCGCGCCCGGGAGGCGCTGGCCCAGGTCAAGGCGGCTCGGCTGGCGGCAGGGGCCGTATCGGCCCAGTATTACGCCACAGGCCGCCCCTATGCCGACCAGACCAGCCCTGACGGCTTTGCCGACGGTGTGGCCGATGCCATTGAGACACTGGGCGCACTGCCCGGTACCGTGACGCTTTTGCAGATCGGCGGCAACGGCTACACAGTGGAAAAACTGCTCTACTGCGAAAACGGTATGTACGCCATCTACGACGCCGCCGAGGGCTACCGCGTGTTCCGCGCGGAGGATCGGCTGCAATACAGCGCGGAGGTCGGCCATGCTGCTTCTTGAGTGCCTGCTGGGTCTGATCCGGTTTCTGCTGGGCGCGGCGCTGTTCAGTTTTATGAATGTTGTGGCCTGGCGGCTGCCCCGGAACATGGACCCGCTGAAAGGCCGCAGCATCTGCCCCCGGTGCGGCCGCACGCTGGACGCGCCGGATCTGGTCCCGGTGTTCAGCTGGCTGTTCCTGCGCGGGCGGTGCCGCCACTGCGGCGCACCTATTCCGGCGCGGTATCTGCTGGTGGAAGTTTTGGGCGGCGTGCTGGCGCTGGGGTGTACCCGGCAGTACGGCGCGGCCCTTGATCTGCCCGACGGACTGTTCGGCATGAGCTGGGCGGCGTTGCTGGCGCTGGCGGTCTGCGGCATTCTTTTAAGCATTGCGCTCATCGATGCCGAGACGCAGACCATCCCCGATCGGCTGAATTTCGCGCTGGCGGTCTGCGGCGTGGCAGGCACGGCGCTCTCCCCCGCCGGGTGGCGGGGGCATATCATCGGTGCAGTCTGCGTCAGCGTGCCGATGTTTTTGCTCTGCCTTGCCATTGACGGTGCGTTCGGCGGCGGCGATATCAAACTGATGGCAGCCGCCGGGCTGTTTTTGGGCTGGCAAAATACCCTGCTGGCGATGTTTTTCGGCATCCTGGGCGGCGGCGTGTACGGTATGTACCTGCTGGCCGCCAAAAAAGCCGATAAAAAAGACCATTTCGCCTTCGGCCCGTTTCTCTGCGCCGGCATCGTGCTTGCCATGCTGTTTGGTGAGCCGGTGCTGGGGTGGTATTGTCAATTTTTGTAATGCAGCGCAGGGGCGGGGCGTCGAGGACGCCACCCCCTGCCACTCTATCCTTCGGAGGTTTCTCCCCTATGCCACGTTTCCGCTATACTGCCACCAATGCCCAGGGCAAGACCGTCCGCGGCGTGACCGACGCCCCCAGCGAGGAGGCGCTGTACACCAAGCTGCGCGGCGACGGTCTGTACATGACCGACGCGCAGGAGGCCCAGAAAAGCCACTCCGCCTTCCGCCCGCTGAAAACCGCCATGCTGGCGGATTTCTGCCGCAACCTGGGCACGCTGCTGGCCGCCGGTGTGCCGCTGGTACGCGCTATCCGCATCATGGCGGATGAGCGCAACATCGACGCCCGCCAAAAAGCCCTGTATGAGGCGATTTTGGGCGAGCTGCGCAAGGGCGTCCCGCTGTCCGACGCGATGGAGTCCTGCGCCCCGGCGTTCCCGAACCTGCTGCTGGCGATGATCCGCAGCGCCGAGGGCACCGGCAGCATCGACCACGCCTGTATGCGTATGGCGACCTACTACGAGCGCGAGCACAAGATGAACCAGCAGGTAGGCAACAGCGTGATGTATCCCATCATTTTGGGCGTGCTTATCGTGGCAGTCCTTGCGATTTTGATGACATTTGTGCTGCCGCAGTTCAAGCCGATGTTTGACCAGATGGAGACGCTGCCGTTTTTGACCCAGCTGCTGTTTGACATCAGCGACTTTGTGGGTGCGAACTGGCCGGTGCTTATCGTGGTCGTGCTGCTGCTGATTTTGGGCGGCCGCATTTTGCTGGCCCAGCCGAAGGTCCGCCGCCAGTGGGACCGCTTTATTCTGCACGCGCCGGTCGTGGGTGTGCTGAACCGCAAGATCTGCACGGCCCGTTTTGCCAGCACTTTGTCGAATCTTTACGGCAGCGGCGTCCCCATCATTACAACGTTGGGCGCGGCGCGGGACGCCATCGGCAACCGCTGGATCGAGAGCCAGTTCGGCGACGCGCTGGACAGCATCCGTGCGGGCCACAGCTTGTCCCAGGCGATCGCGGGCATTGACGGCTTTGAGACAAAGCTCTCGTCGTCCATCGCCGTCGGCGAGGAGACCGGCAGGCTGGACAGCCTGCTGGCGACCATCAGTGAGACGCTGGACTATGAAGCCGAAATGGCAACCAAGCGCCTGGTCACGCTGCTGGAGCCTGTGATGATCGTGATCATGGGCATTGTGGTCGGCGGCGTTGTGGCGGCCGTTATCGTGCCCATCTACCAGTCCTACGGCACCATCGGCGGCTCGTCCGGGGCGATTTAAACTAATTTTTTCGGAGGTCCACATGGCAACACTTACCTCTTTGTATCTTTGCAGCCGCACGGTGTATGCGGCGGTGGGCAGTCCTACGGCGGGCGGTGTTCGCATTACCGCCGCCGCGCAGATGCAGCTGCCCGAGGGCTGCCTGATCAACGGCGTTATCACCAACGAGGCTGACCTGGCCGACGCGCTGAAGGCGTTTTTCGCCCAGAACAAACTGCCTGCAAGCCGCGTGGCGCTGATTGCGGGCGGCAGCCAGTTTATGCACCGCATCCTGTCGCTGCCCGCCATGAGCGAAAAAAAGCGAATGGCCGTGCTTTCCCACGAGCTTTCCACCGGCGGTGCCGAGACAAAAGCCCCGCTGGATGATTATATGCTGCTCTCCCGCGATGCCAAGACCCGCACCGATATCGTGCTGGCCGCCCGCGTGGAGCAGAGCGTCATTGCCGGGTACGATGCCCTTGCCAAGGCGGCGGGCTTCAAGCTGACCTGCATTGATCTGGGGCTGGCCGCACCCATCAAAGCCGTGCGCACGATTCCCGATTTGCAGCAAAAGACCTTTGTGCTGCTGCAATTTGACGATGATACGATCTCTGCGACCCTGTTTGTGCGGGGGCAGTACAGCTACTCCACCCGCAGCCGCCTGTTCAACCCGCGCGGCTCGGTCGAGTCCGGCACCGAGATTGCCCAGAAGCTCTCGGGTATTCTGCAGTTCCACATCGCCAACAAGAGCGAGCACCAGATCGGCACGGTCTACTTTGCCGGTTCCACAGCGGAGGACTTTGCCGTCTGCCGTCCCGGGTGCGAGGCCCTGGGCCTGGCGGTGGAGATTTTCCCGGATTCGCCCGCTGTCAAGCTGCCAAGCGGCACCCACCTGGCCGACGTGCTGTACGCCGCCGGCAATCTCATCGCCCGCTGATACCTTATATAAATAGCCTTGGGGATTTATCGATTATGGCAATGAAACAAAACAACTTTTATCTGCGCTGGCAAAAAGCTGCCGGTGCCGCCAAGACGGAAAGCCGCAGCAAGGATCTGCGCGCCGTTGTGCCCGGCATCGCCGTGGTGGCGGTCTGCATGGCGGGCTGGGGCGTGATGGTGCTGCACACCTCGATGCTGAAAAGCCGGCGGCAGAATATTCTGAACTGGTGCGCCGACAACTCCGCCACCTACCTTTCCTCGACCCTGGACGCCGAGGAGGCCGCGGAGTTCCGCAGCCTGGCGGACTACGCCACTGGCATGACCAACCTGCTGAACAGCTACCCCGACGTGACCAGCATGCTGCTCCACCGCATCGAGGCGGCGGGCGGCGCGTCCATCACCATCCAGTTCACCAGCTACAATGCTTCCACCGGCGAGCTGCTGTTCAACGCCAATTCCAGCCAGGTCATTGACATCCCGACCTACATCCGCTCCCTGCAAAACTGCGGGGTCTTTTCCACCGTGAGCTACACCGGCTACACCGCCGATGACAACGGCTATTCCATCGACCTGCGCTGCATTCTGGCAGCGCCGCAGTAAGGAGGGGCGCGCCATGGAAATTGCACCGATGACAAAGCGCGACAAAATTTTACTGTATGTCGTGTCGATGTTCGCCTTTATCGTGCTGTTTGTGCGGTTTTTGCTGATCCCTGGCATCGAGAACCACCAGCAGGCCGCTGCTGATTTGACCGAGGCGCAGGATGCCCAGATCGCCATGCAGGATACCATCCTAAAGGCCGAGTTCAACGCCAACACCAAAAACACCAACTGGGGCGAGCTGCAATCCGCCAATGCCCTGTATTACAGCATCCTGACCAGCGACGAGCTGGACACGCTGGTGACAGGCCTGGAACTGAACCACAGTTTGCAGCCGACCTCCTTGAACATCGGCCAGCCCGCCACCCAGAATTTGAGCTGGTACATTGCCAGCGAGAGCGCGGGCCAGGGTGCCGCGCCGAGTGCCGGCACCACCGCCGCTGTGACGGCGGACGATGTGGGCACCACCGCCGAGGGCAACGCCATTTTGCAGCAGTTTCTGGCGGCGGATCTCATCCCTGACTATGACCAGCCCGGCTACTTTAAGACGGCAGCCGTGACCTTCAGCTGCACCGGCAGCGATACGGATTTCATCGCCATGCTGGACGATCTGGCCGCAGGGTATCCTTCGGTCCAGCTGCAGACCTTTACCATTTCCACCCGCAGCTACGCCAATCCCGACGGCACGTCGGAGGAAGGCTCTGTGTATACCGTTTCCCTGAATGTGATTCTCTGCGACAAAGGAGGGGTGCAGCCGTGAAGAACATCCGACTGGGCGATCTGCTGATCGAGCTGGGCTACATCACGCCCGATCAGCTGACCGCCGCCCTGGCCTACCAGAAGGAGCACCGCGACCTGCGCGTCGGCCAGGCCCTGCAGGAGCTGGGCTATGTCAACGAGCGCCAGGTGCTGGAGGCCCTTGCCAAGCGTTTGCAGATTCAGCTCATCGACATTGAGCACACGACCGTCGATGTGACCGCCGTGGAAAAGGTCCCGCAGGAGCTGGCGCAAAAGTACGATATGCTCCCCATTGCGCAGAGCGCCCGCGCCCTGACCGTGGCCGCCAACGACCCGCTGAACTACTACGCCATCGAGGATATCCGCCAGCTGACCGGCATGGAGCCGGAAATTGTGCTGGCCGAGCTGGAGCCTCTGCGCCGCGCCATCCGCTACTATTACGCCGAGGTCCGCGCCCGCAAGGCCGCCCGCACCGCCAATGACAGCGACATGGCCGCCGCCCAGACCGAGGATTTAGCCATCGACATGACCGCCGAGAGCGGCGATTTGGACGCCCCCATCATCCGCCTTCTGAACAGCCTGGTCCAGCGCGCCGTCACGACGACCGCATCGGATATCCACATTGAGCCGTTTGAGGGCGAAACAAAGGTTCGTATGCGCATCGACGGCGTCATCATCGATTATGTGACGTTACAGCGCGCATTGCATCAGCCGCTCATCGCGCGTATCAAGATCATGTCGAATCTTGACATTGCCGAGCACCGCATCCCGCAGGACGGCCACTTCCGCGCACGTCTCGAGACCGGCCCCGACGTCAACGTCCGTGTCTCGATTTTGCCGACGGTCTTTGGCGAAAAGGCCGTGCTGCGTATTTTGTCGTCGAACACCTACATTAAAAACGCCGACCACTTCGGCATGAACGACGCGACCTACAAACGGTTCCAGCCTCTGCTCAACCGCCCCAACGGCATCGTCTACCTGACCGGGCCGACAGGTTCCGGCAAAACGACGACGCTGTACATGGTCTTGCAGGCCATCGCCGAACGGCAGGTCAATATCTCGACGATTGAGGACCCCGTGGAACGCAACCTAGCCCGTATCAACCAGACGCAGGTCAACAACATTGCGGGCCTGACCTTTGAGAGCGGTCTGCGCGCCCTGCTGCGCCAGGACCCCGACGTTATCATGGTGGGCGAGACCCGCGATGCCGAGACGGCGTCCATCTCGGTCCGCGCGGCTATCACGGGCCACATGGTGTTCTCGACCCTGCACACAAATGACGCACTATCGTCCATTGTCCGTCTGGAGGATATGGGCGTGGAGCGCTACATGATAGCGAACTCCGTCGCGGGCCTCGTCGCCCAGCGTCTGATGCGCCGCGTCTGCCCGCACTGCGCCCGGCAGATGCCCGTCACCGAGGAAGAACGCGCCTACCTGGGACCTGCTATCCCGTTTGTGCGGCGCGGCACCGGCTGTACCCAGTGCAACGGCACGGGCTACCGCGGCCGTGTAGCGATCCACGAGCTGGTCATCATCAACCGTGAGCTGCGGGAGATGATATCCGCCGGGGCCACGCAGGAGGAACTGACTGCCGCCGCCCGCCGCAACCAGGGCATGACGAGCCTGCGCGAAGCCGCCCTGCAGCTGGTGCGTGAGGGTGAGACCACCCCGGAAGAATTGCTGAAAATTACGTTCTATGAGGAATAAATGATGCAAATCCACGAGCTCACCGCGCTGGCGCGGCAGATGAAGGCCAGCGATATCCATATTTCCGAGGGGCTTCCCCTGATGTTCCGCATCGATGGCCGCCTGGTCAATGCGCCGGTGCAGATGAGCGCCGACGAGACCCGCTCGCTGATTCTGGGCCTGATGGATGAGGCCCACCTCGAGGCCGTCACCACCGAGCGCATCGACGCGGACTTTGCCCTCGTCGCGCCCGACGGCACCCGCAGCCGTGTGAACGTGTTCTACCAGCAGAACAAGGCCGCCGCGACCCTGCGTCTTTTGAACAACAGCATCCCGACACTGGCCGAGCTTTCGATGCCTCCGGTGCTGACGAAACTGGCCGACGAGCCGCGCGGGTTGATCCTCGTCACAGGCCCCACCGGCAGCGGCAAATCCACGACGCTGGCCGCCATGATTGACCACATCAACGAGACGCGCAGCGACCACATCATCACGATCGAGAACCCCATCGAGTATGTCTATCAGGGCAAGCAGGCGCTCATCCACCAGCGCGAAGTCGGGCAGGATGTGTCCAGCTTTGCCGCCGCCCTGCGCAGCGCTCTGCGTGAGGACCCGGACGTCATTCTGGTCGGCGAGATGCGCGACTATGAGACGATCTCCGCCGCCGTTACCGCCGCCGAGACCGGCCACCTGGTCATGAGCACACTGCACACCATCGGCGCGGCGCAGACCATCGACCGTATCATCGATGTCTGCCCGGCCGGGGCACAGAACCAAATTCGCGGTCAGCTGGCCGCCGTGCTGCGGGGCGTTATCACCCAGCAGCTGCTGCCGCTGGCAAGCGGCCAGGGCCGTTGCGCCGCCACGGAAATTCTTGTGGGCACTGACGCCGTGGCAAACCTGATCCGCGAGGGCAAGTGCTACCAGATCCCGAGCGTTTTGCAATCCGGCGCGGCGCTGGGTATGCACAGCCTGAACGCTGACCTGGCCCGCCTGGTCAGCCTGGGCCGCATCACCCGCGAAACCGCCGAGCGCTGCGCGACAGACAAGAGCGATCTGCGGAATTATTTGTAATAGCAACCGAAAAAAGGGTATCTGCCGATTCGACAGATACCCTTTTTGTTTTATTTCTCCACTTTTTCCTTTCCTTCCGCCAAGATCTTTACCAGGCAGCCTGGCACCGGGGCACCCATGGCGGCGGCGTTCTCGGCAATGGAGCCTAGCTCGGTAAAAATATACCACACCAGCACTACCGGCAGCACAACGCCGTCAAAGGGCAGTTCCAGCCCCGGCAGGTTGGCGGCGGCCATGCCCAGCACCGCATCGGTCAACGCGCTGACCAGCACGACCACCAGCATTCCGGCCTTGTGCCAGATGCCTGCCCGCGCCGCTGCGCTGGACCACTGCCCCCGGCTGGCCGCAGCGGCACTGCCGCTGAGCCAATCCAGCGCCATGCAGGCCGCCCACGCTGCGATGAGCCACCCCAGCCAGCCGAAGGCCGCCGTAAACGCCCCGCAGGCGGCGCAGACCGCCGCCTTGCCCCACAAAAACACATTGCGTTCTTCCACTCCTTGTTCCTTTCCGGGCGTTACGCCCACTTGCTTGTGTACAGCCCCGCCGCCGTCAGACCCCGGGCGTCGCACAGGGCTTTCACCGCGTCGGCGTCACCCTGGCTGACGGGGCCGATCGTGATGGTTTGCAGCTTTGCCGCCGCGCCGTAGATTCCCACCGCGTTCTCACACCCGGCGTAGGCCGTGGGGTCCAGCCCGGTGCCGCCCGCCGTGGCCCGCACCTCCAGATGGCAGTGCTTGTAGCCGCCTGCCGCGTTGCCGGTATTGCCCATCGCAGCCAGCGCGTCGCCGCTGGTGACCGTTTGGCCCGCCTGCACCAGCAGTTTTTCACAGTGGGCAAAGTACAAAAAGTTCACGGCGTCGGGCGTCTGGGCGCTGTCCAGCTGCACGCAGACATACCAGCCCCACTCCCAGGTTTTGTCGCGGCGGTCGGTCACAATGCGCGCCCGCACCACGCGGCCGGTGATGCACTTACCCTTATAATAGGGCATCCGCACAGTGGTGTCGTCCAGCCCCACCAGGTCCAGCCCGCCGTGCCAGATTTTGCCGCCGCCCCGGGTCCGGCCGTAGCGGCCATAGGGGTACACCACCTGGGCGCGGCCCGCAAAAATACCGGTCTGCCTCACGCCTTCGCCTCCAAAGCGGCAATGCGCTTTTCCAGGGCGCGGCGGGTGGCGCGGGGATCCTCGTACCCGGTCACGGTCAGGGTGCCCCCGCCTTGCACGGTACACAGGCCGTCGGCATCCGGTACGGCGCACAGCGGTTCGGCGGTGCGTTTCGTCACCGTCGGCGTTTCGGTGGCGGGCGTCAGCTTGTACACAAACGTCACCGGCGTGCCCGCGTCGGCCTGGGCTTTCAGGTATTCTTTGAACAGCGCCAGCGTCTTGAAGCCGTGGCGCAGGATGATCCGCGTTTTGCCCGGCTCGGCGGTTGTGTTGGTGCTGACCGTGTACAGCCCCGCGTCCGAGGACAGCGTGCCCGCCAGTGGGCTGTAATGGCTGCACAGGATATCCCCCAGGCTGCCGATGGTGCCGGGCACAGTGATATCCGCCGTGTCCCGCGGGTTCGTCCAGGAAATCCAGTTCTCGCTGCCGTCCACGGTCAATTTTACTGCGCGGTGCGTCTCGGTCACGCTGCCGTCTGCCGCCAGCGCCACCATGTCCCCGGTGTACAGCGGTCCGGTCAGCGTGATTTCCACTTCCCGCGTCTCGCCGCCTGCGGCGGTCAGGGGCAGGCTGCCGTTCTCCCCCCCGCCGCCCAACGCGCGGATGTTCCCCGGGGCGGCGGTGCCCCCGCCCGCCTGGGTCGTCGCGCCCGCCGCCGCCACGGTCAGGGCACGCCCGGCCAGTGGGCTGCAAACGACCGTCCCGCCGCTGGCGGTGAACGGCGCGCAGACAGCCTCGGCCCAGTCGCCGCCCGGGCCGCTTTGGCCGCCAAACAGCAGCGCGGCCTGTATCGCTTTCAAATCCATGTTACACACTCCTCTTCCGGGCTTTATTGGCCCACGAACCGGCCGGACTCGTCGGCCACGTAGAACTTATGCGCTGCCGCCGGGTCCACCACATACAAAACCGACATCGGTGCAAAGGTGTGGGCGTCGTTCATGCCGTCCACGTCCTTGCCGCTGGCGGGCAGTGCTGCCGGGGCCTTGTCTGCCACCAGCAGCACCTCATAGGCGGTGCCGGTTTTCCAGGTTTCTTCGATCAGTTTCATGCGTCTTCTCCTTTCCGCAGGGTGTAGATTACTTTCATCGTCTTATCGGCGGTTTTCTCCACCGCCTTGGGCAGGTCGTTGATGGTGGCCAGGTAGTTGGCCCGCAGCACCCGTTCCGTGCGGATGCGGTTGTCGCTCAAATAGCGGCGCAGCGGTGCGGCAGGCTCCCCCAGCACCGGCACGGTGGTCGAGAACCCCGAACTGGCCGTGTCATACCCCGCCGCCTCGCAGGAGAACAGCTCGTTCTTCTCGGTGTTCAGCACGACGCCGCGGGTGCGGTAGTAACAGTAGAGCCGCCCGTCGTGGGCGTCGCACAGCGGCTGCATATAATCGCTGTGCATCGTGACGGCCTGCACGTCGGTGGGATCGCTAAGCGGGAAGCGGTAGATCTGGTAGGTCGCCGGATCCGTCATGTACAGGCTGCCGCCGTAGACCGTACCGTTCAGCGGCGTGGCCCGGCTCTCGCTGACCAGGCCGCGCAGCGTGCCGCCGGTGTTGTTGGGCACGGTATAGTCCTTGGCGGCCAGCGTCTTTCGGTCGTACTCCCGCACTTTGATACCGGCCCCCACCGCAATGCTGCTGCCCGCCGGGATGGAGACAAGATACAGCTTGTCGGCCTCGGCGTCAAAGCAAAGACGGCAGTACCGCCCGGCGTTGGCCGAAACATCCTGCAAAAAGTCGGTGATATCCAGCGTCTCGGTGCGCAGCAGGCTGTCCCAGGTGCCCGCCGTATCGCGGCGGAAGAGGTCCAGGGTATGCAGCCCCAGGCAGTGGTGACGCAGTTCCAGCGCAGCGTTCTCCACATCCACCCAGCCCGCCACGGCCTCATCTGCCGCCGGGTCCGCGTAGAGCAGCACCCCCTTCTCGTTCGTGGGATAGCAATCGGTCGCCAGCAGCCCGGTCAGCAGCTGGTCGCCGCCCAGTGCCCCGCCGAAGGCCAGCCGATCAATGTTCGTCGGGCTGGCGTCGGGAGCCTCCGTCATCTCGGAGTAGAGCGCTCCCATCGGGTGGGTCAGGCAGACCGAGCGGATGATGCCGTTGGCCTGGTTCGTGGCAAACTCATAGACGTAGCTCACCACGCCGCCCGCCGGGTCGATGTTCGTCTCGGTCAGGTTGGCACTGCCGCGGGTCGTGTTTTTGGTGGTGTTGACGACATTGCACCGCGCCGTGCCCACCACGCCCGCAGCCGCCGGGGCAAACAGGGTGCCCGGCTCGGCCCCCAGCGCGGTATCGTACAAAAGCAGCCCGCCGTAAAACATCGAGACCAAATCCTTCGGCGCGTCGGTGTAGCCGGTATCGCCGCGCCACAGCAGCATGGCCTTGTTCAGGCTGCCGCCGTAGCCGTTGAAAATATCGCTCACCGCGTTCGTGATGAGGTTGTCGCTCTCCACCACCTCTACTTCCCCGGTGTGCACATCCGTCAGTTCCAGGCGGGCGTGGCCGTGCAGTTTCATTCCAAAATCACCTTTCTTTCTGTCAGTTGCAGCGGCATACGCAGTTCCTCAAATTGCAGCGTGCCGTCCCAGGGCAGCTCGCTGGCCATGCCCTGGCCGGTCACGGTGGCCTTGATGTTATAGGGCGCAATTTTTACCGTGCCGCCGGTGCAGACCAGCCGCACCGAAAGCCGCTTGGCCGCATTGGCTTCAACACTGGCGAAGGGGTAAAACAGCGCCAGCGTGTGCGCCCCCGCCAAAAGCCGCTGCTGCGGGGTAAAGTTTTCCACCCGCACTTCATTTACATAGTACCGCACTTCCAGTGTCAGCGGGTCGTTGCCCTCCGGCTCGGCGGTCAGCAGCAGCTGGGCCAGGAACATGGCGCTCGTGTCCTCCAGCGCCGCAAAAGCGATGGACACAGCCGGAGTCTCCGCTGTGCGCACGGTCAGCGCCGCCGTGTTCGTAAAACTGTAATACACCAGCCGTTTGCTCTCGGCGCTGTTCTGCACTTTGCGCAGCAGCTTTTCCGTCGTACCATCGCTGTTGTTGGTCAAGTAAGGGTTGCGCCCCACGCTTTTCAGTGTCTGGCGGCCATGGTAGTGCCAGACAAAATGTGTCACCAGCATTTCGGGGGCCGTACCGTCAGCCTGGGGCAGCGCCACCCGGTCGCCCGGTTCCAGCGCCGGGTCGCCGGGCATCGTCACGGTGGCCGGGGTGTAGTCCAGCTGCCGCAGCTCGGCAAACAGGTTGTCGGTGATGCCCTGCCGCGTGTCGGGCAGGCCCTTCTCGGCCAGCGGCATATCGGCAATCGCCATCGTCAGGCCGGTGTCCTGCCCGCCACCTGCGGCGTAACTGCCACTCTGCGTTGCCACGGTCAGCGCCGCATAGTGGCAGCGGAAGTCCGACACGCCCGCCTCGCTGCGGGCATCGGCCCCCAGCGAAACGCAGCTTGTCTTGGCAAACTGCCGGATAACGAGCCGCCCGGCGCGGTCCACCGTGCCAAAGCCGCCCAACAGCTGGGCGATGGCCGCCACGCAGTCCCGCCAGGTCGTCAGGCCGTCGGCGGCGCTCAACTGGCAGGCCAGGGCAGCGTTGGGGTTCAGCGCGGCGATTTCCTCCGCCGTCTGGCCCAGTTCCAGCCCGCAGCCGTCGGCGATCTGCGCCAGCATCTCATAGGCATTGCCCTGGATGGCCGTGCCGTCCCAGCGGCTTTGCAGCGGCAGGATGTTGTCATACGCCTTGATGCTCACATACAGCGCCCTGCGTTCGGCCTCGGCCACCGTGTAAACGCCTAGAGGGACGGCCTCCCAGCTGCCGCCGGGCAGCTGCAATTCGTACCGCAGCACAAGCTTGGCACCGTAAAAGGCGTAACGGCTCAAACTCGTGCGCAGGCTGAACGCCGCCTGCCCCAGGTAGACGCAGCCGAAGGCCAGTTCCTCCCCGGTGACGCACTGGTTATCCAGCGTGAGCGATCCGCTCATGAAGTCCTGCACGCCCAACGCCAGCACCGTGCCGTCGGTCAGGGTCAGCGTGCCGGTCACCCGGTCCGTCCGCGCCCGCGCCCGGATGGCGGTTTTGTATCGTTCCGATACAGGGTACATGATGGTTCACCTCCCGTTTGGTTGCAGGGGCGGATACTTGCATCCGCCCCTGCAAAATCAGTATTCGATCAGATTCACCGCCACCTCCCACACGGCCCGGCCCTCACGGGCGGCCTTCAGGTCGGCGGTGCGGTCGCCCGCGTACATCTTGGCGGTGCGCGTCCCGCCAAAAAAGTAGGCCACCTGCATACTGTCCGGGGCGGTGGCGTTCAGCACCCTGGCGCAGTCCGCCGTGCTCAATGCGGCCCAGCTGACGCTGATTTTCGCCACGCCGCCGCGCACCCGCTCGCGCACCAAAATTCCATCTTCTGTACGGCCGGTGCCGCTGCTGTCCAGGTCGGAGAGCTGCACTTTGTACTCGTTGGGCGTGGGCAGCGCCACGCCGTCAATGACCAGAATATCCATGAGTTACCTCCCACCGCTGCGCAGGGTACGGCGGTTCTGGCTGTTGGCAATGACGCTGTCCAGCAGCTCCTCGCCAATATAGATGTTGATGGGCTGGCCGTCGCCGCCTTGCCACCCGGCCAGCGTTTCCGCCACGGCCTGCTTGATGGTGGACAGCGGCGCCTCGACGTTCGTGCCGCCGGTCTGGTCGCCCAGTATGGCGAGAAAGCGGCGGTTGGGCGGGATGACTGCGCCCTGCGCCAGCGCCGGGATGGGCATCGACGCAGCATACCCCAGCCCGGGCAATGCCGCCTGCGCCGTAAGCAGCTGCCCCGCACCGCTGAGCACACTGCCCGCCATCGACTTGGCGCGCCCGATGGCCGACAGCAGCCCATTGATGGCCGCCGCAATGGCGCTGACCATGCTGCGCACGACGCCCAACACCGTGGAGACCGCCGTCTGCACGATGGAGACGATGCGTCCCCACACGGTCGAGACGGTCGCGGCCATGGCGTTCCAGGCAGCATCCCACTCGCCCCGCAGCACAGCGGTCAAAAAGTCGGCCAGGCCGCGCAGCACCGCCAGCGCAAGGGTGATGGCATCGGCAATGATACCCGCCGTGCCGGTCACGGCAATGCCCACCGCCGTGAACGCCTGCACGGCCACCGGGGCCAGCGTGGCAATAAGCCACTGCACCAGCGGGGCCAGGATCGTGTTCCAGACCGTCAGCAGCAGCGCTGCCACCGCGCCCAGGCAAGCGGTCAGCTCGTTCCAAAGCGGCTGCAGGTGCGCCGACCAGAGCGCCGCCAGCAGGTCAAACAGCTGAAAAAATACAGGCTGCACCACGCCGCCCCACAGCGCTGAGAGGATGCTCACCACGTTCTGCCACCCCTGGGTCAGCCCCTCCAAAATCGGCTGACCGTAAACGGCCCAGGCGTTTTGCATCCCCTGCCAAAGCCCCTGCCAGACTGTGTCCAGCAGCTCCACCGCAGGCGTGACCACGGTGGAAAGCTCGGCCCAGAGCGGCTCCCAAACGCTGCTCACCGCCGCGCCAAGGCCCGCCCACATCGTCTGCCAGGCTGTGACGAACGGCGCGAAAAAACCTTGCAGGTAGGCCCAAAAATTCGCCCAGATGCCGCGCAGCTGGGTGAGTACCTGCTGCCACACGGCGGAAAACTCGGCTGCATCCGTCCCAGCCTTACCGCTGCGGCGGGTGCTGCCCGCCGTGGTGCCGGCGGTGGATTTTGCCGCTTTGGCGGCGGCTTGGGCCGCCTGTTTTTCTTTGGCGGAGGCGGCGGTCTTTTCCGCCGCCGGGGCGGACAGACGGTTGATCTCATCAAATTTGGCAAGGCTGCGGGCGGACTTCACGCCCTGCACGGCGGCTGCCTGCAAGGATGCCCGCAGCTCGTCCACTACCTGCCGCGCCTGCTGCCCGGCATCCCCCACGCTGCCCAGCGCCGCGGCCACCTTATCCAGCGCCGTCTGCAAGCTGCCGGACGGCAGCCGCAGCGTCGATAGTTCGTCAAAAATTATGTTTGTCGTTTTGTTCACTCCTTTCACCCCAACATTGCCAACAGCCGCTGCTTCTCAGCCTGCTCCTCTGCGGTGGCCGCCGGGCGCAATTCCACCATGGCGCGGTGGGTGCGGTAAAAATCCAGCTCCCAGTTTTCCAGCCGTCTGCCGCGCCGCAGCTTGTCCCGGATGGCCACCACCGTGGCAAAGCTCCCCTCGCCGATGGCGTCAAACAGCGCAAGGAAGCTCCACCAGTGCAGGTAGGGCAGCGTGCGCACATCCTGCCCCGCCGCCCGGCCAATGCCGGCCGCAATCAGCGGCGCGTCCTGCTGCCAGTCCATCAGCGCGGGGCCGGGGCGGGGTTCCTCTCTGCGGCCCGCCGCCAGGAACTCCGCTAAAAAGCGCGTTGCCTCCGGCCAAACATCCTGCGTCATGGCGTCAAATTCCGGGTAGAACAGCCCCATCGCCACGTACCACCGCTCGGCCTGATCCAGCGCCGGGTCGGCCTGGCCGCCCAGCCAGCGCAGCAATTCCAAAATGTCCCGGTAGTCGGTGCGGATGGCATATGCCCCGCCGCCCAGCGCGGCCTGCGTCGGCAGCGTCCAGGGGCTTGTCATACCGCGCCCCGGGCCGCGCGGGCGGCAGCGGCCTCACGTTCTGCAGTGTCGGCGGCGGCTTTCAGGCGGCGTTCAGCCCCCTCACGCAGAATCGGCGTCAGGGCTTCCAGCAGGTTTTGCACCACGCGCTTGCCATTGGCCCCCACGCCCGCCAGGTTCACACCGCCCAGAATCGCGTCAAAGTCGTTCTCGGGGCCAAAGATGCCGGTCAGCAGCGCCTTGATTTTGCCGTCGTACTCGTTCAGCAGGCGCAGCCCCGCCGCGGCGCAGGCCTGTTCGTCGCCCTCGACAGTCTGCAAGGCCTTCGTCAGGGCGGCATCGTAGTCGTTCAGCGTCCGGCCCGCCGCAAAAAAGCGGTGGTAGAGGTTCGGGTCAGCCGGGTTGAACCGCAGTACGCCCCGCCCATTGACGGAAAATTCCTCCACGCCGGTGTCAATGTTCAGCTTTTTCATTCATCATGCCTCCGTAAATTTCTTGCTTGCCGGGTCAAACGTACCCTTGGTCTTGACGCCGGTGTAATGGATGTTGAAGGGGATCTGGTAGCCGGTGGTATCGCCGCCGTAGCTGACGATCTCGATGTAGCATTCCTCGCGCACGGCAGGGTAGGCCCCGGCCGTGTCCTTGCTCCAGAGCTTGACCTCGACGATGTCGGTTTTCAGGTCGTCCAGTACCAGGTCGCCGTCGATGATCCCCTGCAATTTTTCAAACAGCGGGTCGCCCTCCTCGGCGTAGTAGGGACTGACCTCACCCTGCTTCTGGTAGCCGTCGATGACCACCGACGTCTGGCCCAGGATGTTGGACTTTTTCTCAACGTTGGCAGTCAGTTCGGGGGCGTACTCTTCCAGGTCCTGCCCCAGGCGGGTGTAGTCGGCCTCGCCCTTGCCAAAGGCGGCGTTCAGGTAGTGGGCCATGTATTTTCGTTCAATTTTCATGGGGTTTCCTCCGTATAAAGTTGTGTGTATTCGGCGCGGATGCGCAGGCTGTACACGGCGGTGCCGCCTGCGTCGGCGCGTTCCAGTTTGCCCTGCTCGGCCCGCAGGGTCTCCCGGGCCGGGTCGGCATTGCCAAAGACCGGGGCACGGCCCGCCGCACACTCGGCGGCCACCCAGGTCTGCAAAGCCAGCAGGTGGGCGGCGTTTTCGGCAGCGGTGGCACTGTCCCCGGGCGGCAGCGGCAGGCAGAGGCGCAGCGTGAACTCGGCGCGGCAGCGCTGGCGCACGGTGCCCAGCAGGTTTTCCCTCTGTTCCAGCACCGTGACGCCCTTGCACCACAGCCCCGCCGTGCCCGGCGCGGGACCTGCATCCCCCACCGCCAGCGTGATCCCGGTCAGGGCCGGTGCCCGGGCCAGAAATGCGTAGAGTTTTTGCAGCATGGTAGTCCTCCTATCTCTAAGCCTTCCCCCTTTGGGGGAAGGTGGCCCCGCAGGGCCGGATGAGGGGCAGCCTGCCACCCGGCGTCCCTTTCCCGTGCAGCAGCGGCCGGCTCGCCCCTCATCAGCCGCCTGCGGGCGGCAGCTTCTCCCCCGAGGGAGAAGCCAAAGGTTTTTTCACCTCGTCAAGCTGTGGGCCCCGGTGCCGCTGGCGTTCCACCAGGCCCCGGCCTCCACATGATGCACCCGTCCGCGCAGGCGCAGCGGCAGCACATAGGCCACAACCGCCAGCCCCGCCACAGCAGCGGGCACAAAGCCGGGCCAATCGGCCCAGGCCACGCCCGGCCCCTCGCCCAAAAGCACCCGGTCGCCGGGGTCCAGCGTGTAGTCCGCGCCGTACTGCCCCGCCGCTTCGGGGATGACCAGCAGCAGCGCCGTGCCTTGCTTTGTCCCTGCAGCATCGGGCTTTTCGCGCCGGCCCTGCTGCCAGCTCACGCCCCGCAGCACCCGGCGGCAAACGGTCTGCGCCGCCGGATCCGGGTGGTAGAGCGTCACGGTCTCGCCGCAGAGCCGGTTTTTATGCATGGGGCAGCCACCGTCCGATCTCGTAGTAATAGCCCGCTTCGTGACGGTAGTGGCCCGCCCGCAGGGCCAGCGTGGCGGCGCACAGCTGGGGCGGTGCGGTGTAGGTCTCGCTCACGCTGCCCACGCTGACCTTCGCCAGGCCCCGGGCCTCGTCCTCCTGCGCGAACTCATACATCGCATCCGCGATGCTGCACACCGCCATGGCGTAGGCCGTGTCCGGCTCGATGCCCTTGCACGGGGCCATGGGGTAGATGTTCTGCATCTGGGCCAGTTCTTCCGCCGCACGGCGGGCAAACCGCGGGAAGGCAGCCTCAGGGATATCCTCGCCCAGGTATTTCTCGGTGTAATAGGTGTAATCCGGCACGCTCCCGCCCCCTTACGCCTTGAACTTTGCCAGCACCACCTTGGCCTCGTTGGAGAGCACAGCGACGTAGAATTCATCAGCCGTGATCTCGGTGGTGCGGGTCTTGGGCTTGCGCTCGGTCTCGATGTTGACTTCACGCTTGCGGTAGATGGTCAGAGCCGGAATCTCGTCATCGACCTCGGGGTCGGCCTCCAGCTTGACGATGGGGCAGGCGTAGACGCCGCCGGTGAGCGGGACCTTCTTGCTGGGCACCAGGCGGCAGCCTGCAATCATGCCGATCTCGCCGGTCAGGCTGACGCCCGGGGTGTACTTGTCGGCGCTCAAAAAGTCGGGATTCTTGCGCAGCTGGGTCACCTGCTTGGGGTGGATGAACAGCACCTTGTCGGAACAGCCCATCTCCTCCTCAAACAGATCCACGGCGTCCACAATGGCGTTGTAGCTGATGTTCTCCTTGCTGCCGTCGTAGACAAGGCTCGCGGTCTGCAAAGCGTCCATGCAGTCGCTGTCGATTTTCGCAGCGATGGCCAGCGCCAGCTGGGTATTGGCCTCGCCCACCGGGTTGCCATAGCCGGACAGCACCGCCTCGTCGGTCAGACCGATGCCCTTCATGGCCTTCTTGATGGTAGCCTTGCGGGTGGAAGTCGTCATCTTCTCGATGGCGACCTCGCCGCCCTCGGCCACGTCGGCAGCGTCGCCGATGTAGGTGTAGGCGGGCACGGTGATGGTATCGCCGGGCACGCCCGCCAACGTATCGTCAATTTTAGCAAAGGGTGCGACGCGCAGCTTCTTCGGGATGCGCGCGGACACCATATCCCCCATGACTTCCGGGTCGATCATATCGGACAGTTTGGTAATAAAATCAGACATAAAATTTTCTCCTTTTGATAATCACATGGTAGGGGCCGGGCATGCCCGGCCCTCACCTTTTTGATAGCTGCCTCATTTTCGGTCGCATTGTAGGGAGGGGTCTTGCCCCCTCCGCGGCAGGGGGATGGCCCCCTACTTCTTCAATTCCTGATACACCTCCGGGTTTTCCCGCTTCAGTGCCAAGCGCTCGCGGTATCCCATCCGGTCAAACGCGGCACGGTCGGGGGCTACCGGCACACTGCCGGTGCCTGCCGCATAGGGCGCGGGGGTCTGCCTGCTCTGCTCGTCCATCTTGTCTCACCTCCCTCTTCTTTCTTCTCTCTTCTCTCACTTCGGCATAAACTTCTCCCTCACCTCCTTCAACTCTGCCTCGCTGCCGCAGGGCAGGTCAAAATACCAGGCCAGCGCCAGCTCGGGGCGCAAAAGTCCGGCCTCCACCATCTCCCGCTGTTCGGCCCAGATGCGCGCCCGGTCATATAAAACGCCGTCGCCCCAGTCGATAGCCGGGACAACGGCGTCGGTATGAAATTCCAGCCCATACAGGGCTCCCAGCGTGCCGCACAGCACCATGGCGTCCTGCACCGCAGCGCCCCACGCGCCCTGCAAATCGCGGATGGTCAAATCGTAGTCCACCGACGTTGCGGCAATTTCGGTGGCCGTGCGCGGGTCGGCGTTGGCTTCGGTCTCGCTCAAAATACCGCGCCGCAGCCCCAGCAGACTCTCACACCCGCGCAAAAGGTCCTGCTTGCGGGCCAGGTAGCTTTGCTCCCGCAGGGCGGGGCTGTACACGGTCACGCCCACATTGGCCGGGTCGTCCGGCAGGCCGATGAACAGATCATCTCGCAGCGCGCGCCGCCCCTGGGCATCGGGCCGCAGCAGGTCCTCCGACGCAAACACCCGGGACGCGCCGTTGGCGAACTCGGTGTTCAGCTGTTCCTCGCAGCGGGCCAGGGCGTGCAGCAGGCCAGCCGCCGGGGCGTAGATACTCACCGCGTCGGCGCTGCCGTCCACGCAGTTCATCAGCGGGGTGCGCAGCACAGCCAGCCCCACGCCCTGCACGCCGGGCAGCATCAGCTGGGGGACCAGGTCCGCACAGGCGGGCAGTGTGGCCAGCGGCACGCAGCGGCCCAGCGCCTGACCGTTCAGCTCAAACAGCCGCGTCTCGATGGTCAGACCCTCAGCCCCGGCCGTGCGGCGTTCCAGAAGCGCATATTGGCGGCCGTCGCAGCTGTGGCGTTCCATCGTACCCACGGCCAGAATGCGCCCGTGGGCATCCCGCGCCAGTGGCACATAGCAGTCGCGCCGGATGGGTACAAAGTCGAATGCGCCGTCCTTCGGTACAGGTTTCAGCAGGCATTCACCGCCCACCAGTGCGTACTGCATGGCGGGCTTTGCGATGGCGTTCAGTGCAGCCAGGCTGCACCGCATAGGCTGCCCGGCGTTTTCGGGCAGCCGGGTCTCGTACTCGGCAAAAACGGTGCGACATAATTTGCCCACGATCAGCGCCGCCAGCCGGGGCGCAGCGTCCTCGCCCGCGCGGGGCGTGCCGTAGTACAAGTCCAGCCACTCCCGCAGTGCCGCCCGCATCTTCACCGATGTAACGTCACTTTTCCCAAACGCTTGTTCCAGATACGATTGCAATTCATCCTCTCCTCTCAAATCTCTTTGCCTCCCCCTCCCTGCTTCGTAGGGGTCGGGCATGCCCGGCCCTCCGCTTTTACATAAGCGGTCGTCTGCCTTACATTTGCGGGCCGCACATAGGCGGCCCCTACATTCTCTGCGCCTTTTCACGCCCCTCTCCTCCTCCACACCCCCTCCACTGCGTACCGCACCGCGTCAATGTGGTGGTTGTTCACATCCGGGTAGCCCGCCAGCACCTCGCCGGTGCGGGGGTCGCGGTCGTACTCGTACTCGCTGAACTCCGCCGCCGTGGCCGGGCAGCGCACCGGGTCAATGGCGATAGCCGCCAGCCCTTGCAGCCATTTCATGCTTTGCCGCACACTGCCGGGGCCTTTCTGGGCCGCGCGGCAGGGCAGTCCGGCGGCGCGGTAGTCGGCGCAGGATTTCGGCTCGGCGGCGTCCGCCGTCAGTGTGCCGCTGTCCGGGTCGGTCAGGCCGCGCTCCACCAGCAGCTGGGCCGTCTCGCGGTTGGGCGTGCGGTTCCGCGTCAGTTCGTCAAAAATCACCAGCGTGCGCCGCGCGGCGTCATAATACACCGCATTGTAGGCCCAGGGGTCGGGGTACCAGCCCCAGTCCACGCCGTGGTACACCCGGTCGAACCGCTCGATCTCGGCATCCGTCACAGCCCGCAGCTGCAAGTTCTCAAACACCGCCGCGCCACTGCCCACGACCTCGCCGCCGTACTCGTGGCGATAGGCCGCCGGGTTCGTCCTTTGCAGGTGCTCGGCGTCGGCCCAGAACCGTGCGCCCAGCATTTCCTGCGGCAGATCGCGGTAGGTGGAGTGGTGGACCAGCTTGCCGGGGCGCTGCTCCAGCGCGTAGCGGTTGGCCCAGTTCCGGGCCATGGCGGGCGGATTGAAGCTTTTCAGCGTCAGGGTCCAGCTGCCGCCGCGCAGGACAGTCTGCTCGACGTTGCGCACTTCCTCGGGACCGTCGAACTGGTCAAGCTCCTCAAACCAACAAAGCCCGACAGCGCCAAACGGCAGCTTGAGACTTTTGAGCTTGCCCGGGTCATCCAACCCGAAGAACAAAATCTTCTGCCCGGTGGGCAGGTAGGTACACTCCATCGGGCTGACCGTACAGCGGAAATACCCCGCGCAGCCCAGCGCACCGATGGCCCATACGATCTGGTTGTACACGCTGTTGCGCAGTGTGCCGCCCACTTTGCGCAGCACCACGGCGTGGCAGTCCGGGTGGCGCAGCAGCTGCCATACCAGCTCCATCGAAAGATAGCTTGACTTGCCCGACCCGCGCCCACCCTTGGCCACGACCTCCGTCACCTCGCCGCGCCGTATCGCCTGATGCACCGGCCAGAACACCGCCGGTATCTTCTCTTTCAGCCGGATCTTCACCCCCGCGCCCCCTCTCTTTTCTTTCTTCTCTCTTTACTCATCCACAATGACCACCCCCTCATCCTTCGCGCCGTCGCCCAGACCCAGATGCTTGTACAGCATCTCCAGCGCCCGCAGCTTGTCGGCCACCTTGACCGGCAGGCCGCCCTCCTCGCCGGGGGTGGCAAAGGCGATCTCCGCCAGCTCGTCCAGGACGTGCTCTTCATTGATTTCGCACAACGGCCTCCCTCCTTTTGGGCATAAAAAAACTCGCGGGAGGATTTGGTTCCTCTCACGAGTTTCGATGCTACCATGTTACCACTGTTAGTTGTGAAATACAATGAAATTCCGCGAAACCTTTGCGAAATTTACTGAAATGTTTTCAGCTCCGCAGCTCCACCTTCTCCACACCCGCCTTGTGCAGCTGGTAGACCCGGCGCTGCACTACGCCCATCGCATTGGCAATATCGGTGTAGCTCTGGCCCATCACATAGCGGCGGCGCAGTACTTCCTGCTCGGCGGTATCGCCCAGGGCCATGATGCTGTGCATGACTTCCATCCGCGTTTCCAGGCAGCTGTCCAGCTGCTGCGCCAGCTTTTTCTGCGCCTTTTCGATGCGTTCCACCGCCCGCGGCAGCCGGTCGACGTTCGGCCCGCCGCGCCCGGGCATCCCGCTCATGCAGGTGGTCACACGCTCGGCATCACTGCGCAGGACCTCGATCTCATCCTCCAGCATATGCTGGTAGCTCAGCGCCGCCTGATACCGCCCCAGCCACTTCATCTTTTCTTGGTATGTCATTGTCCGTCCTCCCTTATTTGCACGTTTCGCTTCCCTGTCAGGCTTTGTTGGTTATCTCCATCCTATATCAACAACCATCAGTTGTCAATAGCTTTTCCGCATTTTCTTTTTGGCAGTACCGAAAAAAGGACTTCCACTCCATGTTTCATTTCCCGCGCTTGACACCCGCTCCTATCCATGCTACGATGACGATACTACGAGAAAAAGGAGTGTTCCAACATGAAGTGTGCAAAAGGTATTTGGCTTCGCTGCGGTCTGCTCCCATACCGCCTCCGGGGGCAGCAGCTCGCCCTGGCTCTCCTGCTCAGGGATAAGCCGCGCACCGCCGCCCAGCTCGCGGCGGCCCTCACCGAAAAGGGCTATCCCTGCGACTCACAGATGCTGGAAAAATCGCTGGCCCGCCTGACAAAGCGTGGTATCCTCTCGGTCTCTGGCGGCGTCTACCGCTGCGCGTCCCCTAAGCTGGACGCTGCCCCCTACACGGAAAACCAGCTGCTCGACCTCGTCGGCATGACACAGAGCACCGTAAACGGCACCGCCTTTTACACCGCCGCCCCGCCTGCAAGCGTCAGTTCCCGCGGCCCCAGCGGCTCCTGACCTTTTTATAGCGAGGGATCTCTCCATGAAACGCTTTTTCCTCCTCACTGCCTGTCTGCTGGCGCTGACTGCCTGCACGGCTGCGCAAACTGCCGTCCCCGCGGCCTCGCCTGCGCCGACCGAAGCACCCGCAGCGACACCCACCACGGTGCCCTTCTCCGTCCCGGCCCCGTACAGCGACCTATCCTACCTGCCGGAGCTGTCTTGGGACGCCGCGCATCAAAAGCAGACCTACCAACCGGGCGAATACGATCGCCTCAGCCTCAACACCTACTCTTTCAATGACCGCACCGTCCTTGCCGGGGCCGAGGAGGAAACCGCCGCATTACTGGAAGCGGGCAGAGACCCCGGCCTCGGTGTGCGGTCGCTGCAGGCCCGCAGCATCACCGGGCAGGGCGTCAATGTTGCCATCATCGACCAGCCACTGCTGACGGACCATCCCGAAATTTCCGACGCCATCGTTGACTATTACGACGCAGGCGGCTACACGGACGAGGGCACCATGCACGGCCCCGCCGTGGCCAGCATTCTGGCGGGAAAAACGATCGGCGTTGCGCCGGGCGCACATATCTATTACGCGGTCACGCCCGGCACAGCCGACAGCCGCCCCTACGCCGACGCCCTTCATTACATCCTTGCCTTAAATGATACCCTGCCGGAAAGCGAAAAAATTCGTGCCGTGTCGGTGTCTGCCAATCCGGGGAATGCCAATTTTTTTGAAAACGCCGGCCTCTGGCAGGCGGCTCTTTCCGACGCCGAGGACGCGGGCCTTCTGGTACTGACCGTGCAAGGCGCAAGCGCAGTCTCCGCGCGTTTCGTGCCGGGTCTTGCCGCCTTCGACCCAGCCCAACGGGATAACCCCGCAGCCTGCCGGATGGGCCAGCCCGGGGCTTTCCTTATCACACCCCTCGCCAGGAAAAATCCAAACTATGTGGGCGTGCCCTGCGCCTACCGCACCGTAGCCGAGGAATACATTTCCGGGCAGTGCGGCTACCGATATGACGTGCAGGGCGGCTTGAGCTGGGGCATCCCCTACTGCGTCGGAGTAATGGCGCTGGGCTGGCAGGTCGCCCCCGCCCTCACCAATGAGGAAATGCTTACCCTGCTTGTCTCTACTGCCGCCCCAACCGCCGACGGTGCCCGCATGATCGACCCCGTAAAATTTATAGAAGCCGTAGAAAACCGATACACGTAAAAAATTGCAGGGGCGAACATTGTTCGCCCCTGCAAAGCGTTCTTCCTCAGCACAACGGTGCCACCAACCTCAGCACCGCACTATACATTGTCCCCACAAACCCGGTGCGGCAATCCCCCAGCGTCACCTCTTTGCTCTCCCGCTCAATTTCCGCCAAATCTTTCCGCACATCTTCCAGCACAGCCCCGCCGTGGATCAGCACACTGTTCTCAAAGTGTAAATACAAACTGCGATAATCCAGGTTCACGGTACCCACTGCCGCAATGCGGTCGTCCACCAGCCAGGTTTTGGCGTGCAAAAAGCCCGGCGTGTAGCTGTAAATCTTTACCCCCGCCCGCAAAAGATGCGGGAAATAACTCCGCGTCAGCTGATAAATTGTCGGCTTGTCGGGCACGCCGGGCGTGTAGATGCGCACATCCACGCCGCGCTTGGCTGCCAGCCGCAGGCAGGTCAGCAGGTCGTTATCCAGTATCAGGTACGGCGTGCAGATGTACAGCCGCCGCTGCGCCTGGTTGATAAGTTCCAGGTAGACGTTTTTCGCCACGGCCTCGCGGTCCACCGGGCTGTCGGCGAAGGGCTGCACCAGGCAGTCCGTTTTGACCGGTGCGGCCAGCGGCAGGTCGCGGTCCATGTCGATTTCCTCGTCGGGGTACTGCGCCTTCCAGAACGTCAAAAAGATGTTCGCCAGCGCAGTCGCACCGGGGCCTTCCAGCCGCACGCCGCTGTCCTTCCAGTAGCCGAACCGCTCCAATTTGTTGATATACTCGTCCGCCAGGTTCACGCCGCCGGTAAAGCCGATTTTGCCGTCAATGACCATGATCTTTCGGTGGTCGCGGTTGTTCATGACCAAATTCAGCAGCGGCACGCAGCGGTTGAAGCTGAACGCCCGGATGCCGTCGGCCCGCATCATTTCAGCGTAGTTGTGGGGCAGCAGGCTCAGGCAGCCCGCATCGTCGTAGATGACCCGCACGTCCAGCCCTGCGGCGGCTTTCTGGCGCAGGATCTCGTGAATTTGCCCCCACATCTCGCCCATGCCGATGATAAAGCTCTCCACATAGATGCTGTGCTCGGCACTTTGCAGCGCGGGCAGCATATCGGCAAACATACTCTGGCCATCGGGGTAGTATTTCACCGCCGTGTCCCCGCACAACGGCGCGGGGGCGTAGTCGTGCAGATAGCGCGCTGTCTCGGCCGCGCGGGGGTTCTGCTCCCGCAGAGCGGCCACAGCGGCAGGGTCCTCGCGCCGGGTGTGGGCCATGGCGGTCTCGGCGCGTTCCAGCCGGTGGCGTAGGCCCAGCGCCGGGCGCTTGTTGCCCCACAGCAGGTAGAGCAGCCCGCCCTGTACCGGCATAAGCATGAAAATGATCATCCAGCTGATTTTAAACTCCGGCGCGGTGGAATCCTGCCGGATAAGCGCCAGGCACATAATGACGCTGAGCGCCAGCCCCACGCCGTTGAGCCAAGTCGAATAGGCGTCGAGCCAGTGGAACACCGAGAACAGCCAGAACACTTGCAGCAGCACCAGTGTTACCGTGATGACCAGGCGGCTGAACACCAGGTTCAGCACCCTGCGCAGCATCAGCCGCCAATTCCGTTTTTTCATAAGCACACCTCAATAGCAAAAAAGGCCGCACCCATCCCACAGGGGGACGGCGTACGGCCTTGCATTCAGAATTTCTTACAGACGGTCAATGGCAGCCATGCAGTCCGTCATAGACAGAAACGTCACGGCGCAGTTGGAGCCAATAAACCAGCGCTCGTCCCCATTACAGACGATTTTGCGGATAAGTTTGCCGTGGTACTCAGTCTGGATATAAATTCCATTGGGCACGCTCTTTCCCTCCCAGATATAGTAGTGTGGGCCGGGCGGATGTGCCACATCATGGCGTCCCGCACCGCGGCTGTACCCCAATTATGCCATAAAATCCGGCCGGGCGCAAGGTATTTTTCGCCGTAGTTTATGTACGATTCGCCCCATTTTTTGGCACAACGCACAAAGACCGCATAACAAAAGGCTTCGCTGTCCCTCACTTTTTGCACTTTGGATGCAAAGGGGCTGATTTTCTACGAAATTTGTAAAAAAATGTTGCGAGATTTTACGAAACGTGTATAATATATAGTAGTATATTGTGTAGCAGTATCTCTCAATACTGCCCAATTTCAGCATTAGTGACCGGAGGAGCTTAGCTATGACAAAACTGGAAACGCTGCAGTTGAAACTGACTGCGACCCGCGTGCGCATGGGTGTGATTGAAGCCACCCACGGTGCCGGGTGCGGTCATCCGGGCGGCAGCCTGTCCGCGGCGGACGTCCTTACTTACCTGTATTTCCGTGAGATGCGCATTGACCCCGAACAGCCCCAGGATCCCAACCGGGATCGTTTTGTGCTGAGCAAGGGCCACTGCGCCCCCGGCCTGTATGCCACGCTGGCGGAGCGCGGCTTCTTCCCGGTCGCTGACCTGCCCACGCTGCGCCATTCCAACAGCTATCTGCAGGGCCACCCCAACATGAACACCGTGCCCGGCGTCGATATGAGCACCGGCAGCCTGGGCCAGGGCGTTTCCGCCGCCTGCGGCATGGCGCTGGCCGCCAAGCAGAGCGGCTCCGACATCAACGTCTACACCCTGCTGGGTGATGGCGAGATCGAGGAAGGCGAGTGCTGGGAGGCTTTCATGTTTGCCAACCACTACAAGCTGGATAACCTGTGCATCATGGTCGATGTCAACGGCCTGCAGATCGACGGCGCGACCCGCGACGTCATGAACTCTGAGCCGCTGGACAAGAAGATGGATGCCTTCGGCTTCAACACCATCGTCTGCAACGGCAATTCCTTTTCCGATTTGGAGCAGGCTTTTAAGATGTTTGACCTGTCCCACGGCAGCGGCAAACCCACCTGCTTCCTGCTGCGCACCACCAAAGGTCTGGGCGTCAGCTACATGGAGAATGCCGTTGACTGGCACGGCAAAGCCCCCAACGACGAGGAATATGCACAGGCAATGACTGAGCTGCGCGCCGCTCACGCTTCGCTGGAAAAGGAGATTGAGTTCAACAATGGCTGATATCAAGAAAATTGCTACCCGCGTCAGCTACGGCAATACGCTGGTAGAGCTGGCCCAGCAGGGCGCTGACAATCTGGTGGTTTTTGACGCTGACCTGGCCGCCGCCACCAAGACCGAGATTTTCCGCAAGGCTTACCCCGAGCGCCACTTTGACTGCGGCATTGCCGAGCAGAACATGGTGGGCGTCGCCGCCGGTATGTCCACGATGGGCTATGTGCCCTTTGTTTCCAGCTTCGCCATGTTCGTGGCGGGCCGCGGCTTTGAGCAGATTCGCAACTCCATCGGCTACCCGCACCTGAACGTGAAGATTGCCGCCACCCACGCCGGCCTGTCTGTCGGTGAGGACGGCGCCTCCCACCAGTGCTGCGAGGATATCGCCCTGATGCGCTCCATCCCCGGTATGGTCGTCATCAGCCCGGCCGACGATGTCGAGGCCCGCGCCGCCGTCATCGCCGCCTACAACTACCAGGGCCCTGTCTACCTGCGCTTTTCCCGCCTGGCCACGCCGGTTTTCCATGACCCGGAGACCTACGAGTTCGAGATCGGCAAGGGCGAGAAGCTGACCGACGGTTACGACATCGCCGTCATCTCCACCGGCCTGATGACCAACGAGGCACTGCGCGCCGCCGTGCTGGCCAAGCGCCAGGGCATGAACGTCCGCGTCATCAACATGCCCACCATCAAGCCCATCGATGAGGAGATCATCCTGACCGCCGCCCGCGAGTGCGGCCGCATCATCACCGTCGAGGAGCACAGCGTCATCGGCGGCCTGGGCGAGGCTGTCTGCGCTGTTGTCAGCGAGAAGCTGCCCTGCGTCGTGCGCCGCATCGGCGTCCAGGATCAGTTCGGCCACTCCGGCCCCGCGAACGAGGTCCTGCGTGACTACGGCCTCTCCGCCGAGAACATTGTCAACGTCATCCGCGAGATGGTCCGCCCCGAAAACAAGTAATTTCCCCAAATAACCCAACAGCCCTTGAGGATAAGTTCCTCAAGGGCTGTTTTTTGTTGTAGGTGGCGGCGTCCTTGACGCCCCCCAGGGGAGGTACCGAGCGAAGGCGGAGGGGCTTTGCCGGGCCTTTCCGCAGCCTCCCTCTTGCCTTCCACGCGCGGGACGGGCATACCCGGCCCCTGCAATGCTGTTTCTTAGAACTGCTCCACCCTAAATACGGTCGCTCCGCTGGCCTTGGCTGCTTCCAGCCCAATGCCAGAATCCTCAAAAATCATCGTCTCGGCAGGTGTCACGCGGAAATGTGCCATCGCCTTGCAATATCCTTCCGGGTCGGGCTTCTGCTTTTCCACGTCCTCGCCGGTCACGATCAGCCCAAACAGTTCCCGCACACCGAAATGCTCCAGCACCTCGGTGGCGTTCTGCTTGCTTCCGGTGGTCACACAGGCCAGGTCATGCCCGGCGGCCTGCATCGTGCGCAGTATCTCCATCAACGCCGTATTAGGTCGCACCACGTCCAAAAAGTCACTGTACAGCGCCTTTTTGCGGTCGTGTACCCGCTCTACATCGGCGGTGCTGGGGGTGCCGCCCACCCCCGGCGGCGAAAAACCCCCGGGGTGGCCCCCCCTGCGGGGCGCGGCGCGGGGTGTATCCGGCCCCGCGAAAGCCCCCACCTCCCCCCGCCCCCGGGGGGGGGCCGCGCTGGGCGGGGGCGCGGCGCGCGCCAGCGGCCCGCGGGCCCACCAATCAGCCGCCTGTTTTCTTCGTCCACTTGCAA
>OBLF01000146.1_pt1 | contig 89422 bp, 81 predicted proteins | sample 1519231 | NCBI WGS metagenome assembly OBLF01 (sample SAMEA2602895, study PRJEB22501) | metagenome
TCATAATTTCTATAAAATCCCATAATTAATTTTATTAAAGTTGTCTTTCCACTTCCATTCATTCCTAAAATCGCAATTTTTTCATTCTTATTTATATGTAGATTAATATTTTTAAGAACATATTCCTTTGAAGAGTTATATTTATAATATAAATTCTTTACTTCTATTTCTCTTATTTCGTTTATTTTTATTTTATTAGAAATGTCCTCTTCTTCCAAATCAAAAAACTCAAATAATTGTCCGATAAATAAACTTTGATTAACCATATTTGATAATTTTAAAAGGATTGAAGTTATATTAGACTTAGAATTGGAAATTGCTCTAATATAAGTTATAACATCTCCAATTAAAATGTTACCAAGAAATCCCAATGAAATTGTGTAATAGAAAATAAATCCATCTACTAATGTTTCTACTACACTAATTAAGATTGACCATTTTATTTGAGATTTATTTATCTCTAAATCTTCCTTATTAAATCTTTTAATAAGGTTTTTATATTTATTTATAAAATAAGAAAAAAGATTATAAGTTTTAAGTTCTTTATAAAAATTCCCATAAGACAACAAGTATGTTAAATACCAGCTTTTTCTACTATCGTTCGTTCTCTGTTTTATTATCTCAAATCTTTTTAAGTTAAACTTATTATTTATAATGTATTTAAATATAGGAATAACCATAATAACAGCAACAAGCCAAACTCTAAAATTTATTAAAATGAAAATATAGGAAGAAAGAGTAATCAACTGAGTTATTATGGACATAAAGTTTTCATAATAAGATAAAAGATTATCTCCTCCTTGATTCTGTGCCCTATTCATTATGTCATAAGTTTTTGAATTCTCATAATCAGACAAAGATAGTCTAGATGCCTTTAAATATATTTTCTCTGAAAAATATAAATTAAATTTCATACTATATTTAGTATTATAATATCCTAGAAAATTTGAATAAACCGAATTAAATAAATCTATAGAAATATAAAGTATAATATAAAAAATTATATTATTTAAATTTCTTTCTACTTGAATTCCATTTATAATCTTCTGCATAATAATAAGAGAAACAGGAGAAATAATACCATTGATTATAGTAGATAATATCGATATAAAAATATATTTATTATCTATGATCATCATATTATGAATAATCCAAATTAAATTTTTAAATATATTTTTATCGTACTTTTTTTTCTTCATTTTTAATCCCTAACATTTGTTTGAATTTATAAATAGCAATCTTTTGTTATCCCACATTTTACCTAATATTTTTGTCAATATGTATATTATAAAAAAAATTGTAAACATAATTAAAAAAGATAAAAAAATCCAATTTTCGCCCAATTTTTCTTGTGGATCAAATAATTTTATTATTGGCAAAACTATAATTGAGTCCACATTAATTATATAGTGAAGAAAAATTGAATAGACTAATCTTTTTGTTTTTAAAAAGGTTACAGCTAAAAAATATCCAATTATTGTAGCACTTATTATTGAAAGAATATCTACAGAATGAATAAATCCAAAAGAAAATGCACTAATTAATGCGATAACTTTCTCACTGTATTTTTCTTCTAATACTTTCACTAAAGTAAATCTAAAATAAAATTCTTCAAGAATAACATTTAAAAGAACAATGATTAAAATTTTCATGGTATATTTGTCAAAATTATTAATATTTATACCGTCATTCGAGTAAATCATACTATCAAAAAAATCCATATTGCATTTTATAATTACAAGGAAAATTATAAAAAAAATAAAAAAGATTATGCTTCCGTATTTACACATATTATTAATATTGCTAAGTAAGTGGTCATTGTTTTTATTCTTTAAAAAACTAATATTTTTGATTTTAAAAAGTAATAAAAGCAACAATATAGAAGATAAAGCTTTTATAAAACTAAAAAACAGTAAATAATTAGTATCTTTAATAGTAAAATTTGAAAATATTTTTGAAAATATTAATTGATATATTAAATTAAAAAAATAAAAAATAGCACTGGAAATTCCACTCACAAAAATTGTTTTAATTATCATTACAAATCCCTCTTTTCTATCATAAATGCTAACATCAATAAATAATTAAGAAATCACTTGTTTATACTTTATTTTACATACTTTATTATTATATCGTTTAACATCTTAATGGTTCGATATTTCCAGTTTCATTGTTATTTGCTTTTAAATTATCACACATACCCATATCAGTTGAAGATATAGTTGGCATAAGGTTGAATCTGAGGTTGAGGACAGCCTTCTGAACAATTTGGATTTTTTAGAGAAGGACATTTCCACATTTATTTGTCTCTTTTTTTTACTATATTTAAATCTAGATCAAAGTCTTTAAATTTTGACATTTTATTCTTCTAAATAACAAAAAGGAATAGCTAGCGTTCTAATCATAACAGAATCCCAAATATCATAATCCATAACAATATCACCCTTTTAAAGAAAACGATATCACTTATATTTATATTTGTCAAATTTGTATACTCTTTTTTTTAGAATTTAAAATAATTAATTTTAAAAGTTTTTAATATATGTATCCTTTCCTTTAATAAAGTTAGTTATCTATGTAAGATATATTAGAATTTCTTCCTAAAGAATATTATGATTTTACCAAAGTTTATAATATAAAATCATCAGTATCTAAAGGTTTTGATGAGAATATTGCCATCAGAAAATTTTAAATAATGAGATTAACTTTTACTTAAAAAATTTAAAATTATGACTTTAACAGAATGTCTTTCTAAAATTCACAATCCTTTTTCTAAAGGAGTTTTATAAGAAGTGTATAATAGACTTCTTTTTGATAAGCGCTTCTTATATTTATGGCCAGTAAATGAAAAGGAAGAATCTATTTTAAAACCAAATATATTATTAAAAAATATTAATATATAAGAAATATTAAAAGTTATTCCATTTTATTTAACCTGTGATCAATAAAATATTGTAACAAATATTTTGTTTAAAATGAAAGAGGGAGAAAAAGTTCAAGGATTAATTCAAGGTGATGTTGGCTGTGGGAAGACTATAAGTAGCCTTTCTATTAATGTTTATAATGGCAGACAATAGATAGGATTGGCGTAAGATAAAGATAGAGTTTGTCTAAGAGGTATAAGAATATTCATAGTATATCAATGTCGGCTACTCTTATACCTAAATCCTTAGCCCTAATAAGTCATTGTAAGAATATCGAAATTTATTATATATTTAGAGTTGCCTAAAGGAAGACAGAAAGCAAAAACAGAAGTAACAACAGACACAGAGGAAGCTTATGCTCACATAATTTGAGAAGTTAGTAATATATGTGCTTTCTATTTTTATTTAACTTCTTATCTCATATCATATATATCATTAATGTTAGTTCTAAATTTTAAATTTTAACTCGCGATGTGTACACACGTTCTAAACTATTGTTTTAACATTTTGTAAAATTGACTTTATATTATATGTTATAATAATTTCCAGGTGATAAAATGTCTTTAGACGGAACAGTAGTAAAAAATTTAGTATATGAAATAAATAATCGTGTCAATGGTGGTAGAATAGATAAAATTTACCAAGATGACAGCAATAATCTTTTAATAAATATAAGAGCTAATGGTAAAAGAGAAAGACTCTTCATATCTATTTATGGAAGCCCTAGGATGTATTTTAGTGAAGAGATTTTTGATAGTCCACAAAATCCTCCAGCTTTTTGCATGCTACTTAGAAAACATCTTGAGAACAATCAAATTTTAAGTGTTAACCAATATAAGATGGATAGAATTGTAGAAATACACGTTAAATCTCGAGATGAGCTTGGCTTATATAGTGAAAAGTCTCTTATAATTGAGCTTATGGGTAAACACTCAAATGTTATATTAATTGATAATGAAAGCAAGAAAATTATCGATTCTCTAAAGAGAGTAAATTTTAATCTTTCGAGTGTTAGAGAAATTCTTCCAGGACTTATTTATAATGAGGAAGACATTTCTCAGGGTCTGGATCCTTGTGAAACAGAATCCATTATAAATTTAATAAAGGATTGTGAGGAAAACCTCAATTTAAAATCTTTTTTCTTAAAGGCTTTTACAGGTATTAGTCCACAAATGTGTGAAGAGATTGAATTTAGGACCAATATTGATTTTAAAAAGAATATTCTTTCACTTAATGACGATGAAATTGAGCTTTTAAATAAAGTATTTTTGGATATCTTCTCAGACATAAAAGAAAATAAATTTGTTCCAATAAAAATTTACAGAGAAGAAATTTTTAAAGATTTTTATTCCATTGATTTAAAAGAATTGAGTGAGAAAAATAAAGAAAAAATAGATAGCATCTCTTCCCTACTTGAAGAGTTTTATAATTCAAAATTTCTACGTGATTCTCTCGGATCCAAGAGTAAAGAGCTTAGAAGGGCTGTTAAGAAGCATATTGATAAAATTAATAGGAAGATATCAAATCAATCAAACGAACTCAACCTAGCTCTAAATAGAGAGAAGTATAAAGTTTACGCTGATTTAATTTCTTCAAATTTTCATAGAATAGAAAAAGGATCTGATCATGTTACAGTTGAGAACTTTTATAATGAAATGGAAGAAATAGAAATTCCACTTGATTCGAAATTAGATGGACCAGGAAATGCTTCGAAGTATTATAAAAAATATTCTAAACTAAAAAATGCAGCTGTATATTTAGAAGAACAAATAAATATAGGAAAATCAGAAGTTGAATACCTAGAATCAATATTATTAAATATAGATTTTGCTGAAACTCCTGATGAAATTGATGACTTGTATGAAGAACTAGAAAAAGAAGGTTATTTAAAAAAACGTAGTAAAAATAATAAAAAGAAAAGAAAAGATTCGCAAGAAAATTATATTAAGATAAAAACTGAAGACGGATTTGATATTTATATTGGTAGGAACAATAGGCAAAATGATTACTTAACCCTAAAAAAAGCGAAAAAAAATGATCTATGGTTTCATGTAAAGGATGCTCCAGGTTCTCATGTAATCTTAAAAAATGATAATAGAGATTTTTCAAATAGTGCAATGATGACTGCGGCTAAGCTAGCAGCGAAATATAGCTCTTTATCAAAATCACAAAATATTCCTGTGGACTACACCTTCAAGATGAATGTAAAAAGACATCCAGCAAAAAAGCCTGGATTAGTATCTTATACAAATTACAAAACTATAAATGTAAGCATATAAAAAAGAATAAGGGATTCCTTATTCTTTTTCTTCGTCTTCATCTATAAAGTTTAATCTTTGTAAAACTAATTTATATCCATCGGAACCATAGTTTAAAGATCTATTTATTCTAGAAATAGTAGCTGTTGAAGCTCCAGTTTCACTTTCAATTTCATGATAAGTTTTGTTTTTAACTAGTAGCTTAACAACTTGAAGTCTTTGTGCAATAGCTTGCAACTCCTTAACAGTACAAATATCTTCAAAAAATCTATAACATTCTTCTAAATTTTCAAGTAAAAGAATAGCTTCGAATAGACCATCGACATCTTTATTCTTTAATTTTGAGTCGTAAATCATTATATATCCTCCTGACTTAAAGTTTAATATTAATATGATACATAAACGCTCTATATGCTCATTAATATACTAACAATTTTACATACTAAAGTCAAGAAAATATTACTCTTCATAAACGCTTACTTCACTAATTCCCTTCTTGTTTTTAACTTGAAAAGCCTTATCAGAAATTTGTGACAAATGGGGATTGTGTGTTACCATAATAATTTGTCTGTTGAAAATATTTGATGATTGTTTTAAAAACTCACCAAGATTAAAAATATAATCGTTACTAACATGCTTTCCTGGTTCATCTAATATCAAAGGACCAGATAATATTGGTTGGTTTTGTTGTAAGAAAGCAATTCTAAGAGCAAGAGAAATGATATCAACAACTCCCCCACCTCTAGCTATCTCGGGCTTGGTCTTTATGCTGTAACCTTCAGAATAGTTAGATTGAACATAAAATTCTGCAATAGGGACAGATCTTGCTTCTGATAATTCTATTAGAAATTCTATGTCTGTTTCAAAAATAAATTGAAGGCACTTAGTTACAGTATCTTCAATCTGCCTTTTGGATTGTTCTCTTGCAAATTCAGAAGTCTTTTGAAAAAGTAGTGAGACTTGAGTGAGAACTTCGCTATATTTTTCTTTATCTTCAAGCTTCTTCTCTATTTTTTCCAACTGGTCATTTAAAATTTCAATTTTACCTTCATCGCTTAAAATCTTATTATTTAATTTGCTTAAGTTTTGGTCTAATTCTCTAAGGTCCAAGCAATCACAACCTTGGCATTAAGTCATTGGCTTCAGCGAAAAGCCTATCAATTTCACTCTTTAAATTTGATATTTCATTTTCAAGATCTTCTGGTTTAATACCTAGTTTTTCAATTTCACTTAAAATATCTTTCTTTTGAGCATTAAGTTGTTCAAGTCTAGCCTCAGACTTATACTTCATATTTTTTAATCTGTCTAATTGTTCTTTTAAATTTTTCAAATTTTCTTCGTAGTTCATTTAATCATTCCTCAAATGGTATTTTATATGTTCAATGGAGTCATTATTTATTTCACTATAACAGAAGGGACAAACACCAATTTCTAGAATAGTTTTCTCGTATGACTCAGTATAAGAGTTTAAATTACTTTTAATTTCAGCAAGATCATTAGCTCCTAATTTATAATCATTATTTAGTTCAACTAATTTTCTTTGAAAATCTGATAAAACAAATAAAGACCTTATCTTATTTTCTAATTTTTCGGAAATATTTTCTATAGCATCATTATTACTAAAGTTTTTTATATAATCATTGCCATAATTTAACTTGTCATTAATTGCTAAAAGATTTTCCTTTGTTGAAAATATTTTAGTATACAAATTTATCTTTTCTTCTAAAGAATTATTTATGTCAGAAATCTTGCTAATATTTTTTATTGAATTTAAATCTTTTTTTGTGTCATTAATAAGATTAGAGTTAGCTTTATACTCTTTGACAAGTTTTGAATATAAATCTAGCATTTTTTCTTTTATTTCAATGTCTTTAGCCTTCTCAAATATTGAATCAATATTCTTTAAATTATCCAAAGTATTAGAGATACTTAAAACCTCGGATTCTGTTCGGTTTAATTTAGTAATGTATGATTCGTAGGTGTTTCTTTTAATTAGATTACTTTCTATTATAGGAATAATGGAGCCTATCTTGTCTATGTTTTTAAAATTTTCAAGTAGACTATTAATTTTTTTTAGCTCAAAATTATATTGATCATACTGTTCTTTTAAGCTAGATACTAAATTTAATCTTTGATCTAATTCCATTATTTTATCTCTAACTTGAGAAAGTTTTTGGAATTTATCTTTATAATCTTTGATATAGTCAAATTCTTTCAATTGTTCTTTAATGTCATCTTTACTAGATCTAAGATTATCAATTTCCTGATTAATTCTTTTGTTATCTCTTACAACAGTCCTAAGAGCATCATCGACATAGTTAACTCCAATAAGTCTACCTATAGCAGAGGCCCTCATAGATGCTTGATCATTTAACAAGAAAGGTCCATCTAGTTGTTCTGCAATATTTAAAATGACTTTGTTATTAGAATTATCTAATGAAACTTTGTACATTTGAATAGCATCAGTTATTTCTTTTGGTACATCTAAACCAAATCCTTCAAAACGCATTTCTTGACCTTCGGCATCAATAAGATAATAGGAGTTTTTAGATGGAGTCCTTGATCTTTCAACTAATACGCCATTAGAGAAGGTAACTTTAACAGATACATCCCTCTCCCCTTGTCTAATAAAATAATCTCCTTTTGGTTCATTGAAAAGAGCCCACTTTATTGCCCTTAGAATTGCAGTTTTACCAGCATCAGAATTACCGAGGATAACATTGAGGCCTCGGTCAAATTCTATTTCTGTATGATTATGAGATTGGAAATTTATAAGTTCTACATTTTTTATATAAATCATGAGTATCTAACCTCATTAATTTGAGCTTCTTCCACTCTCTTCAGAGCTTCACTTTTAACTTCTTCACTAATGTTTTCACTTTTAGAAATTCTTAAGAGCAAATCGAAAATATCGAGACTTTTATAGTTTGCTGAAGCTTCTATACTCTCTTTAAATTCTGCCATTTTAATTCCCTTAAACTGATGTCTTTCCATTTCAGACCTATCAAGGACTTCTTCTCCAGGTTTTGCAGATTTTAAATATCTTTCTTCTATATGAATATCTTCACCTAAGCTAATAATATCTACCTTAGGTCTTCTCTTCATTTCAATTTTTGAATTAGATATCCTTATTAAAGCACCAGGATTTACAAAATATTTGTTATCAAGTTCAACAGTTTTAAATCCAAAGTGGTAATGGCCCCCTAGAGTGATGTCAGCTTTTGTATCTTTAATATCCTCTATTAAAGTATGACTAACTTCTTTCATAAAGGGTTTATCAATTAAAAAACCATGAGTCATATGTATGGCATATTTACAGGATTCATCAACTTCTGTTACCTTATAATTATCTCTATTGGAAAGCTCGTCCATTGAATAAATATAGGGAGATCCTGTTAGTTGAACTCTTAAATTATCCTTTTCTAAAATAATTTTTTTATAGTTCACAAGATGCATAATTCCAAGATTACACAAAAGACCAAGCATTGTTCTGTCTAAGGTGTCTGGATTGTGACCAAATATATCATGGTTGCCACTTATTATATATATAGGCACTCCAAAAGATTGAAAAATCTGTGCAAATTCAGAGACTATACTGACAGACACATCTGGCCTGTCAAATAAGTCTCCTCCATGCAAAACAAAATCAACCTTCTCTTCTCTAACAATATTTGAAATTTCTTTTAATTTTTCTTTTAAAGTTTCACAATAATCATCTAATCTATTCTTGGGACTAGTACCTCTTATGTGAGTGTCTGTTAAATAAAGTAATTTCAATAAATCACACCTTATTCTTCATTATTAGCTGTGTTTTCTTCCTCTTTGTTTTCTATATTTTCATCATCTTCAATAAGATTATAGTGAACTCTTACTTTGTGTTCTATTTCCTTTAGTAGTTCAGGATTTTCTTCTAAAAAGTCCTTAGAATTTTCTCTACCTTGGCCAAGTCTTTCTTCACCATAAGAGTACCAAGCTCCTGCTTTTTTTATAATATCAGCTTCAGCTGCAACATCAAGTATATTGCCTACACTTGATATTCCTTTACCGTACATAATATCAAATTCTGCTTGTCTAAAAGGTGGCGCAATTTTATTTTTAACAACCTTTACCCTAACTCTGTTACCAATAATTTCATCACCTTTCTTGATATTTTCAGACTTTCTAATATCAAGTCTTACAGATGAATAAAACTTAAGGGCTCTACCGCCTGTTGTAGTTTCTGGGTTACCAAACATGATACCAACTTTTTCTCTAAGTTGGTTAATAAATACAACGGTACATTTTGACTTGTTAATTGCCCCAGTTAATTTTCTTAGGGCTTGAGACATAAGTCTAGCTTGAAGACCTATTTGTGCAGCACCCATGTCGCCATCGATTTCTGCCTTTGGAACAAGTGCAGCAACTGAGTCTATAATAATTAAATCAACAGCGTTAGATCTTACAAGAGCTTCAGTTATTTCTAAGGCTTGCTCACCAGTGTCAGGTTGAGAAATAATTAAATTTTCTACATCTACTCCAAGGTTTTTTGCATATCCAGCATCAAGAGCATGCTCAGCATCTACAAATGCACCTGTTCCGCCAATTTTTTGCGCTTCGGCTAGCATATGCAGAGCCAATGTAGTTTTACCTGATGACTCTGGTCCATATATTTCTATAATTCTTCCCTTAGGAATACCGCCAATTCCAAGGGCAATATCAAGAGCAAGTGAACCAGTAGGTATAGATTCAATGTCTAATTTAACATCTTCACCAAGAATCATTACAGATCCTTCCCCGTATTGTTTTTCAATTTTTGATATGACGTTATGAAGAGCTTCTTGTTTTTCTTTACTTAAATTGCTTTCTTTCATAGTTACTCCTTAAAATTTTTTCTCAGTAAATAAAGAATGTGAGATAAAACTCTATTTACAGTACTTCTGCGTATTTTATTTCTGTCTCCCGAAAAGAAATAGTGTTTTGTATAATAATTATCTTCACCAAAATAAACACAGGTAAAGACATTTCCAACTTCTGTTTCTGATGAATTTGGTCCAGCTTCTCCAGTTGTTGAAACTCCAATATTTGCAAGTGATTTTTCTTTTACTCCTTTGGCCATTTCATAAGCTGTATTCTCACTTATAGCACCAAATTCTTTCAGTGTTTCCTTAGAAACATTTAAATTTTTATTTTTTGAATTATTTGAATAGGTAACATAGGAGCTTTCAATAACATTAGATGCTCCACTTATATCTGTAATAGCTGATGCTAGCATTCCACCAGTTATGGATTCTGCGAAAGAAATCTTTAAATTATTTTTTCTTAAAATATCTACGATTTGTTTTGCAACATCTTCATTATTTTCTGAATAAATATGAGTCTTAAACTCCCTATAAAGGGACTTGATTGTTTCTTCTATAGAAGATAAAAGTTTATTTCTATCAGAATTTTTTCCAATTATTTTAACCTCTGTATAAGTCCCATGGGCAAAAGTATTGATTGAAATACTCTTGTCATTAAATTCCATATGCCTTATTCTATCTTCGATAATAGACTCACCGAGACCAATAATATCTATTGATTTTATAATAATATTATCACTTGTAAAGGATTTATTAGCAATAAAATAATCAAGCATTGGTTCCATTTCATTAGGAGGTCCTGGTAGTAGAATAATCTTTTTATTATTGAATTCTATAAACTCTCCAAGAGCAACTCCCCACTGATTATCGATTTTCTCTGATCCTTCTATAAGCATAACTTGCTTAAGATTATTTGGAGTCATTGTTCTTCCAAGTCTATTAAATCTTTCTTCCATTTTTATCTTTTCGGCTTGGTCGAGATAAACTTTTCTATTTAAAAATTTTGCTACAGCATCTCTTGTTAAGTCGTCATCTGTAGGTCCAAGTCCACCACTTATAATAATTAAATCAGATGACTTAGAAATATAGTTTAACTCATCTACAATCTCATCTAAGTCATCATCTACTGAGACTTGTCTTATAACATCTATCCCCATATCAGTTAATTTTTCTGATATATACTTGGAATTTGTGTTTAAAATTGAACCAATTAGGATCTCTTTGCCAATTGTTAGGATACTTGCTTTCATAATTCTCCTTAAATATTTTCTAAGTCTAATACTTTTTTGTTTTTAATAAGGTAATCAGCACCAGAAATTATAGTAAATACTACAGCTAAATAAAATATAATCATTCCTATACCTCTAAGACTTTCTAAACCTGTTAAAAGCAAAATATTTGAAATTAGTTGCGTAACTGTTTTAAATTTTCCTAAAGGACTTGCAGCAATAGTGATATTTTCAGATGCCGCTATTATTCTAAATCCAGTAATTGTAAACTCCCTTGCAATAATTATGATTACAGCCCATGCTGGCATTTCGCCTGTACTAACTAACATTATCATTGCAGAGCACACTAATATTTTATCCGCAAGGGGATCAGCAAATTTACCAAAGTTCGTAACAAGATTGTCTCTTCTTGCTATATGGCCATCTAAAAAATCAGTAAAAGAAGCAACCGCGAAGATAGCTGTCGCAATTAGCCTTGAATTATTAAAATCTAAATACATACAAAGGATAAATATAGGAACCATTAGGGTTCTCATTAAGGTTAGTTTATTTGGAGTATTCATATAATTTCACCTACTAAGTCGTAATCTAAACTATCAACTACATCTACTTGGACAAAGCTACCGATTTCGAGATTTTTAGCTGAATGAACATAAGTAACACCATCGATTTCTGGAGAATCCATATAAGTTCTACCAACGTAGTTTTCTTCGTCAACCTCTTCTTCAATTAAAACTTCAAGTTTTTTTCCTATTTTTTTTGTGAGGATTTCGGCAGAAATCTCACTTTGAATTGCCATAATTTCGTTTTTTCTTTCTTCTTTTATTGAATCTGGAATTTGTTCATCTAATGAAGCTGCCCTTGTACCTTCTTCTTTAGAGTACTCAAAGACACCTAGTTTATCAAATTTTATATCTTCAATAAAATCAACTAATTGATTAAAATCATCATCACTTTCTCCAGGGAAACCAACAATGAAGGTTGTTCTAATCACAATATCAGGAACAGATTTTCTGAGATTTTTTAGAGTTTTTATAATGTGGTCCTTACTTGTCTTCCTATTCATTCTTTTTAAAACATCATCTGAAATGTGTTGAAGTGGCATATCCACATAATTTACAAGTTTATCATTGTTTTTAAACTCTTCGATTAATTCTACTGTGAAATGATCTGGATATAAGTATAAAACTCTAATCCATTTTAAATCCTCTATTTTGGAAATCTCTTTTATTAATTTTGCTAAAGAATATTTAGAATATAAGTCTATACCATAGTCAGTAGTATTTTGAGCAATTAGGATAATTTCTCTTGCGCCCTTACTTACCAGGTATTCCACTTCACTATAAATATCTTCAATTTTTCTAGATCTATTTTTCCCACGCAGTGAAGGAATTATACAGTAGGAGCAATTATTGTTGCAACCTTCAGAAATCTTAACATATTCTGTCCTATTAACTTCTTCTTTTCTAATTCCCTCAATATAGGCTGAGTTTAAATTATCTGTTTTGATAAATAAATGTCCAGCAAGACTTCTATCTAAAAGTTCGTTGATATAATCAATATTTCCCGTACCAATAATTCCGTCAATTTCGGGTATTTCTTTGATAAGTTCTTCTGGGTATCTTTGAGCAAGGCATCCAGATAATAGAACTTTTTTACATCTGCCTTCATTTTTATATTCTACTGATTCAAGTATTGTATCAATGGATTCTTCCTTTGCAGCATCTATGAAACCACATGTGTTAACAATTAAAATATCAGCTTGACTTGGCTCATTAACCATTTGATATTTATTTTTATCTAATAGTGAGTACATCATAGAAGAATCCACATCATTTTTTGAACACCCGAGGGTAACAATGTGAACATTATTCATCTTCTTCACCTAAAATCATATCCAATTCTTCCTTTGTTTTTAAAAGTTTACGAGGCTTTGAACCTTCGTGAGGGCCTATTATTCCCATTTCTTCCATTTGATCAACAATTCGACCTGCTCTTGAATAACCAACTTTTAACTTTCTTTGTATATAAGATATAGAAGCTTGTTCATCATTAACTACAAGCTCAACTGCTTCTTTAAAAAGAGGGTCTTTTTCGTTGTCAATCTTTACTTTTCTGTCTTCTATTGCTTGTTCTATTTTTGATTCAACCTTATTTTTAATTTCATTGTTGCTTTTTACAAAATCAACTAATCTTTCTACTTCCCCATCACTAATAAAAGCACCCTGTATTCTCTTTGGCTTAGGATACTTACTTGGATAGAATAGCATATCTCCCTTTCCTAGCAACTTTTCTGCGCCACCCATATCAAGTATGGTTCTAGAGTCTACAGAAGATGCTACTGCAAAGGCAATACGAGATGGAACATTGGCTTTAATAGTTCCAGTAATAACGTCAACAGAAGGTCTTTGAGTTGCAAGTATTAAGTGCATACCAGCAGCTCTTGCTTTCTGAGCAAGCCTTGCTATATATTCTTCGATTTCTTTGGAAGCAACCATCATAAGGTCAGCCAACTCATCTACTATTATTAAAATTTTTGGAAGCTTTTCTTCTTCTTTTCCTTCTGCCATCATCTTTTTATTATAGCCTTTTAAATCCCTTACATGATTTTCAGCAAAGGCTTCATATCTTTTTTCCATTTCATCCACTGCCCAATTAAGAGCAAAGGCTGCTTTTTTAGGATTAGTAACTACATCTATTAAAAGATGTGGTATTCCATTATAAACGCTGAGTTCAACAACCTTAGGATCTATTAGCATTAATTTAACGTCTTTAGGAGATGATTTATATATAACGCTAGTGATAATTGAATTAATACAAACTGATTTACCTGAACCAGTTGCACCAGCTATTAAAAGATGTGGCATGTCTTCCATTCCAGAAATTAAAATATTACCTTCTACATCTTTGCCTAGGGTTAGAGGAATATCAGATTTACTATTTTTAAATTCTTGAGATTCAATTAACTCTTTAAGTGCAACAGAATCTTTATCTTTGTTTGGAACTTCAATACCTACTACTGTTTTACCAGGTATTGGAGCTTCAATACGTAAATCAGAACTTGCTAACGCCATTGCAATATTGTCACTTAAACCAACAATTCTAGATAATTTTATCCCTGGAGCAGGTTTTAGCTCATAAGAAGTTATAACTGGTCCCCTATTTATAGCTACAACCTTAGAATCAATTCCAAAGTTTTTCATAGTATTTTCAATGATTTTGCCTTTTTCAAGGACTTCGTCTTTGGAAAAATTACCCTTTGATGGAATCCTATCTAAAAGAGCTGTGTCTGGATAAGTGTAAATAAACTCTTCTTCTTTTTTGTGTTCGATGTCATCCTTTATAGTATCGATAACTTCTTCCTCAGCATCTTGAGTTTCGATAGTAGCGTCATTAGTAAATTCAATATCATCAGTATAGGCTACATCCTCAAAATCCTTATTCTCTGGAATACTATCTTCAGAATAATCTTTTATTACTAAACTTTCAGACAAATCCTCACTATTATCTAATTCTTTTTCTTCAACTTTTTTAATTTCTTTCTTCTTGCTTTCTTTTAATTCTTTTTTCTTTTCTTTTTCTTCAAGCTTCAATTTTTTCTCGGATCTTTTTTCTTCACGAGCTAGTTTTTTGTCTTCAAAATATTCGCCCAAATCTTCAAAAGCCATAATTATATGCTCGATATTAGGTCTTATCATGAAATATATTGAAGCAATTATTACTAAGCTTAAGATTATATAAGTACCAAGTGAACCTAAAAGTTTATAAGAAAAGAATCCAAAGATTGCACCGATAATCCCACCGCTTCTAGTGATATCCATATACTCAGTTGATTTTATTATTCTTTCGATTAAAGTCATATCCATTTCCTTAGATCCGTCTAAGAAAACCAGTATGCATAAAAGAATTACAAAAGAAAAACTTATATAGCGACTCATATGTATTTTTGTCGCTTGAATATTAAAAAGTATTCCCCAAAAAATTAAAAGTAATGGTATAAGAAAGTTTGCAGAACCAGATAAAACTGAGAACAATTTATATATTAATGATCCGACAATACCCATTCTCTGACTGTAAAGGCAAATAAAGAAGACTATTCCAATAACTATTAAAAATAGTCCCATTATTTCTTGGCCACTACCTATTTCTGAATATCTTTTTTTCCTGTTAACTTTTGTATTATTTTTTTTATTTGTAGGTTTTTTATTTGTTTTAATTTTTCTTTTCAAGAGCTAGCACCTCATTAATATTATAACAATTTGTGCTCTTAAAGACCAGTGTGACCGAAACCTCCGTCACTTCTTTCTGTATCACTAATCTCTTCTACTTCAACTAATTCAGGAGTTTCAATTTTCATAAACACAACTTGAGCAATCCTATCACCATCTTCAATTATTACGTCTTCCCTACTCATGTTTATTAAAATAACTTTTAACTCACCTCTGTAATCTGAGTCAATTGTCCCTATACCGTTAGGAAGTCCTAAACCTTTTTTTAAGGCTAATCCAGACCTTGCTCTTACTTGTGCCTCATAGCCTTTTTCAAATTCAAAATAAAGGCCTGTAGGAACAAGTACCCTGTCAAGAGGTTTTAAAATTAAATTTTCATCTAAGTTGGCTCTTAAATCCATTCCAGATGAACCTTCAGTTTCATATTTTGGTAGAGGGTGTTTACTTTTATTAATAACTTTTAATTTCATAATTTCTCCTTTAAAAAAATCGCATTAAAATAAATTCTAATGCGACTAAAATTTTTCTTATTTATTTTCTTCGTTCTTTGGATTATCTTCTCTTTCAATTAAAGCTTTTCTTGATAGTGAAATCTTGCCTGTATCTTTAGCTATATCAATTACCTTAACTTCTATTGAATCGCCAACTTTTAATACGTCTTCAACATTGTTTGTTCTTTCATACGCAATTTCAGAGATATGAAGAAGGCCTTCTGTTCCCTTTTTAAGCTCTACAAAAGCACCAAACTTAACAATCTTTTTAACCTTACCAAGGTAAATTTCTCCAACTTCGATTTCTTTAACTATGTCTTCAATTATTGCAATTGCTTCTTTAGCTTTTTCATCGTTATCAGATAATATAGAAATCTTACCATCGTCATCAATATCGATTTTTACACCAGTTTGTTCAATAATTTTATTTATTATTTTTCCACCAGCACCGATTACTTCACCAATTCTTTCAGGATCAATTGTAATCATGTGGATTATTGGAGCATATTTAGAAAGTTCTTCTCTTGGTTTTTCAATAGTTGTTGCAATATGATCTAGGATTTCAAATCTAGCATCCTTTGCTCTATCAAGAGCAGTTTCAAGGATTTCTTTTTTAATTCCTTCAACTTTAATGTCCATTTGAATAGCTGTGATACCTTTTCTAGTACCTGCTACCTTAAAGTCCATATCTCCAAAGTGATCTTCTAAGCCTTGAATATCAGTTAGAATTTTAATAACTCCATCTTCTTCAATAAGTCCCATAGCTATACCAGCTACTGGCGCTTTAATAGGAACACCAGCGTCCATAAGAGCAAGTGTAGAACCACAAATAGACGCTTGAGATGAAGATCCATTAGATGATAAAACTTCAGAAACGACCCTAATTGTATATGGGAATTCTTCAGAATCTGGAATAACTGGAATTAAAGCTCTTTCAGCAAGGGCACCGTGACCTATTTCACGTCTACCAGGAGATCTTGATGGTTTTGTATCCCCAACACAGAATCCTGGGAAGTTATAGTGGTGGATATATCTCTTAGGTTTGTCGTCTCCTAGTCCATCGATAACTTGCTCTTCAGAAATTGCTCCTAGAGTTGCTATTGAAAGTACCTGAGTTTGACCTCTTGTAAATAAACCTGAACCGTGAGTTCTTGGTAGAACGCCAACTTCTGAAGAAAGATGTCTTATCTCAGTTAGCTTCCTATCATCTGGTCTTCTTTCTTCTTCAATAATGCCACGTCTGATTTCATTAACTTCAATTTCATCAATTGCAGCTGAAATATCCTTTGCGTGTTCTTCCATAAGGTCTTCAAAGTGTTCTTTGATAGCTTCCTTAGCTTTCTCAGTGTTTGCTTCCCTAACTACTTTATCTTTTTCTCTAATAGCATTAATAAGTAAATCTTGACCAAATTCTTTTACTTTAGCTACAATTTCTTCGTCAGCTTTAAATACTTCGTATTCGGCTTTATCTTTGCCAATTTCCTTAGCAATTTCGTCTACAAAGTCACAAATTTCTTTAATAACTTCATGACCTTCTAGTATAGCTTCAAGCATTTCTTCTTCGCTTACTTCTTGGGCACCTGCCTCTACCATCATAATGGCAGTCTTTGTACCAGCAAGAGATAAATTTATTCTAGAATTATTTCTTTGTTCTTCATTTGGATTAATTATATATTTTCCGTCAATGTATCCAACTTCAACTGAACCTGTAGGTCCATCAAAAGGAATATCAGAAATAGAAAGAGCAATAGAAGAACCTATCATGGCAACAATTTCTGGTGAATGATCTTGGTCAACACTTAAAACAGTTGCTACTATGTGTACATCATTTCTATAACCTTCTGGGAAAAGCGGTCTTAGTGGTCTATCAATTAGTCTAGCTGAAAGAGTAGCTTTTTCGCTAGGTCTTCCTTCTCTCTTGATAAATCCGCCAGGGATTTTACCAACAGCGTACATTTTTTCTTCATAATCTACACTTAGAGGAAAAAAGTCGATTCCCTCTCTTGGCTTAGAAGATGATGTTGCTGTAACAAGCACAACAGTATCTCCATATTGTACTAAACAAGCGCCATTTGCCTGCTCAGCAACTTTTCCAATTGTTACTTTTAACTGAGAACCTGCAAGATCCATAGTATAAGTTTTTTCCATTATTTCCTCCTTCTAATAAGAAAGAGCGGGATTACCGCTCCTATTATCCTCTTATTTGTAGTTTTTTAATAAGTGTACGATATCTTTCTATATCACTATTTTTTAAATATCTTAATAAATTTCTTCTCTTACCTACCATTTTAAGAAGTCCTCTTCTTGAGTGGTGGTCTTTTTTGTGAATTCTTAAGTGTTCGTTTAAATCGTTAATTCTTCTAGTAAGAATAGCAATTTGTACTTCTGGTGATCCTGTGTCACCTTCGTGAGTTTTAAATTCGTCAATAATAATTTGTTTGATGTTTGTTTCTAACATATTTTCCTCCTAAATTTTTTGATAAAGCTAATCGAAGTAGGCGTCGAGGAGCGACCAACTGCGAATAGCTATTTAACCTTGTATATCTTAACATATAATAACTTACTTGTAAAGTCATCTATTCCTTGTAACTAAAACATCTTTAGCAATTTGTTCGAATAGTTCTTCTATAGAATCAAACTTTAATTCTGGTCTTACAAAATCTAAAAGTTCAAGTTCTACAATCTCGCCATAAATATCTCTATTAAAATCAAGTATATGAGCTTCTATTTTTATTCCATCATGCTCAACTGTAGGGTTTGTGCCAATGTTGGTTGAGGCTCTAAACCTCTCCCCGTTGATAATAATATCTGTATCATAAACACCATATCTAGGAATCACAAAATTATCTATTAGTTTTAAGTTAGCAGTAGGATAGCCCATTTTTTTTCCTAAGCCTTTAGCGTGAATAATTTCTCCAATTAATTTATAGGGTCTTGATAGAAGTTCATTTACTTCTTTTAGTTTACCTTCTTCTATTAAGCTTCTTATAAGAGTTGATGAAATTTTCACTCCATGGGAAGAAATTTGATCTATAACATCTACACTTTTAAATAAAAACTTATTTTTATTTAAAAAGTCAACATTTCCAGATTTTTTATAGCCATAGGTATAGTCATAGCCCACAACAATACCTTTTATTTTTAAATTATCAGCTAGAAAATCTTTTAAAAACATTATTGGAGTGTAGGACATAAACTCTCTTGTAAAGTTTATAAGATATATAATGTCTACTCCTAAATCTTCAATAATTTCAAATTTTGTTTGGTTAGTTGTTATTATATCTTTTTTCCCAACTTTGACTAGATTATCAGTATGCTCATTAAAAAGTAATAAACTTGATTTAATATTTAATTTTTTAGCATTTTTAACTGCCCTATTTATTAACTCCATGTGTCCCTTGTGGACACCATCAAAATTTCCCAGGGCAATAACTGAATCTTCATCTGCTATATAATTTAAGTCAATTTCAATTATTTTCATAAATCACCTATTAATTTCTTCTTCATTTTTAGATAGGCTTCTTTATCAATGTATCTAATTTCACCAATACCCAAAAATAAATTATCGCAGTATACTCTATAATCTTCGTCTTCTAAACTATCCTTAACTTTATAAAATTGTCCATTGAGGAATTCTTTGCAAAAACTTCTATCTATTTCAATCTTTTTAAAATTACTTAAAGCCATATCCATAGGTAAGATTTTTTCTTTTATTTCATCAAGAGACATTTCTTGAAAGGAAGAGGTTTTTATAGAATCTTCGATTTTAAAATCTCCAGTCCTAGTTCTTCTTAGCTCAGTTAGTGTGCCATAAGTTCCAAGAAATTCGCCAATATCATTAGCAAGAGATCTAATATAGGTACCCTTAGATACTTTCACTCTTATCAAAAACTCATCACTTCCATTGAATTCTAAGAGTTCATTCTTATAGATTTCAATATTTCTTTTCTTTATTTCAACGTCTTTACCTTCTCTAGCATATTCATAAAGTTTTTTACCTTTTACTTTTAAAGCAGAATATATTGGTGGTTTTTGAGTCAATTTTCCTGTGAAATGTTTAAGTGCATTAATGATTTCATCTTGCGTAAAAGTTACCTTTTCTTCTTTTAAAATTTCACCAGTAATATCGTAAGAATCTGTAAGAACTCCAAGTTTTATTCTAGCTTCATATTCCTTGTCACTGGAAATAATATATTCACTAGTCTTTGTAGCCTTACCAATAGATATAACTAGAACACCTGTTGCCATTGGATCAAGGGTGCCAGTATGTCCTACTTTTTTTATACCTAACTTAAGTCTGACTTTATATACTAAGTCGTGAGAAGTGATTCCCTGTTCTTTGTCAAATATTAATAGACCGTCCATCATAATTCTTCTTCAGCCACTTTTATTAAATCTTTTTTAGCTTTCATAAGGTCAGTGTGGTTAATTGTCCCACCCGAAGCCCTAATATGACCACCACCATTAAATTTTGAAGCTATTTTTGTGCAGTCTACATAAGATTTTGACCTAAGAGATAATCTTATACAATCATCTTTTTCTTTGAGAAGTACAGCCAGCTCAACTGAATCGATATCTCTTACAAATTCAACAATTCCATCAGCATCTGATTTTGCAGCTTTTGTATTTTCCATATCATCTTTAGTTACAAGAACTACAGCTATTCTTTCTTCATCAAAATATTCTATTGAGTTCATAGCTCTAATTAAAAGGTCGGTTTTTTGTCTAGACCTACTTTGATAAACATTTTGTGTAACTTCATTAATATCAATATTATATTTAAATAAATCTGAAGCGATTTCAAAAGTTTGTGATGTGACAGAGCTATATTTAAATGATCCCGTATCAGTTGAAAGACCAGTGAATAATGAAGTTGCTATTTCCTTATTTAAACTAAGTCCAAGATTTCTAAAAATCCTAGCTAGTATTTCACAAGTTGCTGGAGATTTTTCATCAACAATATTCAAATCAGCATAATTTTTATTGCTAAAGTGATGGTCAATATTAACAGTTTTCTTTGATTTATTAAAGATTTCTATTACCCTATCTCCCATCCTATCTTCATCTGATGAATCAAGTGCAATAAATAAATCAAAAGTTGTGTCAATATTATCAGGATTTTTTGCAAAGGATAGATTTGATAAAAATTTAAAAGAAGTTGGTATGAGATCATCCAAAACAAAAATTGGTTTTTTACCAAGCTTATTAAGCATGCCAATCATTGCAGTTGCAGATCCCAAATTATCACCATCTGGATTCAAGTGAGATGCAACTGCAATAGTTTGGCTACTATCTATTAAATTTTTTAATTCAGAGGATACTTCCTTTAAATTAATCATTTTTTCGATTTACCTCTTCTATAAGTTTGTCTAGTTCCATAGCTTTTTCAATAGAGTCGTCTTTAATGAAAATTAATTCCGGCATTGCCCTAAGTTTAACTCTATGAGCTAATTCCTTTTTTATAAAACCCTTAGCAGAATTAAGGCCTTCAACTGCTTCGTCCCTATCATAATCGTCTCCTAAAACAGATACATAGACCTTTGCAAAGGACAGGTCGTTAGTAACCTCAACATGGGAGATACTTGTAATAGAAGGTATTCTGGGATCTTTTAATTCGTTTTGAACAATATTAGAAATAGTTTTTCTTACTTCTTCAGAGATTCTATTAATTCTTTTATTATTCATTATGATCTCTCAACTTCCTTCATGATATATGATTCAAGAAGGTCGCCCTCTTTTATATCATTAAATCCATCAATTACAAGTCCACCTTCAAAACCTGTTGCAAGTTCTTTGGCATCATCTTTAAATCTCTTAAGTGACGCAATGTCACCTTCATGGATAACAACATCATCTCTTAGGACTTTAACCTTAGAATTTCTTAAGATTTTACCACTTAACACATAAACACCTGCAACCATTTGATTGTTAGGTAGTTTAAAGGTTTGTCTAATTTCACATCTACCAAGTATTTCTTCAACAATATCTGGATCAAGCATACCCTTAGCGGCTTGTTCAATATCATTTATAATTTCGTAGATAACTCTATAAGTTCTAATTTCTACATCTTCTGTTTTTGCAAGTTCTATGGCATTAATATTAGGTCTAACGTTAAATCCTATAACAATTGCATTTGATGCAGAAGCTAATGTTACGTCAGATTCATTAATTCCACCAACTCCAGAGTGAATTACAGAAATCTTAACTTCTTCAGTTGATAGTTTTAATAGTGATTGGTTAAGTGCCTCAACAGAACCCTTTACGTCACCCTTAACAACGATGTTTAGTTCCTTAACATCCTCTTCGGAGATTTTTTCAAATAAGTTGTCAAGACTAATCTTAGTTGTTTGACTTAGTCTCTTTTCCCTAGAAATTTCTTTATTCTTGTCAGCAATAGTCTTTGCAGTCTTATCATCATTTACTGCATATATTGTATCCCCTGCATTAGGAACATCATTAAGTCCTAAAATTACAACTGGCATAGAAGGACCTGCTTTTTTAACTCTTTTACCCTTGTCATCTTCCATTGCCCTAATTCTACCTGAGCAAGTACCTGATACTACTGCGTCACCGAATCTTAAGGTACCATTTTTAATAAGGATAGTTGCCATAGGTCCCTTAGCCTTATCAAGATTTGCCTCGATAATAGTTCCAACAGCACGTCTATTAGGGTTTGCTTTAAGTTCTTTCATTTCAGCGACTAAAAGAATCATTTCAAGCAAGTCATCAATACCTTCTCCAGATTTAGAAGAAACACCAACAACAATAGTATCTCCTCCCCATTCTTCAGGAACAAGGTTTTCGTTCATCAATTCTTGCTTAACTCTTTCAGGATTTCCTTCAGGCTTATCAATCTTTGTAATTGCTACAATTATTGGAACATCTGCAGATCTTGCGTGAGAAATTGCTTCAAGAGTTTGAGGCATAACACCATCATCTGCTGCTACAACAAGTATAGCTATATCAGTAGTTTGAGCTCCTCTTAATCTCATAGAAGTGAAGGCTTCGTGACCAGGAGTATCAAGGAAAGTTATTTTCTTTCCTGAAAGATTAACAGTGTATGCTCCTATATGTTGAGTAATTCCACCAGCTTCTGATTGAGTAACATGTGTTTTCTTAATTGAATCAAGTAAAGAAGTTTTACCATGGTCAACGTGGCCCATAACTGTTACAACAGGTGGTCTTGGTTTAAGGTCTCTCTCCTTATCTTCTTTTAAAAGGCCGTATTCTTCTTCAACAGATTGGTCAAGATTTGGCGCTTCTATTTCAATTTCTATTCCTAGTTCATCAGCTAGTAATATACAAGTATCTTCATCAATACTTTGGTTTTGATTTGCCATAACTCCAAGACCAATTAGCTTTGTTATAACTGTTGAAACAGATACTCCTAACTGATTAGCAAAATCTTTTACTGTAATAGGTGCAATCACTATTATAGAATCATCTCCCTTATCTTCCTCTTCAACTCTATGTCTTGATTTAACTTTTTTCTTCGGTTTTTTCTTAGTTAAATCTCTTTTAAAGGAGTTGTTTTTATCATCTTTATTATCTTTATGCTTAGACTTATTCTTCTTATTCTTTTTATTATTAGGAGTCTTTTCAACATCCTTTTCTTTTTGAGAATTTATGTCTTTATTTTCTTTCTTACTTGTTTTATTATCTAATTTTTTTTCGCTTTGTTTTTCCTTATTAGGATTGTTTTTTTTGCTTTTATCTCTCTTTTTATTAGAATTTTCATTCTTTACAGGAGATTCATTCTTAGAAGAACTCTTTTTGTATAATTTTCTTACTTTTTCTTCTTCAGCACTGTCTAATGTTGACATGTGGTTTTTTACTGATATTTCAAGTTCATTTAATTTTAATAATAATTCTTTACTAGTAATACCAATTTCTTTTGCCAACGCATGTACTCTAATTTTTGACAAATTTAACACCTCCTAAAAAGAAGCTTAATCTACAGAATCAATTAGTTTTTCATAAACTTCCTCACTAATATCTGTTGTAAATGCCCTATTTAAAGCTTTTGACTTTATCGCTTTCTCCAAACAACTTTTGTCATTACATAAATAAGCTCCTCTTCCATTTGCCTTTCCAGTTTTATCAATAAAGATTTCATCATCTTTGTTTTTTACAACTCTGATTAAATCTTTTTTTGCTTTTTGTTCTCTACAACCTATACAAGTACGCATAGGTATCTTCCTAATTTTAGTCATTATTTACTCCGTTAAATTAAGAATTTTATATTTCAGTTTCTTCAACAGAAGATTCTTCATCAGCGTTTTCTAAATTGCCACAAACTTCATCTTCTATGTCGTCTACTTTTATATCTTGTTCTTCAGGATTATTAAGATCCTCAGATACTTCCTCTACATTCTCTTTAACTGCATTTTCATATTCTTCAATTAAGTCTTCTTCTGTTATATTTCTTTCTTCAAGATACTCTTCAAATTGAAGATTTGACTTAATATCTATCTTCCATCCTGTTAATTTTGCAGCTAGTCTAACATTTTGACCTTCTTTACCAATAGCAAGTGAAAGTTGATAATCAGGAACTATAGCAAGTGCTGATTTTTCTGCTTCGTTAACAAATACCTTCTCTACCTTCGAAGGACTCAAAGAATTTGCAATGAATTTATCAATTTCTTTTTCATAAATAACAATATCTATTTTTTCATTGTCAATTTCATCAACAATAGCATTTACTCTTTGTCCCTTGTAACCAACACAAGCTCCAAGTGGATCAACTTCAGGGTCTCTAGAAAATACAGCTATTTTTGTTCTTGAACCAGCTTCTCTTGAAATAGAGTAGATTTCTACTATTCCTTCACTAACTTCTGGGATTTCTAATTCAAAAAGTCTTTTTATTAAATCTGGGTGAGATCTTGAAAGAACAATCTGTGGACCTTTAGTAGATTTTTCTACTGATAAGATTAACATCTTATATCTATCTCCATGATTATACGATTCACCGCTAATTTGCTCACTGTAAGGAAGTATTGCTTCAGTAGATCCTAAATCTACGTAAACATTGTTGTAAGACTTTCTTTGAACAAGTCCTGTTATAATTTCCTTTTCTCTTTCAACGTACTCATCAAATACAATATCTCTTTCTGCATCTTTGATTCTTTGAATTACAACTTGTTTAGCTGTTTGAGCAGCAATTCTCCCAAAATTTTTAGGATGGATTTCTTGGTTATATACATCCCCAATTTCATAGTTTGGATTAATCTTTTTTGCTTCATCTAGGGATATTTCAAGTTGAGGATCTTCAACTTTTTCTACAATATCTTTTGAAGCAAATAGTTTTATTTCACCAGTTTCTCTATCCATGTTTACAATAACATTTTCTGATGTGCCGTAGTTTTTTCTATAACTAGAAACTAAAGCTGATTCCAAAGCTTCAAAGACGATTTCTTTAGAAATTCCTTTTTCTTTTTCGATTTCACTCAAAGCGTCTATAAACTCTTGATTCATTTATTCCTCCATTAAAATTTAATAGTTTGTTTCATTGATGAAATTGACTTAATTGGTATAGCAAATTCTTTTCCATCAAGTGTGCAATATACATTTTCATCATCATACTTGTCTAAAACAAAACTAAATTCTTTTTTCCCGTCTATTGGTGCATAAAGTTTAACATCTACTTCGTTTCCAAAATTTCTTCTGTAGTCATCTTTTGTTTTTAAAGGTCTATCAAGTCCCGGCGAAGAAATCTCAAGATAATAAGGATTTTTTAAAATTTCTAAGTTGTCTAGTTTCTTTTCTAGACTTCTACTCATATCAGTGCAGTCATTCAAATCAATTCCTTCTTTTTTGTAAATAAAAATTGATAATAAATCGTGCTTTGATCCATTTTGAAATTCAATGTCTACAATTTCGTAGCCAAGTTCTTCTGCTACCTCTTCAGCTAGTGGGTAAATTTCTTTTTTTAATTCTTTTTTATTCACTTAACACCTCACTACTAAAAAACAAAGAGTGGGCTCACCCACTCTTTACTCTAAAATATCTTACTTATTTAAAATTATATCATAAAATGCTATAAATACAAGTTTTTCAAAAATTAAATAATGAAATTTGGTTTGTTTCATCTAAGTCTTCAAGCATTCCATTTTTTTGTAGAATTGTTATAACAGAATTTCCTGCTCCAGTCCTTTTTGAAAAGTCTTCGATAGATAAATACTTTGATTTTTGTGATTCTTGTTCTATCTTATTTGCACAGTTTTCACCAATTCCAGGCACTGCTCTTATAGGCATTCTAATTTTTCCATCTTCTATAGTGAACTTAGAAGCCTTAGACTTATAAATGTCTGCCTTTAAGAATTGAAAGCCTCTAGCATACATTTCAAGTGCAACTTCAGACACTCTTATTTCACCCTTGTCTTTGGCTGTTGGCTTTTCAATCTCTCTTAGCATTTTAATTCTATTTTTCAAAAAGTTCGGTCCTTCAATAATATTTTCTCCATTAAAGTCAGTTAACTTAATTGTAAAGAAAGTTGCATAGAAGGCCAAAGGATAATTTAATTTATAGTATGCAATTCTAAAGGACAACATAACATAAGCCACTGCGTGGGCCTTAGGGAACATATACTTAATTTTTTTACAAGAATCAATATACCATTCAGGCAGGTCTAAGTTCTTCATAATACTTTCTTGTTCTTCAGTTAATCCCTTGCCTTTTCTAACCTTTTCCATTGTGTCAAAAGCCATTTTATTTTCAGCACCAGCATTTATTAGATAAACCATAATATCTTCTCTAGTGGCTATTACATCTTTAAGCTCAGCTCTACCAGAGTCAACTAACTCTTGTGCATTCGAAATCCATACATCAGTACCATGAGATAAACCAGAAATTCTAACAAGGTCTGCAAAGTTTTTCGGATTTGTTTCTAATAGCATTGATATAACAAAGGAAGTTCCAAACTCAGGTATTCCGAGGGTTCCTGTCTTGCAAGAGAAAACTTCTTCATCCATATTAAAGGCTTCTGCACTATTAAAGATAGAAAGTGTCTCTTTATCATCAAGTCTTATAGTATTGGAATCAATTCCTGTAAAGTCTTCTAACATTTTAATAATTGTTGGACCATCGTGACCAAGTATATCTAGTTTTAAGATCTTTCCATGAATAAAGTTATAATCAAAGTGAGTTGTTATTACTCCAGAGCTTGGATCATCTGCAGGATATTGGATTGGAGTAAAATCAAAAATAGAATTTGTTTTAGGGACAATCATTACGCCGCCTGGATGTTGTCCACTTGTTCTTTTTCCATCGGTTATAGCTCGTGATAGTCTGTCGATTTCGATAGGAGAAATATGTTTATTTTCAAAATATTTTTTTACATAACCATAAGCAGTCTTATCTGCTATTTTTCCAATAGTTCCTGCTCTAAATACATAACCCTCGCCAAACAATTCCTCAGTGTACTTGTGTGCCCTTGGTTGATATTCACCTGCAAAATTTAAATCAATATCTGGCTCCTTGTCACCATAAAAACCTAAGAAAACTTCAAAAGGAATGTTATGTCCATCCTTTTTAAGTGGACTGCCGCACTTAGGACAAACTTTGTCTGGCATATCAACTCCACTGCCATAAGTTAAGTCCTCTGTAAATTCAGAATATTTACAATTTGGACAAATGTAATGTGGCGGAAGTGGATTTACTTCTGTAATGTCTGCCATTGTTGCAACAAAAGATGAACCAACAGAACCTCTTGATCCTACTAAGAAACCATCGTCGTTAGATTTTTTTACAAGTTTTTGAGCAATTATATAGAGAACTGAATAACCATTTGAAATAATTGACTTGAGTTCTTTTTCTAGTCTGTCTTCAACAATTTTTGGGAGTTCATCTCCATAAATATCGTGGGCTTTTTTATAGGTCATTTCCCTTAGACTATCATCAGAGCCTTCAATAACTGGAGGATAAGTTCCATCAGGAATTGGCTTAATATCTTTAATTGAGTTCTTCAATTTATTAGTATTAGTTACTACAACTTCATAAGCCTTGTCTTGTCCTAAGTAAGAGAACTCATCTAGCATTTCTTCTGTAGTTTTAAAATAAAATTTTTGATTTCTACTAGCTCTAGGATCTGGTCTACCTGGTTTACCGTTTAGGACAATTCTTCTTAATACGTCTTCAGACTCTTCAAGATAATAAGTGTCTGAATCAGCAACCACAGGTATATTTAATTCTTCTCCTATAGAAATTATCTTTTTATTTATTTCTCTTATATCTTCTATAGTGTATTTCCCATCTTCAATTGCAAGAATATTATCACTTGCTGGTTGAATTTCTAAGAAGTCATAATATTTTGCAATCTCAAGCAATTCTTCTTGAGGGCACATCCTATATATAGCATCAAATAATTCTGAATTAGCATTACCTGATCCTACTAATATTCCTTCGCGGTATTTATCCAAAAGGCTTCTAGGTACTTTTGCAACAAAGTTAAAATATTTCATATGAGAATCAGAAATTAACATGTATAAATTTTTTAAACCAATTTCATTTTGCACTAATAATAATAAAGATGACTCGAATAAACGTTTAGAATCTATGTTTACTATTTCTTTATTTAAATTTTCAAAATTAAATTCTTCTTCTCTCTTAATTTTTTCAATTAACTTAATAAAGACTTCTGCAGTAGCTTCAGCATCATTAACTGCTCTGTGAGCTCCCACAAGGGATACTCCAAGATTTTTACAAAGTGTTCCTAGATTAAATCTCTTCATGTCGGTCATTGTTGCCCTTGCAAGTACTAGAGTATCTAAAATAGGATGATTAAATACTAGATTGTTGTTTGCATACTCTCGTCTTATAAAAGAAATATCAAATTTCGCATTGTGAGCCACTAGGACTGCATCTTTAGCAAAGTCATAGAATTTGGGAATTACTTCTTCTATAGTAGGTTCATTTTCAACCATAGCATTACTAATTCCTGTTAAATCAACAACAACTTGCGGAATTTCTTTTTCAGGATTAATGAGCTGTGAGAATCTGTCTACTATCATTCCATTTTTAATCTTAACAGCACCAATCTCAGTAATTTTATCATTCCTTGAAGAAAGCCCTGTGGTTTCTATATCAAATACCACATAAGTATCATAAGTTTTTCCCTCTTCATAGTTAGTAACAATTTTTTCTTTGTCATCAACAAAGTTAATATCAGTACCATAGAGAATTTTTAATCCAGTTTTTTCTGCGGCCTCCATAGCTTCTGGGAAACCTTGGACATCATTTGTATCGGCAATACCTATTGAATCATGTCCCCAAAGTTTTGCTCTATTTGCAAAATCAGTAAAGGAGGTTACGCCTGACATTTGAGACATCTTTGAGTGGATTCTAAGTTCTGTTCTCTTATCATCCGAATAATCCCTTCGAATGACCTTGTCTCTCTTTTCAATATACCTGATCATGATAGTGTCACACCTAGAAAAATTATCATAAGAAACATTTCCTGTTATTACTACATGGTCTCCTTTATTGAAGCTTTCAAGAAATTCTTCAGCTTTTTCAGGTTTCAAAAATATTTTTGCTAAAGTAGAAGATGTGTAGTCTGTAATAGAAAGTGAGATTAAGAAGTTACCATTTTTTAATTCCCTGCTTTCAATGTTAAATATGTCAACTTCAACAGTAACTTTCTGGGAGTTTACATTTACATCTATTAATCTTTCGATTGTTCCAAGGTCCTTTTTGCCATAGGAGTCAGATTTTTTAGTGTTTTTTTCTTTTGATTTTTTTTCTATTTTGGTCTTAACTTCTTCCTCGTGTTTTGTGGATATTACTTCTTCAGCTTCTTCTATTTGACATATAAAGTCCTCAATACTATCTTCTTCAAATTCATTTTTTACAAAATCAAATTTAATATTTAAATCACCAAAAATTTTTAATTCTTTTTGAAGATAGCTAGCGAATCCATTTTGACTTAAGCTATAGAAAGCTTCTTCACTAGGTAGAGTTATATCGATTGTTCCTATTTTTTCATTTTTATTTATTTCAATATCATCTATCCAAATTTTTGAAGATGGGTTGTATTTCAAAATTTCTGCACAAATTAAATCATCTTCGCTTTTGTATAGAGAAGATGATTTGAAGTCAATATAAATTTTGTATTCATCAAGATTTTTGGAAAAGATATCTTCAATTTCATTTTTAAAAGTTTCTTCTAAATCTCTTTTTGAATTAATAACAAAAAAAGCTTCATTAGTATTTTTATTTCTTTTAATAGATTCTATGAAAATCTCTTCTGAAATATTATCGTATGAAGTATTTAATTTTTGTAAAATATCTTTTAATAAAATCAAATTATCACCCAATTTTTTCTATCTCAGATAAAAGTTCAGATAATAGCATATCTTCTGGAACTTTTTTAATTATTTCTCCCTTGCTAAATATTAGACCTTCACCGTGTCCACAAGCAATCCCAATATCAGCTTCTCTTGCCTCACCAGGTCCATTAACAGGGCAGCCCATAATTGCTACCTTTAAGTTTTTGTCCATAGAATAAAGCTTTTCTTCAGCCTTATTAACTATCTCAATCAAATCAACCTTAGTCCTTGCACAAGTTGGGCAAGAGATTAAGTCAATACCATCTCTTCTTAAGTCTAGAGCTTTTAAGATGTCCTTGCCGGCTATTACTTCTTCAAGAGGATCAGAAGTTAGAGAAACTCTTATTGTATCTCCTATACCCTCTGCTAGAAGTGTTCCTATACCAATGGCAGATTTAACAATACCTTTCTTAGGACTTCCCGCTTCTGTAACTCCTAAGTGTAGGGGATAATTTGACATATCAGAAAATTTTCTATAGCTTTCAATAGTTAGATTAACGCTAGATGCTTTTAAAGATACTGCTATATCATAGAAATTATTTTTTTCTAATAATTCAATTTCTTCTAGCGCACTATAGCAAATGGAAGATGCATTAACGCCATTAAATTTATCTAAAAATTCTTGCTTTACAGAGCCTGAGTTAACACCAACTCTTATAGGAATGTTATGAAACTTACAAGCTTCAACAACTTCTTTAACTTTCCATGATGCACCTATATTTCCAGGATTAAGCCTTATTGCATCAGATTCATTTTCACAAGCAGCAAGAGCAAGTTTATAATCAAATTGTATATCTGAAATTATTGGTATATTAATTTCTTTTTTAATTTCCCTTAAAGCAGCTGCATCTTCAATATCATTAACCGCCATTCTAATAATGTCGCATCCTGCATTTTCAAGTTTTTTTATTTGAGAAACAGTAGATTTCACATCTTTCGTGTTGGTGTTTGTCATTGATTGGATAGAAATAAAAGAATTTCCACCAATTGGAACATTGCCAACATATACTTTTTTTGTTTCTTTTCTATTTATCATTTATTAAACAACCTTCCAATATCATTAAAAATAGTTACATATATCATTAGTGAAAATAAAAGACTTATACCTATTAAAGAAAGTCCTTGCTCAATCTTTTCATTAATTGGCTTTCCCATTATAGCTTCAATTAATAAAAATAAAAATTTTCCTCCATCAAGTGCTGGAATAGGAAGCAAATTAAATACTCCAAGATTAACTGAAATTAAGCCTAAAATTTGTAAAAAATTTAGAAACCCTTTTGACGATTCTGATCCAATTAATTGAACGACTCCAACAGGACCTGATAAGTATTCCATTTTAAAAGATCCACTAAACATCATCTTAATGCTTTGAATAATCATTTTTGACATCTGTAAAGTCCTATCAGCTCCAAGACTTATTGATTTAAGAAATGAATGATCAATTTTTGATGTAATGCCAATGAGATACATTTTATTCTCTTCAGAAAACTGTGGTTTTATGCTAAATTTTAACAATTCACCTTTTCTATCAATAAAAAAATTCATTTCTTTATCATTGTTTTTAGAAATGACAGAATTTATATCATATATATCTCTAGTAGGTGAACCATTGATTTTAATAATTTTATCTCCAGTTTTTAGTCCAGAAGTCATAGCAGGAGAATTTTCTATAACTTTATCAATTTCGTTAGAGCCATAACCTACTATAGAAAAAATAATAGTAAATGCAAGGAAACCCAAAACAAAATTCATAAAAGCTCCAGCTAAAACAACTGCCATCCTTTTAAAAATATGGACATTGTTAAAGGCTCTAGGGTCATGTGAATTCTCTTCTTCCCCTTCCATAGCAACATAACCTCCAACTGGTAGTATTCTCAGACTATAAAAAGTTTCACCTTTTTCCTTTTGATAAATTTTTGGACCCATTCCAATAGAAAATTCATTTACTTTAATGCCAGATAACTTTGCAACTGTAAAATGGCCAAGCTCATGTAGGATGACTACAAGTAAAAATACAAGTAGTGAACTTATTAAGGTAATCATTTATCCTCCTTAAATAAAGTGGTACAAAATAAAAACGAGAGGACTTATAAAAATTAGACTGTCAAATCTATCGAGTATCCCTCCGTGTCCTGGCAAAATTTGTGCATAATCTTTTATCCCTGTATATCTTTTTATTTTTGATGCAAATAAATCTCCAAATTGACCAGCAATAGACGCAAGCATAATAAGAAGAATTACAAGAATATTAATGTCATAAATATAATTATACTTATTTAACAATGTGAAATAGACAGAAGTTAAAATTATAGCAAAAAAAGTTCCGCCAAGTGCTCCTTCAACGGATTTATTTGGACTCACTCTTTCGATTAGTTTGTGTTTTCCAAATGTAGATCCTACAAAGTAAGCAAAAGTATCAGTGGAGAAGGCAATTACAAAAGCTGAAATAATTATATAAATGTCATCTAAACTTCCTAGTAAATTAAGAAAAAACACAAGATAAAAATAAGCCATATTTGTAAAGGAGTAATTGCTCAAAGTATAGTCTTTTAAAAGAACATATAATGAAGAATTAAATATGAAATATAAGACTAGGGCAAAGGTTAAATTTTTATCTAGAATTGAAAATAAAAATGTTATTAAGGCACCAAAAAGCAAGCTGGGTAAATAAAGTTTTATCCCTTTATTAATAAGAGCATTGTAAAGTTCTCTTATTGCTTCTATTGTTATAACAAAAATTGAAAATTTAATGGCATTTAAACCTAAATAAAATATTAAAATTAATATAGCTATGCCCACTATACCTGTGGAAACTCTTTTTTGTAAATCTGTCAAGATTATAATCCTCCGTACCTTCTATTGCGGTTTTGAAAATCACAAATGGCTTTGTAAAATTCTTCTTCGTGAAAGTCTGGCCACAATATATTCGAAAAATAAAACTCACTATAGGCTAACTGATAGAGTAAAAAATTTGAAACTCTAAGCTCACCACTTGGTCTTATAAGTAAATCTAAGTCCTCTTGTCCTCTTGTATATAAGTAATCTTTGAAAGATTCAGTATTTATTTCATCTAGAGAAATGTTGCCAGCAATAAGATCTTCGCAAATCATTTTGCTAGCTCTTACAATTTCACTTTGACCACCATAATTTAGACCAATATTTAATATCATTTTATCATTTGATTTTGTTTCCTGCAATGCAGCATCTATTAGCTTTACGATTTTATCAGGAAATACTTTATAGTCTCCCAAGACTTTTATCCTAATATTGTTTTTCTTTATTTTTTCAAGTTGACTTTTTATATAAAAGGCAAGCAGATCCATTAATTTAGATATCTCTTCATCTGGTCTTTTCCAGTTTTCAGTTGAAAAAGCATAGAGAGTTAGAGATTTTACATTAATCTTATATGCAGCTTCAACAATTTCTATAACTCTTTCACTTCCTTCTTTATGACCAAAAGTTCTGGGCATTTTTCTATTTTTTGCCCATCTACCGTTGCCATCCATAATAATACCAATATGTTTTGGTATATTGTTTAAGTCTAATTGTTCGTAATAATTCATAAAACTCCTTAAAAAAAGAGCCTTAGAATAATCTAAGGCTAAAAATTAAATTTCCATAAGTTCTTTTTCTTTATCTGCTGCTACGCCATCAACATCTTTGATGTATTTATCTGTTAACTTTTGAATATCTTCTTCATAAGTTTTTCTATCATCCTCAGATATTTCTTTAGCTTTTTCTGCTTTTTTAATATCTTCCATAGCGTCTCTTCTAATGTTTCTGATTGAAACCTTTGCTTCTTCAGCATATTTCCCTACTAACTTCGTAAGATCTTTTCTTCTTTCTTCAGTTAGTTGAGGTATAACAAGTCTGATAATTTTTCCATCATTTGAAGGAGTTATTCCTAGATCAGATTTTTGGATTGCTTTTTCAATTTCAGGAATTAAAGTTGCATCCCAAGGTTGAATTGCAAGAAGTCTAGCTTCTGGTGCAGATAGACTAGCAACTTGATTAAGTGGAGATTGTTGTCCATAATAATCAACATAAATTCTATCTAGTAAACTTGTATTAGCACGTCCTGCTCTTATTGACTGAAGTGATTCAGTAAGTGAGTCAATAGATTTTGACATTCTTGACTCAGTATTTTTCTTAAGATCAGATATCATAATATCCTCCTATTTAACATTAGTACCAATGTCTTCGCCACAAACAACTTTATACATTGCATCTTCCTCATCTATTCCAAATACTTGAAGTGGAATATTGTTGTCCATACAAAGTGTAGTTGCTGTAGCATCCATGATTTTTAAGTTTTTATTTAAAATTTCCCTATATGTTAAGTTGTCAAACTTCTTAGCATCAGAATTAATGTTAGGATCAGAATCATAGATTCCATCTACACCCTTCTTAGCTAATAAAATTATATCAGCATCAATTTCTGCTGCCCTAAGTGCAGCTGCTGTATCTGTTGAGAAGTATGGATTACCAACTCCTGCAGAAAATATAACTACACGACCCTTTTCCAAGTGTCTTATAGCACGCCTTCTAATATAGGGTTCAGCAACTTGCTTCATTTCGATAGCAGTTTGCACTCGAGTAATAACGCCTAATTTTTCTAAAGAGTCCTGTAATGCCAAAGCATTCATTACAGTACCTAGCATACCCATATAATCAGATGTAGCACGGTCTATATTGTTTTCGTCTCGTCCTCTCCAAAAGTTTCCGCCACCAACAACAATACCAGTTTCTACTCCTGAATCATAAATTTTCTTAACTTGCTTAGCAATTAAATTAACATAATCCATGTCAATACCAACGGTATTTGATCCTGCTAGTGCTTCTCCACTGAGTTTTAAAACAATTCTCTTATATTTTGGCATTTACTCCTCCAATTTGTTATCCTATTTGTTTTGCTACTTCTTCTGCAAAGTCTTCTTCTCTTTTTTCAAGACCTTCGCCAACTTCATATCTAACAAATCTTCTGATTTTAATATTTTCGCCTATTTTTGCAATTAGCTCATTTAGAATATCTCTAATTTTCTTGTCTGAATCTTTAATGAAGTCTTGGTCAAGTAGACAAATTTCTTCATAGAATTTTTCAAGTCTACCTTGAACCATTTTTTCAATAATGTGTTCAGGTTTATTTTCGCCTCTTGCTTGTTCAGTTAAAACGTTCTTTTCGTGTTCAACTTCTTCAGCAGGAACTTCTTCACGACTTACGTATTTTGGAGCAACTGCTGCGATTTGCATTGCAATGTCCTTAACAAAGTTTTGGAATTCTTCATTTTTAGCAACGAAGTCAGTTTCTGAGTTAACTTCAACTAGAACACCGATTCTTCCACCGTGTACATAAGCTTCAACTATACCTTCAGAAGCAATTCTTGAAGATTTTTTTGCAACAGAAGCTAGTCCTTTTTCTCTTAAAAAGTCTACTGCCTTATCCATATCACCATTTGTTTCTGTTAAAGCTTTCTTGCAGTCCATCATACCTGCGCCAGATTTTTCTCTTAATTCTTTAACCATTGCTGCTGTAATAGCCATTTTAATTCACTCCTTATTTATTTTAAAAAAAGAGAGTTATAAAGGATTACTTTAGAACTCTCGAAATATCTTTACTCTTCTATAGCTGACTTTTCATCCTCAACTGCTTCTTCTTCAGAAACTTCTTGAGTGGATTCATCATAATCTGTATCTTCAATTTGACTGCCTTGTTTTCCTTCGATAACTGCATTAGCAATTGTTTCAGTAATAAGTTTTACTGCTCTAATAGCATCATCGTTTCCTGGAATTGGAATATCAACTTCTTCAGGATCACAGTTTGTATCTACAATACCGATAACAGGAATTCCTAAAATATGTGCTTCTTTAACTGCAATATTTTCTTTTTTAGGGTCTACTACAAATAAAGCTTTAGGCATACCCTTCATTTCCTTAATTCCACCTAGGAATTTTTCAAGCTTTTCTCTTTCGTGAAGTAATTGAGCAACTTCTTTTTTAGGAAGAACATCAAAAGTTCCATTTTCTTCCATTTCATATAGTTTGTAAAGTCTTTCAATCCTATTCTTTATAGTTTTGTAGTTAGTTAAAAGACCACCTAACCATCTTTGGTTAATGTATGGCATACCGCATTTAGTAGCTTCTTTTTCAATTGCATCTTGAGCTTGTTTTTTTGTACCTACAAAAAGAACTTCGCCACCATTAGCTGCAACTTCTCTTACAAAATCGTAAGCTTCTTCTACTTTTTTAACAGTTTTTTGAAGGTCGATTATATAAATACCATTTCTTTCGGTAAATATAAATCTCTTCATTTTAGGGTTCCATCTTCTAGTTTGGTGTCCAAAGTGTACACCAGCTTCTAATAAGCTTTTCATTGAAATTACTGACATTTAAGCCACCTCCGTGTTTTTTCCTCCATTTTCATCCTTTATCATAGGGACCAAATTGGCAACTCCAGTGATATCAGAAAATGTGTGTATTTCTTACCGGATAAAAGTATACCACAGGCAAGAGAAATTAGCAATAAATACTTTGATGTATAATAATTTTTTCAATTTAAAGTATATAGCTTCTTTAGATTTTTATAATAAAAAATCTCCCCATCATAAAGATGAGGAGACTTTTTTAACAAAAATTAGTATGCAACAAATTTGCTTCCTGCACATCCGCAGATTGGACATTTATCTTCTTCTTCAAAAGAAATATATCCACATACTGGGCATAGGTAGATGTTTTCAACATCTAAATCTTTTCCAGCATCAACAGCTTCTTTAGCTGTAGCAAATCTTTTAGCATGAACTTCTTCAGCTGCTGTAGCAAATCTCATTGCCTTAACAGCTTCTTTTTCGCCTTGCATTTCTGCAACTGCGATAAAAGCTGGATACATTTGAGTTGATTCAAAAATTTCTCCGCCTCTTGCTGCTTCAAGATTTTCAGAAGTTGAATTAATTCCAAATCCTGCCATTGATGTTACAGCAAAATCGCCAGAAACATCTTTCATAGCCTTGAAGTGAAGTGTAGCGTGAATTTTTTCAGCATCAGAAGTTGCATCAAAAAGTCTTCTAACGTTTTTGAAACCATCTTTTTCTGCGCAATCGCCCCAGATATTGTATCTAGTACGTGCTTGAGATTCTCCGCCGAATGCTGATCTTAAATTGTCACTTGTCATTTGATTCATAATATTACCCCCATAATATTTAATAATAAAACTACCACAATCATTATAGAATAATATTAATGAAAAATCAAATGAAGCATTAAAAATATACTAATTAAATATTTTAATTTTAGGAAATCTTTTCAATTTTTTGTGTTTGGTCATAAGTTATGAGGGCATCAATTATTTCATCAAGATCTCCATCATTAATAGCATCAATCCTGTGAGATGTTAAGTTTATTCTGTGATCAGTTACCCTTCCTTGAGGATAGTTATAAGTTCTTATTCTTTCAGACCTATCTCCAGTTCCTATTTGTGAAGATCTTTCCATGGATTCTTTTTCACTTTGTTCTTGAAGCTTTAAATCATAAAGTTTAGATCTTAAAAGCTTCATAGCTTTTTCCTTGTTTCTTAGTTGGGATTTTTCATCTTGGCATGAAATAACTATTCCCGTTGGAATATGAGTAAGTCTAACTGCAGAGTCTGTAGTATTAACACATTGTCCACCATTTCCAGATGCACGGAATACATCAAACTTTATTTGAGTTGGATCAATTTCTATATCAACATCTTCAGCTTCAGGAAGCACAGCAACTGTAGCAGTAGATGTGTGAATTCTTCCCCCACTTTCAGTCTCAGGGACTCTTTGAACTCTGTGAACTCCAGATTCATACTTAAGTCTTGAGTATGCTCCATTTCCAATTATCATGAAGACAATTTCCTTGTAGCCACCAATGCCTATTTCATTTGATGATATTGTTTCAACCCTAAATCCAGATCTTTCTGCATATCTAACATATTGCCTATAAAGAACGCCAGCAAATAATGCAGCTTCATCTCCACCTGCACCAGCTCTAATTTCTACCATTACGTTCTTGCTGTCATTTTTATCCTTAGGAATCAAAAGAATTTTTAACTCGTTTTCAAGTTCTTCAACTTTTTTAGTAGCTTCGTTAATTTCTTCCCTAACTAAATCTTTAAAATCATCATCTAATTTTTCTTTTATTAATTCTTTATTTTCATTTAGTGAATTTAAAGTTTCCTTATAAGCTCTATACTTTGTTACAATTGGTTCAATCTCAGCATGTTCAATTGCTTTTTGTTGATAAAGCTTAGAGTCATTTATAACTTCAACACTACTAAGATCTTTTTCTAATTCTATTAATTTATCTTCAAAAACCGAAAGTTTTTCGTACATAATTACCCCTACATTTTTAACTGTCCAACTACTACTCTATCTAAGTTATTTAAGTCTTTATAAACTTCAACCTCAAACTTATCTTTCATCAAATTACAAATATCTTCTGCCTCATCGTGTCCTATTTCAAATACCAAAAAACCCTTATGATTCAAAAACTCAGGAGATGACTTTATTATATTTCTATAAAAGAATAGTCCATCCTCCCCGCCATCAAGAGCAAGTCTTGGTTCGTAATCTCTTACTTCAACTTGTAGATTTTCTATCTCACATGACTTTATATAAGGAGGATTTGAATAGATTAAATCAAACTTTTCATTGATATTAGAAAATAAATCACTATTTATTATTTTTATTTTTGAGTTTAATTCTTTTTTATTAATTCTAGTGTTCTCCATTGCTTTTTCGCTTATATCAACAGCTGTAACATCAACTGAACTTTCAAGATCAACACTAATGCTTACTATACCAGTACCACAACCAATTTCCAACATATTATTTATTTGATTGTTTTCTATTATATTCAAGATTTTTTCTACTGATATCTCTGTATCCTGTCTTGGTATTAAAACACCTTCTATGACCTTAAAAGTTCTTCCATAAAAATCTTCCTCACCTAAGATATATTGAAGTGGAATTCCTTTTTGTCTTTTTTCTAAAATTTCAAAATATTTATTTTCTATCTTTGAATCTAATAAGTCTTCGTCATGAGATACTAAATAGGATAAGTCCTTATTTAATAAATCGCTTAAAATTCTTCTAGTTTCATAAATTGGATCAGTGTATTCTAAATCTTTTAAATAATCTCTGCCTTCTATTAAGGCTTCTTTAATTTTCATAAATTTAAGTAATAAAAAAGGTTAGCTATGCTAACCTCATTGTCATTTATTTCTCTTGTATCTACTATTGAATTTTTCAATTCTTCCGCCGTGATCAGAGAGTTTTTGCTTTCCTGTAAAGAAAGGATGACAAGCTGAACAAATTTCAACTTTTAAATCTTCTTTAACGGATCCTGTTTTAAAAGTATTGCCACAAGCACAAGTTACTGTAGCTTCTTTATAATCTGGATGAATTCCTTTTTTCATTGTTTAGCCCCCTTAAACTTATTTTATAACTCAATTTTAATATTATAACACATTTTCCACTCTAGTGCAAACACAACTATTTGCTTAATTATTATACAATATTCCAATTGATTTATCAAGATTTTAACAAATAAATTCTTATTTAAGATTACTTATTCAAAAATTCTTTATTGCTTTTTGTTTTTGAAAGTTTATCTAAAAACTTTTCAGTTACTTCCTCTATATTTTCTTGACATAATTTATTTCTAAAATCATAGTTAAATTCTAACTCATCTTTATTCAATAGGAGTTCTTCTTTTCTAGTGCCTGACTTTAAGATATCAATTGCAGGAAATATTCTTTTTTCAGATAAGCTTCTATTAAGATGAAGCTCCATATTTCCTGTTCCCTTAAATTCTTCAAAGATTACATCGTCCATCCTAGAACCAGTATCAACTAAAGCTGTAGCTAGTATAGTAAGACTTCCACCCTCTTCTATATTTCTAGCAGCTCCAAAAAATCTTTTTGGTTTATGAAGTGATAAGGGATCAAGTCCACCTGATAAAGTTTTTCCACTTGCAGGGGTGATTAAGTTATAAGCTCTTGATAATCTCGTTAGGGAGTCAAGTAAAATTACAACATCTTCCTTGTTCTCTACTAATCTCTTCGCTCTATCAATCACCATCTCTGCCACCCTAGTATGATTTTTTGGATTTTCATCAAAGGTTGAATAGACGACTTCTCCTTTAACAGATCTCTTCATATCTGTAACTTCTTCAGGTCTTTCATCAACGAGCAATACTATAAGATGAAGATTTGGATAGTTGCTGTTTATAGATTTAGAAATCTTCTTTAGTAGAGTTGTTTTACCAGACTTTGGTTGTGATACAATAAGTCCTCTTTGACCAAGGCCCACTGGGGCTAGGAGGTCTATTACTCTCATAGCAGTATCTTCAGTTTCTAAATCTAGTTTCTTTTTAGGATAGATTGGTGTCAAATTATCAAAAAAAGGTCTGTTAATAATTTTTGAAGGATGAAGCCCATTTACTGACTTAATATATAAGAGAGCATTAAAGTTTTCTCCATCTTTTGGTGGAGATTTCACTCCAAGAACTTCGTCGCCATTTCTAAGTCTAAACTTACGTATTTGTGATGGAGATACATAGATATCATCTTCACTAGGTAGGTAGTTTACCCTTCTTAAAAAACCATATCCATCTTGGTGAAGCTCTAGAATTCCCTTTACATAGTCTTTATCATCAAGGTTTTTTAAAGTCTTAGCAGCATTATCGGATAAGTCTAATTCTTCTATTTTTTTTGATTCTCGTTTTTCTTTTATGACTTCTATAAGTTCATCTTTTTTTAAAGAGTAAGATTTTTCAATTCCACAGTCTTTAGCTAGGTCTCTAAGCTCTGAAACTTTAAGTTTATTTAAGTCTTCATCGCTTAGTGACATATTTGGAAGCTTACCCTTCTCTATAAAGTGTTTTAATTCTTCAATATTATAATTTTCTGCATCTTTAAGTCCTAGAGAAGAAGAAATTTTTCTCAAGTCTTCAATTGATTTGTTATTCAATTCATTATTATTAGTCATGACAAGAATTATTTAGCATAATCTGGTTTTAAATCAAGAGAGTGAACAGATTTTATAAATCTTTGAGTTCCACTTGGTAGTCTTAATACAAGAGTATCTGTCTTAGCCTTATTGTCACCATAGTATTTTACTCCATCAAGAATTTCTCCTGAAGTGATACCTGTTACTGAAAAGATAACTTCATTACCCTTTACAAGGTCATCGATAGAATAAATTTTCTTTAAATCCGAATGAAGATCTCTACACCTAGCTTCTTGTTTTTCATCAGTTGGATGAAGCCTTCCTTGGAAGTCACCACCAAGACATTTTAGTGCCGCTGCTGCTATAACGCCTTCTGGTGCTCCGCCTCTACCAATTACTAAATCAATACCTGAATCTTCGTAACAAGTTTCAATAGCAGTTACAATATCTCCGTCAGAAACTTTTTTTACTCTTGCTCCAACAGCAATGATTTCTCTTATAATTTCTTCGTGTCTTGGTCTATCAAGAACGGCAACTGTTATTTCTTCAATATTTTTGTTAAGTGCCTTAGCTACCCTTTTAACATTTTCAGATGGAGAATCATCAAGCTTGATTGCTCCCTTAGCTTTTGGACCGCAAGCAATTTTGTCCATGTAAATGTCTGGTGCATTTAAAAGGCATCCCTTAGGTGCAACTGCAAGAACAGCTATGGAGTTATCTGTTCCATTTGCTATGGAATTTGTACCATCGATTGGGTCTACAGCAATATCAACTTGGTCTTCCCCTTCTCTTGTACCAATTTTTTCTCCAATATAAAGCATAGGAGCTTCGTCAATTTCTCCTTCGCCGATAACTACAGTTCCGTCAATGTCAACTGTGTCAAACATTCTTCTCATTGCATCTACTGCAGCTCCATCTGCTGCATTCTTATCGCCTTTTCCAAGCCATTTACCAGCTGAAAGTGCTGCTGCTTCTGTTACTCTTGCTAAGTTTAATGCTAAATTTCTGTCCATCTTACTTCTCCTTTGTCTTTACGTTTTTAAAATCTTCTAAGAATTTTTCTAATCCCTTATCTGTTAACTCATGCTTAATCATTTCCTTAAATATCTTATAAGGAATAGTACCTATGTCAGCACCAGTTTTTGCTACATCTTCTACATGATTAATATGTCTAATACTTGCTGCAATAATTTGAGTTTCATATCCATATTCTTTAAAAATATATGCAATGTCTGCTACTAGATCTAAACCAGACTCTCCAATATCATCAAGTCTTCCCATAAAAGGACTTACATAAGTTGCTCCAGCATTTGCTGCAAGAAGGGCCTGTGAAACTGAAAATATTAGAGTGACATTAGTCCTTATACCTTCCTTACTAAGAATGCTTACAGCTTTAAGTCCTTCTTCAATCATAGGAATCTTTATAACAATATTTTTTGATATCTTTGCAAGTTCTCTTGCTTCCTTAAGCATTCCATCTAAGTCTGTAGAAATAACTTCTGCAGATATATCGCCATCTACGATTTCAGTTATTTCCTCAATTACATCTTCAAAAACTCCCCCATTTTTTGCTATTAGGCTAGGGTTTGTTGTGACTCCTGACAGGACTCCCCAGGAGTTGATTTCTTTAATTTCCTCAATATTAGCAGTATCGATAAAAAACTTCATTTTATTTAATCATCCCTTTCAAGTAATACAACAGCTTGGGAAGAGATTCCTTCTCCTCTTCCAACAAAGCCAAGTTTTTCTGTGGTAGTTGCTTTTATAGAAATATTTTCTATATCTGTTTTTAATATATCTGCTATTGTTCTTCTCATATAGTCAATATGATTTGCAAGCTTTGGTGCCTGACAGGCAACAACAGAATCAATATTCCCAATTCTATAATTTTTTGATTTCATTATTTCATAAACTCTATTTAATAAAACTTTTGAATCAATATCCTTATATTCATTGTCATTATCTGGGAAGTGATATCCAATGTCTCTTAGAGCAAGAGCCCCTAAAATGGCATCCATGATTGCGTGAATAAGTACGTCCGCATCAGAATGACCTAGAAGTCCCTTGTCATATTCTAACTCAATGCCACCAATTATAAGTTTTCTATCTTCAACTAGTTTATGAACATCATAACCAATTCCAATTCTCATATTTTCACCTTCTTCACAAGTATCTGTGCTATAGATAAATCTTCTCTTGTTGTAATTTTTATGTTGTCATAGGAGTTGTAAATGAGTTTAACTTTAACTCCTGTCTTTTCAACTAAGGAACAGTCATCAGTACCGTAATAGCCTTCTGAGTAAGCCTGATTATAGGCCTTCATTATTATATCTTTTTTAAAGACTTGTGGAGTTTGCACCTGCCAAAGTCTATCTCTGTTTGGAGTATAATCAACTGTTTCTCCATCAGTAGATACTTTTATAGTATCTTTAACAGGATTTGCAAGAACGCAAGCACCAGTATCCATTACATTCTCAATAGCTTCGTCAATTTTATCAACAGAAACAAAAGGCCTTGCTCCATCGTGGGTTAAGACGATATCTGTTTCATAGGGCATATTTAATAGTCCATTGTTAATGGAGTCTTGCCTCTCCTTGCCCCCATAAACAATTTTGTAGTCCATATTAATTTTATATTTTTCAATAATATCATCTACATATTTCATGTCGGATTCTTTCACAATAAGAATTAAAAAGTCAAGGTATTTGGATTTTTCAATTTTTTTAATAGTGTGGGCAAGAATTGGAATACCATCAATTGTTAAAAACTGCTTGTTAATTCCCATTTTCATTCTTTTGCCCATACCTGCTGCTGCAACTATAGCAGTAACAAATTTTTCCTTAAACACAAAATCACTCTTCTTCAAGTTGTAAATTATTAATAGCGTACTTTAAAAGTTCTCCAGCAATAGGAGCAGCTGCTTGAGATCCGTAATCTTTTACATTAGGAATAACTACTGATATTGCAACTTGTGGATCATCTGCTGGTGCAAAACCAACAAACCAAGCATTATTAGTGCCTTCTTTAAGGTCTAGTTGTGCAGTACCTGTTTTACCAGCTACCTTTAGGCCTGAAACATAAGCTTCTGTACCAGTACCATTATTTACAACATTAACCATGTATTTTGTAATTTGGTCAGCATTTTCTTTTGATGTAACTTCACTTAAAACTGTCGGCGTATTTCTCAATACATTCTTTCCATCAGATGAATCAATTTTCTTTACAAGATGTGGTTGCATCATAACGCCATCATTTGCAATAGTAGATGCAATCATACACATTTCAAGAGGTGTTACTAGTATAGTATCGTGGCCTATTCCACCTGCAGCAAGTGCTGTTCTGTCAAATCCATTTCTCTTAAAGGTCCAAGTTGAAGTTTCTAAAGGAAGTTCAAAATTTACTTTTTTGTTAATCATATACTTTTCAGAAACTTGGCCCATTATGTCAATTCCCATATCAACAGATTTTCTTACGAAATAAGTGTTAAGGGAATTTGTAAAAGCCCTTTTAAGGTCCACCCTACCATAGATTTTATTTCCAGCATTCTTAAACTCTCTACCATTATCTATCTTTTCCATTCCCTCATCAGTATATTTTTGAGAAATTCCTGACTCAAGAATAGCAGTTGTAGTGACAATTTTATAAACTGAACCAGGTGCAAACTTACCCTTTGTAGCACTATTAAAGAGAGCTCCATTATTGGCTTCATTAATTTTTTGCATATCCTGAGCAATATTTTGAGAATTGAAGTCTGGTAGAGATACCATTGAAAGAACTTCGCCTGTCTTTGGATTCATTATTACAACGGAACCCTTATCTGAATTAGCAGATAAAACCGACCTAGTTTTTTCTTGCAAGGCTGTGTCTGTTGTAAGAGTAATATCATCTCCAGTGTATGGATCGTAATTTTTATTTATAATTGACTTAAAGGTTTTTAAAATTTTAGAGCCTTCCTTGCCAACTAAATAATCGTTTAATTCCTTTTCAAGTCCATACTTGTCCACTATCTTGTCTGAATAACCTATTATGTGAGAATAAATTATTGGTTGATTATAAATTCTGTGATAATTATATTTTTCTCCATTGGAATAGGCTAAAACTTCGTGATTTCTATCATAGAAAGTTCCTCTTTTTACGGAATTTTCCCTTAATTCACTTCTTCTATTAGCAGGGTGCTTTACAATATCTTCTGCCTTGAATACAGTAAAATAAGTTAAATATATAATCGGAGCAACTAATAAAAACATTAAAAATACAAGTAAGACTAAAATTCTCTTATTATCTTTACTATTCATTGTCTACTCCTTTTTCGTACTTATATGATAAATCTTCGCTTGTCACTTGTAAAATTCCCAGAGCAACAAAGCTTGATATCAAAGAACTACCTCCATAAGAAATAAAAGGTAAAGTTAAACCAGTCATTGGAATAAGCTTTATTACACCACCTATATTTAAGAAGGCTTGTACAGTGAAAAGAATTGCTACTGATAAGGCAAGAATTCTGTAAAATAAATATTCTTGATTAAGAGCAATCTTAATGGCCCTATAAACTAGAAGCATATAGAGCATTATTATTCCAATTCCAGTTAAGACTCCCATTTCTTCACAAATAGCTGAGAAGATTACATCTGAATAGGCAAAGGCAATTTGCTTTGGATAACCCAAGCCAATACCTTGACCTATAAAGCCCCCCTCTCCTATTCCAAATAGAGATTGAACAATTTGCCTTGCAGAGTTAACAACCTTATCTGCAGTCCAAGGGTTAAGCCAAATATCCACCCTGTTCCTAACGTGGGAGAATAAAAAGTATCCTGCAACGGATCCTATTACCATTAAACCAACATTAACAAGAATAGACACCCTATCCTCGTCATATATATACTGGATAAGAGTGTAGATAGCAATAAAAATTGCAGCAGTACCTAAATCTCTTTGTATAAACAAAAATCCCACAAAAATATATATTACTCCCATTAAGTAATATGAAGTATATTTATAATTTAATTTTTTTAATCTTGTTTGGAAAGTTGTATAAAAAGAAGCTATTAAAAATATAACTAAAATTTTTGTGAATTCGGATAACTGAATTGTTATACCTTCAGAAATTTCTATCCAGTTTTTAGCTCCGTACTTAGATGGAGCAAGAATAATTGTCAATAAGAAAAATAAAATAGAAAGTCCTAAATAAAGACCCGTCATGTATTCTAGTCTTCTCATTGCCCTTATTATAAAATAAGTCAAATAAAAAACTAAAATACCTGCTAATACCCATATAAGCTGTCTTAGTCCAAGCTTTGGCGACAACCTATATATGGTTATTATCCCAAGACTCAAAAGCATAGAGACTATTAAAAATATATAATTATCCCCAGAAGAAACTTTACCAAGGACTAAATTTGAAATATAAACAATTAAAATTAGTCCTAAAAATAAAATTACTATGTACCTATCAATATTATTGTTATTAAAAGTAAATAGTAATAAAATACTTAAAATTTCAAAAATTAATAGTAGGTTTCTAGGTTTTCTCTGTTTAAAAATTTTATCTAACACAATTTCACCTTTTATCTACAAAAATAAATTGAATGAAGCCAACTCCAATTTTGTCATTGTTTTGAAGTTCAATTAGCTCATTAGGATCAATTTTTACACCATTTAAAAAAGTTCCATTGGCAGAACCCAAGTCTTCTAAATAATACCTTTGGTTCTTTTCACGGATTAGTAAATGATTTTTACTTACGAATTTATCTTTTATAACAACATCATTTCTCGAACTCCTACCAAGACTTATGTCACCTTCAATGACATAGTACTCCTGCATTTTAAAGTTCAAGGAATCAAGTCTATTTACGACTTTTAGATAAGCCTCATCGAGGGAGCCTCCCCCACTTGTCATGCTCTTAACATCGAGATACATTAGTCTTAAAATACTAAAAATAAATAGATAGATTAAGATTATGAACACATACCTCAATACTTGCGAGATTAACTCAAACATTTTACACCTCTCAGTCTTAAACTCTATCTAATTATATACTTTTTGCTTGTAATTTTCCAATATTTTGTTAAATAAGATGAATTGGGGAAACTTGTGATTTATGATAAAATAAAGTCGGTGATAAAATGATTATTTCTAATATAAGTTTTGAAAAGAAAAAATTTCATGTTAGCTTTGATAATGGCGAGGAAATAAAAATTTCTGAAGACACACTCGTGAACTTTGGACTTTATAAGGGGCAAGAAGTTGAAGAAGAGTTTGTTGAGAACCTAAAGTTTGAAGATGAGAAGTCTGAAGCCCTGCTCTTGTCTTACAAGTTTTTACAAAGGAACAAGACTAAACACCAACTAGTTGATTATTTATATAAAAATAAAATTCAAAGAGACATAATTGATCTCGCCTTGCCTATTCTTGAAGAAAAAAATTACTTAAATGATGAGGACTATGCAAGGAGATATCTTAGTGATGCCTTAAATATAAAAAAATACGGGAAGATTAAGACAAGATACATGTTAATGTCAAAGGGTATTGATAAAAAAATAATAGAAAAAGTAATGGAAGATTATGACTACGAGTTAGAGTATATGAATGCCCTTGAATTAATAGAAAAACGCATATCAAAAGATGAGACTGATCCAAAAATAATTAATTCAGCAAAGAATTATCTTCAAGGTCGTGGTTTTGAGTTTGAAATAATTAATTTCACTCTCGATGACTACTTAGGTGTTGAGTAAATGGCATCCTACGTTTATATTTTAAAATGCTCTGATGGAAGTTTATATACCGGCTACACAGTCGACCTTGATAAAAGATTAAAGACTCATAAGGCAGGCAAGGCTTCAAAGTACACTGCAACAAGGCTACCTGTTGAAATGGTATTTAGCGAAAAGTGTTTAGATAAATCAGATGCCTTAAAAAAAGAATACTTTATAAAGACTTTAACAAGAGATAACAAATTAAAATTAATCAACAAGAAAAAATCATTACAAGACTTATATGAAGCTTACCTTATAAAAAAATCAAAAAAATAAAGACCTAAGTTTAAATTAATATTAAACCTAGGTCTTTTCTTTATTTTATCTTATACATTTCCGTTAAGAAGTTTGTCTCTTTTTCTATCAATTCTATTTCGCATAACTTATCTAAGTTGTTTTTAAATTCATCATAGGACAAATTATCTCCAGATTTTTTGTTGTAATTCATGAGAGCTCCATTTAGATTTGATGTGTCAATTGGAAGTAAGTCTTTTATATCTAAAAAGAACTTTTCATAAACTTCATTGTCGTGAGCTGTCAGTTCGTCAAAAGGATTTTCTGTGTGAGGAGATACTGTATTGGCAGCCCTAATTCTTACAAAGGAAGTCCTGCCCTTCTTCGCTGAAGAAATGAAAACATCCCCTGAACTCAAATAAGGAAGTCTCTTTGTCTCATCTGATGATAAGTCAGTTTCTTCTCTAATGGTATCAATGTCTGATGCCCTAACTGTTCTAAAAATTAATTTTGTATTTAACTGAGCAGTTATTGTTTCATCAAGGAGTGTTGGCCTTTGTGTTGCAAGAATTAAAAACACGCCATACTTTCTTCCCTCTTGAGAAATTTCACGTAAGATAGATTTTGAAGGTGTATCAAAACCCTTAGGTGCAAAGTTATGGGCCTCATCAGTAATAATTATAAAAGGTGGAAAGTAATCAACTTTGACATTATTTCTATAAAGTTCGTCTCTGTATTCCTTTCTCAAATAATATAATTTTGCTAAAAGATAAGTAGAGAATACATTTATCATCCTTGTTGACCCTTGAAGGACAACTAGCTTTCTTCTCTTTAATAGGTCCAAAAGCTCGTCAATATTATGCGAAAATATTCCTTCGCCTTGGAGAGTCATAAGCCTCCACAAGACACCACGCACACTCATTGAGTTGCAAGTCTTGTCATATCTTTCATAAATATCTAAGACTTCTTCAAGTCTATCTCTTCTTGTTTGGTCCTCTTCAATTGCTATCTCTGATAAAATTTTATCTCTTGATCCAATTTCTTGTCCTTCTAATAATAGGTCCAATTTATTCTTAAAAGAATCAAAGCTTGCGCCCTTTGAAAGCATAACATCAATTACATTGTTCATGGAATCAGTTAAGGGCGATGCTGCATTTAAAAGATTTTTTAAATCTCTTTTTTGTAGCTCTTGGAATTTTATGCCTGTATGAATCCCAATTTCTAAACACTTAAATTTGTCAGTATAGTCCTTATTAGAAATTTCAGAATTATTTGTAAAGTCCATTTCATAATGAGGGTCCATTACAATTGCTGGCACACCCATTTCCATTAGCTCTTCTAAAACAACTCTTAGACCAAAGGACTTACCACTTCCTGAGCCACCGAAAACTCCTATATGAGGGTATTGGTGCATGGACTTATAATCAAATAAATAAGGAAGCTCTCGTTGTTTTATAAATTCCTTATTTTGAAAAGTTGAAAATAAATCCTTATATATGTCATCCATTCCTTCAGCTATGTTGTCAGTATTTTTTATAGAACCAAGAATAAGTGATTCCTTAGGAAGGGTATCAATTAATAAGTTTTTTATCTCATCAAAGACTGGCGCTCTTAAATCGCTACCTGTTAGGGGCGGATATAAAAGTTCTTCAAAGAATCTCAGCTTGGCTACATAAACTGTTTCATCTCCAACATCATATCCCATGGATCCAAGTGATGATAAGACGTCACTATCTACAAAGTCCCCACCAATATCAAGAGGAATGAATCGGTTAAAAGTTTGTGAGTCCACAACTTCGCCAATGATATCGCCTTGAACTGGATCTTCAACTATTAAAAATTCATTGTTCCTAAAGTTTTTGTCCTTAGAACCAATATATACTTCTCTTGTTGTTGTTACTCCAAGTACCTTCATATTTCCTCCTATAGGCTTCTCTTATCTCTTTCAGAAATGAAAAATCTTTCATAAACATCTCTATCTAGGTATTCTTCTAAAAGAGTTGTTAAGATTTCATCAGTTATCTTTACATCCTTGTCAACTATATCTAACCATAGGGGAACTCCCCTTGATGACATTGGTGTTAGGGTGTAAATGAGGTTAGATATTTCTTCCAAATACTTTTCTTGTGTGTCTAAGATATCAAGACCTACTGCACCAGGGAACTTTGATGTTCTCATAAAGGCTGATGAAAATCCTTCCCCTAGTCCATCCTTAATAAATTTTTTATTAATTTCATTGCGAATTAAAACTGCTTCACCAGTCTTAAGTCTATTAAATAAAATTTCTCTATCATAAATACTCTCGTCTATCTCAAGACTTCTTGCAATTACATTTGTCTTTAAGTCTTTTATTACGCCAAAGAGTATTATATTTTTGGCTTCGCAAGTCTCCCTAAGCTCTGTAAACAAATCAAGACAATTGATTTTATATCTTATAAAGCCACCATCCATCATTAAGTAGTCAAAATCATATTTATTAATGTATTCAAGTGCAGTTTCAATTTCAATTGTTGCAAGATGTTTTTGTGATAAATTTTTATCTTCATAAATATCATTTAGGGTAGGTGTGTAGACCTTATTTTTATAAATTTCATTACCATCAGTTGACTTTGCAAGCCCTTGGAATATTTCTATGAAGTGAGGAAAGGCTCCACCAGACCTATTGTTAGATCCATCAACACCAACAGTCCTCTTATATTTTGAAAGTTTGTCCTTAGGAAATTTTTCCATTTCAATAAGTCTTCCTACATTTTCTGTAAGCTCTTTTCTAAAAGTATCATTGTCAAGGCTAAAGATAAAATCGTACTTATCCTTTAGACTCTTATTTACTTCTCTAAGTTGACCCTCAAGATCTTGTAAATTAATCATAGGTCCAGACTCTCCTTATAAACATCGTTTTTTGGAAGATTATATTTTTTTGAAACTTCTTTTACAGCTTGAGACTTTTTCTTTCCAGACTTTAATTCTTCTTCAAGAAGACTTTTAATATCGTAAACTTTTTCTTCATTGTTACCTTGAAGAACTATAACAAACTCTCCCTTTTCCACAATATCTTTTTCTAGTATTTTCGATGTTGTGGACCTAATTGTTTCTTCAAAGACTTTGGTAATCTCTCTTGAAATAGAAATTTTTCTTTCGCCAAAAACTTCATAAACATCTTGTAAGAAGTCCTTAATCCTGTGAGGTGCCTCATAAAAAATCAAAGTAAACTTTAAATCTTTAAGACTTTCAAATTCTTTTTTTCTACTATTTGATTTACTTCCAGTAAAGCCATAAAAAGTAAAATGATCTGTATCAAGCCCTGATAAAACTAAGGCTGTTAAAGCTGCATTAGCTCCTGGCAAAACTCTAAAGTCAATGTTTTCTTCAATGAGTTTTTTAACTAAGACTGATCCTGGATCACTTATTCCTGGCATACCTGCATCAGTTACTAGGGCTATGTCCTTGTCATCTAAATGTTCAATAATTTTCTCAGACATTTCTGCTTCATTAAACTTATGATAAGTTCTAAGTTCCTTATTAATATCATAGTGATTTAAAAGTTTTAAAGTTACTCTCTTATCTTCTGCATAAATTATATCTACTGACTTTAAAATTTCTATTGTCCTAAGACTTATGTCTCCTAGATTGCCTATGGGAGTTGGGCAAAAATAAATCACAAGATCACCTCATTTCTATAAACTCTCTTCATCTCGCCTGTGTAGTCTTCTCCTTGTCTTATGTAAAAATCTCTAAAGTCGTTGCCAAAATTTCCCTGCTTCCTTGCAACAATGATGGAATTTTTTGGATCCTTGTTTAAGTTACCGTGGATACTTATTATATGTTTTACTCTCAAACCAGCAAGATTAATCTTATAAATAAGTTCTGCCAACCTGTAAGTTGGATAAATAATATAAAGATTTCCAGAGTTCTTTAAAAGACAATTAACTATGTAAAGGCTCTTCTCGATGTCAAAAAAGTGTTTTGCTGGAATTGTTTCAAATTTTATATTTTCATAATCATAATAAGGCGGATTAAAAACTATAGAATCAAAATAATTTGTTTCATAAACTTCTTTTAAAGCAAAAATATCTTTTTCTATTATTTTTATCTTATCTTCAAGTTTATTTTCTCTTATAGATTCTCTAAAGTTTTCTAAAACTATTTTATTAATGTCTACAGAATGAATTTCATGATACCTATCAGCTATTCTTAGGGACAAGATTCCATTACCACAACCTAAGTCAAGAGCCCTCCTTCCCTTCTTAACAAAGGAAGAGAGTATCAAAGAATCTGTGGTGTACTTAAACTCATCTTCATCCTGAAAGATTATAAAATTTGTACCTGGTACTTGATCCTTCTTCATATTTCACCTTGTAAAACCCCAAGGGCTTCCTTGTATTTTTTTTCAGCAGAATTTTGTAAATTTTTATCTATTCCATTACTTAATTTTCCGCCAGGTCTTATATCTTGAAGTTTCACCACATCATAATTAAGCCTACCATTGGCCCTGTACCTATTGACATAAGTTGGTTGAACTTCATAGGATTTTAAAATAGTCACGCCACTTGTATTGTCCTTTTCAATTTCCAATTTTACAAGGGCTCCTGTGTCAACTCCAGATTTTTTTAAATTTTCTACCCTTTGGTTGGATAAGGCATTACCCATTGAATAGATCGTAAAGAGTTTTTTGTTATTAATTTCTTCTACTTCATATCTTTGCAAGACATGAGGATGAGATCCTAAAATAATATCTGCTCCATACTCGTGGAGTTTTTCCTTTAAGAAGATTTGTCTTTCACTTGGATGATGCTGGTATTCATTTCCCCAGTGAGGATAAACTATTACTATATCAGACTTATCTTTTAGGTTTTTTATATCTCCAGCAACGTCTTGTGAGAAGGTATTAACAGAATACTCCTTATTTCTCATTAGGGAGTCCATTCCATTTAAGGTATCTGTAAAGGATATTAATCCAATTTTTATTCCATTTTTTTCAACAAGAATTCCCTTTTCGCCCTCTTCAGCTAAAGTTCCAAAGGACTCCATACCACTTTCTTTAATATGACTTAAAGTTTCTGCTACCCCATCAAGACCTGTGTCAAGAGCATGGTTGTTAGCAGTAGATAAAATGTCAAATCCAGCATTCTTTAGAGAATAGATTGACTCCTTTGGAAAGTTAAACATAGGAAAACCAGATAATTTTCTATTTGAATTTACTGATCCTTCAAAGTTTGCAATGGCAAGATCCACTCCATTAATATCTTCTGAAATATTTGCAAAAATAGGAGTAAAGTCATAGTTTTCACCAGTCCTGTAGTTTTTGACAATAGGTTGATGAAAAATCATGTCTCCCATGGCAAGAATTTTCACTTGAGTCTTGTCTTCTTTTTCTTCGTCTGCATCTTTATTTTTTTCAATTTTTTCACTACTTACTGTATTTGTATTTTCAAATTTAAAATCAGTTTTATATGCAATAAATAAGCTCAAGCTTAAAAAGAAAACAAGAGAAATAATAAAAATATTTTTAAAATTTTTCAATCTTCCCTCCTTGAAAATTCACAACCACAATAATCTTGCCTATACATATTAAACTTATCTGTTAACTCAACAGACCTTCTAAAACCATTCTTTTTCTTAAAATCTGAAAATAAATATTTAACCTTGTATTCCTTGGACAAAAGGTCTCCCAACCTATTTAAGATTTGTGAATCCTTGTGAGGCGAAATAGAAAGTGTTGTTGTAAAATAATCATAATTATTTTCTGCAGCAAATTCTGCTGCCTTCTCCATTCTCTGCCTATAGCATTTGAAGCACCTAGGTCCACCTTCTTGGTATTTTTCAAAACCCTTGACGTAATCAAGAAACTCATCATGATCATACTTAATGACCCTTACTTCTATTTCATCTTCAAGGCCAAGATTTTTTACAAGTTCAACCTGTTCGTCAGCCCTCCTGTAAAATTCTTCTTCCCTATCGATATTTGGATTGTAATAAAATACATCAATGTCAAAGTATTCATTAATTCTTTCTAAAATTGCAGAAGAACATGGACCGCAACAAGAATGCAAAAGTAGTCTCGGCTTATTATTTTTGTCTATAGTTTTTATTACTTTTTCCATTTCCAAATTGTAATTAATCTTATTCAAAATATCACCTATAAAATTAGACTAGTCGCCTAGTCTAATAAATCATTTATTCTCTTGTCTACTTTTTGCTATAAATCTTATGGCAAGTCCAAAGATAACAATTCCTATACTCACAAGTTGTGAAACTCTGAAATCTCCAATATAAAGAGAATCAGTTCTCATTCCCTCAATAAAGAATCTTGCAATACCATAGCATATTAAATAAAAGGATATTAATTGTCCTTCAAACTTTTGCTTCTTTGAAAGATAAAAATATAAAAATAAAAATATCAAAAAATTTACAGAGGATTCATAAAAAAATGTTGGATGAACCCTTTGTCCATCAACTAAAATTGCCCATGGAACATCAGTAACTCCACCGTGAGCTTCTCCATTAATATAGTTGCCCCACCTACCAATGGATTGTGCTAAGGCAAGACCTGGTGCAATACAATCTGCCAAAGTCCAAAAGTTTATTTTCTTAACCTTTGTAAAAATTTATATTGTAATACCACCAGCAATTATGCCGCCATAAATTGCTAGTCCACCATTCCTAATTGCAAAAATCTCATTCAAGTGTTGACTATAGTAGTCCCATTCAAATATTACATAATAAAGCCTTGCTCCCAAGACTCCGATTATAACTGCAAATAATGAAACATCATTTCCTACATCCTTATAGAGTCCATTTTTGTAAGATTTCTTCTTTGCCATGGATTCAGTTATAAGAATTGCCAAGAAAACTCCAAGAGCAATTAGGATTCCGTACCATTTAACCTCTAATCCAAAAATTGTAAAGGCAACGGGATTTATATTCATAGTGACTTGCTTTCTTTGTAAATATTGACTCCAGCGGATACACCAAGTCTGTCGGCTCCCTTTTCAATCATTTCTAGGGATTTTTTGTAGTCTCTAATGCCACCGCTAGCCTTAACCTTAACTCTTTCTGACACAGATTTTCTCATCAAAGCAACGTCTTCTGAGTCTGCTCCTGAAGTTGAAAAACCAGTTGATGTTTTAACAAAATCTGCTCCAGCTTCATCTGAAAGTTCACAAGCCTTAACAATTTCTTCTTTAGTTAGAAGACAATTTTCAAGTATAACCTTTAAAAAGGCTCCATTTTCATGACAAACTTTTGCAATTTCTTGGATTTCTTCTTTAACTAGATCATATTTTTTTGACTTAAGAAGTCCAATATTTATTACCATGTCAATTTCATTGGCACCATTTTTTATAGCGTCTTCTGTTTCAAAAACTTTTACTTCTTTTGTGTTAGCACCTAGTGGAAACCCAATAACAGTACAAACTTTAACATCAGTACCCTTTAAGCTTTCAGCACATTTTTTAACCCATACTGGATTTACACAAACTGAGAAAAAATTATATTCTTTAGCTTCTTCTAAAATTTTTTCAATTTGTTCTTCTGTGGATTCTGGCTTTAATAAAGTATGGTCAATAATTCTATTAATTTCCATTAGTCTCTCTCCCATGAAGTAAATACATCTGTTACATCATCGTTATCCTCTAGGGCATCAATTAACTTTTCCATGTTCTTAATATCATCTTCATCATCTAAAGCAGTTTCAGTTTGAGGAATGTAAGTTATATCAGATTCAATGAAGGAGTGGCCTTCATCTTCTAGTGCCTTTCTTACATTGTGATAGTCTTCTGGTTCAGTAATAATTTCAAAGGCTTCTCCCCTATCAACTACGTCTTCTGCTCCAGCATCAATTGCAATTAAGGTAAATTCATCTTCATCAAGGCCTTCTTTTAATACACCGAGGGATCCTTTTTTATCGAACATAAAAGAAACACAACCTGGTTGACCAAGATTACCCGCAAATTTGTCAAATAAATGTCTTATTTCTGGTGCAGTTCTATTTCTATTATCTGTTAGGCAGTGAACCATAACAGCAACCCCACCTGGGCCATAGCCTTCGTAAACAATTTCTTCAAAGTTATCGTCGTTGTCTCCGCCACCAGCTTTGGCAATGGCTCTTTCTATGTTATCATTAGGCATGTTTTCTGCCTTAGCCTTATCTATAGCAACCTTAAGTGATGGATTATAATCTGGATCAAGTCCACCTTCCTTAGCTGCTACAGTTATTTGTCTTGCAAGTTTTGTAAAAATTTTACCTTTTCTTGCGTCTTCCTTACCTTTTTTATTTTTAATATTATTCCATTTAGAATGTCCTGACATCTAATCACCTTTCTATATAAATCGCTATTTAAGCATATTGAATATTATATTACATAAGTTTAGTAATCGTCAATATTATGGGCATAAGATGATGCTTCTTAATAGTTTATTTATTTTAAATCAAAAATAAATGATACACTTACAGCTTGATCATGGTTTTCGATTTTCATCTCTCCCTTATGGAGATTACAAATTTGTTTTGATACAAATAAGCCCATACCATGTCTTTGAACATCAGATAGGTTTTCTTCGTTAAGTCTTTTTATAACACTATAATCAATTGGACTTCCCTCATTCTTAATCGATATAACTAAGCTTTCATGCAGAATTTCGTAATTTATAAAAATTTTCCCATCTCCGTATTTAATACTGTTGTTTAAAATATTTTCTAGCATCCTATAAAATAAATGATTATCCATTTTTATTTTTATTTCTTTATTTATTTTATTTTCAAAAATAATTTCTTTATTAGGATTTTCATTTAAACTATTTACGATTAACTTTCTCATGACAGATATTGGATCCTTATACTCAAAATGTTTGTCACTAAGGTTCTCAAGACTATTTGTCAAATTTAAGTCCTCGATAATTCTACTTATTTTTATAACTTGGTCTTCGATTCTTTTGACTTCATTCAAATTTTCTTTTGTCTTAATTCCTTCCATCTCCCAAGAAATTTTTGTGAGAGGAGTCCTTACGTCATGGCTAATCCCTCTAAGCCAACTTACTTGACTTTTTTTAAGATTTGTAAATTTCTCATTTGCTTCATTGATTGTTTTAGAAATTTCTTTTAATTCTCCAGCTTCTTCTAGTGCCATATAATCTTCATCGAAAATATTATTGATAGCTTCTTGAAGAGGATTCAATTTCTTGAAAATACTTTTAACTTCATAAACATAAAATATATAAACAAGTAAGGTAAAGAAGAGAATGCTAACTAATAAAATAAAAAAATTTATTTTTGCTAAGTCATAGGAATAATAGTTAAAGGGAAACTTATCTAAGGAGTTTTTTGGATAAGCCAGAACTAATATTCCATCGTCAATTACGAAAGTAAAGACAGGATAATCATTTAAGTAATACCTTGTAAACCTAACAATATCACTTATTTCAAATTTATTTTTAACTTCTTGAGGTTTGTTAAAGCTTTCAACAACTTGTCCATTTTTATCAAGTCTTATTGCCCAAATATTTTTATCTTCTAAGTATTTCTTATTCTCCTTTGTAAAATAAATATCTTTAGCCTTATTGTCCTCTTTATTCATTTCTAAAAATTCAAATACCTTGCTTGGCTCAATATATTTTTTTGAAAATTTAAAACTTGAATAAAAAATTCCAATTAAACTCGAAATCATTAAGACCAATAAAATTAGTATAAATAAAACAAATTTCTTTAGTTTTTTTAAAAAATAATTTAACATTCTTTATTGTCTCCAAGTAACTTATAACCCAATCCCTTTACTGTAATAAGAATTTTAGGGTTTGCCGGATCCTCTTCTAGCTTATCTCTTAGCCTATATATGTGGGTTATTAAAGTGTTTTCGTAACCAAAACTTTCTTCCCAACACTTGTCTAATATTTGATCTATTGAAACAATTTTATTTATATTAGTGGCAAGATAATCTAAAATTTTAAATTGCTTTGCCGTCAATTGTATATCCTCGTCATCCTTTATTAACATTGCCCTCTCTCTATCAAAAACAATTCCTCCTGCTAAGATTATTTTTTCATTTTTATTTTGATAGGTTCTCCTAAGGACTGCCTCTATTCTCCACAAGAGGTCTTCAGGTAAAAAAGGCTTAACAATATAGTCATCTACTTCTAAATCAAAGCCCTCTTTTTTGTCATCAATACCACTTAGGGCTGACAGGATAATTACAGGTAGGCTTGACTTCTTTCTAAGGTCTTTTAATAAGTCAAAGCCACTCCCATCTGTTAGCATTATATCTAATATCATTAAATCAACTTTATTGTTGTTAAGTTTAAATCTTGCTTCTGCAATATTTTTTGCTGTCAAAATCTTTTGGTATCCCTTGTTCTTTAAAAACTTGTACATACTATCTATCAAATAGGACTCATCATCAACTAATAAAATGCTTGCATCTCTAAAAGTATTCATTTCTTTCTCCTTTAAAACAATTTTATCACATAAGAATTTGAATTTTTAAAATGTGATGTAAAAGTAATCTACATAAAATCTCTAAGTTATTTCCATTTTTTATAATTATTTTGAACTTGAGAAAGGAGAATATCATGACAAATATTTTAAAAATTGAAAATCTTACAAAATCCTATGATAAAAACATAGTCTTAAAGAATGTTAACTTAGAGATCCAAGAGGGAAGTATATTTGGACTTATTGGTCCTAATGGTGCTGGCAAGTCCACCCTTATGAAGTCTATTCTTGGTTTAGTAAAAAAAGATTCTGGCAAAATAACTTTGTATGGAAAAGAAGTAAATGAAAAAAATCAAAAGGAAACAAATAAGAATTTAGGCTCTTTAATCGAAGCCCCATCCTTCTATGACCATCTCACTGCTTATGATAACTTAGATCTAATCTGTGACATGAAAAATATAAATAAAGACAAGATAGATAAAACGCTAAAAGATGTTGGACTAATAAAGAGTAAAGACAAGAAGGTCAGAGAGTTTTCACTGGGTATGAAACAAAGACTTGGCATAGCCATAGCCCTTATTGGTAATCCAAAACTTTTAATCTTAGATGAACCTATTAATGGACTTGACCCCTATGGTATTGAAGAGATGAGAGACTTGTTCAAAAGTATCGTAAAAAATTCTAATACTAGCATTTTAATTTCTTCGCATATTCTGGATGAAATTGAAAAGATTTCAAGTCACATTGGCATACTTAAAAATGGATCCTTGACTTACACTGGTTCTTTAAGAGACTATAGGGACCTCCATCCACCAGTGATTGTTTTAAAGACTTCAGATAATTTAAAAGCTTCTGAGTTATTAAATCTTCCTCAGTCAAATATTGTTGACGACTATTTAGTTCTTGGAAATAAAAGTAAAGAAGATGTTGCAAGAATAATAAAAAATCTTGTCAATGTTGTCGATATTTATAGGGTTGAAAAAAGAAAAGAAAGTCTTGAAAAGTTATTTATTCAAGAAACAAGTGTAAGGTGATCTTATGAAAAATTTAGAAATGAAAAAGAATAAGGGACTGAAATTAAATTTCACAATTTTAATTTTATTTGCCATACATTTATTTTCTATCCTTATAGCCTTCAAGACAAAAGACTTTCAAGTTAATAAATATCCCCTTGCAAGGATACTAGATTCTTATTTAGCAATCTCTTTATTTTTTAATCCCATAGCCCTGTCATCACTTGTTAAAAAAGTAATAGAGATTGAAGAGAAGAATAATATGTGGCAAATGCAAATAAGTCTTGGCTTAAAAGTTCAGAAAATTTTATTGGATAAAATTAAAAACTTGTCCATAAAAGTTTTCTTAGTCCAAATAATTGAATGGTTGATAATAATATTTTTAGCAAGTAAAAATACAAACTTTGACTTAGATGTGGAGATAATAAAAAGAATAATAATTTACTTTTTAACAACTCTATCAATTAACATTTCAATGCTATTGATATTCACAATAATTGAGATTAAAAGTAAAAAGATTTACTTCTCCCTTTTCTTCTCAATTGTTGGAGCAATGTCTGGAATAATTACCATGCTCACATCAAAAATTTTATCACAAATAAATCCCTTTGGACTCCTTGCTACTATCTTAAATATAAATTATGTAAAAGATGGACAAGTATACACACAGACTATGAATAATATAAATTATCTCACATTGTTTATAAGCTTAATTTATATAATCATAAGTCTAATTTACATCACAAGAGTTAATAAATTTACACTCACTAAGGATATATAGGAGGCATTCATGTTAAAAATAGAATTTAAAAAATTAAAATTGTTTTCGCTCTTATCTACAGTATTGATAATTCCCTTGCTTGCAAATATTTTTGGGACTATAAACTATTTACTAAATCAAGAGATCTTAAAAAACAAATGGGAAAGTCTTTGGACGCAAACTTCCTTATTCTACTTTATGTTTTTTATAATCCCCCTTATATCGATAATAGTTTCAAGTCTTTGGTCAGTTGAACATAAGGCTGGCTTGAAATTAATAAGGACAAGTCCAATAAAAAATATAAATTTCATCATATCAAAGTCTTTTATTGCCTTTATAATAATAGCCTTCACTCAAATTTATTTTTTATTACTATTTGTATTAAGTGGTAAATTTATATGTGGCTTTAAAATTGAAGGACTAGGCCTATACTCTTATTATATCGGAATAAGTATCCTATCCTCCCTTCCAATAATAGCTATAATGAATTATCTAAGTTTAAAAATAAAATCTCTAGGTCTAATAGTCCTTATGTCGGTCTTGATTTCAATTTTTGGCTTCGCCCTTGTAGCACAAAATATATTGCCACTATTTCAAAATATTATAGCTTCAAGCAAGCTCGCTATAGCAACAAATCACTTTGACTTAATAAATAAATCTGATGGAATAAAAATGTTTTTGTTTTCATTAATGGAAATCTTAATTTTTACAAAAAAATCAAATAAACTATTGAAGTATGAATAATAAAAAATATTTTTAAAATTAAATTTATGAAAAATATCCTTGACAAAAATATTTTATGTATTTATAATTCCATTCATAGACTTTGAAGAGGAGAGTACATTGTAAAAGTTTTTACAGAGAGGTTTCGCTTGGTGAAAGAAATCAAAATGGATACTTTGGAACATGGCCTTGGAGTTATCGCACCGAGACAAGAGTTTAGGCTGCGACAGGTACGCCTGTTATAGCGTTCGGAGTATGTTGGTACTCTATGAGGTTATTTTAGCGATAAAATAATAAAAAAAGGTGGTAACACGAAGCTCAAGCTTTCGTCCTTTATGGGACGGGAGCTTTTTTTTATTTTACAAAAGCTTCAAATATAAATTATTTCCTTTTGAGCTGCCGACAAGTATATAAAATCTAGGAGGATAAAATGACAAAGAAAAATTTAGGAACCTTATGTGTGCAAGCAGGATATGAACCAAAGAATGGTGAGCCAAGAGTTGTGCCAATAGTTCAATCCACAACATTTAAATACGATTCATCTGAGCAAATGGCAAATCTTTTTGACCTAAAAGAGGCAGGATATTTCTATACAAGACTTGCCAACCCAACAAATGATGCAGTGGCAAATAAAATTACAGCACTTGAAGGTGGTGTTGCCGGAATATTAACTTCATCAGGACAAGCAGCAAACTTCTATGCCCTACTTAACATTGTAAGTGCAGGCGACCACATAGTAGCATCATCAGCAATCTATGGTGGAACATACAACCTAATTGCCAACACAATGAAAAAGCTTGGCATTGAAGCAACTTTTGTTGAACCAGATGTTAGCCTTGAAGAATTAAATAAGGTCTTTAAAGAAAATACAAAGGCAGTCTTTGGTGAAACTCTTTCCAACCCTTCACTAAGTGTTTTAGATATCGAAACTTTTGCCAAAGCTGCTCACGACCATGGAGTGCCACTTATTGTAGACAACACCTTCCCCACACCAATTTTCTTAAGACCAATTGAATGGGGAGCTGATATTGTAACCCACTCCACAACAAAGTACATGAATGGATTTGCCAACTCAGTTGGTGGTGTTGTTGTGGACTCAGGTAACTTTGATTGGTCAAAACACAAGGACAAGTTCCCTGGACTAACTGAACCAGATGAGTCCTATCACGGAGTTGTCTATACAGAAACCTTTGGCAAGGGAGCCTATATAACTAAGATGACTACGACTTTAATGAGAGATTTGGGTAGTATTCCTTCCCCACAAAACTCTTTTTACTTGAATATCGGTCTTGAAACCCTGCACCTAAGGATGCCAAGACACTACGAAAATGCACTAGCACTTGCTAAATATTTAAAGGCTAACGACAAAATTTCTTGGATTACCTTCCCAGGTCTTGAAGGTGACTCACAATATGAACTTGCACAAAAATATTTGCCAGATGGATCCTGCGGAGTAATCGCCTTTGGTATTAAGGGTGGAAGAGAAGCTGCAACAAAATTCATGGATAGCTTAAAGCTTGCAGCAGTTGTAACCCACGTTGCCGACTCAAGAACTTGCGTCCTTCACCCCGCATCAACAACACATAGACAAATGAATGACGAGGAACTTGCTCACGCTGGCATTAGCCCTGACCTAATAAGAATGTCAGTGGGCATAGAAGATGCTGAGGACATCATTAAAGACGTAGAACAAGCACTAGCAAACTTATAATAAAAAATTATATTAACAATAGAAAACTCTTTTAAAATTCTCACAAAAAATTTCCCTATAAGATTAATTTCTTATTGGGAAGTTTTTTCTTTTTACAAGTAAAAAAGAACTTAGCTCTTTACTAAGTTCTTTAAAAGTTTTTATTTATTTAAGTTTATCTCTACTGTTTTGTTATCTCCATCCCACTCAATGTTTTGGTCTATTCCGTCTTTTGTGTTTCCATTTGTAAGCCCAAAGACATTTGCTACGTTAGAAATTGGAAGTAATATTCTTCCATTGATGTTTAGTGGTTTAGAGTCCATCTTGATGACTTTGCCATTGGAAAGGACTATTTCATTTCCATCGATTTGGATTTTTGCAACTATACCCTTGTTTGTAAAGATTGCAGTCCTAGTTTGTGGATCCCACTCGACTTTTGCCCCAATCATTTCGGCAAGACTTCTAAGTGGAAGCATAAGTCTGTCATTTTTTATAAGAGGCTTAACATCCATTTGTCTTTTAATAACTTGTCCATTTATAAGGACTTCATATTCTCCACTATTTATAGTCAAAGTGTATTTTGGTGTCTTAGAAAGATTTTCTGTCTTTGATTCTTTCTTTGTTTCTTTTGTGCTAGTTCTTGTGTAAACCTTATTAGAATAAGACTTATTTTCATTGGATTTTATTCTTGGAAAAGTATTATTAGACTTCTTGTTGTTTTTATTATCCTCTTCCCTTGAATTATCCTTTGGCTTATTTTCTTCTTGTGGTTTTTCTTTCTTGTCTTCTGCCTTTGAATTATCCTTTGGTTTATTTTCTTTTTCTGGTCTTTCCTTCTTGTCCTCTTCTTTTCCAGTGCCAGGCTTTACTTCAGGATTAGGGTTTTCTTCTAGCTTACTCCTAGTCCATGTTCCCTCAAAATTTTTATCTTCACTTACAGAAACAGACTTTGTAGGATTCCAATTATTAAATTTCCACTCATACTTATTCTCTCCACTGTTTTCTTTTATTGTATCTTCAAACTTATTAGGCACAAAAGCTTCTCCCTCTTTAATTTTTTGCTCTTGAGGCAATTTATCCTTTATAGCTTGAGGCAACTTATCAGAATCAATACCTTTTCTTGAATCTCTGTCATAGCCAACAAATTTGAAAGTCATAGTAAATAACTTACTAGCAGTTGCTGTAAAAGATTTATTATCTTCTTTAACCTTATAATCTCTAGGTTGCCATTTTACATCAGTGTAATTTTCATTAATAGGTTTAGCACTTATAGTATCAAAAATATTTTTCTTTGTCGCTAATAACTTATATTCAGAAACATCAGTCCCTGGTTTAACTTTATAGGTCCTATAAGGAACAGGCTTTTCTTTGTTGCCAATTTTTTCTTCTTTATCTAAAGAAACCTTAACTCCTTCACCTAAAAAGAAATTAGTTTTAATTGCATCCTTAGGCGCGTTAGCGTTGTCTGCAGATGTAACCTTGTTTATAACAAGTAAGTTTTGTCCATTTAATATTACTTCTGAATTATCTGAAAATTTGACCTTAAGTCTTCCCTTCCAATTCTTCTCTGAACTAGCAGAAGTATTTCGATTATCAAGATCTGTAACAACAGCATCTTTTAAATAATTTTTGAATTCTTCTTTTTCCTCTTTTAACTTAACGCCATCTTTCCAATTTACTTTATCTTCTTCCCATACAGTGATATCCTTAGCCTCTAATTTGCCTTCTATCTTTTTGGCAATTGTATCTTCCTTAGCTTTATTATCTGCACCAGCTTCACTTTGGAAACCATCTCCACCATTAGGTAGACTTACCTTCTCTAGGACTTGAGAATTTGCACTAACATCATTATCAGGCAAAGCAAAGGTGTTAACCGGAAATGAAAGCCCAAATAATAAAGTCGCCATAGTAGTTGCTAAAACTTTTTTCATGTTTTCCTCCATAAATTTTATGATTTGTATCTTTCACAAATTAAATACATGTCTTAAATTAAATCTAAAACAATAAAATATTTGAATTTATAGAATTAATATAAATTGCCTACTACTTTATATTAACTTACATAAATAATAAATACTCAAAAATATTTAACTAAATGTAATGATACAGGAGTTATTTTAGCATAGGTTTCCCTTTAGATAAATAAAAAATATTTTCAAAAAATAAAAATTTAACATTTCTTTGACATTGATACTATAAATTTAATTTATACATAAGTTTCTTTTTTGATAAGTTATAAATTTTTTAAAGAAAAAAAACCCAGATTATGTATCTGGATTATTGTCAATCATCGAATAAAAAATTCATCATTCTTTCTGGATCATCTAGGAAGGCTTTAGTCACACTATAGGATTCTGTTTCCTTGTAGGACTTCTTCTCTATGCCAGCTTCGCTAAATTCATAAATATCTGCATTGGGATAGGCAAGTATAATTGGCGAATGACTTGCAATTATAAATTGAGTATCTTTTTTTACCAGTTCATCTATTATGCATAGTAGCGACATCTGTGACGTTGGGGAAAGTGCAGCTTCAGGTTCATCAAGTAGGTAGATTCCTCTGGACCTAAACCTATTTAGGATGAGAGACCTAAAACTCTCGCCATGGGATTGGTCATGAAGTGACTTACCTCCATAGGAATCATATAAACTTGAGAAGCCAGATCCGTTAAGTTCTTCAACTTCTGTTGCAAGATTGTAAAAGGACTCAGCTCTAAGAAAAAATCCATCCTCTTCTCTTCTTGATCCTCTAGCAATTTCTAAGAGCTTTCCAAGTTCTGAATGAGTTTCTTTTGTGGCGAAGTTAAAATTTTTGGATCCCCCTTCTGGGTTGAGACCGAGGGCAATAGCTATGGCTTCAAGAAGAGTTGACTTACCACTTCCATTTTCTCCAACAAAAAAAGTTACAGGCTTTTCGATTTTAATTCCCTGAAAACTTTTTAATGAAGGAATATTTCTTAGGTATGAATATTCTTCGAAGTCTTCTATATTTATTTTATAAATTTCTTTTAAGTATTCCATGATATGACCTCACATTCTTTAATCAATTATATCATTTTTAAAAACTTATTTTATCGAGTCTTTTCTTTGCTATAATAAACTTAGATTACAAAGCTACTAAGGAGGCTCTTATGGATAAAATTTTAATTGGCAAGGGTAAGTTTGAAAATTACATTCTTCTCAACAAGGTGAACAGGCATGGACTTATTAGTGGAGCAACAGGATCCGGAAAGACTGTTACCCTTAAGGTCTTAACTGAAGGTCTATCTGATGCTGGTGTCCCAAGTATTCTTGCTGATGTCAAGGGAGACCTTGTAAATATTTCTAAGCCTGGGGAAATGAATGACAAGCTAAAGTCAAGGCTTAATGAACTGGGGTTAGATGATTTTGATTTTAAGCCCTACCCTCTTAACATTTGGGATGTATATCAAGAAGAAGGAATTCCTCTTAGGGTAACTATTTCTGAAATGGGTCCTCTCATGCTTTCAAATATCTTGGACCTCAATGACACTCAAATGGGAGTTTTAAATATTGTCTTTAAGGTTGCAGACAGTGAAGGCCTTCTCTTAATTGATTTAAAAGACTTAAAGGAAGTTATAAATTATGTAAGTGATAACCGTGAGGTCGTTAGCAAAAATTTTGGAAACGTAGCTAGCCAAAGCTTGTCTGCTATTTCAAGAAAATTGCTCTTTTTAGAAGATGCTGGGGGAGATTTGTTCTTTGGAGAACCAGCAATAGACATCAATGACTTAATTAAAACTGATTCAGAGGGCAGGGGTCTTGTAAATATTTTAAAGGCAGATAAGCTTATTACAAATCCTCTTCTCTATTCAATGTTACTACTATATCTTCTGTCAGAAATTTATGAAAACTTCCCAGAAGTTGGTGACTTGGATAAGCCAAAGCTCGTCTTTTTCTTTGATGAAGCCCACTTACTTTTTAAAAACACTCCTAATGTTTTAAAGGATAAAATAATTCAAGTAGTAAGACTTGTCCGCAGTAAGGGTGTAGGTGTCTTTTTCATAACACAAAACCCATTGGATATTCCTGAAGAAGTTTCTTCTCAACTTTCTAACAGGATTATCCATCAACTAAGGGCTTACTCACCTAAGGAATTAAAAACTATTAAGGCTGTTGCTGATACCTTTAGGCAAGATGAATCAATAGACTTAAAAGAAGAAATTATAAATTTAAGGACTGGAGAGGCGATAGTATCCTTCCCTGATGAAACTGGTGCACCAAGCTTTGCAGACAGAGCTTTAATCTTGCCACCTCACTCCTCCTTCACGAACCTTAATGATATGGAATTAAAATCAATAGTTGAGTCTTCTTCCCTCTACTCTAAATATAAAAATTCTATTGATAGGGAGTCTGCTTATGAAGTTCTTAAAGATAGGATTGAGAGAGAAAAAATTGATAAAGCTCGCGAAGAAGAATATGAACTTAGAAGAAAAGAACTTGAAAAAGAAAGGAAGTCTTCTCGCAAGCAAAAGTCCTACATCGACAAGGGGATTGACTCCATGTTAGGAACAATAACAAGATCCATTGGACGTGAAATAGCTAGAGGGTTACTTGGTTCAATGAAAAAGAGAAGATAAATATTTTTGAATTTAAAAAAGACTGGATGAAACTTTTAATCTCTCCAGTCTTTATTTTAATTATTATTTTCTTCTTCCAGTTCTTCTTCTATCTCTTCTTCTACAGCCTCTTTTATCTTATCGTCGTCAATAATAGATGCTTCTGCTAGCCTATCTAACTTTTGCCTATCTTTTCTACTAAATTCTTCATCGTCATCTAGTTTTTTTCTTGTAAGTTCTTCTATCTGATCACGTTTTTTGCTTTCAGATTTTATTGAGTCTCTCTCTTTAAACCAGGCAATAATTAAAATTATAATTAGGGCAGTTCCTAAGAATCCAAGTATTGGATAAAGTATTGCCATTAGTTTTTTGAATCCCATAAAAGAAAGTCCAAAGCCCAATAGGGTGAAAATTATTAAATTTCTTTTAAACTTCTCCTCTGTTAGGGATAGTCTTCTTGCCGCAGAATAGAATAATGAAATGGCAGTATTAAAAATCATTCCAAAAATAACTAAAGACATTGCAAGTCCCAAGTAGGGATTAATATTATTTAATATAACTTGCATGGGAATGTCTGCATCTATTACATCATTAAGTCCTAAGAATACAGTGATACCAACTAGAAATGTTAAGATTGCAACGAGACTGCCACCTAACATTCCACCGGCTCTTGCTTGTGACGAGTCAGTCCTAGTGCCACCAAGTACAAAAGCCATAGAAATACTTGAAATCATACAAAGTCCAAAATAATTTATTGTGGAAATATAAATGTTAGGTAGTGATGCTTTTAAAGTTTTTCCAAGTGCATCTAGGGCTTGAAAGTCTGGATTTGAATTTATTATTGTGTGGATAGAGCCTACTAAAGTAAAAACCAAAATTAGAGGAGTAAAAAGTCCAATTACCTTAGTTACTTTTTCAAAATCCATCATTCCTACTACTATAATCAATATTGTACATATTAGTGAACCCACCCATGATTTCAAACCAAATTGTTGGTTTAAGTTGGAGCCTGCACCTGCTATCATTACAAATCCCATTAAAAAACAGTTTAAAAGTAGGGCGAAGTCCATAAACTTTGTTACAAATTTTTCTGAAACTTCTTCTAGTACATCTATGTGACTTTCTGCTATAAAGTGACTTCCCAGTTGAAGGATAATTCCACCTACAAAAATGTGTAGGATTCCAACTACTATTAGCCCAAAAATTCCTGGTTTCCCAAAGGAAACAAAATATTGCATAAGTTCTTGACCACTGGCAAGTCCAGCTCCTGTAAGTACGCCAACATAGGCCAGTATTATGCTTATGGTTTTCTTATTCATTAGTTCTCCTTAATCTCAAATTAATAATCGAACTCTTATATGTTATCACAATGAGAATATATTACAAATTTGTAGCATTTGTTTCTTTATGAAAATAAAAAAAGAAAGTAATTTTAACAAGTACTTTCTTTTCTTAAATTGCTTTATTAAATTATTCTTCATCATACTTTTCAAGTATAAATTTTGTCTTCTCTAATGGAAAGGGTACATCTTCTTTATAAAAGTATTCTACTTTATCGACAAAAGCTACTGCTTCATGGTTGTCAGGTCCCACAGGTACTAGGACTAAATCACCTTCTTCTATCTCATCATCTTCTGTTCTATAGTAGTAGGTTTTCTTGCCACTTCCAAAGTCAAGACTGCAATAAATATATTGATCTCTTAATCTTCTAACTTTTTCGTAAAATTTAGGATTTAAAATTTCTTCAAAGTTATAAAGGTTTAAAGACTCCTGAAGGATTTCAGCAAAATCAGGAAAATCTCCTGGCAAGCCTCTCTTGTCAAAATCTCCTTCAATAATTCGCTGTGGCTTCTTCTCATAATCAATAGTTATCTTATATTTTCTTATCTCGTCAGGTATTCCTATAGCATCTTCAGGATTTCCTTTAACTTTTTCAAACAAGTTTTCTTCTTTAAAATTATCAAAAATAGAGTCTATTAGTCCTTCCACCTCAAATTTTTGATAAACTTTGCATTCTTCTCCAATTATTTTGTTATGCTCTATTGTATTTTCTTCCCTATTAATAATTATTGATTCCTTATAATCCCATATTGCACGATCAAAATTTTTATCAAAAATAAATCTATCAATAGGAATTTCTGTAATTCTATGATAGTCTAGGCTAAGTTTTTTTATCCTATCAGTCTTAGCTTGTCCATCAAAAACAAATAAGTCCATTCTCCCAAGCAAGGTCCTTATAAAAAATGATAAATAAGCAAGATCCTCATTCTGGTTTTCAAACAGGGGTCCATTAAATCTATATTTTTTACCTTCTGTGTTTTCTATTACTGCGTCCCAGCTTCCTACGTCCATAATAATAAGTTCAAAGGGATCGTACTTGTCTCCAAAATATTTTTTAAGTTCATAAAAAATTCTATAAGCTTCCTCTGGTCTAATTTTGAAGTCGCTTCTTTCAAAATTTTTATCTCTTACCATTTGTTTTTTATATTTATAAAACTTAATTGAAGCCCTTCCTTCGGTATCTAGGTAAATATCTTGTCCTATTACTTGACCTTCATCAGGAAAAAGTCCGAAAGACATAGCATCCGATCTTAAAATAAAACTTTTAATCTCACCCTTAAATAAATATTCATTCTTTACTGCAAGATCATATAGATGATTTAGGGTTAAGATAAACCAATTTATATTATTCTCTTTTAATATTTCACTTTGGTCATAAGCCCAGTGATTAAAATATCGCCATCTTAGAAAAATAACAGAACCTAAAAGATCAATTTCATTTACTTCATCAATAATTTCCTTTAACTTATCTAACTTACCTGTCTCTTTTCCATATTTTCTAAGAAACTTATGTCCTAATTCCAAAGAAAATCCAAGCTCCATGCACTCTTCTGCCATTGAAAAGTCCATTAAATCTTTAAGTTTCGGCTCTTTATTTGAAAATATTTTCAACCACTTATTTGAAAAATTACAAATTTTTTTGAAATCTGTCACACTATTCCACCCCACTTGCTTAAAGCTAATAAATTATTATTTACTCTTATTATATTATAAATAACACAAAAAAATCTCTTAAGATGCTTAGACCTCAAGAGATTTTTCTTGTTATATGCTATTTAATCATTTAATCCTGTACTCATTATATAATATTAAATTCTTTTAACATTTCTTCTATATCTGTTCCTTTAATAAGTTTTGCAACTTTCATCTTTTGTAGTGGTGAAAGTGGAAGATCTGGTTTTTTGCCATCTGATAGTGCAACCATACCGTTTAGAAGGTATCTTATATCATATCTTGATGCGAATACTTCCGGTACAGCCTTTTCTACTCCACAAAGAACATAAACTGCTTCCATTGCTGTTCTACCAGAATATTCTGTTGTGAATACTGTATCTCTTCCTGGATCATCTAGAGTTTCTGCAAATTGTCCTAAGAAAGCAAAGTTAACTCCACCCTTTGGAACTACATAAGGTCTATCGCCTGCTTTTCTTGGCATAAATTGAGCTGTAATGTAAGGCATCATAACAGGTACTGCTGTACAAGTTTCAGCAAGTGCATCAATTTCATTTACAGGAACACCAATGTGGTATAACCATTCTTTTGTAATTTCCTTACCAGTACAATCTCTCATTTTCTTCTTAATGTAGTCGCCTTCAACATCTGTGAATAGTCCGTAAACCCAAACACAAACATCATTTTCAGGTTGTTCTGGATATTGACCTTGTCTATTAATTGTCCAAGACATTAACCAGCTTGAATCAACACATGTTACAATACCACCTGTTACAGTTTTTCCACCATAAGGGCTTCTCTTTGTAATTTTTTCAATATATTTTGGCACAGATTCGTCGTGGCAAGTTACTGTACAAGATTCCCAGTTACTCTTTTCTACATCTGAGCAGAATACTTCAGGATTACCAAAGTCATCAGATTTTTTTGCTATGTTTTTCCACATTTCCCAGCAACCAGTTTGTTCGTCACTAAGTTCTGCTGGTGTGATGTCATCACCATAACTTGAGTTTTCTGTCATTGATCCATTAGTAATAAAGACTAAATCATTTTCTGTTAAGTCAATAGACTTGTCATTTCCATCTTTATCTTCAGCTATAATTTTTGTTGCAACTTTTCTATTTTCTGAAATATCAAAGTCAACATCAGTAACCTTAATGTTATATTGGAATTTACATCCGTGATTTTCAAGATATTTAACCATTGGTTTTACGATTGAATTGTATTGGTCATATCTTGTAAATCTAAGAGCAGATAAATTTGTAAGTCCTCCAACGTGGTGGATAAAACGATTTAAATATAATTTCATTTCTAGAGCAGAATGCCAGTTTTCAAAGGCAAACATTGTTCTCCAAAGTGTCCAGAAGTCTGAATTTAAAAGTCCATCTGAGAAAATATCTTCTATAGCCTTATCTTCTAGTAGTTCATCTTGAGTCATGCAAAGTTCAGCAATTTCTTTAACTTGATCTTGAGTTAGATTAAATTTACCATCGTCATAACGTTCACCTTGTTTGTGAGTTATACGGCAATTACTAAAGTTTGGATCGTCGTAGTTAGTGTAGAAATAATCGTCTAAAACACTCATTTCTGGGTCTTCTAAACTTGGGATTGAACTCCAAATATCCCATAGACATTCGAAGTGAGCTCCAGTTTCTCTACCACCACGAGCAACATATCCTCTAGTATCCATGTAATCACCATCAAGTGAACCACCAGGAATATCTAGTTGTTCTAAGAAAGTAATTTTTTTACCTTCCATGTGAGCATCTCTAATTAAGAAACAAGCTGCAGTAAGTGATGCAATTCCTGTTCCTACTAAGTAAGCAGATTTTTTTTCAATTCCTGCTGGCTTTCTAGCTTTTACTAATCTTTGAAAATCTCCATTAGTAAGTTTTAATCTCTTATCATGAGTTTTAAGTTCCATAATTTCCTCCTTATATAATTCTTTATCATTTCTTCTATCTTTATTAAATCATTATTAAGATAAAGTATCATCTCCCAAAAGAGGATTCTTGGGTAACTTTTACTCAATTTCAAGAGATTGGGTAAGTTTTTCTAATTTTTCACTGCGTTTTAAAGACTCTAATATATTCCCATCCATTAACTTTCCCAACCTGCGTGTAACAAGTTTAGGATCTGTCTTCATATCAGTCGCCACCCACTCAACTAAAGATGAACTGAGAGCACATTGATAAAAATAAGCAATAAGTTTTATATCAATTTCTTGAGCTTTTGTATCCTTGGCAACTCTTCTCACATATTTTCTCATTATTTCTCCTGAAATAGAAAAAATATATTTTTCAAGTTCAACCTTATAATCAGATTCATACATATGCTTTACAACTTTTTTATTTTCTAGGATAAACTTTTCAGCAGATATAAAACTCTCTTCCCAAGATAGGGTTTCATTAAACTCTTTGATTACATCTTCAAGATCTTCATCAAAAATTTCTTTAACAAGTTGTGGTAAATTTTCATAATGATAATAAAAAGTTTTTCTTTCTATTTTGCATTGTTTTGCTATTTCAGTCACAGTAATATTATGTAAACTCTTTTTATTCAAAAGTTTTATAAATTCTTGCTTTATTAGATTTTTTGTATAATTTTTCGCCATAAGACTCCCCTCTTATAAATTCATATATATTAACCATTTTTAAAATTATTAAATAGATAAATTAGAATATTATATAGCTTAAACTTCTAGTCTTTTATCATGTATTATAATATAATCTCAAGTATAGGAGAAGCTTATGGACGAGAAAAGAAAAATTAAATTTATTTTATATGCATTTTCCCTCTTGCTTATCATAGGCACAGTGGGTTATATGATTTTATCAGATGTAGATTTTGTTGACGCCTTATACATGACAGTTATAACTGTATCTACTGTTGGCTTCGGTGAAGTTGGCACAACTAGCAATTCTTCAGAAATATTTTCAGTTATAATGATATTTTTAGGAGTTGGTCTCTTTGGTTATGCTTTTACAACTCTTGTTGCTATGTTTGTTGAAGGTAAGGTTTCTGATTTATGGAAGGGAAGTAAAATGGAAAGAAAAATTTCTGCTCTAAGTGATCATTACATAATATGTGGATCTGGAGAGCTTGCAGAAGTAATCATTAAAAAGTTTATAGATGAAAATTTAGACTTCGTAGTAATAACAGATAAACGAGAAGACCTTGATGACTACAGTCACCACAATATATTAGTTGTTGAAGGACAATCAACTGAAGAAAGTGTCTTACTTCATGCAGGAATTGAGAAGGCAAAAGGTCTTGTTGCTACAATGGAAACCGAGGTTGATAATATTGTTACAGTTCTTACTGCAAGAAATCTCAACAATAAAATTTATATAATCTCTAATGCAATTACAAAGTCAGGCAATGAAAAATTATTAAAAGTTGGCGCTAATAAAACCCTGTCAGCCATTGAAATATCTGGCAACAGGATGGCATCATTAATGATTAAACCAAATATTATTTCTTTTCTTGATGTTGTCACAAGAGTTGGAGATGTAGAACTTGACCTTGAAGAAGTTATCGTAAAGAAGGGATCTTATTTAGAAAACAAAACATTAATTGAAGCAGAAATACCAAGAAAAACTGGTCTAACTGTTTTGGCAATAAAAAAGATTGAAGATGAAAAGATACTCTTTAACCCTCCTATTGATTATACTTTTAAGATTGGCGATGTCCTTATAATACTTGGACGAGAAGAGCAAGTTGATAAGCTTAGAAATTTAGGAGATGAAATAAAATAATTTATATATAAGTTTAAACATTATAGGGGGAAATTTGATTGAAGAACAAGAGTAAGATGAGGGGTTTATTTTTTGCATCTTTAGGTGCTATGAGCTGGGGAATATCTGGTGTGTGTAGTCAGTATCTTTTTATGAATTATGATGTTGATTCATCTTGGTTAACGGCTATACGTATGGTCTTATCAGGGATCCTACTTTTAATTTTATCAGCCTTTAAAGATAAGGATAAAATAATAAAAATTTGGACAATTCCAAAAGATGTTGGATGGCTTTTTGCCTTTTCCATTTTAGGACTCTTAATGTGTCAGTACACTTATGTAAGTGCTATAAAATATTCAGACTCAGCAACTGCAACAGTCCTTCAAAGCCTTAACGTAGTTATAATGATCGTCTTTATGTCCATAGTGACAAGAACAAAAATGAAGTTCTCGCAAATTCTAGCAGTTTTTCTAGCTGTGTTAGGAACCTACTTGATCTCAACTGGTGGAAATCCCCGAAACATGACAATTTCTACAGCAGGACTTATCTTTGGATTGTTATCTGCCGTGGGAGTTATAACATATACACTTTTTTCTAGACCTATTATTGTAAAGTGGGGCAACATACTTGTAACTGGTTGGGGTATGCTCATCGGTGGTCTTGTAATATCCATAATTACCAAGGCTTGGATTATACCAAAGGGTCTTGACTTCATAGCATGGTTAATGATAGTAATTATAATAGTAGTAGGGACTGCTGGTGGCTTCTCCATCTTCCTTGAAGGAGTAAAGCATATTGGTCCGGTTAAGGCAACCTTAATTGGATGTCTTGAGCCAGCTTCAGCTACTTTGCTTGCTGCTATATTCTTAGGAATGAGATTTTCATTAGTAGAGTTAACAGGTTTTTTCTGTATACTCTTGACTGTCTTTTTATCAGTTAAAGACAAAGAAGCAGAAAATTAAGCTAGATTTTATAAGAATTTTATTAGACCTTTCAAGTTATTTTATAAGTATCATAATGTTATTATTATTTTGTAATAAGACAAAAGCATCTAGCTTTATGGTGACCCCATAAGGATAGATGCTTTTTTAATTCAATTATTTTTTCTTCTGAGCCATGGTATTACTCTATTTACTTCATTTAAATATATTTCATATTCTTTACCAAATTCATTTTTTAACCATCTTTCTTCTGTGTTTTTCATCAATATTGTTAGGAACGCCCAGAAGAGAAGGGGCAGTATTAATAAAATATAGTTTGCTGTAAGTAAAAGAATGCCTGTAAAGATAAATATAAATGCTGAATATACAGGATTCCTTACAAATCCGTAGACTCCACTTGTAATCAACTTTTTCTCTTTAACTTTTCTATTTATTTTTTGAACTATAACTGCCTCAATCCATAAATATAAGCCTAATAGTATTAGGAGAATTCCAAAAACAATAAAAAATTTTTTTCCCTCGGTAAATTCTCCTGCATATATGTATCCTTTAATATGTAGATATACTCCTAACATTGTTAAAAATAAACAGGTTAGGACATAAATTGGTCCGACCCCAAAAGCTGGCATTTTAAATTCTTTTGATTTCATTTTCAACCCTCAGTGATTATTATAAATTTAATATTTTCATTTGTTCCACTATGTAAATTGATGTTAACGAAGTAAAACTTCTTTAAAAAAAAAGTTTATTAAATCATTCCTTATCGCCAGTTATAAAATAATCGCAACATTCTCCTCCATTTGCTATGGTATCTTTTCTGTGAAGGACTCCATGTTGAAGACTTATCATAAGCTCATCCAATTCACAGAATAGAGGCATTAATTCAGCTACTCCTAGCTTCTTAGTGTAAGCACAAATAGGACAACGAGTAATTCTATAATAACAAGCACCCGCATAGGGTTCTCCATCAAAATCAACTTTAAAGGATGTTGGATATAGCTTTTCTTTTTCCTCAGTGTACCACTTGTAATACTTGAGTATATTTTTCTTATTTGCCTTTTTTCCCCTTTTAGTATTAAGATCAGTTAAGGAGAAAAACCATCTAAGTGAATAAAGGGATCTTCTCATCATTTCTTGCACTATTTCAGGTGGAATACTTTTCTCACTTGCTATATAAGGAGCAACAAAAGCAAGGGCGAACATCTCATTGTATGCCATGGGATTGTCATCGCCTATATCATCAGCCTCTTCTATTAATTTTCGATAAACTATTTTACTTTTTTTGATTATTTCTCTAGCATAATCATGTCCATAATTTTCTAGTAAGACTTTTTTCATAGGATATTTAAATAGATTGAAATAAAAACTATGCTATTTCATAATTTATCCCTTGCACCTTTCTTTAAATTATTTAATTTGTTGCAATAAATAAGATTTGTTCCTTTTTATCTAAATAATACTCACATTTAAAACCAATATCTGTAAGCATATTTGTCAAATCCTTTGGTGTGTAAACTTTGAGATTTATAACTCTCGATAATTTCCTAACATCTTTTCTTTTCATAGAAGAAACTTCATTACATATTAAAAATTTCCCATCTTTCTTTAGCACTCTATGAATTTCCTTAAAGCATTCCTCTATATCACTCCAAAAGTAAATAGTTTCAAAAGCTGTAACAGCATCTATGGATTCATCTTCAAAAGGAAGGCTTTTTACATCTCCTAATAGGATTTTACATCTTCCAGACTCTATTGCCTCTTTATTTCTCTCACTTGTTATTTTTACACTTGCTTCTGAGTGATCAAGGCCATAAACTTTATCAGCTTTAGTCAAAAAATATTCTATGTTCCGTCCTCCACCACATCCCAAATCTAGGACAGTATAATCTTCACAAATATTTAAGTAAGACCTACCCCACTTTGCTAATTTTTCATGCCCCTTATTCATACTCTTTAACATAAATCTTCCACAAAAATTATCTTTTGGCTTTCTAAAATTTTCTAAGAAACTCTTGAACATATACTCCCCCGATTGATATTAATTATCACCTGTATTATATCACTTTTCATTATTTTAAACACAAATACTATTTATATTAATTAATTAATTAAACGAAAATAAAAAAATGACCTCATTAATTTTGCGTTTTCAATCGAAATATTTGGAAAAATCAAATCTATTAGTCTTTCTTTATTTTAAAAACATTTACTTACATTTCCTTTTCCTTCCATTTTTGGCACTAAAAAAAGACGATAGATTATTATTTCTACCGTCTTTAAATATCTAAGTAATCTTCTATTTATGGTTTTCATTTAAGAAAGCATCAATAGTTTTTATTGATTCGATTTTTGCTTTTTTATTGTCTTCAGCAGTTCCACCCGTTGCAATCCTCACATTTTTTATATTAATGATACCATTGCCAGCAAATATATGCCCTGCACCTTTATAAGAATAAATCATTGCCTTAGGATATCCTTCTTTTATTTTATTTGCCATGGAAAGACTATCCCACATCAAATCATCCTCGCCTACTACCATTAATATATTCGCCTTGACATCTTTGACTGGGATTAGTTTTTCTTGGCTTGATGAGTCTTTCTCTATTGCACTATTATAAGTATCTTTAAAACTAATAGGACTTTTGGTAATGGCTGGAACAATAATATTTTTCAAAAATGACTTAAGTGATGACTTTTTAATATCTATATAAGGTAGCTCCTTTCCTTTATATGTCCATGATGAACCATAATCTTTAAAATCTAGACCAGCAAAATTATAAGATGAAAGTGCTATTAAAACCAAGTTATCTATCTCATGATATTTGCTAGCCAAATTAAGTGCATATTCTGATCCTTTTGACGCTGCCAAAATACTTATTGGTTTATTATCTTTTACATTTTTATTTATATAATTGATAACATCTTCAAATTGTTCTAAGGGAATTCTTCTCAGGGTTTGTTCTTGATTTCTCATACCATACATAAATAAGGCAAAAGTTTCATAACCCTTCTCAGCTAATCTTTTTGCATTATCAAAATTTGGACTTCCGTCAGAACCTCCAAAACAAATTACAAGGCCCTTATGTAATTTTTCTTTGGGTACAAATCTAAAGCCTTGCATTCTACCTTCATCAACATAGGTTACATGAACTCCGTCAGTAGCTATGGGATAAAGACTTATATCATTTACATCTTTATAATATTTAGGTAATTTCAAGTTATTGCTATCTTTATACTTATGGTCATTGTAAATTCTAAGAATAAAAACCAAAGCCAGTAAAATAATAACAATTGAAAAAATTCTAAAAAATATTTTTTTCATTTTATATACTTCCTTTGTAATAATATGAAGCTTCTACTAATATCTAACAAAAATTTAATTTTACTTATTATATCATCCTTAGTGTATTAATTACACTAGTAACAACAATACATTAATACGTCCTATTAAAAGATGAATTACAATAGAATTCCCGGCTTTCTTATAAAGTTTGATTGAGTCTTTTTAACCTATCCTTCTTCGTCTTTTTCGAAGACAAAATACTTATAAAACTACATAAAATACAAGATAACTAAATTTAAATCTTTTGTATCAAGATTGCACTCTCAACATACATTGTCTTTTGCTATAGTATTTTTGAGTTTTAATGATTAATTTGAACATAAAAAAAGGACTTATGCTATTGGGCATAAATCCTCTAAAATGAAAGAAACTATTTCTATTGTTACTTATATTTAATTTTTCAAACTAATTTTATTCATCCTATTTAATTCCCCAAACATCATTACTACACCAGCTATTATCATAATTAAATCTACAAGGGGTTCTGCAAACCATACTGCTTTAACTCCAAATATCATTGGTAAAATAATCATGGCAGGTACGAATAAAAATAACTGTCTTAGCATGACTATTATGCCAGCTTTTTTAGCGTTTCCTATTGATTGGAAGAATGTTATAGTCATTACCATTACTCCATATAGGATAAAGATAGAATAAAATAGTCTAAAGTTCCCTATTCCCTGAGTTATAATACTTTCTTCTACTCCAAATAAAGAAAGAATATTCTTTGAAAATGCTAATGCCGGTATCCAAAATATTGATGCAAGAACTAATCCTCCGATAGAAAATACTTTCATAGCTTCTTTTACTCTTTCGTATTTTTTCGCTCCAAAATTTGTACCAACTACAGGTTGTAAACCTTGACTCATTCCCCAAAGAGGAATGAATGAAAAGGCATATATTCTAAGTGTTGCTGCCATCAAGATAGCATTTGCATCTCCGCCATATTTAAATGACATTTTATATAGCATTGTTTGTTGAATCATAAATAAAATTTGCATCATCATAGCAGATGACCCTACGCCAAACATTTCTTTTTTTATTTCCTGATCAGGTTTGATTTTATTTATTTTTACTGCTTTACTTTTATATTTGAAGTAGTGGAGTGTTATTATTGCTTGAACAAATTGTGCTGTAATAGTTGCAAGCGCAGCCCCTTCAATTGAATATTTTCCCATTAATTTCATTAGAATGGGATCAAGAATTATGTTTAAAAAAGCCCCTAGCCCCATAATTAGCATTGCTTTTTTCATTAATCCTTCTCCACGCATAACCATGTTTGCTGATTGAGTAAAGTTTACAAATAAAGAACCAATAAAAATTACTCGTAAATATCTGATACCATATTCTTTAATTTCTCCACTTGCTCCAACCATATCTAAAAAATGTGGTGCAAGTAAAATTCCGCCTATTGTAATAATTGATGAGAATAGAATAACCCAAAAGATTAAATTCCCCATAATTTTATCAACTGTTTTTTGGTCACCCTTTCCTATAGCTCTTGATAAAACCGATGCTGAACCTACACCTATGAGTGTAGATACTCCACTATTAAAAAAGGTAAGTGGCATAGCTACACCACAAGCTGTCATTGCAGTTTGTCCTATAATATTTCCTGCAAAAATTCCATCCATTAGTGGATAAAGACCTATTACTATCATTCCTATTACAGCAGGGACAGATAATTGAAAAAGTAAATCTATGGGTCTTTTTGTTAATAATTGTTCTTTCATATCTTGTTTCATAAAATCATCCTCTATTAAATTTTATTCAATTTTCCAACCAGTAGCTTTTTCTCTTTTCTCAATAAAACTCTTGTATATGTGTGATTTTTCCATAAGCTCTTTATGTTTACCAATACTTTCAATATTTCCTTTATCCATAACAACAATTTGATCAGCATTTTTAATAGTTTCAAGTTTATGTGCAATCACAATTACAGTTTTATCTTTTAACAAATTGTTTAAAGCAGTTATAAGTTGTTGTTCATTTTCTGGATCTACACTTGAAGTAGCTTCGTCAAGAATAACAATTCTGCTTGGTTTTAGCATAGCTCTTGCTATAGATATTCTCTGACGCTCTCCTCCAGATAAATTTGAACCACCCTCTTGTAAAACTGTGTCATAACCATCTGACAACTTCATAATAAATTCATGACACTGTGCTTGCTTAGCAACATTAATAACTTCCTCATCACTAGCTTCTGGATTTCCAAACTTAATGTTGTTTTTTATAGTGTCATCAAATAAATAGACATCTTGAAAAACAAAAGTGAAATTAGATAACAGATTGTCATACCTAAAATCTTTTATGTTATTATCATCAATCAATATTTCTCCAGAATCTACATCCCAAAATCTAGCTATCAAATTACAAAGTGTTGTTTTTCCACTTCCAGAACCACCTACAATTGCTGTAGTCTTACCTTTTGGAATATCTAAATTTAAACGGTTAAATAAGTTCTGTTCGTCATATGAGAAGTCAACGTCCTTTAGATTTATATCTCCTTTTTCAAAGCTTGTTCTTGTGCCTTCTGAAATTGTTGGTAAATTCCTAAGTTTAGCAATTGAATCCAAGTTTTGTATAGCTATTCCTCTAACGTTTTGCATACTTCCAGCCATTTCAAAACCAGAAAAAACAATAAAACTAGATACTACAAGCATTACAGCTTTATAGTGATCAATTTCTCCTATACAAAATCTATAAATAGCTGAAAATATAATAAGACAAATCCCCAATTTAAATATAATTAGAAATATCAAAGCGGCAGGTGCTACAGTTTTTTCAACATTTATAAAACCTCTTCTATTTTTATAAATCTCTCTGTCCAATTCTTTAGTCATTTCACCACTTTTCCCAAATGATTTAATAACACTAATACCTTTAACATACTCTAAAGTAGATGCATTTAGATTTATTTTTAAATCTTGTAATTTTTTAGTCAACTCGTCTGATTTCTTTTGAAAGATAACATTGCATAACATTCCTAAGAATAAAGTTCCTAAAATTATAGAACCTGTAACTATATCAAACGGAATCATAAATATCGCCATTATTATAGTTTGAATTACTCCCACAAATAAAGTTTCTATTATATTAACTCCTACGGTTTCAAGTTCACCTATAACTGTGGTTAATCCGCCTGAAATGTTTCCAAGGCGATTACTGCTAAAATATCCCATATTCACTTTTTTTAGCTGATCACCTATATATAGCCTATTTTCTGCTCCCATATTGTAAGTTGCGATGTATTTATTTCTATCGGCCATATAACTAGATAATATTTTCCCTACTACACTTAGTAGAGCTATTGCAAATACGACATAGATGTCTTCTTGTGTAATATTTCTTCCTTCAAATATATTTTGAAATATTTTAAGTAAAAGCAACAATGTAGCTCCAAGGGATATTCCTTCAAATATACTTTTTAATACTTCAAAGAAAAACATCTTGCTAATTTTGGAAGATTCTTTTCCAGCGACCCAATATAACTTGTGAATTAATTCTTTCATTTACTCACCCCTATCGTTTGATAAACTTATGTGTGATTTCCACATTTTTGCATATGTTTCACTTTTTCCAAGAAGTTCTTTATGAGTTCCTTCTGCTTCAATTTCCCCATTGTTTAATACTATGATCTTATCGGCTCCTATTATTGTAGAAAGCCTATGAGCAATCATAATAACCGTTTTATTTTCAACTAATGCATCTATAGATTTTTGAATTTCAGCTTCATTATCTGGATCAGAATATGCTGTAGCTTCGTCTAATAAAACTATTGGGCTATCTTTAAGCAAAGCTCTTGCTATTGTAAGTCTTTGTCTCTCTCCTCCAGACAAGTTGCTCCCAGATTCTCCAATTATGGTTTCATATCCATTAGGAAGACTCATAATAAAGTCATGACAAGAAGCTTTTTTACAAGCGTCTTTTATCTCTTCAATACTAGCATTTTGATTTGCCATTCTCATATTATCTATAATACTTTTTCTAAATAGATAATTTTCTTGTGATACATAGGTTACAAGTTCCATGTTCTTTTCAAGAGAAACATCTTTAAGATTTACATTTCCTATGGTTATTTTCCCTTTATTAATGTTCCAATATCCCGCAATTAGCTTAGCAATAGTGGATTTTCCTCCGCCAGAATAACCAACAATAGCTGTAAGTTTATTTTCTTTTGCACTAAAGGATAAGTTATCAAAAACTTTTTTCTTATCATTATAGGCAAAACATACATTTTCAAAATTAATATCGTATGACCTTATTTTTTCCTCTCCATTACCTCGTTCTAACTCTGGTAACTCCATAACATTTTTTATTTCATCTATTACAACTCTTACATTCGCCATAGTATCCATATGACTCATAGCTTTAATCAAGGGTTTGTAGCAGGCATAAGATAATAAAACACACATTATTAGATTGCCTACTTCAATACTTCCATTCATATACAAGTATAAAGAAGCTGGTAAAACAAATAATAAAGTTGATGGTAAAACTTCCATTGCTGCTGTCATATAGAAACAAACACTTAAATACCAATTTAGCATACTGTCTCTATTACTATTTACAGCATCTACAAATTTTCCATATGATGATGCAGATTTATTGAATGCCTTTATAACTTGAATACCTCTAATATATTCAACAGCTGTTGTATTCATGTTTTTTGCGGCTTCTTGATAATTTCGTGATTTTTCTTCATATCCACCCATCATTAGAATTGAAAATAACACCCCTAGTGGTAATGTAATAAGATTTGCAATTCCAATCCTCCAATCCATTATAAAAATAATAACTACTAAAGCGATTGGAATGATAAGATTAGCTATTACTTCAGGAATAACATGAGCTATCGGTTGCTCAATTTTATTCAAAGTTTCTACCATAAACTGAGTCCATTCTCCACTAGATCGTTTTTCAATCTCTCCCATTGATAATCTATTAATTTTTCTTACAAGTTTCTTCCTCTCATCCTCTATTATGCGAAATGCTAAATTGTGAGAAATTAAAGTTGAAATCTCATGAAAAATAACACTTCCTATTAACCCACCTAAAATAAGCAAAATTGGTCTTATATAGAATTCTAAATCTGTATTACTAATTGCTATATTTTGAGTAATCTTAGCTAAAGCAAAATATGGTACAACACTACAAAAAACACCAATTACTGCAATAATAACTGATGATAAAATTTGTCCTATATGCTTTTTTAAAACTTCCATTACGCACCTCCTAAATTATTTAGCCTCCATAGCTCTTAACAGCTGTCCTATATTATCAATATAAAAATCTTCTGTTATTATCCCATTCTCTAGTTTTACAAGTCTATCACACGTCTTTGCTATAAATTCAATATCATGAGAAATTATCAAAAATTTTGTTCCTTTTTTTTGTTCCTCTTTGATTAATCTCCCCACCTTATCCATACTCCTGAAATCAAGCCCTGATGTCGGCTCATCCAATATAATAAAAGGTATTTCTCTCAACATAGCTACGCATAGAACCAATCTTTGTTTTTGACCACCTGATAAAGTTGCTGGATGCTTATCTCTTATATCAAATAATCCAACTTTTTTTAAAAGTTCCTCTGCTTTCGTGATATAATCTTCTCTATTTTTTAACCCAGTTAATAATTCATCCATCAAATCTTCCCCAAATAATTGAGAGTCTAAATCTTGAGGAATATACCACACTTTGCTTAACCTCATCTTTTTATTAGCTTTGAGTCCATTTATCTTTATTGCTCCATCAGTCTGATTTTGAATCCCAGAATAAATTTTACCGAGTGTACTTTTACCTGTTCCATTTATTCCTACTAAAGCAATAGTCTCATTGCTAGCAAATTTAAGTGACACATCTTTTAGTACGAAATTATTTTTATATTTTTTACAAATATTTTTCACCTCAAAATCAAAAGAATTGTCACTACTAATTTCTTTTTCTTTAACTTTGTGGTCATCTACAACAATATCATCAAGATTTATTGAGCGTAAGCCCAATGCATTTAAGTCTTTTGAACTAATTTTTTCAAATTCTTCTGCTTTATAACTATTTGTTAAAGATCCATTTTGTATCAATAAATACCTATCAGCTATTCCTTTTAAATAAAATAACCTATGCTCAACAATTACTATAGTTTTCCCTTCGTTTTTTAAGTCCATTATAAGTTTTGAAAATTTATATATTGATTTCAAATCAAGATTTGCAGATGGTTCATCAAATACATATATAGATGGTTCGATAGCTCTCGCTGAACAAATTGCTACTTTTTGCCTAATTCCATAGGATAAATTGTATATCCTATTATTTAACAATTTATCAATATTCATTTTCTCAGTTGATTCATTTACTCTTCTTATTATTTCATCACGCTTATATCCCAAATTTTCCGGTCCAAATGCAATTTCTCCATTAACTTCATTGGCAAAAAATTGGCTTCTAGGATCTTGAAATACATTACCGACTAACTTTGCTATTTCCCAGGATTTTAAATTTCTAATAGATTTGCCGTCAACAAATACTTCTCCATCTAAATTTCCTTCGTAAAAATTTGGAATCAAGCCATTTATAGTTCTTGTTAAAGTAGACTTTCCACATCCAGACTCCCCTATAATTACACAACATTCACCATCTTTAATGTCTAAATTTATATCTTTCAACTGTTCATCTTTATTGCTATTATACGAAAAAGATAATTTTCTAATTTCCACTTTATTATTCAATGGTGCACCTCTCATATAAGACATAATATAAATAAAACAAAGCTTGCAGTTATTATAATTATGTCTAATTTACACAACTTGTTGCTATAATATGAATCCCTTTTTATTGGGTTTTCAATTCCTCTAACAATCGCTGCTGCTGATAATTCATCTCCTACTTTTATAGAACGAAAAATTAAAGGAACTATGGCATATTCAAGAGTCCTCAAAGGATTTGATAAAATATGAAAGAAGTTACCTGTAAATCCCCTTACTTTCATAGCTTCTTTTATTGTTCTAAATTCCCCAGCAATTGTTGGTACAAATCGAATAATTACCGTTAATATAAGTACAAAATTTCGTGGCAACATTAATTTGTGAAATATTGAAATTAATTTTCCTGATGGTATCTTAAAAGTTAAAAATCCTGCCATGATTGGAACTATGAATTTATACAACATTCCCAAAAGCATTGGAGAAATTATAACTACACCACTAGGTATCATTTTTAATAACCAAAATGTAGTAAAACTATATATCATAAAATAAATAATGCTCTGCTTGATAAAACCAAAATATGCTAAAAGCATACAAAGCCATCCTACAAACAGAGCATGCATATAGTAACTTTTTGTAAATATTGACACCATACAGGAAATTATAGTTAAAAAAAGACAAGTTATTCCACTTATTTTTTCTATTTTCATTTCCCATATATCTCCATTTACTCTAAAATACCCGCCTTTTTAAAGTGCTTTTTAAGAATTTTTTGTGCAAACAAAACACCTAAAGCAGATAATATAACGGTTATTGTTACACCTAATAATAGTAGTTTTGGTGAAGATACCAAATTATATTGCAATGTTAATGTCTTATCTGCAAACCCACTCTCTAAAGCTTGCTTTTGATAAGATTCCCAAGCTATCCAACATGGAACTCCTATTCCCATGAACATACCAGCACCATAAACACTCCAGCCAATCATATTTCTTATTGGATTTATATAAGTGTCTTTGCCTATCATTACTATTTCACACAAAATAGCAAGTCCAATAAAATATGGAAGCATAAACACATAACCCATAGCTGCTGTGATAAGACCATAAATTAATATCCATATAAATAATAGCCCGTGTTTATTAAGTCTGTTAGCTGCTACTAAGTAGAAAATAGCTCCTATAAACATTTCGATTCCAGCAGTACCATAAATATATACAACTGGAACAGCAACCATACTCATTCCAATAACAATAGAAATTGCATAAAATAAAGCAATCATAATAGCTACTGTTACTACATCTTTTGTAGTCATTTTTTTATTGTTCATAAAACACCTCCGTTAATTAATAAAATGTACATAGAATGTGTATAGAGAATATTTACAAAAAAATATCCATCTCAACTTTATTATAAAGTAAGATGGATATTTTCTTTATAACCTGACAGCTCTTTATTTGCTCTAAAAAGGTCAGATGGATTTTTTTCTATATTCTTGAGGAGTTTGCCCAAAATGTTTTTTGAATGACTCAGAAAATTTACTAGGATTCAAATATCCTGACAAATCAGAAATCTCTCCTATCGACATTAAGGGTTTATGAATTAATAATTTAGCAGCGGCTTCTAAACAATTTTCCCTAATAAAATTACCTATTGAGCTTCCAGTTATGTATATAAAACATCTCTTCAAACTGGATTCTGAAATAGCATATTTTTTTGATAAATCAGAAATAGAATATCTTTCAAAAGGATTATTTAAAATCGTCTTATATGATTCTACAGTTGCTTTATATACTGGTTCTGAAAAAGACGTTAACTTAAATGTATCTGAACTTTCAACTAAATTTAAAAATAATAACAACTCTATTGTTTTTATAATTGAATAAGAAAGTCTTATTCTAGAATCTACTCTATAAAGTTCACTAATAACATGGTCTATCTCATGACGTGAATGAATAATTAAAGCTGCACCATTTTTACATAAACGGTCTTTTATTTCTAACAAATCAATTTTTGCGTACGGAAAGTATTTATCAATAGATTTTTGTGCCTTTTCAATATCAATAAATATTGAAAGTCCCACATATTTTTTTGTTGGTATGCATGAATCTTCAAAAGGAACTTTACCTATTTCGATTACACTTAGATCACCTTTACCTATCAGAGCACGTTCATTATTTTCAAGTTTAAACTCATAACATCCCTCTAAGCAATGATCTATTTCTAAAACCCCGCTTTTAGGATTTATTTTTTGATATGCCGTCTCCATATTAAGGTTATTATAAGATAATTGAACACCTTCAAATAAATTGTAGCAACGCATTTCGCCACAGCCAGTAGAATTTTCAATTGTATAAATTTTACATTCATCAGTAACCTTTTTTTCAGAAAAAATATATCCTTCAAGGACATTTTCTATAATATCTTCATGATTTAATTCCAAAACACCACCTCCTAATGCATCATAATAATCTCTTAAATTATACCCCAAAAGTTAGTTTTTATATAAAAATTAAACTATAACACATTAATCGTACAACTATATTTTAAGCTTTTCTATTAGATACAAACATTTCAATTTTATGGTATAATGATAATAATTAAATAACACGCTTAACGCTTATAGCTTTAATAGACCAACTAAGAAAGTCAATAGTTATTTTTAAAAATTTTTTAAAAAATTTTCAAGTTACAAAGCTTAAAAATGTGCATAGCAAACAAGCCTCATACACTTTCATTTTTTGAGGCAACACTTTTAATAATTTATGCGACTAACTTACTTTTTTCTCGAATTAGTTTTTGATGTTCTTCGGGTGTTCTTAATTCAAATGATTTTTGGTTTCTGAGAACAGCAAAAATAATTTGGACCATTTTACGCATAATTGCACACATTACAACTTTGTATGGTTTTTCAGATATTTTCTTTTCAAAATAAGCTCGCATAACAGGATTTAAATACTCTCGGTTGCGATTTGGATACACATTAGATTTTGCCAGCATATGGAGAATTGAGCGAACATGAGGTGATCCTCTTTTAGAGATTTTATTGTTTTTCCTATTGTATGTTCCACTTTGGGTTACTCCTGGATCCAAGCCAAAGAAAGCAACTAATTCTTTCGGTTTCGAGAAATTGGAAATATCTCCAAGCTCTGATAAAACAACACATGCTGTATACTCTCCAACGCCTGGAATACTTTGTAAAAGCACTATTTCTTTATGAAACTTTTCATCTAAAAGAGATAGTCTTTTGATTTCATCATCGATTGCTTTCAAAGCTTCCTGTAAACTGAAAATAACCCTTACAGTTGTTTGAATAAGTACCGCTGAACTAAGGTTTACTATACAAACTTCAATAGATTTTCTAGCAGCTTTCACTAGTTTTTCATATTTTGCTTCGGCATAGGAGCTGCTTTTATGTGAATTTTCTTTTATCAGTTGAATAATATCTTGCTTATTTTCAGGAGATAATACTTCCTGTATAGTAGGATGTTTTTCAAGCAAAGACAAAGGTGTTTTCCCTTGCAAATCCGTAAATACTTTTTTGAAATCTGGAAAGGAAATATCTAAAAAAGCGATTAATCGGTTGATGTGTTCCACAATTTCATCCGTCAATTCTTTATGCTGTCTGCAAAGCTTTTTGATACTGTTAACGGTATCTGAGTGTGTAATTGTTTCGTTGTAATTCTTAATACGATATAGCAACGCTATATTATATGCATCTGTTTTATCTGATTTAATTTTTCGGATATTGATATTTTTCAATGCTCCACTTTGAATCGGATTAATTACAATGACTTCGTAATTATGCTTACGGAAAAAATTAGCTAAAATTTGATGATAGTGTGCAGTAGCTTCCATGATAATTACTGCTCTGTCTTCGTACTCATCTTCTACCTTTTCAAGTACATAGATGAGCGACTTCATACCATTAATATCATTAGAAATTTTAAGTCTTTTGATGATGTCATTATTGGGTGATAGAATACAGATATCACTAAAAGCCTTACTCACATCAATTCCTACAACAATTTTTTCTGACATAATATACCTCCTATAATTTGGGATGCCCTGTTAATCCAAAACCACAACAGGCTCACGAGTTATACAGGTAATCAATAAATGAACCTAACCAACCGAAAAGATGAAAGGCAATGGAATGAGGGTGGAGTCTACCAAATGAGTAATTCCTAAATTGGAAACCCAGCAAGCACATAAAACAATCCCATTTCATCCCTAATATCTATAATTTTATCATAG
>OBLF01000152.1_pt1 | contig 88049 bp, 77 predicted proteins | sample 1519231 | NCBI WGS metagenome assembly OBLF01 (sample SAMEA2602895, study PRJEB22501) | metagenome
CTCGACACTGCGGGTATGAACCGCATGCTCTAGCCAACTGAGCTATCTCGCCATAAAATAGATATGGGGCCTATAGGGCTCGAACCTATGACCCTCTGCTTGTAAGGCAGATGCTCTCCCAGCTGAGCTAAGACCCCATAATTGTTTGTCGCTCTTCGCGACTGCTTGATTATAATATCAAAGGTTTCTGAAAAAGTCAATGGGTAATTTTATTTTTTTACAGTTCACACGCAGCTTCCCGGGTACAGATTCCATGCTTGCATGAGAATCTGTGCATGGGAAGCTACGAAGGGAGCGCCATTCTATGAGCAAAAGGAGCTGCGTAGCAGCGGAAAGCCTCGCAGAGGCGTTTTTGCGAATGGCGCGGGTGAACTGTAACTTTTCAGCAGTTCACTCGTAGCTTCCCGGGTACAGATTTCATGCTCGCATGAGAATCTGTGCATGGGAAGCTACGAAGGGCAGCACCATCATAATTTCATCCGCATAGCTTCCGTCCGGGAGCTTGAAGGCATTGGGCATTCTGCCGACCTCCTGAAATCCCAGCTTCTGATATAAATGGAGTGCACTGCTGTTGTCCGAAAATACGCCAAGCTCCAGCTGTTCATAGCCAGCCTTGCGCGCCAGATCAATCGCGCCGTTTATGAGCACCGTTCCCAGACCGGTATTCCAGTATTCCTGAACTACTGCAATTCCAAGGCTCGCCCGATGGCGCACCTTAAACCGTTCCCCGATGGGAAATATACCCACATTTCCAACAACACTTCCATCCTGAGTCAGTGCCCCCAGCATAAATGTCTGCTTTGATTCTCTCGTATTCTGCAGAATTTTTCGCTCGTTCTCCAGCGTATAAACCGCTTCCTCCGGAAGACGCATCAGAAAATGGGTCTCCTGTGCTGTTTTCTGTAAGTAAACCAGCATGGCTTCTGCATCTCCAGCATTCAGCTGCCGCACAAAAACCTCTCTTTTGTCCTTTAACACCAGCTTCCTTGCTGTCTCATAATACAGATCTGCTGTCATAGCTTTCCTCATTTCTGTACACATTTTTTGCGCATGTCGAGTTTGTGTCAAGTGCGCAGACACAAATCTCGCGATTGAAAAATTTTATTTTTCAATCTTTTCCTCCTGTCTGTGCTTCTGCTGCATCTTTATATCATGAACTTCGTTCATGATCGGCATTCGCCGTTCGCGATGAGCAAGCTTCGCCTGTTCCCGCTCACTTGCGCTCATTATATCACGAGCCAGCGCTCTGCGCTGCCAGTTCAATCAGACACTTCTGAAATTCTGTCAAAATCTCCCCATAGGGAACTGCCCAGCAGGTGCCGTAGGTATCACCACCGGAAATACTCCCAACCCAAATCCCATTCTGCGTATAAACCGCGCCGCCGCTTGAACCGTAACTCGTTTCCGAATAGAACTGCAGCACATTCTGACCCGGATTGTTCGGATAGATGACGGACAGCTGATCCAGAACGCCGATACAGCTGGCAGAACTCGGGCTGTCCAGAGAGCTCACGGCAACAAGTGCGTCGCCTGTTTTCATTCCAAGCGCGGACGCGTCCGTTCCGGCTGCCGGGGTAATCCCGCCCAGCACTTCCTCCGGCAGCTGGCTGTATTCCACCGTCAGAAATCCTGTGTCTGTCTCGGTGCTGCGATACAGCACAGCAGCGCTGCATCTTGTTCCGTCCGGCAGAATCACTTCTGTATGGTTATGTTTTAAGCAATGCGCTGCTGTCGCAATATAAATTCTGCTGCCGTCCATCACCAGCACCACGCCGCTTCCGTCCGACCGGCGGATCAGTCCGAGTTCATCTACATCACTGTAATTGATCACGGATACGTTATGAGATTTTGTCATGACGCCGACCACATCTGCGACTGGCTGCAGCGCTTTGGAAACCGTCTGTACCTGCTCCTGTGAGGTGAGCCGATGCAGGTTCGCCGCTTTCGTCCCATATGCCGGCGCACCGTAGTCAGAGGTTTCTGTACTTTCCGCCTGCGCTGCAGGCTCTGCCGCTGCTGCCGTCATCGGTACAGAGCTTATCATCATCGAAATTGTAAGCAGCAAACCCGCCGCTGTTTTCCAGACGTTCGTTTTCTGAATCATGAAAAGAAACCCTCCCCATTCTGCAGGAGTCTTGCCCAAGGCAATCGTATACCAGGCATCCGGTTCTGCCCTCCTGCAAAATCTGACCAAACTACTTCTTTTTCCCAATTGTCCTCTCTGCTGCCCTGCCTGTCAAGAAAAATTTGCTCTGTTGTGTTCCCATCCCGGCGAATTTGTTCCGGGCACTGCGTTCTTTCTTAAACTATCGCTTATTTTTGTTCGTCGAAGTCCACCAACAAATTGCTATTCAAGTTGAAAAATTTTTTAATTCCGCTATACTTACTGTTAGAAAATAGCTTATTTTATAACGAAAGAGGACATTTCATGCATACATCCAGAAAAAATCTATTCCTTTATCTTCCGATCCTGATTTTATTCCTGGCGTCGTTTATCTGGGTTTTGAAAGCGCCGGATCATTTTTCGTGGTCGGCGGATCTTTATCTGAGAAACGATGACACATCCGTCCTGTCCCAGCTTTTTTACAGCGACAATGACGAACTTTCGCAGGACAACTCCACTGATGGAACCCGGGACGGTAACATCGTCACCTTTTCCGGTCTGCCCGATCTGCGTAGTCTTACCTTATTTCGGTTTGACCCGACGAATACCCAGGAATCCTATCGCGTCACACACGTCGGCTTTTTTCTAAACGGAGAAGCTTTTTTCACAATGAATGCCGCCGATCTGGAAGCCCAGGCTTTCCCCGTCAACGCCTCCTGGCAGTTAAACGGGGAAGAGCTCGTTTTCACACCGCAAAATCCCGACAGCAGCTTTTTGCTTTCTGCTGACAGTATCCGGGAGGCTGCCGAAAATGCGGCTGCAAAGCTCCACGTTTTATATGTGCGCCAGCGCTTTTTCCTTGCCCTGTCCATCGCGCTGCTGCTCTGTGTGCTTTTATTTTTCCGCAATGGTATCGCTTCTTATCTGAAAACGTTGTTCCTGCCGGACAGCTCCGGGCACTTTGACTGGTTTGCCCTCATCAGCACGGCGGTGATTGCAGGTGCACTGCTCGTCGTCTGTATCATCGGTTTGTTTTCTGCCCTCGGTCTGCATCCCGACGAATGGGACGTCAAAGCCTGTCTGGATTACGGCATGACGCACTTTCTGCCGCCCGATATGCGGGATCCCGCTGTTGCTCAGACCTATAGCGGCTACGGTTACACCAAGCTGGAAAATTACACCTGGTACTTTTATCTTGCCGGAAAGATCGCCCTGCTTTTTAAAACGATGTTCTGCAGCCTTGCCTACTACCGCGTTCCGAACCTTTTGCTGTTTGCTGCCCTCGCCTTTTATTTTGTCCGGAATATCCGTCAGAAAAACTGGCTCATGGTCGCACTCGGAATCTGCGTCCAGTCCTGGTACATTTTTTCCTATACGACGGCAGATGCGCTGGATTTTACCATCGCTTTCGCGATCACCTGCCTGCTGTGCAACCCGCAGAGTCTGCTTTATCGCACCGTAGAAAAGAAAAAATTATGCCGGAGAGATATTCCTGCTTTTCTTCTTTTAGGGCTTTTGTTTGGCAACATCGCCCTCGGAAAGCAGTGCTATCTCGCGATTCTGGCGCTGTCCTTCTTCGTCCTTTTGCTGCGGCTGATCTGGCAGAAAGACCCCTTACAGAAAAAAGTGCTCTGGCGTAATTATCTGATTATTGTGGGCGTTTTTCTCGCCGTCTTTGCATTCCGGGCTGGCTTTGACATCGCGCACTACGGTACGGAAAAATCCCAGGTCAAGGAAGCGGTCGCCATCCAGTACGCCGACTACGACAAAAATCCGTCTACCCCGACCGAAGAGCTGAACCCGTCCTGGCATATGTACAGCCGCGGCTATACGCTTTCTGACGTCTTTGCCGAAAACCCGGACTGGTTTGCCATGAGCTACAAGAGCTTTTGCGGACTTTTACAGGATCACGATACCGGCGCGTGGTACTACTGGTGCATGGGGCTGCTCTATCTTACACTGTTTGCAGGAATCGGAATCGCCACGTTCCGACAACCTGACAATCTGCAGGGCAAAATCCGTTTTGTTATCTGCACGCTGCTGATGGTGGGTGAGCTTGCTGCATCCATTGTAAACTCCTGGCTGATCGAATCCATGGCTCAGGGACGCTATCTGCTGCCATGTATTCTGATCGCCGGATACCTTGCAAGCACCGTCCCGGAGCTGTTCCAGAAAAAAATCTACCGCACACTGCTTAGTATCGCCGGAATTTTATCCGTCGGCTACTTTGGACTGGTCGGTATCCCGCTGTTTTTCTAAGCTCTGCAGAAAACTGCAGCACTGCCATTGGAGGAAACTATGATCTCACCGGAAATCATTCATGTGAACTATATCAAAAAGGAAGCACAGACCGGAAGCTACTGCGGCATGCGATATCGGCTTTCCAAAGGAAAAAATGAAGAGGGGGACTGTATGGACGTCACGATCTGGCCAGAGCCCTTCTGCTTTGTCAAAACGCCCGCCGAGCAAAAGACAACAAAACAGTTTCCCCTGACCCAGGAGGGCTGTCTGGAAGCTGTCGCGTGGTTAAACGAACAACATAAAAGCCGCAGCTGGTAAAAACCAGCTGCGGCTTTTTTTATCGTATAAAAGACTTCGTTTCTATACGATAATTCCACTCTGCAAGGACGCATAAGCGGCTGAGTGAAATTATGTTGCTTATGCAATCCGCCGCAGACTTAAGAAGCCTGCGGCGCGGGATTTCATTTTTACATTCTGTCAGGTGCGGAGAAGCCCAGTACATCGATGCAGGTTTCCAGCACTTCTTTGGTCAGCTTCAGCAGTGCAATCCAGCCTGCCTGCTTCTTCTGATCCTCTTCTGCCAGAATCTTTGTCTCATGGTAAAACTTGTTGAACGCGTTCGCCAGATCATAAATGTACGCGCAGATCTTATGGGGCGCAGTTTCCTCACAGGCACTGTCCATCATTGCATTGAAGCTGCACAGCTGACGCATCAGATCTTTTTCGGAAGCGCCCTGCGCCTCCTCCAGGCACAGGTTTTCCAGGCTCTTTCCCTGCTCCTGATACTTGGCAAGGATCGATTTAATACGCACGATTGTATACAGAATATACGGACCCGTGTCTCCCTCGAAGGAAGTGAAGCGATCAATATCGAAGATATAGTCCTTAGAAGCCTGATTGGACAGATCTCCGTATTTGATTGCGGAAAGACCGATGATTTTGGCGATCTTTCTTGCCTCTTCCTCAGACAGATCATGACGGCTTTCGGATACCTTACGGTACATTTCCTCGTCAATATCGCGGATCAGGTATTCCAGACGCATAACGCCGCCCTCTCTCGTCTTGAAGGGCTTTCCGTCCTTGCCGTTCATCGTGCCGAAACCAACATATTTTAACTCTGTTTCAGGTGTTACCAGCCCCGCCTTTTTCGCTACACGGAACACCTGTACAAAGTGCATCTCCTGACGCTTGTCCGCAAGATAGATCAGGGAATCCGCATGCAGATTCTCCATACGGTCCACGATTGTTGCAAGGTCTGTCGTTGCATACAGCGCCGCGCCATCGGATTTTAAGATGATGCAGGGCGGCATTTCCTTCGTATCGGTATCCTCTTTAACATCTACAACCAGCGCGCCCTGGCTTTCATACGCAAGGCCGGATTCTTTTAAACGACTTACCAGTCCCGGAATGAGCGGGTCTGCATCGGATTCTCCCTTCCAGAGATCAAATTCCACATCCAGGTTGCTATAGTTTTTTTTCAGATCGGCTACAGATACCGCAATAATATGCTTCCACAGCGCGCGGTAGCCACGGTCACCGCTTTGCAGGCGCAGCGTTGCTTCCAGCGCTGCCTCCTTATACGCAGGATCTTCTTTGGACTTGCCGCTCGCTGTCGGATAGATTTCTTCCAGCTCAGATACGGTAAATGGAGCCTCCTGCGGATATTCCCCGGTAAAGCTTTCATCAAAATAAGGCAGCTCGGGCTTGCGTGCTTTTAACTCGGTAATGATCAGACCCATCTGCAGTCCCCAGTCGCCCAGATGGACATCGCCGATAACCCTATGTCCTTTGTAACGGTTGATCCGCTTGATGCTTTCGCCGATGACTGCGGAGCGCAGATGACCGACGTGGAGCGGCTTTGCAACGTTGGGACCGCCGTAATCGACAACGATGGTTTTTTTCTTTTCGGGAGGCTCTACGCCAAACTTCTCCGCTGCAGCCATCTCCTTTAAATATTCACAGACAAAACTGTCCTTTACTTTCAGGTTCAAAAATCCGGGCGCAACCGCAGATACTTCAGAAAATACTGCGCTGTCCGTCAGCTTTTCCGCTACGTCGTTGGCGATCATGATCGGGGCTTTATGGTATTTTTTTGCGCCCGCCATCGCGCCGTTACACTGATATTCGCACAGATCGGGACGGTTGGACACGGTTACGCGTCCCAACTGTGCCTCATAACCTGCAGCTTCAAAGCCTTTTCCCATCTCTTCGGAAATGAGCTCCAAAAATTTCTTCATGTTCGTTCTCCAATCTATCTCCTGTAATAAGCGAGCACTTTTTTAATCGCAGTGATGACGCTTTCCACGTCCTCGTCTGTCATGCTGTAAAAGAGCGGGATGCTCATCACATGCTCATACAGGTACTCCGCATTCGGGCACAGTCCCTTGGGATAGCCCAGCTTTTCATAATAGGAATGCCAGTAAACCGGCAGATAGTGCACCTGTACATGCACATTTTCCGCATACAACGCATCGAAAAACTCTCTTCTGGTGCAGGTCAGCAGCTCAGGGTTTAACTGAATGACATACAAATGGCGTGCCGTCTTTGACTCCGGGATCTCCCGCTGCAGCACAAGCTCCGGGCACTCTGCAAATGCTTCGTTGTAGCGTTTTACAATCTGAGTTCTTCTTTCGATAAAACGGTCCAGCTTGTCTAACTGGCTGAGCAAAAGCGCCGCCTGAAAATCTGTCATCCGATAGTTATAGCCGAGCTCAACCTGTTCATTGTACCACTTCGCATCGGTCGGATGTACCATCTCATCCGGATTTCTCGTAATTCCGTGAGAGCGCAGCCGAAGCAGCCTGTGATACAGCTTCTCATCGTTGGTCGCAATCGCGCCGCCTTCTCCGGCTGTTACGGTTTTGACCGGATGAAAACTGAAGGTTGTAAAATCTGCGATGCTGCCGACTTTTTTATTTTTATACTGTGTGCCGATCGCATGCGCCGCATCCTCGATCAGCATCAGATTATGCTCCTTGCAGATCTGACGGATCTCATCCAGCTCCACTGCCTGACCGGTAAAATCCACCGCAACGACAGCTTTGGTCTTTTCTGTGATATGGCTGCGGATGCTCTCCGGGTCGATGTTGTAGGTGTCACGCTTTACATCAGCAAATACCGGCGTTCCGCCGCAATACAAAATGCAGTTGGCGGAAGCAGCAAACGTCAGGGGGGTTACGATTACCTCATCCCCTTTCGTAATGCCCGCCGCCATCGCAGCCAGATGCAGCGCCGCCGTTCCGTTGCTGACCATAACGACATAGTTTGCCCCGGTTACTTCGCACAAACGCTTCTCCAGCTCTGTCACCTTCGGTCCACAGGTAAGCGCATCGCTGCGCAGCACATTTGCAACCGCTTCTATGTCCGCATCATCAATATACTGGTGCCCATAGGAAATCGGTGTCTTCCGAACCGGCTCCCCGCCAAAAATTGCTAACTGTTCCATTCTAATCTCCATTTCGCTCAAAACTGTGCAAACTATGCCCGTCTGCATTTCTTCTATCATACCACCCCGGCGGTCAATACGCAACAAGTCTTGCTTTCATATCGTCGGCAGGAAAGCAAAACTTCTGCCGGTTCTCCTTTTTTACAGGACTTTTTCCCCACTGTCATAAAATTCAAAAATCATTTCCAGATACGGCTGCAGGACGCTGTTTGGCGCGCGGTAAATTTCATGCCGGATATCGGGCACAACCACCAGCTGTCCATCTGGGATCCTCTTGATAAACTCTTTTTGTGCTCCGGGCGTTACGAGCGTATCTTTTCCCGCCTGAAATAAAAGCACCGGCGTCTTCACCTTTTTCGCCTGCTTTTTGCTGATGACAAATTTTCCGGCATTGATCGCTTCCCTGCCCCATTCATAGCTTCCCGAAGAGGTCTGGCAGCTTTCATCCTCCCGCCGCTTTTTCATATAATAATCATGGCGCGCTTCGGAGCTGCAGGACGCATCCGCAAAAGACTCTTCCGGATCAAAAGTGCCCTGTGTGAGCAGACGATCCTTCCCATTGCCTCCGAACACTTTAAAATCACACAGCACCCGCGCTGCCCATGACGGCACGCCGCCCAGATTTACTCCCAACATCGGTGCATTCAGAACCGCTTTGGCAAAATCCTCAGGGTACTGCTCCAGATAAAATGCGCCGATACAGCCGCCCATGGAATGTGCGTACAGATACAGCGGCAGATCTTTTGCCATCGGCTTCACCACTGTTTTGACGAACCGGTGCAGATCTTTTACATATCGGGAAAACAATCCAATGTGTACAATTGTGTGATCTTCCACTTCACGCATGGATTTTCCATGCCCTCTGTGATCCATAATCGCCACCTGATATCCCTGCAGATAAAAATAGTAAATCAATTCATGATATTTCAGGCAGGACTCTGTAAAGCCATAGCTGATCACGATCGTCCCTTTTTGTGTCTCCTGCGGATACAGTTCATAATACAGACCGCCCGTCTTAGCTGTTTTTTTCTGAGCCACACCGTCTTCTGGTGCGTTCTCGGACTTTTGCGATGTGCTGTCTGCCGATGCCGCATCACGCTCCTGCGATTCACTGCCTTCGGGCGCGACCTCCATCCACCCGCAAATCTGAACCTGTTTCAGAAACGGCTCTACCTGGCTGTCCATTTCCTGTTCCAGATTTTCTTCTGCGATACACTGCATTCTGCAGGAATTATTTTCCTTTAAAACCGTTTTTTTCATTCGTATTCTCCATATAAAATATAAAAAGAATGTGCCTTAGTATATTTTTGCGCCGAGGCGCGGTTGCTTCGGCAACCATCTACCCTTGCGTCGAGTGTGCATCCTCGCGGAGCGTTTTTTATTGTATAGAAACGAACTTTCTTATGCAACAATAGAATGCACGCTCTGTGAGCATTCTATTGTCATGAACAAATAAAAAACCTGCTGACACGAAATCAGCAGGTATCGAATCTTTGTGGGGGGATGGCAGGACATCCTCCTTGCGGAAAACATCCTGCCTGATTTTGTGGGTTGATAACTTCTCAACTTGATCATATTGTATCGCACCACTGTATCTTTTGTCAACTACTTTTTCAAAATATACCTTGCAGTTCACTCGTACCTTTTTGTAAGCAGATTTTCATGCGAGCATGAAATCTGCCCCCAAACGGTACGAGTGAACTGTAACAATAGAATATTTTCCCCAAAAAAGATATATACTGATCCCAAAAGCTTTCCTATCGCTTTTTAAATCCAACAATGAAAAGGAGGTTTTTGTCATGTATCCTGTAATTCCAGAATCAGACCGTCCTTCTGACCTTGCGGATGACTGCATCCTCTCTCCCGACGGTGTCAATCCGGTTTCCAAAAACGACGAAGCGCCGTCTGAAAAAAATCTGTTCGACGACAAGATCGCGGTATATCCTGTTCCGGGTGCGACCCTTCCGTTTTATTTTCCGGGTTATCCCAACCAGCCGCTGTAGGGCGTTCTTACAGCTCCCGCGCGGCGTCGGCAACACTGCGGACACCGACTAATCGGATGCCGGAAATTTTCGGCATTTTTTCGAGACAGACCTGGGGGAGGATACAGGTTGTGAAACCGAGCTTCTGCGCCTCCCTCACTCTCTGCTCCGCCATCGAAACGGCGCGTACTTCCCCGCTCAGGCCCACTTCCCCGAAGGCGACAACGCCCTCCGGGACGGGGCTGTTTTTGAAGCTCGACATGATTGCCATCACGATTCCAAGATCGATGGCAGGCTCTGTAATCCGAATGCCGCCCGCCAGATTGACGTAAGCATCACACCCCCCGATCTGCATGCCAAGCCGTTTTTCCAATACCGCCATCAGCAAATTGACGCGGTTAAAATCCGTTCCGGTCGTCTGACGGCGTGGAATGCCAAAATTGCTGTGGCAGACGAGCGCCTGAATCTCCGTGAGCATCGGACGAGTCCCCTCCATTGAGCAGGAGACGACCGAGCCGCTCGCGCCGGCAGGTCTGCCATTTAACATGAATTCCGACGGGTTTAACACCTCTGTCAGCCCCTCTTGGCGCATCTCAAACACACCGATCTCATCGGTTGAGCCAAAACGGTTCTTGACACCCCGAAGGATTCGATAAGATGCATGTCGGTCGCCCTCAAAATACAACACCGTATCCACCATATGCTCGAGCACTCTGGGACCTGCAACCGTTCCCTCTTTGGTCACATGGCCGACGATAAAAATCGAAATACCGAGCCCTTTTGCCAGCCGCAGCAAAACACCAGTCGATTCGCGCACCTGCGACACGCTGCCGGGCGCCGCGCTGACCGCTTCATTGTACATCGTCTGGATGGAGTCAATGATGACGATCTGAGGCTTTTTCTGCTGGATTACCTCCTCAATCCGATTCAGGTTCGTCTCACAGAACAGCTCCAGCGTGTCCGAAAAATCGCCGATCCGCATCGCGCGCATTTTGATCTGGCGTAAGGATTCCTCGCCTGATACATACAAAATGTGCTGCTTTTTTAACGAAAGGTTCCTGCACATCTGCAAAAGAAGCGTCGATTTGCCGATACCCGGGTCGCCGCCGACCAGCGTCAGCGAGCCGGTAACGATTCCGCCGCCCAGTACCCGGTCGAGCTCTCCCATCCCGGTTTCCGTGCGTCTTTCCTCTTCCATCGAAATTTCATTCAGTACCGCCGGAGCGCTCTGCACCCCGGACAGCACCTGCTTTTTCTCTTTTCCGCCTGCGGACACGGAAACCGGTTCCTCTACGAGGGAGTTCCACGCCTTACAGCCCGGACACTGCCCCAGCCATTTTGCCGTTTCATAGCCGCATTCCTGACAGAAAAATCTGGTTTTTATTTTGGTTGCCATTTATTTTGAAATTTCTACCTTTACTTCTCCGATTCCAGCAAGCTCCACGCTCACATTCAGCTTTCCGCCAAGGTTCGTGCGCATTCTGCCCGCATCCTCACCGTTGATTTTCACATCATATTCCGTATCTTCCTCCAGACCGAGTGTGATCTGCGCGTCCTCTGTGCCCTCTACCGTGAAGCTGACGCCATTTTCGCTCTCCGCAAAATGCTCTACGCTCGTGCCGGGCACAGATTCATAGACAAACATGCCGTTTCTTTCCAGCTTGGTAATCTCTTTAAAAGTCTTTACCTTGTACTCATCGCCGCCAGCCTCAAAGCCCTCCTTCTTGCTCTTTTCCTGCAGAAGATGATTACCGAAGCTGATCTTTCCGTCTGCTTCTGTTCTGATGAGTTCTGCTACTGCTGCCATTCTTTTGTCCTCCTGTCCGCCTTTGCGGCGGTTTGCTGTTTATTTGTTTTTGACGCTGAAAACAACTTTATTCTCGCGGAAGCCTGCACTCACATGATCGCCGGATTTTACCCGTCCCGACAGAATTTCTTCCGCAAGTGCGTCCTCGATCAGCGTCTGAATTGCTCTCTTTAACGGTCTTGCACCCATTTTCAGGTTGCTGTATTTTTCTACGATATGCTCTTTCAGAGATGGTGTCAGTGTCAGGCTGATATCCAGCTGCGTCCGGCAGCGCGTAATCAGGCTCTGCGCCAGCAGATTGATAATTCGCTTCATATCGTCTTTTGTCAGCTGATGGAATACGATCGTTTCATCAATCCGGTTTAAAAATTCCGGTTTGAACAGGCGTTTTACCTCTTCCATCACGCCGGATTTCATCTTTTCGTAAGTCTTTTGCGCATCTTCTTTTGCCGCAAAGCCGAGATTTTTGGGCTCCACAATCCGCTGTGCACCGGCGTTGGACGTCATGATGATGACGGTATTTTTGAAGCTGACCTTCCTGCCTCTGGAATCCGTGATATGCCCATCGTCCAGCACCTGTAGCAAAATATTGAAAACATCCGGGTGCGCTTTCTCGATTTCGTCGAATAAAACCACCGAATACGGATTTCTGCGAACCTTTTCAGAAAGCTGTCCGCCCTCGTCAAAGCCGACATAGCCCGGAGGCGAGCCGATCATTTTCGAAACAGAGTGCCCTTCCATATATTCCGACATGTCCACGCGGATCAGCGCGTTTTCTGAACCAAACATCGCTTCTGCCAGCGCCTTGGAAAGCTCCGTCTTTCCGACACCTGTGGGACCGAGGAACAAAAACGAACCGATCGGTCGTCTCGGATCCTGCAGTCCGACTCTGCCGCGGCGCATCGCCCGCGCAACGCTCGATACGGCTTCTTCCTGTCCGATCACGCGCTTGTGCAGAATAGATTCCAGCTTTAACAGCCGTTCGCTCTCTTTTTCGGTCAGGCGGCTCACCGGAACCTTTGTCCAAGTGGAAATGACCTTTGCGATATCCTCTGCTGTCACCTCTGGCTGCCCCTTTTTGCGGCTCTTTTCCTGCCGTTTCTGGTGCTTTTCGTAACGGGCGAGTGCCTCCTTTAGCCTTTGTTTTAGTCTGGAGGCCTCCTCCAAATCCTGATCGCGAATCGCCTGCTCCAGCTTTTCGTCCAGCGTTTTGATTTCCTTTGCCTGGTCTGTTGCCTCGTCAGTCGTCTGCATCCGCTGCAGGCGCACCGCAGCAGCCGCCTCGTCCATCACGTCGATCGCCTTGTCCGGGAGCTTCCGGTCGTTGATATAGCGATTGGAAAGATGTACTGCGGCCTCGAGGGCTTCCGGCAGAATCTTTACTTTATGATGCTCTTCATATCTGGAAACGATTCCCTGTAAAATGCCGATCGCCTCTTTTTCCGTTGGCTCTTCGACCGTAACCGGCTGAAAACGGCGTTCCAGAGCAGCATCTTTTTCGATATATTTGCGGTATTCTTCCAGCGTTGTCGCGCCGATCAGCTGAATCTCGCCGCGCGCAAGGGACGGCTTTAAAATGTTGGAAGCGTCAATCGCCCCCTCTGCGCCGCCTGCACCGATCAGTGTGTGCAGCTCATCCAAAAACAGTAAAATATTTCCGTCGTCTGTCACCTCACGGATGACCTTACGAATTCGCTCCTCAAATTCGCCGCGGTATTTGCTTCCCGCGATCATCCCGGACAGATCCAGCATCAGAACCCGTTTATCCTTTACCGTATCCGGCACGCTGCCCTCCGTAATCCGAAGTGCAAGTCCCTCGACGATCGCCGTTTTGCCGACACCGGGTTCTCCTACCAGGCACGGATTGTTCTTCGTCCTGCGGCTTAAAATCTGAATCACGCGCCCAATCTCCTGATCGCGCCCGACAACCGGATCGAGCTTTCCCTGTGCAGCCAGCTTCGTCAGATCCCGGCTGTAAAGCTCCAGCGTCCCGGTCTGGCTCTTTTTTTGCCTGCGTCCCAGCTCTTCGCGGTACGCCGTAGGGTCCAGTCCTGCTGCCAGGAGCGTATCCCGCATGATTTTCTGCAGCGGCAGCGACAGCGTCTGCAGCACCCGCACTGCAACATTATCCCCATCTCCTAAAAGCGCTAACAAAATGTGCTCCGTTCCGGTCAGCGCGCTGCCTGCCTTTTCCGCCTGTCTGTGGCTTTCCTCCAGAACTTCCTCTGCCCGGGGGGAATAACCGTCCCGCTCTATGACCGGATTGGGCGTCTCCGGAGCCAGCAGATCCTGAATCATTTCCCGGATCGCCTCTTCTTTTGCCCCGTTTTCCGTCAGAACCCTTGATGCCACGCCGGTTCCTTCTTTGATCAGGCCCAGCAGGATATGCTCTGTCCCAACATAATTCTGATGCAGGCTTTTTGCCGCCCGCCCTGCCAAAAGCAGGGCAGTTTTTGCCTTATCCGTAAACTGTGACTGCATCTGTTATAGTCCTCCATACTCTTCATAAATCTCATCTATCAAAGCATGTACTTCCTCGCGGGAAATATTCCGACAACTTGCCCGTGCCAGAATGACCCGCAGCGACTCCCGCATCTGCTCCAGATCACTGATCCGATCTGCATCAATCGCAATCACTGCGCCGCGGCGTCTGTCCACCTTGACGAAGCCCTCCTGCTTGAGCACGGTATATGCCTTATTCACTGTATGCATGTTAATCCCAATGGATTCTGCAAGCTGCCGCACGCTCGGGAGGGACTCTCCCTCCTTGAGCCTGTTTGTCGCAATCCCGACAATGATCTGATTGCGCAGCTGTATATATAACGCTTCTTCGCTGTTAAAATCGACTTCCAGAATCATGCTGATCTCCCATCCATTTTCTCTTTAAAGTGTTCTAGAAACACTATAACAAGAATCCTGAAAATAGTCAACAATAGCATGCACGCGCTGCGAGCATGCTATTGTCATGAATAAAACAAAACACCCGGCACTGCTGTTTCCTGTGCTCCCGCCAGACAGCGGGCAGTTTGCAGCAAAAGCCGGATGTTTTTTATGGATTCACGGCAATAGAATGTTCGCAGAACGTGCTTCTATTGTTTTCTGAATGCTTGCTTTTTGGAAGATTTATTTCAGGTCAAGGAATTCAAATTCGAGATCGTCATCATCCAGGAAATTCCTGGACTGCCAATCTTTGGATTTGCCCTTTTTGCGGCGCGGACGTTCTTCTTCCTCTTCCTCGTCCTCATCCTCGTCATCCTCGTCTTCATATTCGTCGACTCTGGGGCGACGGACAGGCTTCTTTACCGGAGCCTTCTTTGCCGGACGGCGGCGCGGACGCTCTTCTTCCTCTTCCTCGTCCTCATCCTCGTCATCGTCTTCGTCCTCGTCGTCATCCTCTTCTACATAACGGGCAGGCTTTTTGCGGCCAAAGCGGCGCGGACGTTCTTCTTCCTCTTCCTCATCCTCATCGTCGTCTTCGTCATCCTCGTCGTCCTCTTCGTCATCATCATAATCGTCATAGTCTTCATACGTGCTTCTGACTTTGATGATCAGGATTGTTACAACGATAATCAGAACTACGATTACAAACGCCATCAGAATAACGACAAAGCGCATGCTCTTTGCGGTCTGGTCGATGGTCGCCTGGTTGTTCTTGTTGGTCTCCTCTGCATTCAGCAGGTCACTGACCTGATATCTGGTTCCCATAGTATTATCATGCAGATACCATGCACTGCTGCCGCTTCCGTCATCCTCAAAGGCGACGGAATAATCTGCGGAGTTGTCTACGATCGGCTCCTCCTCCGGTTCCTCCGTCTCCTGAGTTTCGTCAACAGCCGGCTCTGCTGTCGCCTCCGACACATGTGCCTCTACCAGATCGGAACGGATATATCCGCTTACATTATCAAATGTTACTGCATACCAGGTCTTGCCGTCGCTGCCCTGTGTCTCGCCGGTAACGGTCAGCTCCTGTCCGCTGGCTGCCTTACCTGCAACGCTTGCGCTGGTGGAAGCTTCGCTTCTGATATTAACGCTGGAAGAGGTTACGGTTGCGCTGGTAACGGTTCCTGCAGCAGCTGTCCCTGCTGCGTTATCCTCTGCTGCGTTATCCTCTGCGGCTGCATCAGCATTTCCGTCCTCTGCAGCATTGGTGTCGGTTGTTGTGGTCGTTGTCGTTCCGCTCGGGGAAGAGGTCAGCGGTACAGCGCCGACTTCCATTGTGGATGTAAATAAAAATACCGCAGCAAGTGCACATCCCAGCACAGTGCTGAACTTGGTCGTCCATTTCATCATTCTAGTTTACGTACCTTTCTGATTCCGATCCGCAAAGGTCTCTGCGGACCTTTTCTCTTTTCCAAACTCCTCAGCCAGGCTTCCGATTTCGCCTGTCGCCAGTGCTCTATCGGTATATTATGCTTCGTCGATCGCTTTACCGATATCGTGTCTCATATATTTGTTGGCAAAATTGACCCATTCGGTCGCTGCATACGCTTTTGCGCGCGCTTCCTTTAAGGTAGGCGCTTTCGCCGTGATACCCAGCACACGTCCACCGTTGGTCAGGATCGTCTTTCCGTCTTCTGCAAACCTGGTTCCTGCATGGAAACAGAACACATCGTCTTTTCCGTCAAAGGCTTCCAGGCCGGAAATCGGGAGTCCCTTGTCGTATTTTAACGGATAACCGTCCGATGCCAGCACAACACAAACTGTCGCATTGTCTTCAAACTCCAACTTGAGCTGATCGAGCGTACCGTCGATACATGCCTCGCAAACGTCCAGAATGTCGTTTTTCATACGCGGCAGCACAACCTGCGCTTCCGGATCACCGAAGCGGACATTATATTCCAGCACTTTCGGGCCGTCAGGTGTCAGCATCAGGCCGAAGAAAATTACACCCTGAAAGGTGCGTCCTTCCGCAGACATTGCGTCGACGGTAGCCTGATAGATATATTTTTTACAGAACGCATCAACCTCTTTTGTATAGAACGGAGACGGGGAAAAATTGCCCATGCCGCCGGTGTTCAAGCCCTGATCGCCGTCCTTTGCGCGCTTGTGATCCTGGGCAGAGGACATGATCTGGATGGTCTTTCCATCTGTAAAGGACAGCACGGAAACCTCGCGTCCGGTCATGAACTCTTCGATGACCATCTTGTTGCCGGCTGTGCCGAATTTCTTATCTGTCATAATCGTGCATACGCCGTCTTCCGCTTCTTCCAACGTGCTGCAGATTAAAACGCCTTTTCCAAGTGCAAGGCCATCCGCCTTTAAAACGATCGGGAATTTCGCTTTGGTATGCAGATATTCCAGCGCATCCTCTGCCTTGTCGAACACTTCATAGGCAGCCGTCGGAATGTTGTATTTTTTCATCAGTTCCTTGGAAAATGCCTTGCTGCCTTCCAGAATCGCCGCATTTTTGCGAGGACCGAATGCACGGATCCCGGCTGCCTCCAGCTGGTCTACCAGGCCCCCGACAAGCGGATCATCCATGCCGACGATAACGAGGTCGATCTCTTTTTCCTTTGCGAACTCGGTCAGACGGTCAAATTCCATCGCGCCGATCGGAACGCACTCTGCCAGCTGCGCAATTCCGGCGTTGCCGGGCGCACAGTAAATCTTCTCTGCTTTCGGGCTCTTTGCCACACTTGCAGCGATCGCATGCTCTCTGCCGCCGCTTCCCACAATCAGAATTTTCATATGAACCTCCATATTTTCAGGCGTTTTCGCTGTTATGCGATGCAATTTTGCATCACGATGCGATAATCGTCTTTCCATCCACAACGGTTACTCTGCCCTGCGCAATCAGATCGATGGCCTGGGGTAAAATTTTCCATTCCGCTTCCTCCATGACCCGCTGCTGCAGACTCTTGGGTGTATCGCCCTGCTGCACTTCAACCGCCTTCTGTAAGATAATCGGACCGGTATCCATTCCGCTGTCCACAAAATGCACCGTCGCGCCGGTCACTTTTGCACCGCGCGCAAGCACACCCTCATGGACATGCAGACCGTAAAAGCCAACGCCGCAAAACGCAGGGATCAGCGACGGATGGATATTGATAATCTGATTTGGGAACGCTTCGATCATCTCTGCCGGAACAGCGACTAAAAATCCTGCCAGCACGATCAGATCCGGCGCGATTTCCTTTACCTTTTCGGTCAGGGCATGATTGAATGCCTCTCTGCTCTCGAAAGATTTCGGAGAAAGACAGATTGCTTCCACATTATGCTGCCGCGCACGTTCCAGCGCATATGCGCCCGGGTTGTTGCTGATCACCGCTGCGATTTCGGCATTGCGGATTTTTCCCGCGTCAATCGCATCGAAAATCGCCTGCAGGTTCGTACCTCCGCCGGAGACACAGACCAGAAGCCTTAACATAAGGTCACTCCCTTTTCGCCTGCTTCGATGGTGCCTACCATATAAGGGGTATCGCCTGCAGATTTCATTGCTTCCATGGTCTTATCCACATCAGCGGGATCTACTGCGACGATCATACCCAGTCCCATGTTATAGGTGTTATACATCATATGCTCTTCGATATTGCCCTTTTTCGCCATCAGGGTAAAGATCGGAGGAACGGGATAGCTGTTTTTGTTGATCACCGCATGGGTACCCTCTTTTAACATACGGGGCACGTTTTCATAAAAGCCGCCGCCGGTGATATGGCTGCATGCCTTTACGGTTACGCCGGCTTCTTTGACTGCCTTTAACGCCTTAACATAGATGCGTGTCGGAGCCAGCAGGGTCTCGCCCAGGGTTGCGCCCAGCTCATCATAATAGGTATTTAAGCTTTCAACGGTCATGTCGAATACCTTACGAACCAGAGAGAAGCCGTTGGAATGCACGCCGGAGCTTGCCATGCCGATCAGCACGTCACCGGGCTTTAAGTTTTCACCGGTAATCAGGTCTTTTTCATCCACTACGCCGACTGCAAAACCAGCCAGATCGTACTCATCCTCCGGCATCAGTCCGGGATGTTCTGCTGTCTCGCCGCCGATCAGGGCAGCTTCCGACTGTACACAGCCTGCGGATACGCCTTTTACGATCTCTGCGATCTTCTCGGGAATATTTTTGCCGCATGCGATATAGTCCAGGAAAAAGAGCGGTTCGCCGCCTGCGCACGCGATATCGTTTACGCACATGGCAACGCAGTCGATACCGATGGTATCATGCTTGTCCATAAGAAAGGCGAGCTTGATCTTGGTTCCGACACCATCTGTACCGGATACCAGGGTAGGCTTTTCCATATCCTTGATCTTTTCCAGGGAAAATGCACCGGAAAAACCGCCCAGTCCGCCAAGCACTTCCGGGCGCATTGTCGTCTTTACATACTGTTTCATCAGTTCCACCGATTTGTATCCGGCTTCAATATCCACTCCAGAACTCTTGTAATCCATCTGATCCTCCATACCGTGCCTGTGCACCTGTTTATTTTGTGTAGTTGTGATAGCCGCATTCCTGCAGCTTTGCATCCTTTTTCAGTACGCCGTCTTTCATCTCTGCGCTGTAATCCTTGAGCTTTGCAAGAAGCTCCGGATCGGAAACCGCTAAAATCTTCGCCGCCAGAATACCTGCGTTTGCACCGCCGTTGATCGCAACGGTCGCCACCGGGATACCGGAGGGCATCTGAACGATGGAATACAGGGAATCCCTGCCTCCCAGAGACGTCGTGTGCATCGGGATACCGATCACCGGCATCGGAAACAATGCAGCGCACATACCCGGCAGATGAGCTGCCATACCGGCGCCGGCGATAATCACCTTTACGCCCCGCTCCTCCGCGGTCTGTGCATATTCAAAAAAAGTATCGGGCATCCGATGTGCAGAAATAATCCGCATTTCATAGGAAATACCGAATTTGTCCAAAATCTCAGCTGCTTTTGCCATTACAGGCATATCGGAATCACTGCCCATTACAATACTGACCTGTGCCATGTGCTTTTATCCTCCTGTCAAAATATGTCGCAACTTATCAATCTACAGTGTACTAAACTTTTTTGGCAGATGCAACCTATTTTTGTATTACAGTTCACTCGTACCTTTTTGTAAGCAGATTTCATGCTCGCATGAAAATCTGCTTACAAAAAGGTACGAAGGGAGCGCCATTTTATGAGCAAAAGGAGCTGCAACGCAGCGGAGAGCGTCGAAGACGCGTTTTTGCGAATGGCGCGGGTGAACTGTAACGCACCTTCCCGCCAATAGCGCGGGTGAACTGTAAGATGTTTATCCCTGATACAGCGGCAAATTTAATTCTTCCGTGCCGTCCAGTACGAAGAATCCGTCCTTGATCAGGCCAATCCTGGTGCCGTCTGCACATACTGCTGTTACCTCTGCCAGCTCTGCGTACGGGATCGTAATATCTGTGTGGCAGTTAAAATATGCCTTTTCCGGATCGGTATGACGAAGCGCGGACACCTCGTTGTCCCGCGCAATGATCGCCTTGCCATCCGGATTATAGGTCATGCGGTCTTCTTCATAGCTGTAGCAGGTATCACCCACTGCGAAGTGGGGGCCAGTCTTTTCTGCAATCAACACCGGAAGCTTGTCATTGATTTCATAACGGCGCGCCACCATATAAGCAGTCGTGTTCGTACCAATAGCAAATTCGCCGATCGGCAGCGTATCATGATGATACAGCACACCATCCTGCAGCAGCTTTTCGTTTTCCGCTTCCTTTTCGAAGTTACGGCAGGTGTATTTGGTAATCATGCCATCCCTAAACTGCAGCTCCAGATCGTTATACTGCATACCGCGCAAAAACGTCTGCGGTACATGCAAAACGCCTTCTGTTCCGGTCAGCTTCGGAGAGGTGAACACTTCCCCAACCGGAATGTTGACGTCCGCCACGCAGTTTTCGAAATTCGTTTCCTGCGCAGGGTTGTTGAGCGTATGGAGCATGACCTTCATATCGGTGTGGTTGTCGCCGCGTCCCTTGATCTCCACCCACGCTGCCTTATCCAGCGCATCGATCAGGTGCTGCTGAATTGTCTCGTAGGTCTTGTAATCCAATGTATTGATCTTTAATACTTCGTCGAAAATCTCCGGGAAATGCTCGCCGATGCCCGGAACCGGGAACGCGATACAGGTAAAGCTTCTTTCCTCCGGATCGATATATTCGTTCGTCATCGCACCCGCCTGGCTCTGATATTCGACATACAGCTTCTGCTGTTCGGCCGATAAGGTGAGCAGATGCTCCTTGCTCGCAGGCTCGAAGGGCTCTTCGCCGAATGCTTCGATAACAGCGGGACCTGCATGGACAACCGCCATATCTTTGTACTCTTCCCACGCATTTTTGCGGCATTCCAGCATCCTGTGGACATATTTTTTGTCCAGGTACAGTGCCTTATCGTTTTCATGGTCATAATCGAACTGCCGGTTCACTGCACCGCCGAAAAATCCGAGCCGGAACACTCTGCGTCCCTCTGCAAAGCTCGCAGGTGTGCGGGCGATGACAGGCTCTAAGCCCATTTTTCTGAAGTTTTCAATTGCAGCTTTTACGACACGCTCAAAGCCCAGAGGATAACGGATCTGGACGGATTTCTTTTTGTCCAGAGGCTTCTTTGCCAGCTCAAAGCCCTTGCGAAAGCCCTCCGTGTAGGTGTCTGCGATTTTCTGAATTTTTTCTTCCGGCAGACCATTCAAATGCTCTGCCAGCTTCCACTGATCATCCGCGATATATTCCCCGAACCAGAACAGGTAACGGATATCAGACAGGTCTGCGTTTTCGATGATGTCCAGCGCAAATCTCTGTCCCCAGTCCACGGTATGGCGGATCGCATGCTCTGCAGTCAGCTCCGCATAGTCGCTTGCAAACCAGTAGAAAATATCCCGGATCTGGGAATATTCCGGTGCTTCTTTTGTCTCCTCGAAGCTTTCTGCAAACGCACAGTAAATTTCGACAAACAGCTCCAGGCGGATCGTGATGCCTTCCAGATCCTGTTCATAAATAAACGCAGGCAGGCTGCGCAGCTCCGCCGCAACTGCAGAAAGCAGCTGTCCAAAGGTTTCGCCAAGCTGTGCATACGCCCAGTCAGGGTTTGCATAGCTCGTCTCATAATTGCGTCCCATCAGGTCGATGAAGCAGCTTTCGTTGTGCCGTTCCAGCTCTTGCAGAGAGGCCTCCCGCATCGCCCCGGACGCTATCCATTTGTATTCTTCGAGCAGGACGCCCAGATAGTCCGCATTTTCTGCAAAATAGCGTTGAAACTGCTCCGGCATCCGTTTTTCTTTTTCGATTTCCAAAATACGCTGTGAGGCAAGCTCAAACCGTTCTTCCATTACTGTCATAATCCATACACTCCTACTGCCACAATCCCCCCGATCCCCAACAGGGTCAGGGCGTTCAACACAATGCCAATCCAGGCGAACAGATAAAATTTATCCTCTTCCAGCTTCGCCATAATTCCAATTACCAGACCTGCCACAGAAAAAATCAGGCACAGCAGTGTCACCACGCCGTAGCGCACATATGCCGTCCCATGATTCTGCCAGGTAAAATAGACGGTCAGGAAAACAGAAATTAGGGACATTGCCCCCAGCATTGCTGACAATATCCCCTTTTTGGATTCCCTCTTATCGGTAAAAATGTAATGCCTGCGCACGCCGGTCTCCTTTCCGAAAAGCTTCGCTTACGCAGTTCCCTATCTGTAACCGGGAGCCGCGTAAAAATCCTATCTCCTGCATTCTCAGAAAATCAGTTTGCCCCGGTGTGCCAGCTGTCTTGCGCCGTTTACGATCAGCAGCACGCCGCTTGCAATCCCGGAAACCAGCACGACCGCGCCGACCGCGATATTCAAAGCGCCGCTGCCGCCCAAAAGCTTATAGGTCTTTTCTTCCATATTGGTTGAACCTCCTTATTTTGCACCGTACTGCGCGTAATAAGCGTCGATCGCAGTCTTTAAGGTATCATCAATATAAACCTGTCCCTTGTAGGGCTTGTTATACAGATATTCTGTCACCTCTGCCATGCTGACGATGGCATTGGCGTCAAAACCGTACTTTTCTTTGATCTCTTCCAGCGCGCTCTTCTCAGAAGAAAGTCCGCGCTCCATGCGGTTTAAGGAAACCATCAGTCCGACGATCTCCACATCTGCCTGTGCTTTTAAGATCGGGAAGGTTTCTTCGATGGACTTGCCGGAGGTCGTTACATCCTCGATAATAACAACGCGATCGCCATCCTTTAACTTGCTGCCCAGTAAAATACCGGTGTCGCCATGATCCTTTACTTCCTTACGATTGGAACAGTAACGGATATCCTTGCCGTAAAGCTCGCTGATGGCCATCGTCGTCGCAACGGTCAGCGGAATGCCTTTGTATGCGGGTCCGAACAGCACGTCAAAATCCAGTCCGTAGTTGTCATGAATCGCCTTTGCATAATATTCGCCCAGTCTGCGCAGCTGTGTGCCGGTCACATAAGCGCCCGCATTCATGAAAAACGGGGACTTACGTCCGCTCTTCAACGTAAAATCGCCAAACTTTAAGACATTGCTGTCCACCATAAATTCGATAAAATCTGTTTTATATGTTTCCATCTTGCTGTTTTCTCCTTATTTTAAGCCATTTCTAGCCATTTATGTTATTCATTTTTTGTGCTACTGTACCACTACTGTACCAATTTGCATTTATCCCACCTGTCTTAAACTCTCATACTGTTCCAATCCTTTAAACAGTGAATCTTGCGTAACGTGCATATATAAGTCTGTTGTTAACTGCAACTGAGAGTGTCCAAGTATAGCGGATACTGTTTTAAGCGGTACTTGTGCTTCTAGCCATCTTGTCGCAAAAGTATGTCTAAAGCAATGCGGTGAAAACTTTTCAAAAGCTAAGTCAGGGTAATGAGTGTGTATTTTCTTTAATATTCCCTCTATACATTCAGTAACAAGGAATTGTGTAGTCGGTCTATTATTCTTAGTGACAAATACTAAGTTCTCAAAGCCGTTCATTGGTTCTTTATCATTAGAAAAGGCTTGTTTCATAGTATATTGCCGTTTTAAAGCCTTGATTGCCGTTTCTGTTAAAGGAATACTACGCATACCCTTATTTGTTTTCGTTGGATGGAGTTCAAACGTATATTTTCCATCCTTTGAAAAGTAGGTCATAGAATGTTTGACATGAATTATTTTATTCTTATAATCTATATCTTCCCATTGAAGCCCTGAAAGTTCTCCGATACGCATACCTGTTTCAAGTGCCACTACAAAGAGATTATAGTAATACGTGTCCTTTGCTTCTTCAAGAAAAATATTCGTTTCTTGTATTGTCAACACTCTTCTTGGTTTCTTTTCTTCCTTTGTAATCTCGGTTGTAATCTGTTTTGCTACATTCTTGGTAATAAGGTCACTTGCTAATGCCTTTTCAAGCATATCTACAAGTATTTTCTTACTATTTTTTCTCTCATTATCAGTCTTTAGCTGATTGATTGCCTCTTGCATAACAACCAAGTTTAATTTATTAAGTTTTCTCCACCCTAACGCTTTTCTTACACGTTTATAATGTCTGGCATAAGTGTCTTTTGTATTACTCCTACAGTTCTTTTTACAAGTATTTATCCACTTTTCAAACCATTCATCTAGTGTCATATTATTACTGACAACGTTAATTTCTTTATCATCAGCCAGAATTGCTTCACGCAACTTCTTTTGAACACCATTATAGGTTTTGTCATATATTACTTGTCTTTTGCCAAATCTATTTATAAAACGTGCAATGTATAAACCATCTTCTTTCCGTTGGCTTATCCCCTTTCCTAATTCTTTACCATTTAACGATTTTCCCACGTATATCAATCCTTTCTGATTTGTTTAGCAAACCCGAAAGTCAAGCATAGATATACTTTTTTAGTATATCATTTCATGCTTGTTTTTTCAACCAACAAATCATTTTCATTTTCATCTACATCAATAACATTATTTTTTCTGACTACTACATAGTTTCATTGTCAATCCAAGCATCCAATTTTCTTTTATTGGCATACCAACGATTTCCAATTTGAATACCGAATCCATTGTACCCTTTCAATAGCTCTCTTGCTTTTGTCTGTCCAATTCCGAGGTAGTCACATAATTCTTGTATGTTTAATAAAATTTTGTTATCCACTGTTGCTGTATTTTCCATATAATTTCCTTTCCATAATCTAAAAGGGAGCTTCAACAGCCCCCTTTATCTATCCATTTAGCTTAATTACATAATCAAGCGTACATTTTGTTGTCTTTTCTTCCACATGAACCGTAACGAATCCACTCTTATTGCCTTGTAAATTACTTACATAGAAGTATTGTGGCTTTGAGCCAATCATAAAGCTATAATCAACTTCCTCGGTCAATTCAGCACTTGAACAGGTAATGTCCCACTTCTTTGTAATTCCTGTACCGTTTACAAGGCTTGCTGTGTATTTAGTTGAATTACCGTCATTCTGATTATAATAACCATCCGCATTATACACAGGCGTTACCTTAATATAAGTTTCTGTAGGTGCTACATATTCTGTAACCGTCACATTGATGATTGCAGAATTGTATTTATCACTCAATACATCACCGCCCCTATATTCTAACGTAATTGTTGCCGTTCCTACTCCAAGAGCTGTGATAACGCCATTATTATAAGTACAAACAGCCTTATCTGATACGAAGCTAATAACAGTATGGTTTTCTATTTCTATGCCATTTCTAAGCACCTTGACCGCCACATTTGCCGTTTTCGTATTCTCAATACTTACCGTAGTAGGTTCTGCAATCACTGTATAAGTGTCATAGTCCGGCATAGGCGTTTCCTCGGTCACAATAACCTTTACACTGTCTGTCTTGCATATATCATCTTCTTTAGCCTTATATGAGCCTGTAACGGTTGTTTCTCCCACACTAAGAGCTGTAATGATATTATTATCAACAGAGCAGATAGAACCGTTTTCAATAGTCCATTCTATTACAGGTTGTGGGCTAAGCACTGTACCATTCTTAGATACAGATACATTGATTGTTTCCGTTTCGTCTTTGAGCAGATTGATTGTATCTTGTGTAATCTTCACAGTGTAGGTGTCTGCTTCGCTGTCATAAGACCACCTGTCAGCAATACCATTGATAGTATCGTCTGTATTAAGCACAGCATCCCTTTCGCAGCCTAAATAGCATAGATTCCCTTTGTAGTTCACATCTGATACTTTCCATGCAAGCCCATAATAACCACAAAAGAAACGCCTGTTAATTGCAATCCTCTTAGTATCGTCATTAAGGGGCAATACAAAATCAATCTTACTTGATACCGTAATACCGTCAGAGTTGGCATTTAAGCTGTCTGCAAGCTCTTTCATATAGCAATCATAAAGCACTAAATCATTCTTGCCATACATGATTTTAAAGCTGTTATTCGTCTTAATACACTGGTACTTCTTATAGGTGTCGTTCTCGCTTGTTACAGCCTTTAAGACAAGGTATTTATCCCCATTCAAGGAAAATATAGTCCCTTGATTTATTTGGTCTGTATGGGGCAAATACAAGGTCATATAAGGGTCTGTAGAGCCTGTTTCATTGCGTCTGCAAAAGCCCTTTTTAACACCCCCATCCACAGCAATTCCAACGCCCTCTCTTTGCAAGGTACTGTCAAAAATATCTTTTAATATATTCATGCTGTCACCGCCTTAATTGTAATATAAACAGGTGATTGTAGGTGCTACCGCTTCATAGTTCGGCAATTCGGCAATCCGCTTTTCCAATTCATCAATTCTATCTCGTAGATTCTTATATGCAGAAGATACCGTTGTAAATTCGGTCTGAATCTTCATGTATAGCTCAATGTTATTGATTAAGGCTTGAAATATAGCAAGAACCGTTTGCAATAGTTCAAGCTGATTCTCTGCTTTGTTGTATGTATAATCAGCATCAAGCCCATTTTCTTCAAGAAATACCCTAAATTCGGTATCTGTAAAATAGTCCTTGTGGGCTAATTCTAACTTCAATCTTTCTAAGTTTGTCATATATGTTCCTTTCTATTTTTAGGCATAATAAAAGCACCCTTGTTACAGGATGCTTTCATTAAAGCAATATGTATTATTCAAATTCTCTTTGTGCAACCGTTTCTAAGATAATTTGTAAGAGAACAAGCAAACCATCTGTTTCTCTGTTTACTATTTCCATTTTTCTGCTAACATTTGAATTGAATGTTATATAGGACTGTTGACCGAAAATCTTTTCCCAGTCATTGTAGTTGTATAAATCATTATCTTTCAACAACCTGAGTTGGTCTTGGTACTTATCTAATATGTAATGAACAACCTTTCCCTCTTCCATTTTACTAATAATTTCGTCAACATCTTCTTTATACCCTCTTGAAATTAACGAAATAATTTCATATCCCAAATACTCAATGCTTCCACTGCCCTCATACGGCTTGCTCATAATAAATCCCCTTTCTCTTACGAAAATAGTTAATAGATACAATTTATATTATATCAATGTTCATATTTACAGGCAAAAGTAAGTTATCGCACTTTTTATCTAGTCAAATAATCATCTAAATCAACTATAAAGAACCATTCCCCTATATCTAGGTTTTCCTCCTCTGTAGTTGAATAAAAATTTTCTCCTATTTCATAATGTGCACTTGCAGATTTTCCAGTAGCACAATTTTTAATTCTATCATAAAACTCAGTATCTTTTTTTCCTAAATCTTGCCCAACCCAATACATGAAAATTCCATCCACATCATTTCCAAATCCATTTTGCGCAGAATACCTATAATAAATAGTTGCTGGCATATATGTATCTATCGGCTTGGCATCCACAACTATTTCATAAATTTGTAAACTTGACGGATTTTTACACTTAGATTTTAGATAATTAAGTCCCGCATCTATATCCGAATAATACTCTCTTTCAATATTTAATATTCTTTCTTTTTCCTCCGCTTCTGTCTGTTCTTGTTCTTTAACTATTTGGTCTAGTTGTTCTTTCGCTTCTAACAATTTTGAATAATTTTTTACTTGATTCTTTTGCTTGTCTGTAAGAATAGCATAAGTTTCTTGCAGATTATTTATGGTTTCCTCATCTTCTATTGTAACTTCGCCTATAGCATCAATATCGTTCATCATTTTTGTTGAAACCTCATCAGGTTTACCGCACCCCATTACAGAACAGGCAAAAATATTTAATAACAACAAACTCAACAAAATCTTCTTTTTCATTTCCATTCTCCTTTTGCTACTTTTTACTACTTATTGCCACTTTAGTATATCATCACTAAAAATTTAATACAATATAAAAAGTAGCAAGAAAGGGCAAAAAGTATGAAAGAAAAAGCATATAAAATCAAGGTGTCAGTTTCACTTGATGAAGATATTATAGAAACAATAAAAGACCTTGCCGAACAGGATGACCGAAATTTCAGTTCCTATATCAACAAGGTATTAAAAGAGCATATTCAAAATTTGTCTGTGGGTAAAAAATAGGTTTGCTACAACGCCCTCACAGAAAATAGGGGTGCATATTATTCATTTCTCATACATTTTATTCACTCTGATTGCATAATAATAGCACTCACTACATAGCAAGTGCCATTTCATTACAATAGATTGATATTCTTTTCTATTGCCTGTTCCAATTCCTTTGTTCCTATGCCTATATATTTCTGTGTTATCATTGGTGAACTATGCTGTAATAATTGCTGTACCAGTACAATATCATAATTATTATTGATATAGATATTAGTAGCAAAGAACTTTCTAAAACTATGAGTGCTAATACGTTCAAATCCTAAATAATCTGTAACAATTTTAAGTTGCTTCTGTACTGCTCTTTCAGTAAAAGGAAATATTCTTTCATTACTTTTGATTCCATTATCAATACAATACTTCTGTAAATAACTGTATATTTCCAAAGGAACAGTAAATGTACGTTTCTTTTGGGTTTTCTGCTCAATAATATCTAAACGGTATCTATCTCCATCCTTTACAATATCATCCAGTTTCAAAGTTAATATGTCAGATATTCGCAATCCCAAATTAGCTTCTATAATCAAAGCTGTTGCAATCCTGTTATTAGCCCTACATCCGCTAAAACCTGTTCTCATTGTATCAATAATTTCATGGTATTGGTCTACTGTCAAAGCTACTGTTCTTTTATTCATAATCTATACCACCTTTCTAACATCTATTATATTAGAAAAGTTCGTATTTTGCAATACGAATAGTTCGTATTTTATATTTTCTTTTCAATAAAGCAGTATATATTCAGCATTTATGTGTTCGTATTTTGTTTGTTATACGAACTTTTATGTCTATAAGGCTCAATTAAGTAGTTTATTATACCCCTACAAGCACGTATAATCCCCATACAGCGATTTTGTATATTTATGCCATTAGTTAGTACAAACTAACTTCAAGTGGCTGTATGGGGCTTTTAGGGACATTAAAAAGGGTAATGGCGTGTTGAAAATGCCCCTAATACAATCCTGCCTATTATAAGCTGTTTCTTTTGCTTTATTGTATTAAAGTATTAAATTGTTATCAACTTTCCTTATTCTTACACTTTAGTTAGATAAAGTTTTGTTTTCCAATAATTCCAACTCTCTATCAACATTCTGTGTATACGGACTATTGGTAATAACACTTTCTTTACTGATTGCACCCATATCATATTGAGTTTTCATAGCTTCAAGCATACTCTTGTTATCTTGTGGTCTATTGAAATTAAAGTTAATATCCACACCCATAACATCAACACCCAACATAGTGCTGATTGCTTCTAATCTCTTTTGAAATCCCTCTAACAATCCATAGCCTAATTGTCTTGCATAGCTGTCACTATTGTTAAATAACAGCTCCAAGCTCGTTTCAGAGATATTAGCCACATTTCCTTGACCGTACAATGCACTGGGAACACAGGCAATCTGATAGAATTGGTTAATCAAGTTATCAAGCAGTAACTTAATTGAATTATAATCAAGGTTAGCTGTAGCCCAGTCAAATGTACCACCCTCTTCAAGATTAAGGGTTGCACCAACTAAATCACTATGCACCGATTCATCAAGCCTTTGTCCTGTTACAACACCCATAGGATTCATACTTAAAGTTGTGACCGAATCACTCATTTTACTAAGTAATTGTTCAATCTCATTCATTATAGGAATAAGCTGTGCCACAATACCAATAGAGAACACGCCTGTCTTGTCCTTATCTCCAGTCTGATAATGGATAGGCAACATACCGCTTGCATTTCTGTATGTAGCTTTTAGCACACCATTTTCATATTCTCGGACAAAATCCCTTGTATATTCCCTTTCCATCATGTAATCAGTTACAGGGTTATAACAATATCTTTCTATAAACCTTACATAGTTGCCATTCTCATAAACAGGAAAAGCATCCACATTCGGAATAATCTTGCTTTTTACAATGCCCTTATCTTTATACAGAAATTCATAGGCATTACCATATTTGACTAAGTTAGTCACTATTTCATAGTCGTTTTTTGCATAAAAGCCTTTCTTATAAACCGATTGCAATAGCTTTGTCACTTCTGTTTCACCACTTAAAGAAACAGGCTTGCCACACACATAGCTTGCATGAAAAGCAATAATCTGTTTAAGGCTGTTCAATACAATCTTTGCTGTATGGAATGTCTTATTATTAAATGTAAAATCCTGTCTGCCAAGGACAGCATGAGAGCCTGTAAGATAATTTCTTATCCTGTTGGCTTCCGCATTTTGCCACATGGCAAGGTTATTTTGTTCTAACATCTATTTTCCTTTCTTACCATAAATAATTGATACCGCTTTTAATGCCTTGGATTGCCAAAGCAGACGCAATAACACAATCGTCATGCGTTCCCCTTAGTCCATTTGCCGTACCGTCTGCATATACATAGGTTTTCATTTCATTTAGGGTATCTTGGGAGTTAATACACATTTCGTCATTCTCCCATGTTTCCACAAAGTCTTGAATCAGTATAGGCTTGGTCTTATTGGAAGTTACCCAACCGATTCTCTTAACCTTTTTACCCTTTGCATCATAATCGGTATGCTTATAGATATTTTGGTATTTATGTGTATTTCTCATTCTGTCTAAAATGATATGTCCACCGCTTGCCTTTTCAATCACAAGCAATGCCTTATTGTACCAACGCCCTATAATATTTAAGATATTGGCTATCTCATAAGGCTGTATCTTATTGGTTCTGAATTGAGCCACTTGCATAGCATCCGAATCATACACATCAATAACACTGTAGTCCTCTCCTACGCCCTCTGACGCATCTACACCGATATAATATTTCATGCCCCTTTGTGGCAATTCCCATATCTTAAAATAGTTCTTTGTGTATAATTTAAGCTCCGTAGGCACTGTAGACAGGTCTGTAACCGTCTTTTTGCCCTTTCTTTGGTTGTATTGTTCCTGTACCTTAGAACTCTTAAATACATTGTTCCCTGTACTTACAAAGGCTTCTATCGGCGTTGCCGGAAACTCTTGTCTGAATTGTTCCTCGCTACTGTTTGCAATCTTTAATCTACGCCACATGAGCTGTTCTAAGGTTGCTCCCATGCTATAATAGGTCTGTTCCTGTTCGGTCAATTCTTCCACTGTCAAGGATTCCCCACCATGTAAGGCTCTATATCGGTCTGCAAATTCCTTATATTCTTCTGCAAACATCAATTTATCGTCAATCCATGAGAAAAAGAAAGGTTTATACAGACTTTCCCTATTTTCTGCCTTAGTCCACAGATTGAAGAACTCATTCATGCCATTTGCAGTAGATTCAAGAATAATTTTTCCGTCTGGCAATAATGCCTGTTCAATGGCTAATAGTTGCTTCATAACAGTATCTTGCTTACAAAATGCCACTTCTGAAACATGAACAAAGGTCAAAGAGCTACCTCTTGCTAATTCCTTAGAACCCATTGTGCATACCGTAATCTTTGAGCCATTGGAGAATTTAAGAGCCGACCTGTTATTAGCTATTTCTTTAGGCTTCATTGCATTTGGTAAATCGTCATACATTTGCTTTAGCTTATCAAAAATGGCACTTGCCGAATCCATACTATAAGAAATAAGCATACAGTGGCTTGACGGTCTTGTTATCGCATAATACAAAGACAGACAGCAAGAAACCGTTGTGATTCCAAGCTGTCTGCTTTTAAGCACAATATTATATTTTTCAAGGCTGTTTATAAGCTGTTTTTGTTGTGGGTTTAGAATAAACTGTACTTTCTTCCCCAGCTTATTTATTACTTTGCAAAAGGTTTCCCCCCATAATACAGGAGTTGAAAGAATCTTTTGCACTTTTTCTTGGAGTGTCAATAGAAACACCCCCTAAAATTCATAATCAACTAGCACTGACTTTACTGCATTAACAGGGTTTGAAAGCTCGCATTGCTTTACTTCCACATTTACCACAAGCGGTGTATTAACATATACATCACAGGTCTTTGCACCGTTAAATGTGGCTGTGCAATAGGTATCATAAGCAGAATAAGTAGTGCCTGACACCTTTTGAATACGGATTGTCATATTTACAGTTTCTAAATCATAATCATCAGAAAGCCCCTCTTTTGTTCTGATTGCTTCTAAAATATCAATGTTATCGCTGTTCTCGTTAAAATCAAGTTTCATTCTTCCGAATCTCATAATAATTATTCTCCTATCTGTGCATTTTGCACCATTCTTAATAATTCATTTTCTTCACTGTCTGCAAACAGTTCTTTACTGCAATCTAAAAATGCCTTTAATGAAGCGGTATCTCCATCAAGGCACTTTTTGTAATAAGTATTATATAATTCAATCAGCTTGCCCTCATGCTCGGACTTTAGCTGTTCTTTATTTACTTTTTTAGCAGCCATGTTTAACTCCTTTCTTCAATGTTGGATAACCTCATATTCATATTATCAAGAGATTGCTCTATACTCCCAACTCTTTCAACAAGTTCATTCTGTATTCTTCTTGTTTCTATCAGTTCATTTTTCATTTCTATCATTGTTGCGACAACACTGTTTAATGTGTCTGTCAGCCGTTCCATTGTCCTAATATTCATTTCAATAAGTTCATTAGTTTTTCTCATTCTTTCAAAATTCCTTTCTATCTCCTACCGAATAGGTTAGGTTTCTTACTTATGTGGACTACCACAGGTTCATCATAATTAAAATAATCATCATCACCATAACAATCATTGTCTAATTTTTCATAGATTTCTCTTGTACCGAATGGATTGTTACCAAAAGGATTTTCACTCTTCTTAGGTAATTCAACCTTTGCAACCTTTTCTTGCTTCTCCTGTTGCTTCGCCTTTTTGATTGCTTTATTTGCACTTGATACAGATTTCTTTAATTGTGTATTCGCTAATTCTTCAATTTCTTTTGCGTCATAGGGCATAGTATATAATTTGGGAATGTTGACAAATTCACCATTTTTATTAGTTGTATTTCTATGTTTGGAAAATATAATCAGTCCAAGTATTTCAAATAACTGGTGTCTTGTTCTGATTGTTTTTACTTCTTTTACTCCTAATTTCTCTGCAAACCATTCTTGTGCCATCATGCCAAAACGTTTTCCCTTAACGTTGATAGTTGAACAGAGTAAAAGATAGTGATGTATCAAAGCAAAAGAATTTTTCTGTTTCGCCAATTCCTGTATATAATCTTTAGGTACTGAAAATGTTAAATCTCCACCCGGACACATATCCAAGTAAAGACCTGTAGTATCAACAACATAACTATTTCCGATCTTCTCATATGCAATAATGTCATAGTCGGCAAGCAATTCTAAACCGAATAAAAGATTTTCTTTTTCTCGTTGTAATCGTTTTGATGTGTCGTAGCCCAATACTTTCAGCATATCCTTAGGAGTAATTTTTATTTCACTCTTCTTCACATCATATAGGCATCTTAAAGCAACATAGGCAACCGTAGCATAATCACTTTGATATATCTCATCTCCCACATACTCACCCCTTTGAGGAATTTCTCTAAACATTGACATTTTTAATATAACTCTATTTTCCATTATAAATAATTTCCTTTCTGATTCCCTTTACAGGGCTTAATATCTATTTTCTAATTAGTAATTTATATACTTCATATCCCTATTTACCCACTTATAGTAAAGCGGTTGAGATTCCTTTTTGTCGAATACAAAAACCAGATTGTCATGTTCTGCATCATATTCAATTCTTAATGGTTGTAAGCCATTTGCTATATAGCCTTTGGCTTGTTTCATAATAAAGATTCTTACTTCTTCCATTGTTTTTCCTCTCCATATCTTTTATTTTTGTTTTAAGAAAATGTGACCCTTGGGGTCACGTTTTAGTTTCGGCTTTGGAGTTAAATATAAGTTTCGGCTTTGGGTATGTAAATTATTATAGGGGGTAATTAGTGTATCACTTTTTAGATAAAATGATACATTTATTACCCTATCGTAATTGTAAAAGTGATACATTTATTACCCTATCGTAAAATGACTAAAAACCTATAATTCATAATTTCTCCACTTCTTAAACACATCTTTTGTCTGTTCTTTATCAAACACAAAGACCAACCTGTTTGTATATTGAATATCAACAGGCTTAATGCCATGCTGTATGTATTTACTTACTTGGTCTAAATTCACGATTTTTACCGTTTCCATTATTATACTCCTTTCTTTCCTGTCTGTATTGCTGAATTGCAGGATACCAATTTTCTCTCATATCTTGAATATCTTCACTGTAGAAATATGCACTTAAAACGCCTTTATAGCCCTTTAATTGGTATGGTTGCACACCATTTTCAATATAGTAAGCCATTTCTCTTGAATCTTTCGTTACATAAATATTACTTTTTTGCATTGTATAATCTCCATTCTAATGTTACAGGTCTTGCTTCATCCTGTAAGAAATAATAATTATTGTCATCTTCCTGTACTGGTCTAATCTTCTTTAGATAAAACCTTGATTTCTTTCCTTTGGAAACCGCTAATAGCATTGTTTTATTCTTCATACTTAATCTTCCCTTGCTTTACAGCTCTTGCCATGTTTACAGCTTCATAACAGATTTTTTCCTGTTTCTCCGTAAAATGAAAATCCCCTCTTAGTAATCCTCTTAGGAACTGCACAGAAAAAGGATAATCACTTAATCTCTTTAGCTCCGAACATGAATAAATCTCGCAAGTGTCCATATATTCTTTGAATTTATCTAATCTTGTCATAACTTTTCTTATATCCTTTCAAAAGTAAAAAAAGGGGAAAACAGACGAATCAACGCCCATTTTCCCCTATAGTGGTTAAATGTTAATCAATTCTCTACTACATTAAGCAATAGTCTTTCTAAGGATAACAACACCGTCTGCATCTAATACCTTTGTTGCATAAAGGTCAGAAGCCACAATATCATTAGCAAAGAGCTTTGCTTCTCTTTCAAGTTCAATAGTTACGTCTTGTTGCTTAACGTAGCCTAATGCACCTTTCTTAATCATATAAGACTTGCACTCTTTCTTGCTATTATCCCATGTACCATTATTGGTAATAACAACAGGAATACCATACCAATAGCCTACAAGTCCGTTCTTAATTAGACCGTTTCCATCATGTCTGAAAGTCTTTTCTACAGATACAAACTCTTCCATGCCTAAGAAGCTGGGAAGTAGTTTGGAGTTGACAGCAATACCGGCAAATGTATCATAATCAACATCATCACCAAATAGGGCAAGACCATCCATAAGCTCTGCATTGGTAATTGCACTTGCATTTGCTGTTGCAGACTTCTTGGTTGCTTCTGCATCCATAGTATCAGATAAGGAAGTGTCCATATCTTTTGCCATAGCATCTGCAAGTTGAACAGCCATGTTATCAAGGGTAGCACCCTTAATTTGCTTTTCGTCTTTATCATATACACGAATTGCACCGCCTGTTTGCTTGATTTCAGCAACATTATCTGTCATAGATACTTCTGTTGGTGTTACGGCTGTTCCCTTTGTTACAGTCCCTACAGAAGCTACTCTGTCATACTTAGGAAAATGTACCTTATCGCCACAAGTAGTAATGTCAGCAACCTCATTTGTGCAATCTACCGCAAGTTGTCCCATTTTAAGGGCAACACCTAATTTTTCATTTACCGCATCTGCGAATACTTCACTAATAATTAAAGCCATTTTATCTATCTCACTTTCTTAGTTGTTCATATAGTTCGGGATTGGTATTATAGAGTTTTGTTCTTTCTTCAATTCCCATCTTGGAGAATTGCTCCTTTGTAATACCACCACCAAGGTTAATATTTGTGTCATTGGGAACAAAATCATTACCCTGTGATTGCTTTGCTCTAAAACCGTCATAAAAGGTCTTAAATTCGGTCATATCAATATCATGTCTAAGATATTTAGCCATATCATCAGATACACCCATATCCTTTAGGGATTTATTGAAATTAGCCGTATTCAATTCAGCTTTGAGCCTTTCAATCTCCTTTTGTTCCTCTGTCTTTTCAACAGGTTTTAGTTTTTCAAGTTCAGATTGAGCATCCTTTAGCTTTTTGCTATAGTCTGTTCTTACTCTGTCCTCTGCTGATTGTTGAAACTTCTTAACAAGTTCCTCTTGTTCGTCTGTTAGTTGTAATTGCTCTTTTAACTCTTCTAAAGTCATTGTTCTTCCTTTCTGGTTACACGTTATAAGCCCTTATACAAGTTCTTTTTTGGTGTCCCCATAAAAAATATTATTTATATAATAAAAGCCCCTAGAAACGGCTTATACAGCGTTCTAAAGGCATTTTAATCGCAAGGAGATGGGGAGAGCGTATTATGGCTAATATCTCCCCCCTACATTCTATGAAAGAATGTTTGGTTGCGGTGGCAAGGTCTAAAAAATACTGAATGAAAATTCAGCCCTAAACAAGATGAAACCTTAGCAATATGGCAATATTGGGATTCGAACCCCACCGACTTTTCCGATTTTTTGATAAGGAATTTATGAATGTAAATTGTACCCCATGGCTAATAAGGTACAATTATTGCCAATTTAATAAGGGGCATACCATAAAGGTACACCCCTGCATTATTTTATAAGTTTTTGCCCTACAAAATAATTGAAGTATGAAAGGATTTATAAAAATGAAAGAAGAGTTAAACCGAATCTTCTGTTGCATTTTTGATTGTAAGATATTGCTGATAAGTATAATATCTTCTATTTGTTGGTGTTCTATGAGCTTTCAAGATGCCCTCTCTATCCCATCTTTGTAATGTCTGATAGGACACACCAATCATATCAGCAAACTTGCCTATCTTATACGAAAATAATGGATAGCTCATAGTTGCTCCTTTCTATATATTTGGATATGCTTAAATACATTTTGCAAAAAAATTTATATTGGTAAACCCAATATTTTTTAGTATTCCCTACAAGTCAGATTTGAAAAACGCAAGAATGTAGTATTTATGGGGGTTGTAGGGGTTTTAAGCAATTATATTGGTGTCACATTTTTTATTTTTCTATTTTTTGCAACATTTTCGCGGTGTATTCTTTGCCTTTCTTTTTTACTACATTCATCGCATCTGCACCTTTTTTTACTCATTCTCGGTACTTCAACTTCAATACCACAATCAATACATTGAATTGTTTTTGTACCTTTTTCCAAAAGCTCTATCAATCAGCCATGACATTATACCGCACTTGGACAAAGCGGTTGAACTACTTTGGCAATACGCCATTTCTATTCCATATGGATTTAACAAAAAGTCCACAAACCCTTGTAAAATGGGCGCTTCAAGCAATTTTTTCTTTCTCGGTCTAACAAAAAACGCCCTATTCTAAGCATTTTTTGAAAATATTTGCAACACATTCTGTGGATTTATGTCATATAATACTTTTAAAAGTAATGCTTTATTTTCATTTGTTTTTCTATACCATTTATAGAAACCTTTGTATCGTAAAGAAAAATGCTTACAAAGCCTGTAAAATCAATGTTTGTAGAGAATTTCTATTTATCAACAGTTTTGTTATCTATACCATATATAGAAACGTGAGTGCCGTTAATAAAAAGTCCTGTAACCTTAGTAAAATCAAGGGATTTCTCCAAAAAACTTTTATTCCATTTTGTTCTTATCCCTATATTTTTCATTTCTTCTCCATATAAAGAAACGCAAGTCCGATAACAAAAAGTGCCAAGAAAGCTAGTAAAATCAAGGGGTTTGGGGATTTTCGATAAGTACACAAAATCACTTTTCTCTTGTAATTCTCATACAATTTTTATTTATTTCTCTATGAACCTCTTCTGCGCATTTGCTACAATATTGTGTTCTGTGGTCATTTTTACTCTTAATCTTTACCAATTTTCCACACTTTTCACATTGCTTATAATTAGGCTTGATATATGAAAGAAATAGATTGCCGAGGTTTTGCATTTGGTAAACCTTTTTAGGCATTAAAATAAGCTCATATCAATCACATTTCTATAACTGATATGGGCTTATTTAGATGTCCAAAATATTATGTTTTATCTATGCTTTTCTTTGTGGTTTACTGTGCCATTTACTGTGCCATTTCTTTATCAAACTGTACCAAATGGTGATAAGTTATGATAACTTTTAACAAGTAGCTGAAATCTCACAAACCGCATAAATACTAGGAATATAGGCATTTTCAAGGATTCTTACAAGCTGTCCACCATAAATTCGATAAATTCCTGTTTATACTGTTCCATTTCGTGTATTCTCCTTCGTTGCAGTGCATTGAAAATGCCTGTGCTTTGTTATGAATGCAGCGCGATCGCCTGCAGGTACAAAAAGATAATGTTAGTATAGCATTGCAAGACAGGTTTTTCAACCGTTAACTAACAGCACTGCGCTAAAGGGTGAGAGGTCTAATACACAGCCGTTCTCATATACCAGCTCTTCCCGTTTTTTGCTGCCGCCAAAGCACTCCCAATCGCTGTTAAGCAACTCGCGATAGCTGCCGTCTTTCTGCAGCGGTACGGCATAGCCGTTTTGCGGCTGAGCGGAAAAATTGAATACGCCGATCACGGTCTGGTCGCCCGCCATTCTCTGCATCGCGTAGATCACGCGCCCCTCCTGATGGCAGTCCAGCCAGATAAAACCGTCGCGGTTAAAGTCCTTTTCCCAGAGCGCCGGATGATCGAGATAAAGGTGATTCAGTTCCTTCATATAATGATAGAACGCTTCGTGAATCGGGAAATCCAGCAGGTTCCAGTCCTGCTCCCGCTTTTCATCCCATTCCCGGAACTGCCCGATTTCATTGCCCATGAAATTCAGCTTTTTACCCGGATGCAGCATCATATAGGCGTACATGGCGCGTGCCTGTGGGAATTTCCGTTCGTAATCGCCGTTCATCTTCTGCAGAATCGTCGCCTTTCCATGCACTACCTCATCGTGGGAAAGCGGCAGCAGATAATGCTCGTTATACGCATACATCATTGAAAAGGTCAACTTGTGGTACGCTTCCGTGCGCGCCGACGGATCGAGCTGAAAATATTCCAGCGTGTCGTGCATCCAGCCCATGTTCCATTTTAAATCGAATCCAAGTCCGCCCTGATCAGCGGGCGCCGTTACGCCGGGGAAATTCGTAGAATCCTCCGCCGCCAGGATACAGTTCGGAACGCGCTCTTTCAACCCTTTATTCATAAAACGGATAAAGTCAACTGCATTACCGTTTACGCCGCGCCGTTCATCCCCCTGCCAGTAAATGATCCGGCTGATGGCATCCATCCGGATACCGTCAAAATGAAACTCCTTCATCCAGTAATACGCCGCAGACTGTAAAAAGCAGCGCACCTCCCCACGGGAATGCATAAAATTACAGCTTCCCCATTCACTCACTCCAACATCCCTGCTCGGATATTCGTACAGCTCTCCGCCATCGTAACGTTTCAAACCGTAATCATCTGTGGCAAAGTGTACCGGTACAAAATCCAGCAGCACATAAATTCCATTCTGATGCATCTGATCCACCAGCTTCTGTAACCCCTCTGCCGTACCATACCGGGCAGTCGGAGCAAAAAATCCCGTATTCTGATATCCCCAGCTTTCATCGCAGGGATGCTCGCTCAGCGGAAGAAATTCCACACAGTTATAGCCGCTTTCCTTCAGATACGGGATCAAAACCTCTCCCAGCTCCTCATAGGTATACCAGTCGGTCTGTCCTGTACCCGGCTTTTTAAAGGAGCCAGCATGTACCTCATAAATATTGAGGGGCTTCGTGCTGATATCCTCCCGATCCTTTAACCATTTTTCATCGGTAAATGCATAGCGGTTAAGATCCCGTACCACTGATTTATGTGCCGGGCGAAGCTCCATTCCGAACCCGTAGGGATCACAGTGCTCCTGGCAGGAACCATCCCTGTGCCAGATACGGAATTCATACAGGTCCCCTTCTTTTACCTGGTCCAGTGTAATTTCATAAAAGTTGCCGTCATGCACCCGCTGCATTCCGTGTCCCTGTCCGTTTAATACAAGCTCCACGCCCGCTGCAGAGGGGGCAAACGTCCGAAACGTCGTGCGCTCCTTTGTGTAATGGGCACCCAGATATTTATAAGCTTCAAATTCCTGTCCGGTATAAAATCCGTAAAAATCCATGTTCTTCTCCCTTTCTTCTATCTCCGTCCGCAAAGATCATTTTTTGCAGCCTGCTTTTCTGATCTGCAGTTGCAGCTCACTCGCGCCATTTGCAAAAACGCGCCGTTGATTTTCTTGACGGGTGTCTATTTGCGCCGTATACTGATGGTATTATCATACCAGCCGGAGCGTTTCCGGCACAATCGACAATCCTGCCCCTTGTTACAATACTGGACGTTTCGGGCAAATTGTCCAGAAAGGAAGGAATTCTTTTGGATCAACGGGAAATCAAAACCAAACGCGCCATCAAGAATGCATTTCTGATGCTGCGTGCCCAAAAGCCGATCGAAAAAATCACGATCCGGGAACTTGCCGCCCTCGCAGAGATCAGCAAAGCCACCTTTTATCTCCATTATCAGGATATTTACGACCTTTCCGAGCAGATCGGGAAAGAGGTGCTCACCAATATTTTAAACAGTATTTCCAGACCGGAAAATGTACTGGAAAAGCCCGATGTGTTCACAAGGGAAATCACAACGGGCTTCTTTTCTCAGATCAATCTGATCCAGCTTCTGTTCTCCGGTTCGCAGGCGCATATTCTCCCAGACCTCGTCGATTCGTCGATCCGGGAATATATTTACCGCCTGAAACCGGAATATGCAGACAATATGCAGTTCAACATTCGCCTCTCCATGCTCATCAAGGGAAGCTTCTATGCGTTTTATGATAACTACCACAAGTATGACAACGCTGCGCTGATCGATGAGATCTGCGCGTTTCTTGGACAGTGCACTCGATGAAGGAGCATTAACGCAAAGCGACCAGCAGGAAGAAATTCTCCCGCCGGTCGCTTTTTCCATTCTGATTTGCTCTGCTTAGAACTTTCCGCTTCGTCCCGAGCCTCCTCCACCGCTTTCGCTTTGGGTACTTGAGGAGGAAGAGCTTTCTCTCTCAATTTTGCGTCTTGTCTGGGTCGTGTGGGTGTAACGATCCTCTTTCCGGCTCAGCTTTAGCTTTTCGGAGACATAATCGTTCGCTTCTGTTTTCTGATGCACCGTGTGCATCTTCAACAGCAGCAGCAGACAGATAATGATAGAAATCACACAGGAAATTCCAAGTGCCATTAAAAAGCTCACCCCGAAATTTTCTCCGGGAGTCGCTTCATAATCCTCATAGTCACCGGAATCGTATCCCTCGGGCGCACTGACAGGTGTTCCCTGCTCTGCAAGCTGTAAGTAATTGCTGCAGGCATCGATATAGTCACCAAAGCCTCCATACCAGTCGTCATCCCGGAAATTATCCAGGAAATAGGTTTCCAGCTGTTCCTGACCATACGCGTTGAACACCTCAGAAGCCTTCGGACCGTATACAAACATCGCATAATCCCGATCCTCCATGCTCAGCAGGATCATAATGCCGTCCCGGTCCTCTCCCATGCCCATTTCATAGTCATGATAGATGGTATAATCTGCGGTATATACGCTCTCCGTGCTGTAATCCGTATAATCATCAACCGTTATCATATAGACGCCGCACTGATATTCTTCGGAGACCTGCTGTGCACGCTGCTCCAGATCTTCCCACTGACTGTCTGTCAGGATCCCTGCATCATCCGTTACATAATTTAACTGTGCATTGCTCTCTGCAAAAACTGTCATCGGAGCCAGAAGAAGACAAAGGGCCAGCAGCACAGAAACAAATCCGTTCGGTTTTTTCTTCATCTCTTTCTCCCCCTTACGACAGCATCAAAATGATCGTCAGCACAACCGTCATCGGTGCTGCAATGGCTGCAAACAATCCCCAGAACTTTCCTTTGCTCGTCGGAAGGTCGCCGACCATCTTGCCGGTCTGACCGTTCATCGCAAACAAAAAATCCTGTCCGTTCCATTTCGTATGCAGCATCCAGACCGGAAGCAGTGCATAATGTACCTTGCCGCGCTTTAAATCGATCTGCTTGTGCTCAAGAGTACAGGAGTCATATCCGGTTACCGTTCCCCGAAGGGCATCCTCCAGTGTGCTGGCACAGCGCGTATCCGCACGCTTCTGGCTGTCCTTGACACTCACATCATATTTGTCTGCAAGAAAGCCCGGCAGATATGCAGTGGAAAACTCCTTTAACCCGCTGTAATCATAGGGCTCGATGGAATCCATATGATCATCCGGCATTTTGGATGACGCATCCACCGGAATTTTCTCAAAGCCGATGGAGCCGGCACGGGATACCTCATAATGACGGGTTTCCGTAATCTCTTCGTCACCCTTTTCGTATACCTTCGATGTCGTAGCCTTATAGGATGCTTCTCCGGAGGCTTTGCCGTCGAACATCCAGAACGGAACATAAACGCCCTGGATCTCTTCGATATGATTGTCGTCCTTAAAGGATTTCGGCAAATAAGGTCTTCCCTTATAGTGCATTTTCAGTTTTTCGATCGCTTCTTTTTTGCTGACCTTAAACGGGATCACATAATCCGGCTTCAATACACCGGAAAACTGTCCGGGCACAACAGTCGGATTCCCGCAGTAGGGACAGGAGGTTGCAGCAGTCGTCTCATCGCAGATCAGCTCCGCGCCGCAGGAGGGACAGTTGTAGCTCTTCATGCCGGCTGCATCCTTGCCCCAGTTATCACTGATATCCGAAGTATCCCAGCCCTCTTCGGCCGCCTTTGCCTGCTGTTGCTTTTTCTGTTCCGTCTCTTTTTCTGCCTTTTTCTGGGCTTCGACAGATTTTTCTTCCTTCTTGGCATACATCGCTTCGATTTCTGCGACTTCATACTCCGTACCGCAGTAATCACATTTCAGCTTGCCAAGGCTTTCCGAATAATGCAGCGGTCCGGTACAGGCCGGACACTGATAATTGGTAATTTGTTCCGCCATAACAGCTCATCCCCTCTCAGAATCGTAATCATCCCTGTATCTCTTTGGATCAGTTCTGTACATCTCCTGCATCAAAGGGGTCTCCGCACTCCGGGCAGAATTTCGGCGGATTGGTGGGATCCTCCGGAACCCAGCCGCACTTGTTGCATTTATACTGTTTTACTGCAGCCGGTTTGGGCTTTCCGCATTCGGAACAGAATCTGCCTTTGTTGACTGCACCGCAGCTGCAGGTCCAGGTATCGTCAACAGGCTTGGGCTGACCGCATTCTGCACAGAATTTGCCGGTGTTTACTGCGCCGCAGCTGCATTTCCAGCCCCCTGCAGGAGCTTCCATCTTCGGTGCTGCCGCTGCCTGCTGTGCTGCCGCATTCGCTGCTGCCTGCTGTGCCGCCATCTGTTGCTGCTGCCCCATCGCATACAGGCTCTGCGCATTGATGCCGCCTGCCTGCTGTGCCATGCCCATTCCCATAAATGCCATTGCAGGACCGGCTGACGTATTGGAAGCAGCTGCTGTCATCGCCTGAGCCTGGGCACGGGACAGGGCGCCGGCTGCACGGGTCGGATCCATATATGCAGCTTCACGCTGCATCTCTTTGATCATCTGCTCGTCTTCTTCACTTGCCTTGACGGAAGATACGCCAAAGGAAACGATCTCCAGACCGCGGACATCCTTCCATTCTGCAGAAAGCTCATCATTTAATGCTTTCGAGATCTCCTTTGTATGGGCAGTCAGACCGGAATAACGGACACCGGTTTCCCCAACCCTTGCAAAGGCGGGCTGCAGTGCTGTCAACAGCTCTGACTTTAACTGATCATCAATCTTATCACGGGTATAATCCTCTGATACATTACCGCAGACATTGGTGTAGAACAGCAGCGGATTCGTGATTCTGTAGCTGTAGGCTCCAAAGCAGCGGATACCGATATCCAGATCGATGCCTGCCCGTTCATCTACCACCCGGAACGGAACCGGAGACGGAGTCCCGTATTTATTGCCGGTAATTTCCTTTGTATTGAAATAATAAACCCTCTGCTCCTTTGGTGTCTCGCCGCCGAAAGTAAAACGCTTGCCGATATTTTTGAACACCGCACTGATACCAGCGCCTAAGCTTCCTGTAAAAACAGACGGTTCTGTAGACATATCATATGTATATTCACCCGGTTCTGCGCACACATCCACGATCTTACCCTGGTCTACGATCAACATACACTGACCGTCTGCAACTGCAATCAGGGAACCGTTGGAAATCACATTGTCGCCGCCCTTGTTGCTTGATCTGCCGGATACCTTCTTGCGCCCTCTTACCGCCAGAACATCAACCGGAAGGGCTTCACAGTAAAAATACTCCTTCCACTGATCCGCCATTACACCGCCAGCTGCGCCCATTGCCGCTTTTATCAATCCCATAAGTAAGTCCTCCTTTTTTCTGCAGTCAGATTCCTTATCCACAACATACACGCTTTACCGGCATTTGACTGCAATTTAACGATACTATCGATATTATTCTATCAGAATTTTCTACAAAAATCCATATATTTTAATTACAATTTTGTGCATCCTGTTCAGACAAGCCCCGGGCTTTGGCATATGCCAACAGCCTCTTTTGAGCATCCTCCAGGGTTCCGAAGGACTCCCGACAGCAGATCACCTTCCGACAGCTGTCCATGCAGCGCATCGCCTGCTCCAAAAGCTCCTCCGGAACCGGTTCAAAGGCCGGTACTGAGAAAAGCTGAGAGGAAAGTGCCTTTGCCGCCGGATAATCCAGGTCGTTTTCCCAAAGCAGTCCTGCCGCAAAGGGAATCCCCTCCCGCTGCAGCCTCCGAAACGTATTTCTTCCGCTGCCATTCCCGGCGATGACAAATACCTCCGGAGTTCCTTTTACTGCCGCCAGCTCCATTTCCTGGCTTTCTTCCTCAAAGCTCCCCTGAGTGATCTGAAACAGCTTCGAAAGATGTCCCGGCCTGAAAATTTCCTCCGGCGTTCCGACCTGCTCCACAAAGGCTCCATCCACACACAGGATCCGGTCAGATACCCGCGCGGCAAGCTCCAGCTCATGCAGCGACAGGATCACTGTCAGTCCCTTTTTTTTCTGAAGCTCCTGCAGCACGGAAAGAAATTCCAGTTTATATTTTATATCCAGATAAGAGGTCGGCTCATCCAACAGCAGGATTTCCGGCTGCTGACAAATCGCCCGGGCAAGCAGGATACGCTGTCTCTGTCCGTCGCTGATCCTCGCAAAATCCCGATCCTTGAATTCCAGCACATGCACAGCTTCCATTGCTTCCTGCACGGCTTCATGATCCTTTGCGGACAAAACTCCGAACCGCCCGGTATAAGGGTAACGCCCGGTTGCCACCACATCCTCACAGGTCATCAGCTCTGTATGCGGCCGCTTTGTAAAGACAACCGCCATCTTTTTTGCCAGCTCACGTCCCGAAAGGCTCTGCAAATTTTTATCCTCCAAAAGGACACTGCCTCCCAAAAGCTCCAGCTGACGCGCAATGCTTTTTAAAATGGTGGATTTTCCGGCACCGTTTGGACCGATCAGCGTCAGGATTTCCCCTTTTTTCAATTCGATCTCAATATTCTGTATCAGCGGCTGGTTCTGATATCCGACACAAAGTTGTTTCGCCTGAAAATAATATGCCATCAGTCCACTCTCTCCTTTTTCCCGTAAGCCATCACCCAGAGAACCACCGGTGCACCAAACACTGCCGTCACCGTGCTGATACTCAGCTCTGTCGGTGCAAACAGCGTCCGCGCCAGCAAATCACAGAACAGGCAAAAAACACTTCCCCCCAGAAAGCTGGCCGGGATCATCCAGATCGGTTCTGCGGTTCCCAGCATTTTTTTGACCAGCTGCGGGACTGCGATCCCGACAAAGGAGATCGGTCCGGCGAAGGCCACAACGCACGCGGACAGAATACTTGAAAATACGACCATTCCAATTCGTAAAAGTCTCACATTCACACCGAGATTTAACGCATACGATTCGCCAAGCTGATAGGCGGACAGTGGCTTCGACATCAGAAACACCAGCACAAAAATGACCGTCACACAGATGCAGGCCGCCCTGACGCTGCTCCAGGTCGTTCCGGAAAAGCTGCCCAGGGACCAATTATGAAGATTTACAATGTCCGCATCCTGCGCAAACGTCACGACCAGCTCCGTCACCGCCGAGCAGATATATCCGATCATCACTCCGCTGACCACCAGCATGGACATCCGCCTGATCCGCCTCGACATCAACAGGACAAAGCCCATGGAAAGCATCGCCCCTGCAAATGCCGCTGCGATCATCCCTGCCGAATTCACCATCCTGCCCCTGCCCAGGAAAAAAACCATGACGAGTGCCACCACCATCTTTGCCCCGGAGGAGATTCCAAGTACAAAAGGTCCGGCGATAGGATTATGGAAAAAGGTCTGCAAAAGGTAACCGGACAGCGCCAGTGCACCTCCTAATACTGCTGCAAGGATCGTGCGGGGCAGACGCAGCTGCAATATGATCGTCTGCTGCTTTTCCCCCATTGGCTGACCGGACAGGATCTTTAGGATTTCGGACAGGGAAACCGAGACGCTTCCGATACAGATATTGAGCAATATGCCTGCCGCCATTGCTGCTGCCAGCAGCAAAAACGCTGCCAGAATCCTTCTTTTTTTCCGTACTGCACTGTCTGCGGAGTTTTTTTCCATGCTATGCTATCCCTTCTGTTGTCTTTCCTTACTACTTTAACCGGTACAAATACCTGGTCTCTTTGTCATCGCCCGTCAGCATCCTGTGAAAATCCTCGATCAGATTTCCGGCCGACATGGACTGCTGATACATATCCTCTGTCGTACACCAGACCTGATGATTTTTTACTGCCTTAAAATCCTTTAACAGACTGCACTTTTTCAACAAATCCTCCAGGGTCTGTACCTGCCTGTCGATCGTCGTGTTATACACTAAAAAGTCTGCATCCTGCGCCCCATCATAAAAATCCTCCAGCTGCAGATTGACCGTTGAACGGCGGGAGTCCGGATCTCCCAAATTTTCAAAGACATACTTTCCACCGGCAAGCTCGATCATTTTGGGGATATAATCCGTGCTCTGGCGTACCTGCACCAGTCCGTTTGAAGTGATATAGAAAAAAGCGACTGTTTTTCCTGTGCTTTCTTCTGCTTCTACGCGCTTTAATGCTTCTTTTTGTCTTTCAAACAGTTGATCTGCTTTTTCTTCCTGATCCAGCAGCGCGCCGAAAAAACGGACCCATTCCACGCGTCCCAGTGGATGTTCCTCATAGCTGGAATACTCCACCAGCGTCGGAATACCGAATTCGTCGAGCTTTTCCATCACCTCCGGGGTGTGGTAGATCATCGAATTTTCGATGGCCATGCTGCAGTTTTGGGATAGGAGCAATTCATAATCCGGCTGACTGTACTTTCCGGCATAAAGGAGAGTGCCATCCTTCATCGCCTGCTTTGCCGCCGGAATATACCAGTCCTCTTCCTTTAAGCCGCACATGGAAATCGCGTCCATGCTGTCTAACTGTGCAAACATATCCATTACGCTGGAGGCCACCAGATACAGGTTTTTCACAGGCTCCTGCAGCACGATCAGCTTTCCGGGCTCTCCCTCTGCAGAGGGGCTGACCAATGCTTCTGCGTCTTCCGGAGCTTGCTGATGTTTCGGAACGATCAAAATCCGGTCTCCATTTAGCCGTGTGGTCAAAAGCTTATAACCGCCCTCGTAATAATCCACTGCAAAATTTTCCGCATAGGAAAGCTCCATGCTGTGATCGTAGACAAGGGGATCAGCAGTGCTATTGCTGCCCGTTGCCGCACTGGTGCCCTTCGCGCCCGCGTTTTTGCCAGCCGACATGCCGGTGTCATTCGCGCCAGCTGCCGCGCCGGTACCATCTGCACCAGCCTGCTGCCCGTTTTCTGCCCCGCCCGCACCTGCTGTCACCGCGTTCCCGGCATGAAAGTTCAGCGTGTATTCGATTTCATGGGGTGTGCTCATCGCCACTGTATCTGCGATGACGGCAATATCCTGGTCGAATGCCTCCACCGGAATTTGAAACACAGAATTTCCCTCTGTATTGACCGGAAGATATTTTTCCCCGTCCACCACCATGTAGTCATAATTGGGGCTGCTCCATTCCAGCGTTGCCACTGCTTTTCCGTCCTTTATCTCCACCTTTGCCGGAGAAGTGACAGATGCCCTGCCGCTTCCCCCCAAAAGCTCCACCTCCATCTGATACGTACCGTCCTGAAATTCCCAGCCAGTCTCTTCTTTCGTAAGTACTGTCTCCGCCTGCTGCTCCGATACGAAGGCCTGACTGCTGCAGCCACACATTCCCAACAGCCCCAGCACAAGCAAGCCTCCTGCAATCCATTTTTTCTGCATATCCTCTTCCTTTTTATCCTGTAAATAATTGTTTTATGCCTGACCGATCGGCGTAATTATACCATGCATACCTAAGAAGAACAACCGGATACTGCAGTGCGTTAAAAAGTGAAAATCATTGACACCCTTATGGAAAAAGATTACAGTAAAACTATAAAACAAGTATTACTTTATGTAAAACAATCCACTACGAAAGGATATCTGATCTATGAAGGTTACTGTCCGTCTGCTGTCTGGCGCAGACCATCTCAGCCAGATCCTGACCGGCTTCCAGATGCTTTCCCGGGAAAATAAGCTTTCCCTCGACATCCTTGACTGCCGCAAAGACTCTCCTGTTTATCAGGAAGCGTTTCTGGAGGCCCAGGTCAATGGGATCCGGATTCTGTTTGACCTGATGGATGGCTACTGGTATAACCGCCCGGAAACAGTTTTCCCGTTGTATCATTCCGCAGATATCGTTTTTAAACGGTCTTTTTCATCTGTTAAAAACAGTGAGGTTTTCGGAGCATTTTCAGAAAAAATTCATCCGCTGGGCTTCAACTATCACGTGTTCTGTCCTGGCTCCCCTCTGATTGGTACCACTTCGAAAATCGGATTTTTGAAAAAACGCATCAAAGGGGTGACCTGCTACGTCTCCGACTATGAAGCAAAGATGACGCACGTTTCTGCCCGCCCCCGGATTCTTTTTATCACTCGCCTCTGGGACCCGGCAGAACCAGTTGTTCAAACGGATTCGGAGCTCGTCCGCCAGTGGGACGAAATCAACGAAATGCGGATGCTGCTCGTACGAAAGCTGCGCGCCGCATTTCCGGAGCAGTTTATCGGAGGCATTCAGGACAGCCCGTTTGCGCAAACGCAGTGTCCTGACCTGATTCTTTCCGAACACGCCACCTGGAAACGGATCTATCTGCATCGCATGAAGCATTCCGAAATCTGCATTGCCTCCACCGGTCTGCACCAGTCTTCCGGATGGAAGATTGCAGAATACCTCGCCGCAGGAAGGGCGATTGTGTCCGAGCCGCTTTGTTATGAGGTTCCGGGGCCGTTTCAGGCAGGCGAAAACTACCTGACCTACACCTCTGCAGACGGCTGCATCGAACAGATCAGGACGCTGCTTGCGCATCCCGAGCAGATTTTGCAGATGGGACAACGAAACCGCGCTTACTACGATACATGGCTGCGCCCCGACCAGATTGTGACAAAGGCACTGGAGCAGGCGAAGATTTTGCTGTAACGCAACAATAGAATGCACGCTCTGCGAGCATTCTATTGTCATGAATTAAACCCAAAAGGAGGGTTTCACGATGACTCAGCAATCAGATCATTCCTCCCGCCATGCAGGCTTTGAACTGCTGCGGATTCTTTCCATGATGATGATCGTACTCATGCACGGAATCGGTCACGGCGGTCTGGGAACAACCGCTGCTCCCGGAACGTTTCCCTATTTTACCTACTGGCTCCTATTCATGCTCGGACGTGTCTCTACCAATTGCTTTGTCATGCTGACCGGCTATTTTATGTGGCAGTCCAAAACGAAAGCATCCCGCCTGTTTCGAATCGAAATGCAGGTGCTGTTTTATTCTCTGCTGACCTTTGTGATCGGGCTGTTTGTCAATTCTGTCTCTCTATCTGCCGGCACTCTGCTGCGTGCTGTTTTTCCGACCACCTCCTGTGTATACTGGTTTTGCTCCTGCTATTTCATATTGTATCTTGCGATCCCGCTGTTAAATAAAATAATCGCTTCCCTCACGAGGGCGCAGCACCGTTTTATGCTGATCGTGCTCTTTCTCCTATTCAGCCTATGGCCGACCGTCTGCTTCTGGTCCGACATGTCGCGGGTGGAAAACGGCTACAGCTATGTATGGTTTTTCGTTCTTTATTTTACGGCAGCATACCTTTCCATCTATCAGGTGCGGATGTCCTCTGCCCTCTGCCTGAGCCTCTATTTCGTCTTTTCCCTGCTTTCTGTTCTGGTGCGGATCTCTGCCTCCGGGATCGAAGCACGGATGGGACTGGAAGGAATGCTCGACACACTTGGCGGATACCAGTCTCCGACCGTGTTTTTCGCATCCGTTTGCTTCTTTTTGTTCTTCCAGAATATCAAAATTCAGGGCAATCGCCCGAAAAAAATCATCCTTGCGATCGCCCCGCTTTCTTTTGGCGTATATTTGCTGCATGACAGCGATTTTACCCGCGCATTTCTCTGGGAAAAAATCGCGTTTTCCCGTTTTGGAAGCCTGCCTGCGTCCCTTGGCTACCTAGCTATCGCAACCCTTTGCATCACCTGTGCAGGGTATCTTGTCGATACGCTGTATCAGAAAATTTACCGGGTGGTCTTTCGTAAAAAAGCGGAAGGGAAAGTGGATGAGATCACAGCACGGATTTATCGGAGCATCGGAAAAGGCGAGTGAAGCTTTTCACTCGCCCTAATTCATGACAATAGAATGCCCGCTCTACTTCTCAATCAGGCTCACATAAATTTCCTGCAGACGCTTTGTTTCTTCCACAATATCGTAGCCCGCGCCGCGTACAACGCTGCGTCCCTCTGCTCTGTCCCTGTCAGCCGTTCCCAGCCTGATCAGTTCCTTTGCCCAGACCTCATCCGACTGCTCCAGGCTCAGCCGAACCGCCCTGTCTGAAAGGATGATTTCATCCGTAATCGTATCCGAGAACACACACGGCAATCCGGACGCCTGCGCTTCAATTCCGACAACCGGCAATCCCTCAAATAAAGACGGCATCAGGAAAACATCCATCGCCTGATACCAGATCGAGGTATCCTTTTGCACGCCGAGAAACGAAACGCTGTCATAAATTCCAAGCCGTTTTGCCTTTTCTTCCATGGCAGCCTGCAGCTCGCCTTCTCCTGCCAGCAACAGATGGCTGTTCGGATATATTTTTTTCAGACAGGCAAACTGTTCCAGCATCCGGGTATGATTTTTCTGTACCATAAACCGCGCCACAGAACCGACCACCAGCTTATCCTCCAGCTGATATTCCCGGCGAAGTCTGGTGCGTACCTCGCTGCGGTAGCCAAACCGCTCCAGATCGATGGCATTATGGATAAGCACACCGCTCTCGTTCCATCGTTTTTCACCGAAATAATAGATTCCGGCTTCTCTCCCGCATGCAAAATAGTCTGTCGCTGCTCCCGGAATCATCGCCTTACAAACCAACTTGACCGGCAGTTTCAGTCCATGCGGCAGATGCGTATTATGTGCATGGGCAATTCGAACCGGAAATCCCGCCTTTTTTGCCCCGTTTAACGCATAAAATTCCATCGCCTCGTTATGGGCATGCAGCACCTTAATTTCTTTTTCCCGGTCAAGGAGTGTCTTCATATAGCGCAGATATTCCGGATACTTTAAGGGGCTCAGTCCCGGTCCCATAAAAATACGACCGCCCAGAGAACGCACCTCATCATCAAAAAATCCCGGTTTTTCTTTATTTACCAGAAAGTCAAACTGGAACTGATCCCGATCCAGATGCCGGTAATAATTCATCAGCATCGTCTCAATTCCGCCGCGATCCATATTGCTCACAGACTGCAAAATTCTGATCATCTTTTCCGCTCATTTCTGCGCACGCTTTTTTGCGCATGTCGAGTTTGTGTCAAGTGCGCGCAGACACAAATCTCGCGATTGAAAAATTTTATTTTTCAATCTTTTTCTGTCCTTTCCGTCCCTACTTATTATGCAATCAACGGAAACCACTTTCCCTGCAGCTTCCACAGTCCATACTCCGAGGTCATCAGCGCCCGGTGCGCTGTCCGGACTGCAAACGGCGCATGTTTTGCTTCATAATCTCCCGCATTTTTTTGGTAAAGCAGACAGCAACAGGCAAATACGCCCTGTTTTTCTTCTTCCGTAAGCCCTGCCACACACACATAACAGTAATTCGACAGCTGCAGCGTCAGATTTCGATAAAACAGTTCGTCCCACGGCTGCTTGATCCTTCTGTGCTGCTCCAACAGCTCTTCCACGATCCAGTATGCCTGCACCGCCTTTTTCGTCCCCTGCGAGGTAAACGTAATTCCGTTTGCATTTCTCCGCCATGCATAGACCACCTGCGAAATGGAAGCAATCTTTTCAGCCGCCGGAAAAATCAGAAAATGGATGACCGCATCCTCAAAGCAGGTATATCCTGCCGGAAACCGGATCTCATCAAACAGGCTCCGACGATACAGCTTCGCCCACGGAGTCCCCGGCAAATCCAGACAGTCATATGCCGTGCGTTTTTCATAAATATGTTCTGCAAACCGCTGTGCTACCCCAAATTTCCCGTCTCCATCCAGATACTGCCAGCCGCCCTGCACGATATCCGCACCGGTCTGCTGCGCTTTCCGCAAAAGCGCCGAAATCGCTCCCGGCAACAGTACATCGTCACAATCCACAAACAGAAGATATTCTCCTTTTGCCTGCAAAATCCCGGCATTGCGTGCCTTCGCTGCACTTCCACCGGTTTCTTTCGTCAGCTCAACCCTTCTGACTTCTCCCCAGTTTGCATATTCCTCCAGGATATCGCCGCTGCTGTCTGTAGAATTGTCGTTGACTGCAATAATTTCCACTGTATTGCCGCACTCCTGCGCCAGAATGCTGTTCAGACACTGCCTTAAATCCTTCTCCCCGTTATGTACCGGAACGATGACGGAAACAAGGACTTCTGTCTGCCCAAAGGGCTGCAGCGCCTGCCAGCCATCTGTATCCGCTGCCGGTCTGAGATAGCATTTTTTCGCCGCCTCTGCCGCCTGCAAAAGCGCATTCTCGCTCATCTGTTCTTTTTTTAAGCATCCAAGCAGACCGACGGCAGCCCGTCCGACCATTCTTCCGCCCCACGCGCCGACTGCAGCGGCGCAGCGGTTTTTCGTCCAGTCATAAATGAACTGATAAGCTCTCTGATTCCGCAGCATGTTTTTTATTCCTTTCCTTCAACCTTGCAATCGCTTCAAACGTCCGCCGGCAGTTATTTCCGTCATGCAGCGGGAAAAACCGCTCTGTACGCTGCACGTATTCTGTCTGCATCTCCATGCCATTTTCAAAGCTTTCCGTCAGAGCCCCCAGCAGTGCTTCCTGTGTCGTACATACCGGTCCAAACCCGTCCCGGCGGAAATCGAAATATCCCTTCTGATAATGATATTTACGAAACTCCTCTTCGTCAAACTGATAATACACAACAGGCTTGCTCAAAAACGCCACATCAAAAAAGACACTGGAATAATCCGTCACCAGGAGTGCACAGTCCATCAGAAGCTTCTGCACATCATGAGTCTCCTTCGACACGATTGTGATCCGGTCCGAGCTCGATTTAAATCTCCGGCTGTCCTTCTGCATTTCGACATGGGGATAAAAAACGAGCCGATAATCCTGCTGTTCCAAAAGCTGCTCCAGTTCCTTACAGTATAATAAAGACTGGAAGTGCTCATAATACGCTGTATTTCGAAACGCCTCCCCTGTCGGATAATAGGAGCCGCGCCAGGTCGGCATAACAAGAATCATCTTCTCTTTACGCTCTGCCCGGATCAAATTATCAAACCGCGCCAGCCCGACATACTGCGGCACGTGTTCCGGATATCCGAACGTATCGCGAATGTATTCATATTCCGGCTTCGCTCCGCAGACAAACAGATCCATATACATATTTTTACGGTGCAGCCATTCCATTTCATCCTTGATGATGCCATGCTGCAAAAAAACCTGTTTTCCCCTCGCCCGGATTCCTTTTCCTGCAAGATGATAAAATAAAATCAGATCCGGCGCACAGGGCTGTACATGCGTGCCAACCAGAAAATCCGCGCAATAATACGCCAGATAATGAGAAAAGCTCCCTCTCGGAACCATTCCTCCCAACGCCTCGATTTTCGCCCGGTCAGCACTGTCTGTCTCGATCACATAACGCGCATTGATTTCCGGATGCTTTTCTTTTAAATACCGGTAAAACCAGTAACCGTTATCCCGCGCATCGTTTCCGCGCTCACATACCAGCCACAGCTCCCGATATTTGGCACTGCAGCACCTGCAGACCGCACCGAACAGCTTAAAAAAGGCCATCAGGCATAGTTCCTTCAGATAACACAGCGCTCTTACAACTTTTCTCATGTTCCCTCTCATCCTTTTTCCGGTTTGCCTGTCAACGGTGTCTCTGACTGGAAAGCCAAATAACCGCCCTATACTGATGAAGCTTTAATAAAAGCAGCTTAATCCGGTCATTTCTGCTGTGAAAGCTCTTTACTGCAGTATTTTTTATTGCGTTTTCCACCCGCGGCAGCTTCACCGTTTTTTGCAGCCAAGCTGTCCGCTCTTTGGCAGATAAAGGACCGCTGCAGACATTTTTAATGCCGAGCTGCAAATCCCGCACCGTACAGTAACAGGCTTTCTTTCGGTGCATTTCGCTGTCCTGCAGCCCCCAGTCCTCTACCACGCTCCAGACCGCATCGCTTAAATAAAAATTGTCCTGCAGCCGCTCCGGATGCCAGGAGTTGGAAAGTGACGCGCTGCGCGCAAACGTGTAATGATACAGCGGCTTTTGGATCGCTACCAGGCAGGACGGATTCTGCCGCATAAACGCTACATAAAACAGACCATCCTCCCCGAGTGTCCGCTCCGGGAATCTCAGATGTTCTGCTTCAATACACGCCCTGCGCAGCATTTTCGTGGCGACCAGATAGTAGGATGCCAGCACATCAAAATGCTCCTGAAACGGTTTTCCCCGATATACGCCGCAAAGCGCAGGACCATCGATCAACGTCTTCACACAGTTGCCGTTCTTATCGTAATAATCATTGTAAATTCCAAACATCACGATATCTGCGTTTTCCTTTTTTGCAGCCTCATATAACACCTGCGCCATGTCAGGCTCCACCCAGTCGTCCGGGTCCAGAAAACAGACATATTCGCCCCGCGCTGCATCCAGCGCTGCATTCCGCGCCTTTGCCACACCTTTGTTGGGCTGATCGATGATCCGAAACCGCGGATCCTCTGACGCAGCGCTCTTACAGATCGCAAGGCTGTTGTCCCTGGAACCGTCATTGACGAAAATCGCCTCGAACCCGGGCATTGTCTGCGCTTTCAGACATTGGATGACCCGGGGCAGATAACGCTCCATATTGTAAACCGGAATCACAAAGGAAATCCCTGGTGTCTTCATTTGGTTTTCTCCTCCTCTTTATCCCTCCTGCATCATGCTTCGGATCTGTTCCTGCATTTCCGCCCTGCTTTTGGGCTTCCAGATCTCCTTCTTGGGCGGCTGATGCCGTTTTTCAGCATAAGAAAGCACAATAATCCGAAGCGCCATCGTGCTCCAGAAATAAAATGCCGTATTATCCGTCAGATAAGTGATCGTCATATATCCAAGATCCGCCATGTACAAAAGCGCCGTGTTGTTATCCGCATACTTCGTCCAGAAAATCGGACCTATCACATACTGGATGCCGGACCACAATATAAAGCCCGGGAAACCCATTTCCACAAATACTTTCAAAATATCATTGTGAAATGGATAGGGATGGTTGATCAGACCGGAGCTGTACCAGTTTGCAACGATCGAATCCACATATTCAAAACCGTGTCCCATATAGCCGATGGAAAAATCATAATGCTCTCCGACAAGCTGCCACAAATAATCACGCCCCATCATGTCGATTCCGACCATATTCATAATCTTTGACACTTCTCCCGTCCGAACCCCGTAAACATACAGGAAAAAGAACGCAACCCACAAAAGACCCTGTAGGATCAGAAAGGGCTTTAAAAACTTTTTATTTTTCAAAAAAAACGAATGCACAACGAAAAGAACGACTGCCGGAATGGCGATCCGCTTCATTCCGACCAGAAAGAAAAAGGTACACAGTAAGATCATCCGCCAGCGCTTTTTTCTTTCCCTGCGTGTATCTTTCGGTGCAAACACCACATAATAGAGCACAAGCTGTCCGAATACAAATGTCAGGTCATGAATTTCCAGATTTCTTGCATAGCCCTCCGCATCACCGAAGGTCACCAGACAGGTGATCAGGGACTGTATACTCGCTGCAATACCAAAGGATGGAATCTCCAATACCATGATCGCCCCGTTTGCCAGGCACATGGCGACCGCAAACAGATCCACTGCTTCTGCACCAAACAAATACACACCGGAAAGTGCCGTCAAAATCGCAATGCTCTGGAAGATCACCTTGGAACAGCCCCGGATCATGGAGGAGAGATTCATAAAATTCAAAATCCAGATCACCATGGACCACAAAAGCAGAGCTGTGATCAGGGACATGTAAAACAGCGTAGGTCCTTTCAGCTGTTTGAAGCGTTTCAGATCTGGAAAAATGATCGCATATGCTATAGTCATACAAATGATACCAACTGTGATCGCCTTCGGCAGACCGCCAAGCATATTGTTTAACGTTTTCCATTCTCCCAGACCTGCGGCTGTCAACAGAAAAATAAAGCAGAGCCGCAGCCCTTTCTGGATAACCGGATTGTTCTGATCCAAAAAGGGGCGTGGCTTTTGTTTCACTGTGTAGTCTTTTTTTACGATAATTTCAGATAAAGTACGCAACCGCAAACTCCTTATCAGTCTGTCATCTCATGGAACGCATTTTCAGCCATCTGCACAATTCTTTCCATAGACCTTTATATTCCTCTAAGTTTGTTAAAACATTCACCAGGAGATAGAGTGCCGCAATCCACAGGGAATTTAATACTGCAATTCCCGCAACATAAAAGTAATTGACCGCCCTGCAGCCGTCCAGCCCGAGTATCCATAACACGACTGCTGCAACTGCCGCATTGACTGCGACCTTTTTTATGCTCCGTTTTGCATTTCCCGGACGGACATTACCGAACATGTACCGGGAAAGTGCTATGGTCCGATAGGTAAGTGCAGCCAGGGTTCCTATCAGACAGCCTGCAATTCCGATCCGCCAAGTCAAGATCAATGAGACCAGGATATTGATAACCATTTCCCGGACAGCCTGTCCTTTCGTGTCATCAAATTTTCCGGCGATGGATTGCAGCTGGATCAGCGGCATTTCCACACAGGACAGGATCGACCATGCCGCAAACAAAAGCAGCATCTTCTTGCTGTCATAGATCGACGCATCCGCTATTCCGCTGGTATACAGACGGATGATGGGCATCAAAAATGCCGTAATCACCGTATAGACCCAGAACACAAACATATAATACAGGGATTCATACCATTCAAACGCCCGTTCAAACTGCTCTCGGCTGCTATGATACAACTGTCCGAAGCGGAACGTCACTCCATTGGAAAACGCTGTGATCAACTGTTGGAAATTTGCAAAAAACAGCGAAAATACCGCATATACGCTGGCATAATTCATTCCGCACATAAAAGAAATAATAACCGTATCCGTATTGGAAAATAAACAGGAAGAAATCTGATGGATCAGAACAGAGTTTTTCTGGGCCAGAGCACTGTGATCCGGCTCTGCCTTCCAGTCGATCCACTGATAATGCTTCCGCACATAAAAAATGATAAAAACAACCTGAACGATCGAAGGTACACAGTAGGTGGCCTGGATCAGAAGCAAATTATCAGAAATCATCAGAAAAATCAGCTTTAACAGATTGGAAATGACCATTGTGACCATCGCCAGGGATGTCACAACATATTTCTTTCCCTCTACCTCAAGAAATGCATTGTACTTTCCCCGTAGCGAAAACAGTACGATTCCAGGCACACCATACAGCAGGATGATGCAGCAGACCGTAAAATAATCCAGCTCCGTTTTTATAATCAGCGGATATAACAGCGCAAATCCAACTGTAATCGCAGTATATGCCACGCTCGTCTTCAGGTAAAACCTGCGTGTTGCAGACAAAATCCCATTGATGCCCCCGGTATCGCCCTTTGCTACAGGTCCATACAGGGAATACTGTGCCGAGAGTCCAACCCCCGCCTCCAGAAGGGACAGATATGCAAAAATATTTTTTATGGTGCTGTTGAGTCCATTTACCTCTGAGCCAAAATTAACCAGATACAGTCTGGGAAGTACCAGACCAAACACCGCAATGACAACCTGATATCCAATTGCCGTTATAATATTCAGGATTACCCGTTTATTTTTTTCACTGCTTGTCGTTGTTTCCGCTCCGCTCATCGCACCATCGTTTTCCTTTCCTCTTTCCTGTCTGTTACGCCGGAAGACCGATTTTCTTGAAAATGTCATCCAGTCGACAAAGCCTGATCAGCTTTCCGAACATCCAGGGCAGTGCAATCGCACTTACCATACAGGCTGCAACCGTTGCCACAGCAGAAAAATGCAGCTTCTCATACAGAAGCATCCCCAGCAGGGCACAGCAAAACGGCTGATGATACAGATAGTACCGCATCGTATTTCTGCCAAACTGCGCAAGGCGTCCCAGGTACCGGTTCCACAGAATACATACCGCCAAAATTCCCAGGCAGATGCCGACCGTAATCGCATTATCCACATAGGACATCCCTAGATCTATATAAGGATTGTCATAAATCTCTACCGGCAAAAAGCGAATTTCCAGCACCAGCGCTGCGAAACTGCACGCTCCCACTGCTGCCAGAATTCCAGCCTTCTTTTCCACCTTTTCCCGTACAAGCAGCGTCCCGAGCAGGAAAAAGAGATATTTCTGGAAAAATCCCTTGAAAACCCATATCCAATCCCTGCAAAACAACGTATAAAATGCCGGCAGTGACAGAATCAGAAGTATTGCTGCCCTTCTGGCATACTTCTCTGAAAGAAACTTATCCTTCAAAAAAGTGACTGCTGTAAATAAAAACAGGGTCTGCAGATACCAAAGATGAAAGCTGTAAGGATTTTCATTTTTCAGCATCGCAGCCAGGTATTTTGCCGGGGGAATTTTCTGATAGGCAGTATTTTCCAAAAGCGCCCTGCACGGTGCTAAAAGCTGCGCAGCGACAAATATCACATAAATCAGGACGGAATAGGAAAACCACGGCAACAAAAGAGCTTTTGCTTTTTTTCCCAAATAACGCCACTCCGTCAGGGTTTTATTTTTTTCAAGCGTCAGGGCGTACCCAAAACCGGAGAGCAGAAACAGCAGCGAGACGTGGAACCGATACACCAGCGCATAGGAAAAATCGCACCACGCATAGGCTGCCCGCATACTCTCCCGAAAGGTATGACCATAGATAACCAGGAGCACCGCAATACCCCTGGCTGCATCAACATAATGAAAACGTCTATCCTTCACGTTTCCTCCTCTGTCTTATCCTTTTTTTCTTTCTCCATCTGCTTCCATTTTTTCTGTGAAAGGCGCAGCAGCTCTCGGATTTCATAAGTATCTGTTTCTTCTGTCGTTGCCCACGCCGCCGTATAGCGGATCGGATATTCCGGATTTAAGCTGTTATATTCCTCTACCTGATTGTCCAGGATCCGGATCATGGCTGCTGCCTTTTTGCTGCTGCACTCTTCAAAAAATACAACAAAGCGGCCAACTCCATTATATCCTCTCATGCCTTCCGTATCTCCCATCAGCTGTACCAGTCCGGCGAAATCCTTTAACACGCCATCGCCTACGGTATATCCGAACCGCTTTGTCAGTTCGGACAGATTATCCAGACTCAAAGTAAAGCAGGTGAAAGCTTCCGGCAGAACCTTTCCCGCCATTTCTCCAATATAAATATTTAACTTTTCCCGGTTCGGCAGCCCTGTCTTCTTGTCGACATACAACAGATAGTCCACGATATCCGACATTCGTCCCAAAAGGACTGCTCCGCAGCAGCCTATCACGAAAAACAATACCAGCGCGAGCATAATATAGAGCTTGATATTGATCGAAGGCGCTACGCGGACAGAGCTGACCATTTTCAGATAATCCGCACTGATATACAGGTTCAGTTCCTTACTGCTGGTATTGACAATTTCATAATATTCCTGGAGCTCGTTCTCATAATCATTGATCATTTGCTCCATTTGGGTATGCTCTTCCTCTGTTCCGCCAAAGGACACGTTCTGAAAGGCCGTCAGGGTCTCTTCCAAAAACTGACGGTCGATCTTGTCTGCCGCGATGGTCTTATCAATTCCGACCAGCTCAAGGATCAGGTTATCGTAGGTTGTGATCGCCTTTTCACCGGCTCCTGCATCCTCGATGGTTCCCAGAATATAATTAGACGAAACATTGTCTCCGCCCTCTGTAAAATAGCTCTTCAGAATTCCGGCATTCTTTTCCACATAGGAAGCGATCAGCCTTTCGATCTCGCTGCGCTGCTGTGCTCCAACCGCTTCACTGTTCTGGGAATCTGCAATGCTGTTTGCAATAAATTCCTGCAGGATCTTACCATCCCGTATCTGCGGTCCATCCAGAACATATGCATACAGCTTCGGGATCTCATATTTTTTCAGTTCAGAATAAATCGCACAGAGATCTTTGTACGTATAGCCTGTCTGGGAGGATCTGAAGTTCGGGTAGCTTTCCCGCTTTGCCAGCAGGAAATCATGCATATCGTTGGTATCGTTTTCGAGGATACGGACACATTCATAATAATCATAACCGTTATCCAGAAGATTCCTGGACGGATTCAGGGACAGCTTCTGCTCCACATATTTTTCCGTATAATAGGTACAGTAGCTCTGCATGATCGCATCCAGCATATTGCGTGCATAGCTGCCGCCCAGCTTTCCATCCACCACCAGACTCACCTTATAAGTATCCGGAAAATAGGTGACTTCTTCTCCCTTTTCGATCAGTGCATCGTTGATCTTCTCCTGTTCCTCTGAAATAATCGGTGTAACGCTGCAGTTCGATCGTACTGTCGTCAGTCTTCCGGATGCTCCAAGAGAATCCATCGCCTGTGCAATTACGGTAGAGGAATAGATTTCATTCACATCCAGATCAGAACCGTCCGGGGCATAGCCGTCCTTTATGCCGTCATTTGTGTACTTCAAAACAACAGATGCTGTATATTGCTGCTTTCCCTGCGCATACAGGTAAATCATTGCCGCCCCTGCCATCGTCAGCAAAAAAATCAGCATACTGAAACGTTTCAGATATCGCAAAATCTCAAACTTTTTCACTTTTCTTTATGCCCTTTCTGTTCTTCCTGACTTTCCTCAGAGAATTCAAGCCCACCATAAACGCCAGAACTGCTGCAGCTTTCATTCCTGTCTTTTTTACGTTAATTCGTTGAGTAAAGGACGCATTATTATAAGTAAAGGAGACATAGTTCTGTGACTTGTATCTGATATATGCCTTATCCAATATAAACAGCTGATCCGAAATCTCATTGATTCCGCTTTCCAGCTTGTTGATCATATCCTGTGCTTCCTTCAGACGCCCTGCATCATCGGTAACCGTCTGCATCTTCTCCACTACATAACTGGTATCCACGATTTCCGACTGATAATCCGTCGCTGCCTGCAGCGAGCTGTCCGCAGAACGCGCCATATTGTCCATTGCAGTCTTTGTCCGGGACATGTAATATTCTTCCATCTCATCTGTCGTCGGGATCATGACAACGGATGTCATGGACTTTTCATATACGGAAATTCCGTTTTTGTTGGCATCATAATATGCCATTTCCTTCTGTGCGGCAATATCGTCAATTTTGTTTTTGTACTCCAGAATGCTGATCAGCAGGGAAGCATCCTTTGCAATCCCTCCTTCGATCACGTAGGCCTTCACATTCGGAATATCATAATCCACAATATTGTTGATCTGCTTGCTCAGCGTCGTGAAGTTATTGGTAGACGAATCCGGATTTTCGGTATCGACATAGCTCTTGTTTTCGCTCAGACGCGCATTTAAATACTGCATGATACATTCTGCCCGCAGCTCCAGCTCATTCAGACGCAGGTAGGGCTCACAATCTGTTGTAATTTCGAGTTTTTCCTTTAACATGTCCTGATTATCGCAGTAGTTTTTCTGAAAAAACTCACGGTATGCTTCACAGATACTTTTCAGCAGACTGATGGTTGTCCGATTTTTCAGTTCCAATCCGTCTGCATTGAGATTGATATTATAGGATGTGCTGATGTAATCGTCACTTCCGCCCACATGTCCCGTTCCTTCCGGAGTGATGAAGACATGGCTGGCAAGCTCCGATGCGGAAATGCTTCCCTGCAAACCAACTTTTTCGATGGCACGCTGCATAACCTCCTCTGAAACGATTTCATAGGCGTTAAAACGGGTTTTATTCGGGCTTAAGCCCAGGGATGCCTCTGAATAATTAAATGAAATATTCGCGCTGGACCAAATGCCGCTTTCCGCATAATGAATGCATCCAAACAAAATGCACAAGATCAGCATATAATATGTCATCCGATATTTGTTTTCCCACAGTATCTGAACTGCTCTTTTCACTTTTCCTTTAATTTCTTTCATTGCACTATCCTACTTACGGCATTGGAAGGTTTAGTTAATATCGATCACTGAAAGCTCCGGAACATTATTGATCCTCGGCCATTTGTCGGAATCTCCCAGTCCACGGCTGACAATCAGCGTCGCCTTGTTGTCAAGGGTATAGACACCTCCTCCATACTCCGGGAACAGTCCCTCTTCCGCAGAATAAAGAGCGCCCAGCTTCGGCAAACGGACAATTCCGCCGTGGGTATGTCCTGCAAGTCCAAGGTCAAAGCTGTAATTTTCCAGCTTCTCCGGGAAATAAGTAGGCACATGCGCAATACAGATGCGCAGATCATATTGATCCTCTGCTTCCTGCGCCTCCATACACTCTTTCGCTCCATAGCTTGCAAAATCTTCCGGTTTTCCTTCTATACCGATCACACTGACCGTATTGTCATACAGGGAATAGGACGTTTCTTCGTTCCGCAGGATTTTCACGCCTGCATCTTCGAAGCGTTTTACCAGTTTCTCATCTCCCTGATGATAAATCTTCACATCCTCATGGTTGCCCAGCACACCGCATACCGGTGCGATCTCTGTCAGCTGGCTGCAGAGGGAGATCATATTGTCATAAGAATCCACAGTATCATTTACAAGGTCTCCCCCAAGCAGGATCAGGTCCGGTGAAAGATTTTCTATATCCTCTACAAGATCGCCGTTATCCATTCCGTATTCCCGCAAATGCACATCTGTCAGAAAAGCTACCCGAATACTGTGTGTCAGCTTTCGGGAGCTGACCTGATAAAATTCCGCCGTATAATTCGTCCGGTTATCGTAAATATTTTTGGCAAGTCCGCCTGCCAAAAGCAGGATCAAAAAAAGAAACTTCGCCAGAAACTTCATTCCTTTTTTTAATCTGCTTTTCCCAGCTTTCTTTTCCGTATGTTTTATGTTTTTTGCAGGTTCTCTCTCTATTGGCAAAGCTTTACTGCTGCTTCTTCTCTGATGTACCTTGCGTACCAGCGCCTGTTCCCGCATCCGGTTTGCATAACGGTTCGGCGCAAGTGCAAAGACAAGAGCCTTTGCTCTGCGTCTGGCTTTATAGGCACATTTTAAAACGACAAGTCTCTTTACGCCAAGCTTTTTTCTGCTTTTTGGTTCACTGGCACAATAGCAATCAATATATTTCCAGGACAGATCATCTTCCAGAAGCCTGCGTAGCTTCCGGGGCTTTACTGTTTTATAAAGCTTTCTCAGTCCATCGTAGATCTTCACCCTGTCCGCAATTTTTTTTGCGTTTAAGGCCGTGGAATTCATAATAGAATCACTTCTGGAATTATCATAATGATAATAGACATAATCTGTCAACACAACCCGTTCCGCTTTTAACAATGCTCTCGGTGTAAATTCTTCATCTTCATGTAAAATACCGTACTCAAAATACAGGTCATTTCTGACAAGAAAATCTCGCCGAAACATGGTTCGGATAACCTCTACCCGAAGTGCACCACCCTCCAGACATCCCATCAGATATGCCGGGCCGCTATAGATACGATGATACTGAAAACGATCCTCCGCCACCTTTTCAAACCGTGCCATCCCTTCAGAGGGCTTCTCCAGTGCCATTTTGGAGATAATTATATCTGCAAAGCCTGCCCTTGCTTCCTTCCATAGGTTGGCACAGGCCTGGGGCTCCAGATAGTCATCGCTGTCTACAAATAAGACATATTCCCCATGCGCCCGCTCCAGTCCGTAGTTGCGGGCATCCGACAAGCCGCCGTTCGGTTTATGGTAAGCGGTAATCCGTGCATCTTTTTTTGCATAATTGTCACAAATTTCTCCGCACCGGTCAGGGCTGCCGTCATCTATAAGAATAATTTCCAACGACGAAAAATCCTGCGCAATCAGTGACTCTACACACCGGACAAGATACTTTTCCACCTTATAAATTGGTACAATTATTGAAATTTGCACATCCTGTTTCTTCATCAGCAATTTTGCTCCCAACGCTTCTCATTTTTTCTGTTCAGAGCACATTTGTAAACATCTTCATGCCATTCGATCACTGCATCATAATCAAAATTTTCTTTGACATATTCCATTTCCTGCTTCAGCAACTCTTCGTCTTTTGGAGTTGTCAATTCCCTCGAAAGCGCAGCCGCCAGCGAATCAATATTCTCTGCCTCAAACTCTGCCCCGTATTGTTTGGTGATCACCGTATTTGCCGGAATATCACTGACCAGACATCTTCCGCCGCAGGACATTGCCTCCAGAAGGGCAAGGGAAAGTCCCTCGGTATGACTCGGAAGGACAAACAGCCTGCAGTTGGAAAACAGCTCGGCGAGCTCTTGTCCCTGCACCAGTCCGGTACGGATCACCCTCGGGTCTGCATCGATTTTGCGGATCATTTCTTTCCCAAACTCCGTCTCTAGAGCCGGTCCTGTCAACACTAAACGTTCCTTCGGCTGGAGCTTCTGATACGCTTCCAGCAAATCCTGCGGTCCTTTTTCCGGAGAGATCCGTCCGACATACAGAATATAGCTGTCTTTTTCCAGGCCATATTTTTCCCGGATGACATTACAGGGAACCGGTGTGATCCGTTCCACTGCATTATGGATCAGAATAGAGTCCCGATTATACTTCTGCAGAAAATATTGTTTCTCCTCTTCGGAAAGAACGATTACTTCATCAGCAAAACGGGCGGCAACTTTTTCTCCCAGACGGAGATAGAAGGAAGCGAAACCACCCCACTTATCACTTCTCCAGTTCAGTCCATGCACCGTGCATACCGTATGCTTGCCAAACAGCTTTGCAAGAAACAATGGAACGGAGGGTCCGATCGCATGATAATGAATGACATCAAAATCATGGAATATTGTATCAAATGTCGCCAGAAAAGAATAGACCATCGCATTCAAAATCTGCTTTTTAAATGTAAAAATCCGCTTGACCCTGACGTTCTGTTCCAGATAAGCATTATGCCCCTTTTGCCTGCCTCTGTTGTACACGGTTACCTCATGTCCTCTGGCAGCAAGTCTGGTCGAAAGCTCATAAACTACCACCTCTACGCCTCCGGAACGAGAAGGGAAATCTTTATGTCCTATCATCGCTATTTTCATCTGTGTCTTCCCTTTCATTTGTATTTTTCTGAAGAAGAATGTCTCCTTTGTGATATCGTTCTCACTCTTTCTTAACAGAATCTTAACACGCAGTGCCCAACTGCAGTGTATCGTCTGATTCTGCTGCGCCTTTTCCCCTGAGACGCATATTTCTTCCTCTGTTCCCCGCTCTTTTAGATTTTTCCCTATCAGTTTAGATCAAGCTTCACTATCTGTAAAGATTTTCAGAAATTTTCCAGCTCCTTTAGCACGGTTACTGTGGCTTCGTACGCTTCTGCCACCTTCTGATATAACTCCTCGCTGCCCTCGGTCTGACGTCCGCGCAGCTTTTCGGTCAGCTCGCAGTCTATTTCGTATAATCTGTCCAGCCCAAGATTGGCGCAGATACCCTTTAAGGTGTGTGCGGCGCGGAATGCGTCCTCTCCGTCCTTTTCTTTCAGGGATTCCGTCAGCTCCTCAAAGCTCTTGTCTTCCAGAAATTTAACTGCAAACCGTTTTACCAGCGCTTCGCTGCCCATACGTCCCAGCACTTTGTCAAAATCAGATCCGATTTTTTCATAGCATTCTCTGACTGTCATCTTTTCCTCTCCTTTTCCCTTATCCTCTATCCTTCTGTCTTCAAACCCGCCACGAGGGTGTTACCCCCCCCCCAGAGGTGTCCAGCTATTTCTGTGCTCAGCATTCATCAGCTGAATCGGGATATCTTCTTTTATCTCCAGCAGACATTCTATCAGCAACGGATTGAACTGTCCGCACTCTCCTGCGACGATCATTTCAATCGCCTTTTCATGTGGAATCGCCTTTTTGTATACACGCTCGTTGGTCAATGCATCATATACATCTGCAAGGGAAACCACCTGTGCTGAAATCGGGATCTCGTCCCCCTTTAAGCCGTCCGGATAACCTTTTCCGTCATAGCGCTCGTGATGCCAGCGACAGATCTGTTCTGCAATACGTACCAGCGGTTCCTCCTGATACTGTTTCAGATCTTGCAGCATCGACCACCCGATCACGGTATGCTTTTTCATTTTTTCATATTCTTCCTGCGTCAGCTTTTCGGGCTTATTTAAGATGGCTTCCTCAATGCCGATTTTGCCGATATCATGAAGTGCCGACGCCAGTGCGATCCGGTTTAAGTCTCCCCATGTCATCTGGTATCGATCCGTTTTCTGCATCAGCTTTTTCAAAAGAATCTTCGTCAGTATTCCGATATTCCGGACATGCTGTCCGCTCTCTCCGTTTCGGCATTCTACGATATGACTCAGGATATTGACCATAATTTGGTTGTTTTTCTCTTTTTCCTGCATCTGGCCTGCAACCAGGTCGATCAGCTTGCGCTGCTTTGCATACAGCTTGATGGTATTATATACACGTTGGCGAACAACACTTGTATCAAAGGGTCTGCCGATATAGTCTGATACGCCCATTTCGTATGCCTGACGGATATGTAGCTCCGAGTCTTCGCTGGAAATCATGATGACCGGAATATCTTCGATGAGATGTTCTTTATTCATCACCTTCAAAACACCGAGTCCGTCCATTCCCGACATGATGAAATCCAGTAAAACGATAGATATTTCTGTCCCGTATTGATGCAGCAGCTCCAGACACTCCTCGCCGCTGGATGCTTCTATAATGTCAAACCTATCCTTCAGCATTTCGAAGAGAATCTCCCGGTTGATCTTGGCATCATCCACAATGAGGACAAGCTCTCTGCCGGAGTCGCGTTCCAGCCTTTCTCCGACCTCCTGACGGATTCCCTCCGTACTGCTTTCTGTCACAACCTGATTTCTATGCTTCTTTGCCTGATACATCAGCCGATCCGCACGCTCCAAAGCGGTCCCCACAGTCTCTTCCACCGTCGTTACTCCTCCGATGCTCACAGAAAGGGAGATACCCGGATAGCCGTCCAAAGTGGTCTGATGAAGCTGTTTTTGGATCTGGTTGAGTTTTTTGTCAAAGGCGTCCTTCCGGATCCCGGGCAGTACCAGCAAAAATTCGTCCCCGCCATAGCGGATCAGAAAATCTGATTTTCGGATATTGGATAAGATCACTTTTGCAGCACTATTGAGTGCAAGATCCCCCACATTGTGTCCGTAGGAATCGTTATAATATTTAAAATTATCCAGATCCATCATCGCAATACCCACAGGTCCCCACATATTTTTGATCTTTTCTTCATAATAACGGCGGTTAAATACACCTGTCAGCACATCTTGATAGAGCTTCTCGTTATAGCCTGTCAGCTGTTCAATCAGATATTGTTTTTCCTCCAGATCCGTCAGTGCATCCTCATCCAGACGGTGTACCAGCTCCATCACGTAAGGCTTTCCATTCATTTCCAGATATCTTGCGATCACCTGATAGATGTCATTCCCCACAATCTCCAGCTTGCACTTTTCTTTTCTGCTTCTGACTGCCTCCAGTGCAATGCAATGCTTACAGGGAGCCGAGTATTTCCACAGATCATAACAATGGCAGATTTCTGGTGCATCGATCTCCACCGGTTCTGCTTCCATGCCATCGTTTCTTCGCAGCAGCCTTTCCCCGTCCAGGAGCCTCACAATCGGAAAAAGCCTGCGGAAATATTTCATTTCTTTCTGAACCTGTTCTTTTGTTATGCTGACTTCCTGATTCATTCTTTTTTCCTCGCTGCAATATATTACATTTCATTTATTATATTGCGTTTTTTTTGACTTGTCCATATATTACGTTTTTTTGACTTGTCCATCCCCTCGTGCCTTGGCACATTCTTTTTTGTATAGAGACGCTGTTTCCTACACGAAAAAAGGCGGAAGCGCCAGACACCTGACAGCTTCCACCCGATTTTTTCTATATTCTGATTGACGTTTTCATTTATTTGCGTCCCTGCAGCGCCTGTGCGATATCTTCTCTCATATCGATAACCGCCTGTCTGGATGCGTCCGCATAGTTAGCCGCACCAAACTGTGCATATTTTTCCTGCTGATATGCTGCAATGATGCCGCGGGAAGAGTTGACAATCGCGCCAAGTCCGTCTTCATTGAAAAAGTGCACCAGATCAGCGCCCTTGCCGCCCTGTGCGCCGTAGCCGGGCACGAGAATGTAGGACTTCGGCATCACCTTGCGCAGCGCCTTGCCCATTTCAGGATAGGTTGCGCCAACAACCGCACCAACATTGCTATATTCGCTGCCCATGCACTCGCTGCCCCATTCGGCAACCTTTTCACCGACGATTTCATACAACGGTCTGCCGTCCACCAGACGATCCTGGAACTCACCACTGCTGGGGTTGGAAGTTTTTACCAGCACAAAAATGCCCTTATTTTCTTCTTTGCAGACCTTTATGAACGGATTGATGCCGTCGGAACCCAGATACGGATTCACCGTTGCAAAATCCTCGTCAAAGGGTGCATAGCTCTTTTCTCCCACTACTACTTTTCCGAGATGGGCAACCGCATAAGCCTCAGAAGTGGAGCCGATATCGCCGCGTTTTACATCGCCGATGACAACCAGACCTTTCTCTTTGCAGTATGCGACGGTCTTCTGGAATGCGATCAGACCTGCTACGCCGAACTGCTCATACATGGCGATCTGCGGCTTTACTGCCGGAATCAGATCCGCTACTGCATCCACGATGCCCTTATTGTACTGCCAGATCGCTTCTGCAGCGCCCTTTAACGTCTCGCCGTATTCCGCAAAAGCAGCTTTCTGAATCTGCTCCGGAATAAATTTCATCATCGGGTCCAGTCCGACAACGATTGGAGCATTTGTCTTTTTGATATTTGCAATTAACTGGTCAATCATATCTTTTTCTCCTTTTTGTTTTCCTGGCTTGCGTCAGTTTTCCAAGCTTCTGCTATGGTATCACATTCTGCTTCGGGCAACAAGTCCGGCGATGGGGTCTTCGATCAGTTTTTTGGAAAGTACCGCACCTGCGCCGGTCAGAAGCAGCGCCAGAATCAGAAACGCTGCGTTCGGCAGTCCGATCTGTACCCGCACCATGCCGAGCCCTTCTAAAATGACGGCATGCACCAGATAAATCTCATACGAATACCGATCCGTCCACAGCACAGCGTCCGAAATCCGACCGCCGATTCCTTTCCTGCAGAACCGAAAGCCGCTGCCTGCAAGCAGTAACATGCCAAAGCACCACGACCACCAAATAAACGAATCCGTCTGCGCCCTGCCAAGGGCCAAACCCGCACCTGCTGCCGCAATCATGCCGATATAGACAAGCAACTGCACGCCGATACGCCTTCCCGCCTGATGGATCTCCCAGACCAACATACCGAGCAGAAAATAATGCAGGTAGTAAAAAATCATCATGTAATCACCGTATCCGGTTTTTACCCACAAATACCGCAGAATCAATGCCAGTACATAGCAGAAAAACGCGCTCGTACAGCCGCGGATCAGGCGCACAAAGACCGGCACAAGCAGATAAAATGCCATAAACAGGCTGATCGTCCAGGTTGCGCTCAGGTTTCCCCAAAAATCATTCGGTGCAGGGATCACGCTGTTTGTCAGGAAAAAATACCGAAGCCAGTACAGGCCCTGCGGGTCTGCCGGAATATCCTTTAAAATCAGCCCGTGCAGCAGGATGTTATAAAGGATCACCCCATAATACAGCGGAAGAATCCGCACCAGACGTTTTTTATAATAGGTCAGCAGCTCTTTTTTTCCAGCCGTCGGGAGCTTTCTGTCACAGCAGGCGAGATAGCCGCTGAGGACAAAAAAGAGATACACGCCCGCCGCTCCCTGATTGGCAAGCCACGCGGCTTTTCCCGTCGCTCCCAGCCTCGGTGCAAGGTGGGTGATAAACACTCCGATACAGGCAAGCGCCCTCAGAAGCTGAATGTGTTCGTATTTTTGTTTCATATTCTTCCAATGCTCTGCATCAAAAACTGGAACATTGCTGCGTAGGTTGCACCATCATAATGCAGTCCGTCTGCCTGCGTGGTATATCCGCTGCCCGTCAGAAACACATACAGATTCAGTCGTCCGATTCTGGCATCCAGCCGGTTGTTTAACTGGTTGTTAAAATATTCTACCGCCCAGTTGCGTTTTCCGTATTCGTTTTCCCCGACCGGACCGACCGAGGCGAAGTACACCGTCGCACCTTTCGAAATCCAATCCTGTGCATATCGGTTAATCGTCGTAATATAATCGTTGTGTCGTGATAAATCATTGACGCCGTAATTGAGAATAATCACTGAGCCGGGCGTCACATACTGGTCGACGTCCTTTTTCGCCTGGGCGGTGGAAAGCCAGTCCACGCCACCTCCAAAGCATGCCACAAAGGCCGTACCAGGCCATGCTGCCGTTCCACCGACTGCATTCGCCATCTGTCCCGTGCGGGAGTCCCCGACAAAGATGACGTTGCCGCTGCCCGCCGGAATGGGGGCTTTCTGCTCAGCCTGCGCCTGAGCCAGTGCTGCCTGCTGTACTGCTGCCTGCTGCGCCAGTGCCGCCTGCTGCGCTGCCAGTGCCGCCGCTGCTGCTTGGGCCTGTGCCACCTGCTGTTTCACCGCTTCCGCCTGTGCAGCAAGCGCTGCCGTCATCGCCGCATCCACGCAGACCGGCTGACAGGCTGTCTGTGTGATATAGCCGATCGCATTTCCATAGACAATCTGGTACATGCCACTTTTCCCGCTGCCGGTCTGCCCGCATACGTTGACCGTCGTGCCGACCGGTAAAATACCAAGTACTGCAGAGGTTTTATCCGCCTGCTGCGTCACCGTTTTTTCTTCCCCGACGACTGCTGCCATCGTAACCGGCGTCACTTTTTTCCCGGATGCTGCCTGTGCCGTCATCGATATCGACAATCCGAGACAAAGGCACAACGCCAGACAGCAGATACGGGCGATCGCGCCGCCAAAAACCGTTTTTCTGATTTTTACACGTTTCTCCATAGTCATTCCCTACATTTCTTTCTAAACAGCCATGCGACTATACTGTCCTGTCCGTGTGTGTGGAGCTACCGCGTCTGCAGAAATACCGCTTCCCGCTGTGCCTTTTCATCATCCGGATACAAAGCAAGGTACTGATCCATCGCAAGCTTCGCTTTATCGTACTGCCCAAGGTATTCATACGCTACCAGTTCGTTGAACATCAGCGACTGCGTCGCCGTATTTCCCTCTACTTCCAGCCCCGCCTGGAACGCTGCAAGCGCCGCTTCATAATCGCCGCCCTTTAATTTGCAAAGCCCGAGCTGATTGTACAAAGACGCGTCCGGCGTTTTGTTCTGCAGGTAGGTGTTATAGACACTCGCCGCATAATTGTAGTCACCGAGCGCCTCATAGGTCTGACCGAGCAGGGACGCTGCTTCCGCACCGCCGTTTTCCTGCGCCTTTTCCAAAGAGGTACGGGCCTGCTCATAATCGCCCAGGTAGTAGCTGATTCTGCCGAGATCGAAATCCGAAATCCGCTTCCTGTCGCCGTCCAGAACATTTTCCAGATAGGATTTTCCAAGATCGTCCTGTCCGTATTTGCTGCAGCTGCAGAAAATATCAATCCGGATGTCGTAATCGTTCGGCGCAGCCTCAACCGCCTTGTCAAAATCGGCTTTCGCAGCGTCCGTACTGCCCTGCTCCAGCTCCATGGTTCCTTTTAAGTACCAGGCGGTCTTTTCCCCGGGCTTCAGATCCGTGATTGCCTGATAAACATGGATCGCCTTGTCGACCTGTCCGTTCCGATAATAGGCGGTCGCCAGATAATAGTTGATGTCATAATCCATCGCATCCGGACGCGGGCTGCTCTGCCCCAGCGCCTTTTCAAAGCTCGCCGCTGCATTCTCATAATCCGTCATGCCCATGTAAGCCAGCCCCTGCCCTCTGTAAACCTGACGCATATCCTCTTTATTCAGGGCTGCCGCCTCGAAGCAGGTCAGCGCGCCCTCATAGTCCATCTGCTCCACCAGCGCAATTCCCTGCGAAAGATTGTCCTCCTTCGCAGCACCGCAGCCGGTAAGGAGCGCGCACGCCAGAAGCGCCGTCGCAAACACAATGCAGATCTGTCTATCCTCTCTGTCTTTTTGTTTCTCTTTCTTCACGTTTCCTCCAGTCCGTACGTAAAGCCCCTGTATGCCGTTTTATTCCTGCACCAGAAGAATTTCATCCATGCGGATCCCGCTCTCGCCAAAGAACAGCGTCAGCTGGTTTTCCCCGCTTTCCGGGAAGCTTATCGTTACCGCACGCTCTATGATCTTGTTGTCGGTTCCGTTAAAGGTCGTCGTCTGCTGCAGGACGCCGTTGACAAAAATGGAAACCGGCAGCTGCGCAAACGGATTTTCCCCGGAATGCATTTTAAAAATCATCTGATAGCTGCCTGCTTTGGAGACGTCCAGCAGATACCCGGCGCGCACGCCCTTCTGGGTGCTCAGCTTTGTCAGGTCGAGCTTTGTCTCTTTTTCTACTTTCTGGCTTGCGATCACATTTCCTGCCATCGCATCCTTTGCTGGATTGTTAATTTCTTCACATACATCAAATTCCCGATCACAGAAACGGTTCATCACCGGAGAACGCATCAGAAAATGACAGATATTCTTTGCATTTCTGACCAGCTGTCCTCTTGTGAGCCGTCCATCTGCCAGGCCCTCCATCGTGTTGTCATTTGCAGAGTTCGAAGCAGAATCCGAAACAACCATGTAAACGTCGTTCTGGGCGCGCACCATCGGAATCGTATTGCTCTGGGAGCCTTCCTCGCCTTCCTCGTTCATCTTCGCCCACCAGTCGGTCATTACCACGCCCTGGTAGCCCCAGTCTTTCCGCAAAATCGTCGTCAGCAGGTCGTAGTTGCCTGCTGTCCAGATTCCGTTGATCGGTCCGTAGGTAGACATAATGCTGTAGGCATGTCCTTCTTTTACTGCGATTTCAAAGCCCTTTAAATAGATCTCGCGCAGCGCACGTTCGGAAACAACGCCGTTTGCATCGTGCCGCTTAAATTCCTGGTTATTTCCCGCAAAGTGTTTAATCGTTCCGGTCACACCATATTTTCCCATGCCCTTTAACTGAGCTGCAGCCATCGTACCTGCCACACAGGGGTCTTCCGAAAAATATTCAAAGTTTCTGCCGTTTAACGGATTGCGATGAATGTTCATGCCGGGCCCCAGCAGCGTGTCAATCTGATTCTTGCGCAGCTCCATTCCTTCCATCTCATAAAGCTGTTCCACCAGTTCCGGATTAAAGGTGCAGGCAAGCAGTGTACCGTTTGGCAGGGAAAAGGCGATGGTTCCGCAGTCCATACGGATTCCGGAGGGTCCATCCGAGCAGCCCGCAACCGGGATTCCAAATGCCTTTAAGGAATCCGTCACACCGCCGAATGCAGATGCAATGCCAGGTGTTGCCTTCGGAGAGCACATGCCCTCTCCCCGGACCAGGCATGCCAGATCTTCGTCCGATAACTGGGATAAAAACTGTTCCAGCGTCACCTTTTTATCACAAACATCCGCTAACTTCCAGCCCTGATCGCCGATGCAGGCCTCTGCCTCCGGACGTTCTGTCCGGATTCTTTCTGCCAAATCGACGCTCCGCAGAGGCGCTGCCTGTTTTCCGATTTCCAGAACCGGCTCTCCGTCTGTGCCCTTTTTGCCCGTTTCGACCGGAACCAGACGCTCATATGGCTGTACCGGTGCAAGCGCCTCTTCCAGTCTGGAAATGACGCACAGCTCGTCTAACTGCACCTCGCAAACCTTTTTCGCGCTGCGGACATCCGTTCCGACATAGATGCCATAAGCGCCCGCTTCCAGCACCCAACAGGATTTCTCCCCGGTTACGCCGCTGTCATCATAGGATGCACTCTTTTCCAGGGAAACGACGAGATTTACCTCCTCCCCCTCTCCTGGTGTAAGCAGCTGCGTCTTGTAAAAGCTGTTTAGATTCCGGACAGGCTTGCCAAGCTTTCCCTGAGGCGGGCAGACATACACCTGCACGACTTCTTTTCCGGCAGTCTTTCCGATGTTTTTAACCAAAACGGTAAGTTCTGCTTTCGTACCGTCTGTTCTTGTATTCAGAACCTCCACGGAAAAATCCGTATAAGACAGACCAAAGCCGAAGGGATAGCTTACTTTTTCCTTTGCAAAGGTTTCAAAATAACGGTAGCCAACGTAAATATCCTCTGCATACACATTGCATACAGCATCTCCAAAATTATCCGTAGACGGATAATCCGAAATATCTGCTGCGATCGTATCGCTCAGCTTACCACACGGATTCACTGCGCCGGTCAGGATATCTGCCGCCGCGTGTCCGCCCTCCTGACCGCCCTGCCATACATACAAAACTGCCTGGGGCTGGTAGCGGTCCACCCATTTCATATCGATGATATTGCCGACGTTTAACACAACGGCAGTCCGTTTGAATGCGCTGCAGACGGTTTTGATCAGTGCCTCCTCCTCTGCTGTCAGCAGATAGCTTCCCGGCTCTGCGCTGTTGTCCATGTCCTCGCCTGCTGTCCTGCCCAGCACAACAACAGCAAGGTCAGAGGATGCCGCAGCTTTCTGTGCAAGCGCCTCGCTGACCGGCATTTCCTTCTGGCTCCAGGGCTCCTGCGCCCAGCCTTCTCCCATATCAAAGGGATTTTCCCGGATCCAGTCCTGATAAACCGCTTCCAGCTCTTCGTTGACAGAAATATCCCTGCATTCCTTTAAGCTGTCCAGGATATTTGTCACATAGGGAGCATTTACCATACCGCCCGATCCGGTTCCGCTCTTATAATAGGTAAAGGCAATCCGTCCAAACACGGAAACTGTCTCTCCTTTTCGGATCGGAAGTGCCTCCTTCTCATTTTTTAAAAGAACACATCCCTCTGCTGCCGTCTGTCTTGCCAGGGCAGCGTACTGATCGTAATTCAGTGTAAATCTCATAATGTTTTCCTCCTTTTTTTGGTTCCTGCATATGTAAAACAGAGTCCTGCTCCGCCTGCGGCGGTTTGCACAGACAGCACATCTGTCACATTGTTTTGCGCAGCCCTTTGGGATAATGATTTTTTAAAATCCCGCCTGCCAGCTTTCCCCAGCCGAGGCTGTATCCATCTACGCAGACCAGCTGCCATCCCTTTTCCCCGTCTTTGGAAAGCGTCATGCCGTTGATCCACTGCCTTGCCTCCTGGCTGTCACCGGAAAGGTTGCAGCAATGCACTGCATCTTTGGGCGAAAGCGAAAGTGCCAGCGCATGTGCCGGTTCAAACCGCCCTTTTTTCATCGTGCCCAGATGCAGTCCCGGACGCAGCACCTTTAAGCCTTTTAAAGCCGGCATGTCCTTTGGCGCAAGATAAAGCTGGTCACCGAACAATAAAAAGATTCCATCAAACTGCTTCTTCAGGCTTTCTCGTTCAAATTCTTTCCATGCAGCAAAATCCTTGGGCGCAATTCCTTTCTGGATTCCATACAGGCTGCGCGCCCGGTATCCCTCCGGCACTTCCCCTGTTTTTTCAAGCACCGCCAGAAAATGTCCTTCTCCATGCAGCTTATGGGGCCAGAGACGAATGGTCTTTTCCATTCCGTCCGGGACGGGATCGGTTCCCGCCCAGTCCGGTCTGCCCGGCTCCATACCGTCATAACGGTGCGTCTCTTTTATGGAAAATTCCGGATGCCGCAAAAGGAATCGTGCAACACTGCCTTCATCCTCCTGCAGCGCAAACGTACAGGTCGAATATACCAGCCTGCCGCCTTTTTTCAGCATTACGGCAGCTTCGTCCAGCACGCTGTCCTGCCGCTTTGCACACAGTTCCACGTTTTCGGGACTCCATTCGCTGCAGGCTTCCTCGTGCTTTCGGAACATCCCCTCACCGGAGCATGGGGCGTCCACCAAAATTTTATCGAAATATTCCGGGAAATAAGCGGACAGTCGCTCCGGGCTTTCGTTCGTCACAACTGCATTGGTCAGTCCCATCCGCTCCACATTTTCCGAAAGAATTTTTGCCCGTGCCGGATGGATCTCATTGCAGATTAAAATACCTTTTCCCTGCATCGCAGCACCGATCTGGGTGCTTTTCCCGCCGGGGGCAGCACACAGATCCAGCACATAATCCCCCGGCTGTACGTCCAGATATCCGACAGGCGCCATCGCGCTCGCTTCCTGAATATAATAAACACCAGCCTCGTGATACGGGTGCTTGCCCGGTGTATCCTCTTCGCTGTAATAAAAACCGTTTTTCTCCCATGCAACCGGCGTCAGATGAAACGGCGATTTTTCTGTAAATTCCTCCCGGTCCGTTTTGCGCGGATTGAGCCGCAGCGACTGATAATGACCGGATTCATAGCTCTGCAGAAATGCTTCGTATTCCTCTCCCAGCATTTCCTGCATGCGCGTCAAAAACGCGGACGGCAGATTCATAATATTCCTCACTTTAATTCATGATTTATCCTTATCATAAACCAGACGCGTAAACTGCGCAAGATTATTGTTTCCGTTCACCCGCTTCCTCTGTCTCTAAACCCGGTTCGTCCTCCGGCACTTCTTTCACCATGAATCGAATCATGTTTTCCTGAATTTTGCCCATCAGCTTTTCCATCCGCTTCTGTTCCTCGTCCGAAATACCTTCCATGCAGACGCTGTAGAGGTCTTTTTCCACGCGCAGCAGCTCTCCGGAAAGCTTCCTGCCTTCCTCTGTCAGGAGCAAGCGGTTCTTTTCTTTCTTTTCGCTGCTTTTTTCCTTTTTGTCCGCCGTGCGCTCTTTTTTCTCCGCTGTACTTTCTATCCTGTCGGCGGGCTTTTCCTTTGCACTCTTTTCCTTAACCGGCTTTTCCGGCGCGATCAGCTTTTTGCGTTCCAGCTTCTGCATCGCAAGAAACAGCCTCGGCTGTCCGACTCCGGCGATTTCCCCGAGCCTGCGTGCGCTGTAGCAGGCGCTGCACTGGGCGAGGGCACACAGCAAAAGCGCCTCATCCAACGTCAGCATATTTTTCTGCGCCGCCAGATCCAGCTCATATTCATACAGCCTGCGGAACCGGTACTGCCCGATCACTGCGCCGTTTCCTTCCACTTCTTCCCGGGTAATCCGCCTGCGCTCTTCCCCAAGCTTCTTGCTTCCCGGAAGCACGCCGCCGTCCTTTGCCGCAGCCCATAAAAAGCTGTAGACCTGCAGCCGGATATCGGCATAATCTTTATCCTCGTAAACGTCTTTATAAAACTCGTTATAATACTCGAAAATGTTGCTCTTCATCCGCACCGTATTCGTGATGCTCGCTCCCTGGCTGACCAGGCTGCCGCGACGCTTCAGATAATAATAAATCGGCACCTGCAGGGCAAAAAAGCTCTCCGCATGGCGGATATATTCCAGATTAAACAAAAAGTCCTCACACCAGCTGATGGAGGTATCCATCCGGATATGATATTCTTCGATGATGCTCCTGCGGTACATTTTGTTCCAGAGTACGCCGTAATAAAAATCCGCCGGATTTTCAATCATATAGGAAGCAAACTCCTGACGGCTCATCACCTTGTCCTCTTCGATGTCGCCCTTCTGCGCCAGCCTTTCCCCGGAAACCCGGTAAAAGTCGGAAATGACCATGTCGCAGTTATATTCCTCCATCGAACGCACCAGAAGCCTTGTCGCCTCCGGCACGATCCAGTCGTCGCTGTCCAAAAACTGAAGAAACGTTCCCCGCGCCAGCTCCAGTGCCTGATTTCTCGTATCCGACACGCCGGTATTTTCTTTATGGACCACACGTACCCGGCCATCCTGCTGTGCATATGCATCGCAGATTTCGCCGGATGCATCCTTACTGCCGTCATCCATCAAAAGCAGCTCAAAGTCGCGGTAATCCTGACTTAAAATGCTGTCCACACAGCGTTTCAAATATTCCTGTGCATTGTATACAGGAACAATAATGCTTACCTTCGGTTCCATACTTCCTCCTGTTTTGAATTGGTTTCCTCTGTTTTCAGATATTTCTGCTCCATATCTTTTATCCGTCTGCTGCACGGTTCATGCAGATTTTCCGGTATTCCCGCGGGGATATCTGCATCCGCCGCTTAAAAATCTGATTAAAAAATTTTATGTCTTCATAGCCGACTCTGCGGGCGATCTCCACCACCCTCAGATCACTTTCTTCCAACAGTTCGCAGCTTTTTTCGATGCGGACATTCTGGACATATTCGCGCAGCGTCACCCCGGTTTCCTGTTTAAACCGCCTGCTGATATAGGCAACGCTGTAATGCTTCTGCTCACAGAATGTTCCCAGCGTCAGGCTGTCCTGATAGTTCCCGTTTACATATTCCAGCACCTCCTGCACAGACGTACTGTAGGGGCGCTCGTTTTCCGGTTCGATCAGCCCGCGCAGCGTCAGAAGCAGGATTTCCAGAAGCTTGAACCGAAGCAGCGGATAACATCCGACTTTTTGCTCCTGATATTCCAGAAGCATTTCCTGCATCAGCTGTCCTACCTGTCCATCCCGGTCGTGAAACACTCTGGCAAACTTCGCCTGCCCAAGTGACATCCGGTAATATTTTAACAGACAGCCCTGCAACAGCTGGGAAAAACTCCGGCAGCCCTGCAGTGTTTCATCCACCGTCTCCGGCAGAAACAGACAGTTGATCAGCGTCAGATTTTTACAGTTCTGAAATCCATGGAGACAGCCGTAATCCACAAAAAAATAATCGCCTGCAGAAATGGTTTTCCCTTCGTTTTCCAGCGTATGCTCCGCTGTCCCACCCGTGATGTATGCCAGCTCAAAAAAATTATGGCCGTGCATTTCAAGATCCTCCTGACAAAACGGCATCATAATGAGTTTTTCCGCTTTCCTGTTCTGATAGAACTGGAATTCTGTAATCTCCCCTCGGAACATAAAGACAAGTTCACCCCCATTTTCAGTCAAAATCAGGTGCTTTTCTTTAGGCTACTATCTGTTATCATAAAAGTCAATACGAACCAAAACAAGGAGGGTATGTTTATGATTCCAAACACAAAATGGATTCGTCCGGCACAGACAACAGGGGACGTCTGCCCGGTCTATTCCAAACAGTTTTCTCTTTTTTCTTCTCCCAATCAGTCGTTATCTTCTGTTGCGCACGCAACACTTTCTGTTACAGCAATGGGAGTTTATGAAGCATCTTTAAATGGAAAACGCATCGGCGATTTCGTCCTTGCTCCCGGCTGGACATCCTATCGCCACCGTCTGCAGGTGCAGACCTATGATGTTACCGAGCTCCTTTCTTCGGAAAACGAACTTTCCATCCTCGTCGGAAAAGGTTGGTACCGCAGTCCGCTTGCCTGGCCCGATGAAGCGCACCGTCAGCAAAAAGCACAGATTTCAGCCGGACTGATCGCACTTTTGACGATTACCTATACAGACGGCAACACGCAGCTTCTCCCGACCGGATCAGACTGGTCGGCATATGAAAGCAATGTCCGTTTCAGTGAAATTTATGATGGCGAGACCTACGACGCGGCATTTGATCCGTCCTCCGCTCCAATTGCAATCGAGGAATTTGACGGTCCGTCCGATACGCTGATTGCCCAACAGGGCGAAAAAATTACCGAACAGGAGCGTATCATGCCTGCGCGGATCTTCACTACGCCCGCCGGGGAAACTGTCATCGATTTCGGTCAGGAAATTACCGGTTATGTCGAAGTTTCTTTAGACGCCCACGCAGGCGACTGTGTTGAGCTTTCCCATGCGGAAGTTCTTGACAAACACGGAAACTTTTATACAGAAAACTATCGCGCTGCCAAAGCGAAATTTTTATATTTCTGTAAAGAAGGATTCCAGACCTGGCATCCGAAGCTGACCTTCTTTGGCTTCCGCTATATCCGTGTCGATCACTTTCCCGGCGGAGCGGATGCAGTACGTCCGGACATTTTTACCGCTGTTGTCGTCTGCTCCGACCTGCAACGCACCGGTTTTCTTTCCAGTTCAAATCCGCTGTTAAATAAGCTGTTCGACAATATCATCTGGGGACAGAAAGGCAACTTTGTCGATGTCCCGACCGACTGCCCGCAGCGCGATGAACGTCTCGGCTGGACAGGCGATGCGCAGGTGTTTATCCGCACCGCCTGCTACAATTTCGATACGGAAGCATTTTACCGCAAATGGCTTTCGGATCTTGCCGCAGACCAGTATCCGGACGGTCATGTAGACCACGTCATTCCTGCCATACTCGAAAATCAAAAGAGCAGCGCAGCCTGGGGCGACGCAGCCTGTGTCTGCCCGTGGGAACTTTATCTGGCATTCGGCGATGCAAACATTCTGCGCAGCCAGTTTAACAGTATGAAAAAATGGGTGGGCTATATCACCTCCTCCACCACGACCAAAAACCTCTGGACCGGAGGAGAACACTACGGCGACTGGCTCGGTCTGGATGCACCGTCCGGCAGTTACAAAGGTTCTTCTGACGAAGACTTAATCGCTTCTGCTTTTTATGCGCATTCCACGGAGCTGGTCATGAAAGCCGGTAACGTGCTTGGCGAAGATGTTTCGGAATATGAGACGCTCTATAAAAATATCGTTGCCGCTTTCCAGGAAACCTGGCCGGTTTACCACACGCAGACCGAATGCATCCTCGCCGCCCATTTCCACCTGGCAAAAGACTGTCAGGCCGCAGCAGATCAGCTTGCAAAGCTCGTTACAGACGCCGGTGTTCAGTTAAAAACCGGCTTTGTCGGAACGCCTTACCTGCTCCATGTACTTTCGGACTACGGCTATGTCTCCCTCGCCTGGTCACTTTTGCTGCGGGAAAACTATCCTTCCTGGCTTTATCCGATCACAAAAGGCGCAACGACTATCTGGGAGCACTGGGACGGTATTATGGAAAACGGCGATTTCTGGACCCGCGACATGAATTCCTATAATCATTACGCTTACGGCGCAGTCGCTGACTGGGTATATGGAAACGCCGCCGGAATCCGTCCGCTTGACGGCTATCCCGCCTATGAAAAGATTTCTGTCTCTCCGCTTCCCGACAAACGCCTCGGCTGGCTTTCCTGCTCCTATCGCTCCCGCCATGGTCTGATCCGTTCCGACTGGAAACTGCAGGGCGATCAATGGAGATACGAAATTGAAACGCCGGTTGATGCAGTCATCACGATTGCCGGGCAGAAGCATGAAGTTGCTCCCGGAACGTGGATCTTCTTCAGTGCGGTAGAATAAATAGTGAAACTCGCAGTCTGCAGCTGCGTGGAAAAAATGCCCCGGGCTGGCGATCGTGTCACCGCTGCCCGGGGCAATCTTGTACTCTATTCTACGCCTTCCAACAGCTCCAGATAATTTCCCTTATCGATATGCATCATTGAGATCTGGTTTTTGTGGCGGCGGAAGCCATACACACAGTCCACGTTGCGGATCAGGGACTGTAAGCGTTCGTCAGGCACGCAGACAATCAGCTGAAGATCCATCTGCCGGGCATATTTTAAGCAGACCGCACTTCTCTCCTGGTCCATTTTGGAAAAGGCCTCGTCCAGAAGCACCAGCTTAATTCGACTGTCGCGGTTGGTCTGCTGCATGTAAAGCATCGCAAAACCGGCAAGCAGTGCAACGTATTTCGGATTCTGTCCCTCACCGCCGGAATCACGGCCTGCCATGTCGTCCACGAAATTTTCACGGATCACGTTTCCGTCTGCATCCGTAACCTGCTCGTACATGGAAAAGGACAGATAATTGCGGTAATCCGCATACTGCTCCATTTCCCGGCGGTGCTGCTCCAGCACCCGCTCGTCGTCGTCCTTTACCGGCATGAACTTGTCTGTCAGCAGCCTGATCTTTGCTTCGTATTTCTGATAAAAGCTGTCCTCTCCAAGGGACAGCTGCCCCTCGAAGCCGTCATTGTCCAGGTTCTTGCTGTCTAACTCCGGTGCCATGAGCATGTCGTAAAACTGACCGTTTTCATTGTAGGCAGGCTCGATTTTAATCTGGTAAATACTATCAGAGAAGTTCGTCTTTTTCAACAGGCGGTTGATCTCCGCAGCGTGCCGCTTTGCCGCCTTAATGTCGCCGTGAATCGTTGCGATCACATTCTCCCGCAGGCTGCGGTAAATGAAATCGCATTGTTTTTCAAACTCTGTCCGATACTGGGGCTCAAAATCTGTCTCATACTGGGAAAGCAGCTGCTCATAACCCTCATTGGATTTCTCCGATCCGGAAAATCCGCTGGAGGGATACTGCAGGATATAGGCGTTTCTTGCCCGGGACAGCTCTTCTGTCTGCTCCTGCTCCTTTTCACAAAGTACTTCTATCTCCGCATTTTTCTGGGCCCTGACCGCGCCGGAGGATCGTTTGGACAGCGCCTCCTGCACCATTGCGGTGATCTCCGGCTGCTGTGTATAACCGACAGACGCCTCCTTTAATGCTGCGTTTTTGGACTGCAGCTCCGTTCGGATGCGCTCCTGATTACCGGTCTGCTGTGCAATTTCATTCTGCATACCGGATATTCTCTTTTTCAGCTCGCTGCGTTTTTTGCGAAGCTCTGCTTCTTTTTCTTCCAGCTCCTTATATGCACCCATCCGCAGACTTTCGATGGTTGCTTTCGTCTCCTGTGTTTCCAAAAGCACGGCTTCCAGCTCCTGCGCTGCCCGAGAAAGGCTTTCCAGATACGCCGGCTCTTCTTTCAGACTCTCCATCTCCCGGACCGCCTTCAGACCATCCGCCATGCGCTTTGCTTCTTCCAGCTCTTTTTTCAGACGCTGCGCATCTACTTCATAGTCCTGCTGCCGTGCACGGGAAACCTTGCTTCCGATGCACGCGCCGACGGTATAATCCCGTTTTTTCAAATGCCGGAAAATAAAATTACTGTAGGAATAACAGTCCGGTGTCACACCGTCTTTGGCGCTTCGCAGCTCCTCCACCGTGCGGCATTTCATAATCCGTCCCAGATAGCGTTTTAAGCAGCTGTCTGCAAAGGGCTCGACCGCCCGCACAGCCTCGTATAACGAACCCTCCTCCGCCCTCGGATTGCTCTTTGTGACCGCCTCAGAATGAATCAGATCGATTTCCTCAAACTGTCCCATCTCCCGGAAGGCTTTTGCTGCATCCGCCGCGACCTTCGGCTCTGTAATCAGGCTCAGCTTCAGACGTCCCAGACGTCCTTCTACCGCATTTTTCCATTCCACATCCTCAACATCGAACAGGTCTGCAAAAATCCACACCTTGATTGTTCTTCCATACAGTGCAGAAAGCTTCTGCTCCAGGGCAGCCCGGGCCTTTGTCAGCACCTCCGGATAGGATTTGCGGTTGTTTTTCATATCGTCCAGAAGCTTTTGCTTTTCCTTCAGATCTTTGGATAGCTGCCGCTCCTGCTCGTGATAGGTTTCGTACTCTTCCTCGATATTCTGGCGTTCCTCTTCCAGACGGCTGCGCAGCTCCAGACACTGCGCCTGTGTCACCGGTCCGGTGCAAAATGCGCCAATTAAATTCAGCAGCCGGTTACTGATATAGTCCGCAACGATCTCGTCGCTCTCCCATCGCCGCAGTCCCTGCAGGATTTTGCGCCACTGTGCCGCGTTGTCCGCCAGCATCCGGCTTCTTTTTTCCAGCTCTTCCAGACGCTCCTGACGGCTGCCAAGGTCGCTGCTCTTTAAGTCCGCACTGACAAGGATCAGCTCGTTTTCCAGCTGGGCAGACAGGGCTTCCAGCTCTTCTTCCTGCTGCCGAAGCTCCCGCAAACGCTCCTGTGTCCGATCCTGATCCTGTAAAAGGGCGTCGATCCGGTTCTTCAAATCCTCAATGTCGATACAGCGGATCACCGCCTGCTGCTTTACGATATCTGTGCGCGTCATCGTCAGCTTTTGTCCGGTTTCCCGCACTTTTTTAAGCATTCCGATCTTGTTTTCCAGCACGTCGATCTTTTCTTTGATGTCCCGGTAAGCGCCCAGCTGTTCGCTGATCGTTTCAATGGTGTCTCCCTCGCTTTTGGGGAACATGTAATCCCGGATAAACTGTCCCGTCCCGTTGGACATTTTCAGCGCGATCGCACTTTTTTCCATGGTCATAAAACGATTCCCGTCAATGTAGCCGAGGATCTGGTCATACAGCGTGCTGATATACGCCTCCCGGGACGGATAAATGCGGTTTAACTCTGCCCTGCCGCCCTTTGCCGTCTCCTTCATCCGCGTCTCTGTCAGTGCCCGGATCTCCTGGTTCGAATAAGGATAGCCCTCTGCCGTCAGATACCCGCCCTCCGGCATTTTTCCGAGATGGCTGAAATAAACGAACTTTCGTATTTCAGAATCGTTTTTCCGTACTTCAAAAGCAATTCCCATGCAGACATACTGCTTTGTCCCGGTATCCTGCAGCTCCAGGACGATCTGGGAGCAGAAATCCTGTCCTTCGCGGTTTGCCGTGCCGTCCTTTTGTTCACCGCGCAGATAGCTCAACACGCTTCGTCTGTTTTTGGCGTCGTCCGCCGCTTTATTTAAAAAACTCGGAGAAAAGCTGCCGTATAAAATCACCTGGATCGCATCCATGACCGTGGATTTTCCCGAGCCGCTCTTGCCGGAAAACAGGTTCACATATTCGTGAAATTCCAGAATTTTATGGTTGATTCCGCCCCAGTTATTCAGACACATCCGGGTAAAGATCTTCTTCGCCTGTTTCACGTTCCTCTTCTCCTTCCGTCGTTTTTTCTTCTGCGTCATCCCGATAACGCTGTACCAGCTCGTTAATTGCCAAGGACGAGCAGAAAATATTCACCGTACCGTAAATATAGATCGGCGTCTGATCCTCTACGTTCAAAATCGCCCCCGGCAGCTCGATCATCTGGTGGGTTTTCATCAGATTTAGCGCAGCCTGCCAGTCCTGTGCGTTCAATTTTCCCGGAAGCAGTCCGGTATTTCTGCCGTATTCCCGGATTTCCGCCAGGGTCGTCACCGTTGCATGCAGTCCCTCGCCCATGATTTTATCCCGGTAAATCAGCTTTAACAAAAGCAAAAGCTTTGTCGTCGTCAGGCTCATTTTTTCCATCGCTGCACCGTCGCCTGTGATCCGGAACAGATGATCCTGCGGGTCGTGCACCAGCTCACAGCCCATCACAGAAAGATAGTCCGCAATAAATTCCCGGTGCTTTAAACAGACCTGATAGCGCCCATTATCCCGGGCCGTCAGCGTCACCGGATCGTATTTTACCTGTAAAATACAGGTCTGACGAAGCAGCTCCTGTATGGTTCTTCGAATCGCCTCCACCTCAGCGGGGGTGCGTTCCTCCAGATATGAAAACATGTATCAATTCTCCGTTTCGTCTATACTAAAACCGGTGTAGGAAAAGCCGTCCTTCTGATGGATTTCCTCCTGCAGCAAAATCCGGTCTTCCTCCTGTCTGCTCTGGGTCGCCTCCTGCCAGATAAACAGAAGCTTTTCCAGATCCTCTGCCGACTGCACCGTATCCTCCAAAACCTGAAAAACTCCGTTCTTCGTATGCCGCCGTCTGAACTCCTCCAGCTGTCTGCCGGTATAGAGCGGCTTCGGAACGAAATCCGCGATTTCCGAGGACGCCTCCTCCTGCAGAGCCAGCGGTACGAACTGATTTTCCAGCCTTGGCCGACGGTTGTAAAGGCTCGCGTCCCCGACAACGGAAAACGGTGCCGTCACATACATGCTGTCCCGCAGCTCTTCCAAAAGCGCTTCTTTTTTGTCGCCGTGGTTGAGCAGACCGATCAGCTCCAGTGTGCTGTCCTCTACGCCTGCACCCTCCTGCAAAAGGTAGTGGATTCTCGCCAGCGCCCGCCGCGCAAAGACGGTTTTCAATTCGATCAGGCGGTTGTACTTTTTCTCGATTAAGTCAAATTCGCGCTCCACCAAAAGAACCAGCTGCGCCGCCTCTTCGCAGAATTGGATGCCGCGCTCCAGCCTTAAAAGGGCGGGCGCAGACGCGCCGGATGCCAGTGCTTTCGCCTGCATGGACGCTGCATAGCTGCCTCCTGCGCTTTCTGACGTTTCGGGCGCGCTGCTGTCGCTGCCCTGTGCAGCCATAAGCATCCGCTTCTGCGCCGTCAGCCCCTCCCGGCGGTTTTCATTTTCCTCCAGGATCTTCGCAATCAGCTCCTTGACCGCCTCCTTATAGCGGTAAAAACTGTCTGTCGTTGTTAAAATTGCATATTTTACGCTCTCGCGATTGTTGATCTCGTTGACCAGAACCTCCTGAATTCCGATAAAGTCCTTTCGTTTGGAAAGTTCATCGAACCACAGCCGCATGCTGTCCTGCATATTGGACAGCATCTGTCCGAGGCTTTTGGATGTGCGCAGGGCACTTTTTAAAATGCTGTTATTTTTTTCCGGATCCGAATCATAGGTGTAAAGGGCGCTGTATACAGACAGAATACTTTCCCGCTCCATGCTGTCGTCCTCTTTTTCAAGACGGTCAAACAGCTCCACATACAGCCTGCTGTACTCCGGAAAGCCAATGATATAGCAGTTTAATTTTTCATCAAAATCCTTCGAAAGCCAGCCCCACTTCACAAACCTGTCCAAAACAGCGGAGGGCGAAAGCCCGGGAAAGCCTTCGTCCTCCGTTTTTTCTGTTTCATCCTCCCACCAGACCAGGTTGACCCTGGCGATCGTTTCCGCCAGAATGCTCCTGCATTCCGAATCCGTCAGCTGCGTCAGGGCATAGGCTTCCTGATCCGCCTCGTACAAAGCGGTCAGAAGCTGCATGTAATACTCCATGTTCTGGGTGCGGAACAGCTTATAAAAATCTCTCGGTATCTTCTTTTTCAGAATCATCTGTCGTGTTAAACCTCATATTCCAGTTCTCCGTCAAAGACAAACTCCGCCGGACCTGTCATAAAGATATGGTTCGTCTTTTCGTCCCATTGAATCGTCAACGCACCGCCCAGCACCTCTACGGTCACTTTTCGCCCCGTTTTGCCGTTTAAAACGCAGGCAACCGCCGTCGCACAGCAGCCTGTTCCACAGGCAAGGGTTTCACCGGTTCCGCGCTCCCAGACCCGCATTTTTACATATTCCGGGGATACGATTTCCACAAACTCAGTATTGGTGCGTCTCGGAAATCTCTCGTGATGCTCAAAATGCGGTCCGATCTGCTCCAGTGGCAAATCTGCCGTGCTGTCCACGAAAACAACGGCATGAGGATTTCCCATAGACACGCAGGTCATGCGGTATGTTTGATTCTCCACAGTGATCTCTTCATCGATGGACTGTCGGTTTTTAGAAACAACCGGAACCTCTGCCGCCGTCAGGATCGGCTCGCCCATATCCACACGAATCGCTTTTGTCACGCCGTTTTTCACCGTCAGATCCATATATTTCACTTTTTCGCCGCTGATAATGGAAAACCTTGCCCGATCGGGCAATCCTTTGTCATTGGCATATTTTGCCACGCAACGGATGCCGTTTTCGCCCATTTCCGCCCTTTTGCCTGCTGCGTTT
>OBLF01000161.1_pt1 | contig 84292 bp, 94 predicted proteins | sample 1519231 | NCBI WGS metagenome assembly OBLF01 (sample SAMEA2602895, study PRJEB22501) | metagenome
GTTCGGGACCGGCAGGATGTGGCCGTTGGTGCCGCCGATGTAGCGGTACAGCGGCTGGCCCGCGGACTCAGCGGAGGCATACAGAGCAGCCAGGGACACGCCGAGGATGGCGTTGGCGCCCAGACGACCCTTGTTCGGGGTGCCGTCGAGCTCGATCATGACCTCATCGAGAGCGCGCTGGTCGGAAGCATCCATGCCGATGACCTTCGGAGCGATCTCTTCGTTCACGGCCTTGACGGCATTGAGAACACCCTTGCCCTGATACACGGACTTGTCGCCATCGCGACGCTCCCAAGCCTCAGCTTCACCGGTGGAAGCACCGGACGGAACGAGGCCCAGGCCCTGAGCACCGTCTTCGGTGTCGAGAACGACCTCAACGGTCGGGTTGCCGCGGGAATCGAGAATCTGACGCGCGTAAACGCTTTCAATTACTGCCACAACTACTCCTTATAAACGTTAGGTTGTGATGACATTGCCTAGAATAGTGCGTTTTGTGGACGTATGGCAAACTTATCCGACACGATTTATGTGAACGCTCACACAAATCGTGTCGGACGCGCCCCGAACTTCGCCTGCTATTTCCTTGGCGCTGGCTTCCAGTCAAGGTCATCCAGCAATTGGTTCGTCCAACCAACGATTTCATCAGAGCTCATTGGACCAGATCCCAGCGAACCCGCGAATGGCGTGGGGATCAGGTACGTTTTAGTCATCGGACGGTATTGAATGCCCTTGTAGATTCTGGCCATGCGCATTTGCACGGATTCTCGCGGCTCGAATTTGGCGACACGAACGTTACGGCCTTGCCCGATGATTTCGGTAATGCCCAACTTCCTTGCCTTGAACCGAAGTCTCGCCACATCGAACAGCGCCTCGAAATCGACCGGAGGCTTGCCGTAACGATCTGTAAGTTCATCACGCAACTCGTCAAGATCGGCTTCCGTACGAGCACCCGACAACTTGCGGTAGGCTTCCAATCGCAATTTGTCGGAATCGATGTAGCTGACGGGAATGGACGCTTCGATCGGCAGATCGATGGTGACAGCAACCGATTCCGTACGTTCCGGTTCCTTGTACTGCTCGACGGCCTCGGACACCATGCGCACATACAGATCGAAACCAACACCCTCGATATGCCCGCTCTGCTCGTCGCCCAGCAGATTGCCGGTGCCACGCAGCTCAAGATCCTTCATCGCCACGTCAAAACCTGAACCGAGCGCAGTGTTCTGCGCGATGGTGGCCAGTCGGTCATGCGACTGCTGGGTCATCGGCTTGGTCGGATCATATAGGAAGTACGCGTAGGCACGCTCACGGCCTCGCCCGACACGACCACGCAACTGATGAAGCTGGCTTAGGCCGAAACGGTCGGCATGATCGACGATCAACGTATTCGCATTGGAAATATCAAGACCGGTTTCGATGATGGTGGTGCATACGAGCACATCAATGTCGCGATGCCAGAAGTCTCGGATCACACCGTCAAGCTGCTTCTCCCCCATCTTGCCATGGGCGATGCCGACATGCGATTCCGGCACCAGCTCGTGAATCTTCGCGGCAACCGAAGCGATGTCTTGCACTCGGTTGTGCACGTAGAACACCTGGCCACCGCGCAACAGCTCACGTCTGACCGCAGCAGTGACCTGAGCATCCTCATACGCGCCAACGTAGGTAAGCACCGGCAAGCGGTCTTCCGGAGGCGTGGCCAACGTGGACATTTCACGAATGCCTGTAACGGCCATCTCCAGCGTTCGCGGAATCGGTGTTGCCGACAGACTCAGCACATCCACATTGGTACGCAGCGCCTTCAACGTCTCTTTGTGTTCGACGCCGAAACGCTGCTCCTCATCGATGATGACCAGTCCCAGATCCTTGAATTTGACCTTCGGTCCGAGCAGTTTGTGCGTACCGATCACCACATCGACGGAACCGTCTTCAAGTCCCTCGATGGTGTCGTTGATCTCCTTGGTGGTTTGGAAACGGCTCATCGCCCTTACTTCCACCGGGAATCCTTCAAAACGTTCGGTGAACGTCTCGAAATGCTGTTGCACCAGCAATGTGGTCGGCACCAGCACAGCCACCTGTTTGGAATCCTGCACCGCCTTGAATGCGGCACGTACGGCGATTTCGGTTTTGCCGAATCCCACGTCGCCGCAAATCAGGCGATCCATCGGCACGGGCTTTTCCATATCGGATTTGACTTCGTCGATGGTGGTCAGCTGATCAGCGGTTTCTTGGTACGGGAAAGCGTCTTCCAGTTCTTTCTGCCAAGGGGTGTCTTTGCTGAAGGCATACCCCTGCATACGTTGACGTGCCGAATACAGTTTGACCAGATCTTCGGCGATTTCGTGCACATGCTTACGTGCTTTCGCCTTGGTGGCAGCCCAGTCGGATCCGCCCAGTTTGTTGAGTTTTGGAGCGTCGGCACCGATGTATTTGCTGACTTGGTCAAGCTGGTCGGTGGGGATGAACAGTTTGTCGGCAGGTGCGCCGCGCTTGCTGGATGCGTATTCGATGACCAGATACTCGCGTGTGGTCTGGTTGGCGCCCGCTCCGATGGTACGCTGGCGCATTTCGAGGAACCTGCCGATGCCATGCTGCTCATGCACCACGTAATCGCCGGCTTTGAGCTCCATAAGGTCGATGGCCTTACGGCGACGTTTAGGTGTTTTTGCCTGTCCCGCGGCCGATGTACGTCCGGTCAGGTCGCGTTCGGTAAGCAGTGCGACTTTCGCGGCATTATCGACGAATCCGTCGATGGCACGCGATCTGATGCAGTCGAAGTTGGCGATTCCCGTTTCGTTGATGGCACGTTTGAGTCGAACAAGAGTGCCTTGCGCTCCTGCAGTGACGGTGACGGCATAGCCGGCATCAAGAAGACCTTCGATACCGGAAGCTGTCTTGGCCTCATCTCCGCGATATTCTCCAGGATTGGTGGCGTCGAGCTGAACGCGGCCTTCCCTACTGGAGTCCACACCGAAACTCGTAAGCTTCCATACGTCATGCCTAGAGAACACCAGTGAGGAAATCGTTTCCTCAAAATCGTAGAAATTCGCCTGATCGAATGTGATTGGAGCACCGGCACCATGACCGGATGCAGCAACATGCCAACTGGCTGCAAGGAATTCATTAGCCGTTTTGGCAAGATCGTCGGCAGCGCGACGCAATTTTTCCGGATCGGACAGCATCACCAACGCACGCTTGGGAAGCATGCCCTGCACCGGTTCCATATCATCGACTAATGCGGGAAGCAACGATTCCATGCCTTCGACAGGAATGGCGTTGGCAATGGATTCAAGCATGTCTTCGGCGTTTGGAATGGAGCCGATCAGGGATTTCGCACGCACGCGCACCTTTTCGGTCAGCTGCAGCTCACGGCATGGCGTGGCCCAGACCATCGGAATGTCACTGCCATACGTACGCTGGTCGGATGCATGGAATTCCTTGATGGTATCGATTTCGTCACCGAAGAATTCGATACGAACCGGATGCGGCAATGTTGGAGGAAACACGTCGATAATGCCGCCTCGCACTGCGAATTCACCACGATCCATCACCAAGTCGACTCGAGTATACGCATTCTCCACCAGTCGATGCGACGCCTCATCGAGCGCCAACTCCTCACCTTGGGAGAACACCAGCGGCTCCACATCCCCCAAGCCCGCAACCACAGGCTGAATCAGGGAACGCACCGGCATGACGAGAATCCTGATGGGGCCAAACAGCTTGCTTCCCTCTTGAGGGTGCATCAGTCTGCGGAACACCGCCATACGGCTCGCCACGGTATCGGCGCGAGGCGAAAGACGTTCGTGCGGCAAGGTTTCCCACGCTTCAAGCTGTGCCACATCGTTTGGATCGCCGGAATACCACGAACGAATCGCCTCAACCATTTCCTCGGCCTCGCGCCCGGAAGCCACCACAAGCACAACCGGTCGTGTTCCCGCTGCCCCGGCAGCGAGCGCCGGACGCAATCCTTCGGGAACGCCAACGGTGATGCTGGGGTCTATGTCGGATTCCGGCACTTCGATCTCGTCGGAAATCAGCGCACGAAAATCCTCATCGGTTTCGAGTACGTCGAGAATGCCAGCCAGCGAACCTGACGTCGGCAGTTGCACCGGTTCAGCGGCCATTGAACTGCTCCTGAGCCTTGGCGAGGCCGTTGAAGATGATGGTTTCCGCCGCGTCGGCACCGTCGGCAAGGAATTCCGGAAGCTGCTTGCGCTGATCCGGACCGAATCCGCCCAGCACCCAATTCACCGTGTTGTCGTGGGCGTGGGCGCCGCGTTGCGCATGACCGACTCCCATGCGCACTCGGGCATACTTTGGCGTTCCCAAGGCACGATCAATTGATTTGATGCCGTTATGGCCGCCTGCGGAGCCACCTGCCTTGACTTTGATACGTCCGAAATCAAGATCCATGTCGTCGTGAATCACCACAATATGGTCTGGTTCAATCTGATAGTAGGCACTGATGGAAGCCAACGCATTGCCTGACTCGTTCATGTAGGTGAGCGGCTTTGCCAGGAAGAATTTGACGTTACGGCCAGACAGGTTCATCACGCCTTTGCCGAGCATGGCAAGCCCTTTATGGTCGGAAAAGTTGACCGACCAACGTTCGGCCAACAGATCGGCCGCCATAAATCCCATATTGTGACGGGTGCCTTCGTATTTGGATCCCGGATTGCCAAGTCCTGCGATCAACCAGAAATCAGATGCCATTGAAATCGTTCCATTCATTCATACATACGTTTGTGCGCGTTCATATTGCGTCACATTGTCTCGTCTTGATAACCGCAAAGATTGTACTTACAGGTCGAGATACCAGTAACTCATGTCACGCATGGTGCCGGTGGAATCGGTGGCGGCAGTTGGCATGAGGCCAAACTGTGTAAAACCGAACCGTTTCATCAGTGCGATCGAACCGGCATTGTCTGCGAAAATAATGCCGCATGCCTTACGCATATTACGCTTTCGACATTCTTCAAGCAGTTTGGTGAGTGTGTATGTACCGACTCCCCTGCCCTGCCATTGCGGATCGATATAATAGGCGAGATCGGTGACACCGTCGTATCCTGCGCGATCGTAGAAAACGGAAAGCGCGCTGAATCCAATGATCCGCCTCTCTCCGTCATCATCTACCGTTTCCGTAACGAACACCGCATACGGATCATGATGCGATTCAACCCATGCTTTGCGCTGTTCGTATGTGCGTGGAGTTATATCGGCCGATGATCCACCTCGTATGACTGCAGCGTTGTAAATGTCGGTGATTGCTTGAATGTCGTCTTGCGTCGCGATGCGGTAGGAATACTCGATCATGTTTTTGAGCATACCGGGCATATGCAGAAGGCGGAAGACCGGTTCCCCATATGGAACCAGTCTCCCGCCTTATGCAAACAGCAATCGTACGGAACTTGTGCGGAAACTACTGCTCGAGTTCGAGCGCCTTGTTCAACGCTTCCTGAAGTTTCTTCTGCGCCTCGCCATAAGCGGACCAATCGCCCTTCTTCATAGCCGCGTCGGAATCCTTCATTGCCTGAGAAGCGTCGTTAAGCGCGCTCTTCAGACCGTTGCTCATCGTGCCGGAGCTACTACCGGTATTGCCGGAACTGCTGTCATTGCCCGAGTCTGTTCCAGATGACGAATCCGTGCCATCGGTTCCGGAAGAACCATCGGTGGAGGCATCGCCGTTGGTATCGGACGTATCAGTCTTGCCACTGGTCGAGCCGTCGACGTTTTCAGCATCGCCAGCGGATGCACCGGAGTTGCCGCCGAACACCTGATCGAGCGCTTCGTCCAACGTGTTGGCGAATCCGACCTGGTCGCCGAAGGCCACCAACACCTTCTTCAACAGCGGGAAACTGGTGGAACCGGAAGACTTGACGTACACCGGCTGCACGTACACCAATCCGCCGCCGAGCGGCAGTGTAAGCAGATTGCCTCGCTGCACATTGGTGGAACCGGATTCAAGCAAATTAAGTTCCTTCGACACGTCGGCCGACGCATTGAAGTTGTTCTGTGCCTGACCGGGGCCTGGCACATTGGAATCCTTCGGCAACTCCTGCAATCGAAGCGTGCCATAGTTCGCGCCGATCTTGCCTTTTTCGTGGCCCGCATCGGAATCGACAGACAGGAATCCCGTCAAAATCTCTCGAGTTGACGTGCCTGCGGGAATATACGACGACGTCAACGAGAACACCGGTTCGTTGGATCCACCGGTCTGCAGCGTCAAATAGTACGGCGGCTGCAGAATGTCGCGTTCCTGAGCCTGCTGGGATTCGGTCGGATCGACCGGAGTCTGCCAGAAATCCTCACCGGAGAAGAACTGGCTGGCGCTCGACACATGGTACTTGGTCAACAGTTCTCGCTGCACCTTGAACAGGCTTTCCGGGTAACGCAGGTGGCTCATCAGATCGCCGGAAATCTCCGACAACTGGTGGTACTGGCCGGGGAAGATCTTCTGCCATGCCTTGATCACCGGATCGGATTCGTCCCACACGTACAGGTCCACGGAACCGTCATACGCATCGACGGTGGCCTTCACGGAGTTGCGAATGTAGTTGGCGTTCTTCGAAGCCAGCTCACTCACCGTGGCCGAAGATTCCGTAGTGGAATCCTTGGAGGCTTCGCCCAGATCGGTCATCTGCGAATACGGGTAGGCGTCAGACGTGGTGTAGCCATCGACGATCCACTTGACACGACCATCCACGACCGCCGGGTACACACGGCCGTCAAGCGTCAGGTATGGCGCGACCTTGGCCACACGCTCCTTCGGGGAACGATCGTAGAGGATCTGCGATTCGGAGTTCACACGGTTAGAGAACAGAATCTGGTCGGAGCCGAAACGGATGGCATACAGCAGTCGGGAGAAGATATTACCGATCTTCGGGCCGCCATTGCCACCGAACGTGTTGGTGGCGCCTTCGGAACCGGTCGGGTAATCGAACTCCCAAGACTGCGTACCTTCCGGAGCGCCCACGATCGAATATTCGGAAGCGTTCGGCGAGAAGTAGATACGCGGCTCATACTGTTCGGATTCGGTGAGCTTGCCTTGGGTTGGAATACCCGCCTCGAAGAACTTTGGCTGGCCGTCGGCCGTCACCTTGTTGCCGTAGGCGGCCACCACACCATAGCCGTGCGTGTACACGGTATGGTCGTTGACCCAGTTACGATTGTCAAGACCGGCAAGGTCAAGTTCTCGTGCTGCGATCACCGTATCTTGGCTCACACCGTCGACCTCATACTTGTCGACGGCAAGAGTATCGGCAAACGTGTAATACTGCTTGGATTGCTGCAGCTGCTTGAATGTCGGGGAAACGATCTGCGGATCGAGCAGTCGGATCTGCGCGGTCGATTCCGCGGAATCAGCCAACGCACCAGCCTCGCCTTCCGTAGTGGCCTGATACTGTTCGGTCTTCACATTGTTCAGACCGTATGCTTCACGGGTGGCGTCGATATTACGCTGGATATAGGTAGATTCCATTTCCTGCGCGTTCGGATTCACACGGAAACGCTGCAGCAGCATCGGCCATGCCACGGTAAGCACCAAGCTCACCACAATGGCGGATGCGATGGCCACGGTCGGCACCTTCCACGCTTTAAGCGCTTCGGAAGCACGCACCGCAATCGGAGCCTGGCCTTCCAACGCATGCGACTTCATGATCCACACGCCGAGAATCACACCGAGAATGACGGTGATGGCAGCCATGATGAAGGTGACGGGAATCGTGGCGTTGACCGTGGTATACGTGGCACCGGTGATGCGGCTACCCTCCTGCGTGAGGTGGGAGAACACGCCAAGCACCTGATTCGTCGCCCATGCGAACATGTTGAGCATCAGCCAGATGCCGATCTGTCTACGCGCACGCTTGGTGATGTGGAACAGTCCACGACCATGCACTGGCATGGTGATTCGGATGCCGCCCATCATCACATGCGTGACGATGGAGAAGATGATGCCGGCAAGCAGCAGCAACGACACTGCCGACATGATCAGCTTCAAGCCAGGCAATACGAACACATAGAAACCATTGTCGATGCCGAATTGCGGGTCGGTGGTGCCGAAACTCTGCGCGTTGAACATCAGCAGGATTTCAGACCAATTCGCATTAAACTGCGATCCGAACATCAAGCCGACGATCAATGAAATCACCACAGCCACACGACGTGCACTCTTTGAGCTCACGCCCTTGCCCACTTCGATGGTGTCGCCGTTAATACGAATCGTGGAACCATCGGCAGCATCGGGGCGAGCCCAGATCGCCAGCGACGCGGACAGGAATCCGACCGCGGCGATCAGCAGCGCATACGCCACCCACAGGCCTACCCTGGTACCCAACTGCGTCCAAATCACGCTTTGGAAGCCAAGCTGCGCATACCACATGACGTCGGTGATGAACTGCGCCAAGCCAAAGAACAGGCCGATGATGATGGCAAGCGCCAGCACCACACCGATTAGAATCTTGTTGCCGTTCGACGATTTGCGCGGACGGTTCGGCTGGCGTGTGATACGCGGACCGGACGGACCTCTTGGAGGCATGTTCGCCGAAGACCGGGCGGTGTTATCACCATCGGTTTCGACATTGAGAATGATGGGATCATCGTTGCCGGATTTATTGGCACGCTGCCCTTGGGAGCGGTTCGGACCGCTTTCCGGGTCGAACATGGGACCAAACATATCAAAAAAAGACATACTAATAGCCTATCGACAGGCACGGAACGTGCTTTATGCCACTAGCCTAATGTTTACGCAATTCACGAACACGAATCCACCCGTTCTTTTCTTATGCGATCGTATTCGCCATCACCGGCATGTGATAGATAATGACACTATGAGGAGAGTTCACGTTCATTTCGCTCGTTGTGCTGCCGCACTGTGCGCCATCGCACTGCCGCTATCGTTCGCTGGGTGTTCATCCAGCGCGAGTTTGAATGCTGGCTCCAACCAATCCGAGCAATCCAATTCGCAGCAGTCCGATGCATCACATGATGCGCTTGACAAATCCAACGCGCCAAGCGTGGTGGACGACTCGCCGCATGGCAGAGCTGTGGCTGCAGTCAATGCCATGAGTCTTGCAGAGCGCGTCGGTCAGCTCGTCATGGCACCCCTGTATGCGGGATCCGATCCTTCCTCGTTACAGGATCTCATTGTGAACCAGCATGTCGGTTCGGTGCTGATCATCGGCAACTGGAATTCGGGAACGGCCGGTGTCGCCGCAGCCACATCCGCATTGCAATCGTATGCGCCGGCCAATAATCAGCTGTTGATGACCACTGATCAGGAAGGTGGTTTGGTGCAGCATCTTCAAGGCGCTGGTTTCGACCAGATGCCTTCCGCCACCAATCAGGGTTCAATGTCGACCAACCAGCTACGGCAATCGGCTGCCGTATGGGGTTCCCAACTCAAGTCGGCCGGCATCAATGTTGATTTGGCGCCGGTGGTGGGCACGGTAACGGTAGATAGGGCTTCCAATGGCCCGATCGGCGCACTGTATCGTGATTTTGGTCTTGATGCGGACGGCAATGCCGACCATGCCAAGGCGTTCATTCAGGGCATGGCGGATTCGGGTGTAGGCACCGCCATCAAGCACTATCCTGGTTTGGGTTCGGTGACGGGCAACACCGATTTCACCGCCGACGGCATTCTTGATACCACCACCACGTTGGACGGTGCGGAAATCGGCGCGTTCAACAGTACGTTGGAGGCGAACCCTTCCATGGTGATGATGTCGCTTGCCACCTATCAGGCTATTGATCCGAATAATCCCGCCGTGTTCTCCAGCGCTTTGGTAACGGATTATTTGCGCAATACGGTCGGATTCCAAGGTGTCATCACTTCGGATTCTTTGTCCGCCACTGCGTTGGGTGGCATTCAGCCAAGTGATTTGGGTGTGCGATTGGTTGAGGCCGGCGGTGATCTTGCCTGCATTGGCGCTTTCGATTATGTTCAGCAGGTTTTGGATGGTTTGAATGCGAAGGCCGCGGCCGATTCCGCTTTTGCAGACAAAGTAACGCAGTCCGCGATTCGTGTGATGACATTGAAATACAGCATGGGACTCGCTTCTTGATTGCGAAATATTGATTGCGGAACATGCAATCGAATATCTTCGGTATAGGAATAATCGCAAGCAAGCAACATAAATATAAGAAAAACAATCCCCGTCTTCCGAAATGAAAGACGGGGATTGTTTATGTATGGCCGTTAGTTTCAGCAACAGCAACTGGTGTTGGGATGCTTGCGATCGTATTCCTCTCGCATGCGCCAGTATTCGCGTTCGGTCAGCGGGGTTTCGCAGGGATGTTCGCTTGCGAAATGCTCCAGATAGTGGTCGTATTTCGCTTCTCCGCTGAATTCGCGCACATACCAGACGAATCCGGCCTTGGCTTTCAATAATGCGGACCAGATTCGTCTGACCATGGTGGTGAATCCCTGCATCAGGCTGCGGCCTGTTCCTTCTGCGCCAGCTCATAGCTCTTGGCCGCGTATTCGCGCTGCACCTTCTTTTCGAGCTTGGTGGCGATCAGGCTGGACGGTGCGAACCATTCGGATTCCACGAACGGCTCCTCAGACGTGGTTTCCACACCGAACTTGCCCTTGGCAAGAATCTTCACGGTCTGGTAGATGCCGACGACCAGGAAGACTCCCATCATGACCATGAAGAACACGGAGAGCACGCCGTCAAGGTACGCATTGGAGAGTGCGGCCTTGGCGTTGACCAACGCTTCGCCTTCCAAAGTGCCACCATCGATCAGCGTCTGATACTTGGAAGCGGTGGCGAAGTAACTGATCGGTCCGACGATCTTCTGGAAGTCGGCGGTGAAGGTCACGGCCACATCCCAAACGAGAGGAACAACAGGAATCCACAGGTACTTCTTATAGCCAAGCTTGGCCACGCAAACGGTGACCAGCATGAAGCATGCGGCGGCAAGCAGCTGGTTGGAAATACCGAAAATAGGCATCATGGCGTTGATACCACCATTCGTATCGCACACGCCGACCCACAGCAGGCCACCCCACAGGGCGGTTGCGATCAGTGTGGTGATGATGTTGCCCGGTTTCCACGTCGGATCAGCGAACTTCTTCAGCTTGCGCACGTTGCCCAGCAACTCACCAATCTGATAACGGGCCACGCGGGTGCCGTTGTCAACGGTGGTGAGGATGAACAACGCTTCGAACATGATGGCGAAGTGGTACCAGAAGGCCATGGAGTCATGACCGCCGAGGTAGGACTTGAGGAAGTTGGCCATACCCATAGCGAACGTGGTGGCGCCGCCGGTGCGGGAAACGATGGTGTTCTCGCCAATGTCGGAAGCGGCCTGCTTCAAAGCGTCGGCGCCTTCATAGGTCTTGGCATTGCCGTTCTCGTCGACAGAATCCCAAGTGACCTTCATCTGGTTGCCTTCAATGTCGGAAACCTTCATCGAATCCACGGCCTTGACCGCGGCCTCAGCCCGCTCGTCAGGAGTGGAAGTGGCGGTCAGGGTCACGCCGGAAGCGGTGGAGATCTGCGAGGCGGACATGTTCGTGGAGAAGTAGACGCCCTGGGAAATGGTGATGGCTGCAATCAGTGCGATCACGGCGGTGAAGGATTCAACCAGCATGGAACCGTAGCCGATCATGCGGATCTGGTTTTCCTTCTCCACAGCCTTCGGGGTCAGGCCGGAGCTCACTGCGCCGTGGAAGCCGGAAAGAGCGCCGCACGCGATGGTGATGAACAGGAACGGGAACAGGTCGCCTGCGAAGGTCGGTCCCGTGGAGGTGGACGCGAATTCAGTCAGAGCCGGCATCTGCACGGACGGATTGGCGATGAGAATGCCAAGCACGAGCAGCACAAGCGTGCCGATCTTCATCAGCGTGGACAGGTAGTCACGCGGGGTGACGAGCAGCCAGTGCGGCAACGCGGCGGCGGCGAAGGAGTAGATCACCAGTGCGATAACCAGTTCCTTGGCGTTCAACGTGAACACGTCGGCGATTGCCGGAACGCTGGAGATCCAACCGCCAGCGATGATGTCGATCACGAGCAGCACGAAGCCGAGCACCGTGGTTTCGATAACGCTACGATGCAGGAAACGCTGGAAGCAGCCCATGATCAAGGCGATCGGAATGGTCATACCAATAGAGAACACGGCCCACGGCGAGGAAGCCATGGCCTTGATGGCCACGAGCGCAAGGAATGCCATGGCGATGGCGGTCATCACGATCAGGAAGATCGACAGGATAGTGCCGCCGAACTTGCCCATTTCGTCGGTTGCCATCTGACCGAAGGAACGGCCGCGACGCTTGGCGGAGATCCACAGCATGAGCATATCCTGCACGGCGCCGGCGAAAATCACACCGAGAATGATCCACATCACGGACGGCAGATAACCCATTTGGGCGGCCAGAATAGGACCAACAAGCGGGCCCGCACCGGAAATGCCGGCGAAATGCTGGCCGAACAGCACGCGACGGTCGGCACGTTCGAAGTTGGCGCCGTCATGCACGCGCTCGGCCGGCGTCGCGTTCGCATCGTCGGTACGCATGATCTTGATCTGAATATAGTACGCGTAGAAACGGTAAGCGATCGCGTAGGAGCACAATGCCACAACCACGAACCAGATGGCGCTGATCTGCTCGCCACGGGAAACCGCCAGAATAGCCCAACCAATAGCGCACACAATGGCGATGACGGCCCACAGCAGGGCCTTCGGCCACGTCCACACCATCTTCGGCTTCACACCGACAGGGAGCCCCTTCGAATTGCGGATGACGCGTTCCGCCTCCTTAGGCGTGTAATCATCCTTGAACTCCAGTTTGCCGGGCGCTGGAACCGCGGCGTTGGCAGTGCTTGCTGCACTAGTCATATTGTTCTCTCTCGTTAGATATAACTCTTCTATACAGCCAGAGCCGCTCAACACAGCTCCTTATTGGCTAAAGAAAAAGAGTAGGCGCGTCAATCGCATCAACGCATTTCTTCTCACGATATGGGATATCAGCAATAACAACTGTGGAAAATCCCTATAAAACTCACTTCAGATTTGGGCAATCCTACAAAACGGACAATCATGCAAAAACAAGCTGAAGTAATGCCATATACACGACGGTGCCGCCGGCGATCGAGAGCAGCATGTTGCGTTTCCATACGTGCAGCACGACGATCGCGGCGATGGCGATCGCTTCGGGAATGCCGTGGCTTCCAGCAAAAGGATTGACGTTTTTCAGCGAATACACCACCAGCAGTCCGGTCATAGCATACGGAAGCACGTTGCCAAGATAGTCGATGATGTGCGGCGGTTTCTTTGACTCGGGAAAGAGCACGAACGGCAGAAAACGGGTGATGATGGTGCCAAGCACCGCCATCAGTACAGTGACGACGCCCTGCCATGTGGTCATGATCATGACCGCGCCTCCCCTACTTCGTTACGATCCGCAGCGGATTCGACCGCACCATCAGCATCATCACGTTTCCCAACATCATCAGGTTTCAAATCATCCAAATACGGACGCAACATAATGAACATCACCAGCATGGCAATCAACGACGGGATCATGAAATTGTCAGCACCGAACAGCGCCATGCAAATCACCGGCACCACAATGCCCGTCAACGCCGCCATATGGCTTTTGCGTTTCGTTGTCAACCATTGATCCACGAAAATAACCACAAACAATGCGGTCATCACGAAATCCAAACCGGTGGTGTCGAACGTCAATCGCCCGCCGACAATGCCTCCGAGCGTCGCTCCAGCCACCCAGGAAACCTGATTCAGCAGCGACACGAAGAAATAGAACCAGCCGCGGTCAACATCCGCCGGTATTTGCGCGCTGTTGTTGACCGCGAACGTCTCATCACACATGGCGTAAATCAAATACGGTTTTTTCGCCCCCATGTTCTTGAAACGCCCCAGCATGGACAGTCCGTAAAACAGGTGCCTTGTTCCCATCATCAGCGCCAACATAAGCGTGGCGAACGGATTGAATGCGGAAACCAGCAGATTCACCGTAACGAATTCCATGGAACCGGTGTAGATGAACGCGCTCATGCACAACGGCCACAGGAACGAAAACCCGCGGGTTCCCATAAGCACTCCGTACGACATGGCCAGAAAGAAGAAGCTGATGCAAATCGGCAGCACTTTGGGGAACACGGCTTTGAACGCACGCGTTTTCACTCCCCCATTCCGCTGGCTCATCCGCATTCCTCCCTGCCATACGTGGCAAGCCCGTTCGTGACCACAATGCCTTGTAACCACCCAATTGTCTAATCGTTCAATTCATGGTACCGACAGTCATGTTTCGCAAACACCCGCACGCATATCGGCACGATTTATAGCGGTGAGGTTTCTACATGCGTTGCCACGCTTGGAGTTTCGTGCTTCCACCACCTGAGTGTCACTCAAAGTAGACTCTATTTTTCTGCTTTCTCCGTATGATACACCCGCCGGAAACACGAAAACGCCCCTCCCCCAGCATCAGCTGAGAGAGGGGCAAAAGTTAAAAACGGGTGTAAAAAATTCCACGGATACTATAATTCCGCAATTTTTTCCACGCCGAAGTTGAGTTTCCGGCGCGAGTTTGAGTCTCACGCCCGAAAATTAATCACGGTCAGGCGTTGCGCAGCGGATTGTAGGCGACGCCGAAACCGGACGCGACGACACCGGCGGCGGTGGAAATGAAACCGCCCACCTGCGCGTCGCCGAACATCATGAAACCCAAACCGACGATGGACGCGGCCAGAGAGGCCACGTAGATGACGGTCCTGACCGTATCGTTGAACACCGGCTTGTAGCCGCCGGAATCCCTATAGTCGTCGGAAAGCTCGTCCACGACCGTCTCGACCGTGGAACGCGCATGCTCAGCCATTAATACCACCTTTCCTTTCAGGCCTTGACGAGATACCAAGTGGACTTATCCTCCGGTGCCAATGCGACGTAGCGTACGGCCCCGCTATAAGCCACGTAGCGGCCCCAGATGTAGCCGTCCGCGACCGTGCCCCAATGATCCAGATTGACGGTCTGGCCGTTGGAATAGGTGGCGACCACATTGCCGGAAACGCTCGGACGGTCGCGCACGTTGAGCCCGTCCACGGCCACACGATACGTGCCCTGCAACACGTTCGCGGCGGACGATGCCGCGGCGGACTGCGTCAGCTGAGCGGCGGACGTCGGCGCGCCGGTCATCCTGTCATACCATGCCTGCGCCTTGGACATGTAGGCCGCGTTCTGGCTTCCTGCGATGGATGCGGGGCAGGCGGTCGCGGAGAAATGGCTGTGCGGGAACACGTTGACGCCCCACTGCGGCCTGCCGAGGCCGTAATGCTTGCAGAGCGCGGCCACGAGGTGCGCGCCGTTGTCCAACGTCGCCTCGGAGATACTCCACGGGTCTGTCGAAATGTCCGCATGCTCCACGCCGATGGACGTGAGATTAGCATTCCAATCGCCCGAATGCCATGCAGTATCGGTATCCCAGACGAGCTGCGTAATTCTGCCGTCAGCCGCCACCTGATAGTGCGCGGAAGCCTCACGGGTCTGCCACACGTCGTAGCAGCCCCTGCCGGTCAGGTTGCCGCCATTATGATGCAGGACGATCTTGTCGACCTTGCATCCCTGGCGTCCCTTGGTCATGTGCGTGGAGAGGATGAGATCCTCGTCGGCCTCCAGATTCTCCCATGATTTCATATTTTCCTCCTTTTTGATGGTTTTTTACGCGAAGACGAGCGTCCACATCATGACGGCCATCTCCAGCAGTCGCAGGAGCGGCAGCATGAGCAGGACGACGCAGACGAGCGTGAATGCGGCCAGAAGCAGCGTCACGACGCAGGTGAGCCATACCGGCACGTCATGGCCGCGCCACAGCAGCCACGCCACTACAAGCAGCAGCGCGACGAATATGACTGCAGCGGACGTCAAAGCGAGCATGCTAGCCGTCATCGCCGTCACCCCACAACGTCGTCAACGGCATGCCTTTGTCGAGGATTCCCACATCCTCTCCTTCCCGCCCCGAGTCAAGGGGCAAATAGAAAAGCCATCCCGAAGTGGGATGGCTTTGAAGTGTGAAAATCAATGCCTGTGCGCGCCGTCGTTGAATACGATGACGAGCGCGAGCAGCAGCAGGTATATGCCGCCTGCGATGGCTAAATGCGTCACTGCCGGTCCTCCAAATATTTTTTGGCTGCGTTGACGATCCAGCATTGCGCGTCCAATTTCTCAAGCTTCGCCAGCTCGTATCGGACAGCCTCGCTGTGGTCGGTCGTGCGGTCGCCGTACATCAGTGAGATCAACGTGTTTTTGATCGTGTCCCGGCAGAGTTCGTCCAAACGTCCATCGAATTTCTCGGTGCGTTCGCCGAGTTGGCGGGTCTTGGCGAAATGCTGCGAGAGCGGCGAATCATATGGCAGGCGTTCCGGTTGCACGTGCGCGGCCGTCCTGGTCGCCAGCGAGTCCAACGCGCCCGGCCAGACTTTCAGGCCGAGCGTGATAAGGGCGCAAGCGCCGCCCACACCGCCGAAACCGGCTAGAAAATTTTGCAGCACATTACATCTCCTTAAAGAAAACCCCGCACGTGGCGGGGCTGTGGTTTGTCTAATACGGGTGGTCAGAGGCGAACACGAGCGGCAGGCCGGCATTCCGCAGCAGAGTCACGAGTGAACGGTCATCGAAACCACACAGGCGGGTCAATACCGTCACGCCCTCATACATCTGTACAGTCAACTTATTGCTGCCGATGAGATACGAGCCGTCCTTTTTCTGCCACACGACGTTCGCCAGTCCATCAGGCATTGGTTTTGGCGGGTTCAGCCAGCAGCCCTGTTCCGATTCGCCGGTGACGGTTATCTCACAGCCCTCGTCGGTGGTCTTCGACGAGGCGGTCATACCAGCCGGAGCCCACGGGACGACCGAATCACGGTCCTTCAGGGTCGGCGGATCGTAGAGATTCCTGATTCTCACGCGGCCACCCCCAAACTGAGGGCTAATAGGGGGCGGTGTCGGCGGCGAAGCAGCCGAAGCCCATGGTCTCCACCACCGACTGTTCGGCTTGCGAGCATTGCAGCCAAGCCTGTACCACCTTGGAGCCCGAATCCTTGAAGAAAAGATTCTCCTGTTTGTACGTGTTTTCCCCATCGACCAGTGCGGAAACAACCGTTCCCGGGATACTGTTGTTCGACGGCATCAGTGCCACGTCGCCGGTGTAGTCGATTCGCCAACCATTCTCCACCTTGGTGGCGGTGTGCGACGTACCGCCCCACATTATCGGCTTCCTGAACGCCTTGGGGTCGGTGCATTGATTCACGATCCTCACCGCCGACCACCCGCCTTGACGGGGCTAGTACGGCGCCGAGTCCTTGGTGAAGAAGCTTGGAAGCCCCCCCCCCCGAAACGAAAATGTCGTATGCGGGCTTGGATTCGATGGCGACGTTACGGCAAGTGGTCTTGTCCTGCGCCTGCACCAGCATGCTCGTGGTCTTAGCCAAATGGAATTCCTCTTCATTCACGGTTTCACCCAATATGGCGTAACTGTTCCAGTCGGTGTCGCCCACGAAGAGTTTGCCGCCCGTCTTGCCGACATGCCAGTCACCCTTCGGGAGCATGCCGAACCGGCGCACCGTATCCGTCAGCGCAGGATTCGAATAGGCAAGTTTCCGTCTCATTCCAATTCCTTTCCGGTCAAAAGCTTCCAATCATTCCATTCTTTGCGCCATATTTCGCGGATACGGTCGATGAGGAAGCACATGACATTCGCATCGTCGCCGACTGCGCCGGTGTAATACTTGAGGCCATTGTGGAGTTTCTCGGTGCGGCACCACAGGCTGCCGCCCGGAGCCGTATTGGGCTGGTCGGGCTGCACGAGAATCTGCTTGGCTCCCAAAGCCTTGCCGCCTCCGGAAATCGACACGTGACAGGCGCCGAACGCATCCTTTTTGAGGACGGTGAGGAAATTCGAAGCGTCGCTCACGAAGCTCACCGTGCCGCCATTGATGCTCGCCACGGTGGAATCCGCCGTGGAAAGCGTCAAGGACGAGTCCTCGATGTGACCGTCCGCGAAAACCTTCTGAGCGGCCACCTTAAGCTCCGGATGGTCACTGTAGAGAGCCTGGGAGGTGAAGTCCACAGGTTTGAGCCACACGTCCACGAGCGTTTCGGCGGCTGGCGGCCATACCTGCACGCCGTTGTAAAGCGCGTTCATCGGCACAGGCACGCCACCATTATGAGTCATATATGGGAGGCCGACCCTCGTGCCGTCAAGCAACACTCCCATGTCACACCTCCTGAGAGGAGACGGAATCGGTGGAATCGGTCGGCATGGCATCCGTCCCGTCCTCGCCAGACACGTCGGACGCCTTATCCCGCACCTGCTTCACCGCCTCGTCAATCGCCGTCAAAGCCTCATTCGCATGGGATTCCACGACCGTCTTCGACTCGCTGATGCTATCGGCCACCGCCGTCACCTGCGCGCTGGCGGCCTGTGAAGCGTCGGACGCAGCCTGAGCGGCATTCGCGGCCTGAGCGGCCACGGCACTCTGAGCCTCCACCACGGCACGCGCGTCGGTCAAATCCTCCAGAATCTGGGAAGCCACAGTCTTGGCCTGACCCTCCGGATAAAACACCATCTGACCCGGATTCGCCTTCGACATGGCCTGCGCCTCCTGCAAGCTGGACGCCAGCAGATACGTCAAAGCCGCACCAGTGTTAAGCGCCGGAGACAAAGTATCCTTGTCCACATCGACCAGCGACGCATACTCGACAGGGCTGGTGGAGACCGGCACTCGCACGACACGATCGAAAGAGCAATCCGTATCATCCGGGAACTCGCGCACCTTCCAAGCGAAAGTGTTGTCGGTCGGCTCAAGCTGCACGGTCGCAGTGCCGTCCGAACCAAGAGCCACATCGAATCCACCCAGCACGACCACGGTCGATCCGGAAATGTGGCGTCTTACCGGCGCGACATGCAAAGTACCGGTCTTCGGCCTGCCTTGCGCGTCCTTGAACGAAAAATGCACATTAGTCGCGGCCATCGTTTTCCTCCTTGTTCATGGCTTCGAGCACGTCGGCGGGAATCAGTTTCATCGCCGCCGACAATTGACTTTTCAAAATCGCGATCTCCTTTGCAAACTGGCCGACCTGCATGGAAAGCTGGCCGATCACCTCGGTCGCGTCAGCAGGAATCTGCTGCATCATCCCTCCTTTATTGGTGGCATGAGCGAAGCGAAGAACTGCTCCTCGCATTCGTCAAGCATGTTTTTATTGGATTCGTCGTCAAGGAATTCATCCAATCCGTCGATATTCCTTGTGCAGGCCACGTCGATGCCGCTCGACGCTTCCACGTCGGAACCATCCACGGTCAATGCGGCGCGCATCCGCGCGTCGGCCTCATTAGACATGACCGGCAATCGCATCCCATCACGGGCCTTGTTGCGTGCGGCGGTCAGCGGATCGTCCAACACTTCCCCATCGGCGGCGAGCATGCTCACGTCGGTGGCGGAATCCGCTAAAGCCGATTCCAACGCTTCGAACGCTCCGGTCCACACGCCCCTGCCGGTCTTCGGGTCATACCGGCTCACGTCCTCCCTTCCCTGCATGATCGCCGCTATCGCCTCACGGGTCGAAGCCAATCCGAGCAGCGCCTTCCACGAGGCGATCACATCGGGCGTGAAGACGAAACTGTCCGACCCGTTCACCGGCGGATCGCAGCGGATGATGCACAATCCGTTCGCATCCCGTTCAAAGGTTGCTGACAAGTTTTCCTCCAATCATTTGACCAGATAGGCGAGGTATTCGGCCCACACGTCGACCGGGCACGGCTGGTCGGCGTTGTAAAGCTTCATTTGGAAGCCGCTCTGGCCGCCCGTGTTCACCGGGTGCGCGATGATGCCTGCCCATTGCGAATCCGCGTTCGCGACGACGTAATAGCGTCCGAATTTAGTCGGACTGAACGTGCAGTTGATTTGCGTTGATGCGCCGGTCGCGATCGTGCTGCCGGAATTCGGCCACCACGCCTTCCACGCGACCGCGCCTCGGAACGTGAAACGGTTCGTGATGCCGCCAAGAAAGCCACCGAGATACACGTATCCGGTCGCGATATTCGCTCCGATTCCGACCGAACCGTTCCCGTCTTCGGCTTCGAGCCACACGCTCGACCCATCATTGGCATCACCAGTCAATCGCAGAAATGCCTGGCTTTTTTTCGTAATGTCAGGCTCGTCGTAATCCGTGTTCGCCGTTGCCATCACATTGGATGTGACGCCACCACTGCCGGTACCGCCCCTCTCGCGCGGCTTCGACTGGAGCCGCACGAAAGCGGCCGGATCGTTCTTCGTGACGTGTCCGCTCCACAAGTCCAGCTCGCTCATCGAGCCGACCAGATTCGACTGGATGGCGGACGCGACCGTCGGATGACTGTAGTAGGCGTTGAAGTCGTTGTAGGCGGGGAATTCCAATCCGTCGCCGGTAAAAGTCTCCGAACCGCCGATTATGTGCGACTTGTAGTCCGGGCTGATGCGCACGCGATGCCCGCTCGCGCGGGTCTGGAACGTGCCAGTCAGCACATTCGACTTGCCCTCGCCGTCCAGATAGACGGTCTGGTTGTGGTTGGAATCCCACATCCGCAAAGACGCCGAATCCAATTTAAGCCCAGTGTCCTCCATCTCTGAGCTTTGAAACACGGATCCAGTAAAAACGTAGCCTCGAAACTGGCCCGCCTCAACGTCATCGGTCACGATCTTCCGAGCCTTGAGCAGTTCGGTCAGGATTTCGCCGTTACCGATGTGCACGTTCTTCGCCTCGATGCTGCCATCCTTGATGAGCACGCCACCGTCCACGCTGCCCGGAACGAGCAGACTGTCCGCCACAAGCGTGTAAGCGGCGAAACTCCACCCATTCCAAACGTGGACGGAACCGACATGGCCATCGCGATCAAGCTCATACCACAAGTCGCCGTTTCTCAGCCCGCTATGGGTCGGCTCAGACATTTGAGCGAAGATCCTGTTCTTGCCGTCTGCGGTGGTCTTCGCGGCCTTCGCCTCGGCCTCGGCCTTGGCGATGTCCTGATTGATGGAATCCAATGTCTCCTGCGGGACCGCACTCGCCACCGTCACCGAAGCGATGGACGACCAACCGGACTTGTTACCGGCATGATCCATGCTGCGCAACGCATATCTGTAAGTGCCGCCGACGGTCAGACCCGTGACGACGTAATCGCCTTTGCCAGCCTGCGTGGCGCTGATGACCCGCATACCGGCAGTCGCCGAATCCTCGCCGACCTCGATATGGTCGAAATCCGACTCCATCTGCCCGCCGGAAGCCGTCTTCCCATCCCAATGGACGGTCACCACACCCAATTCAGACGACAGGACAGGCTTCGACGGCACGGAGCATGGCGTCGTATCCGATTCGACCGTGACCACGGAAATCTCTGACCATTCGCCGAGCTTATCGGAATATGTCGGCACGGCACGCACCCTGACCTCGATCATGGTCCCGCAGTCAAGACCGCCGAATCCAAGCTGCGTCTTATCGGTCGTGCCCGCAGCCTGCCAGGGCGCGCCATCCTTACGCAGCTTCCACTCGACCGAATAATTGGAGATCTCGATTGCCGTATTGTCGGTCGCCTCTGTCACGGCGGACCACATGGCGGTGGCCAAGCCGTGGGCATACCCGTCCGAGCCGATGTAGGCGTCGGTCTGCACGATCAATCCGAGTGGGGCCTTCGGAATGCGATGGTCACGGTCAGATGAGGCGGTCGTACCGCCCTCGCTGCCGGCCAACGCGGCGCCACCGGTGATGCCCTTGATTTTCTTCGCCTGGCGCACGGAAGCGTCATACTTAATATCATTCAGAGCGATTGAGCAGGATAAGCCCTCGTCCTGGCGCATGCTCAGGTCGATTTCCTGCACGCGCACCTTCTCACCATGGGAGACGGTGGGGGCGGTAATCCAGTCGCCGGCGTGGAAGTCGATGAGCGGTAGATTATCCACGCCGGAAGTCACCAGATCGCGCGTGTACTGGCCGCGTACCCTAGCCGCATCATCAAGCGTGGACTGCATGAATGCCTGCGCGGTGTCCTTATCGGACACGCCACCCTGGCTGCTGTAGGACTCCCACTTGCCCCAAGGCGTGGGGGCGGCTGGATTGTCCATGCGGAAAAGCAGGTTATTGTCACCCTCAACGAGGATGGTGGATGCCAGGTCGGCGATGGACTCCTCGAATGGGGCTTCGCTGATGTCACGAGCCAATTGCAGCACAATGCTCTTGCTCAGGTCACGGCTCAACGCCGTGCTGTCCGCGTTCCACATTTTCAATGTGCGACCGCTCGTGCGCCAGTCGCAGCCAGCGCCATTGACAAGAGATGACAGGATCGTCTGCAGATCCGTGCCGAGCGAGTAATACAAAGTGTATTTTCTGTTCCAGGCATCACCATTTGCATCTTTGGCGGTGTCGAAGCCGAGCGTCAGGCCGGTGGCCACGCCGCCACGCGCCTTGTTTTCGTCCAGTAGCGTCTTGAGGATCACGCCCGGATTCGAGCTGTAAAAAGGCCTTTTGCCCTTGTTGTCGCCGTCCGCGAGCAGATGGCTGGAATCGTTGTTCTCCGCCTTGGACAGCAGCCAGCTTATCGACTGTCCGCTGTAGGTGACGGTGCGAGTCCGATCATCGGTCTTGCCGGATCGGCCGGTGATGACGAAACGTGCGTTATCCGGCTCATGGTAGCCGGTGCCGTCCGACACCTCCACGGCGACTTCCAGACCGTCCGTCAGCTCTCGGTCGAACGCCTGCGCGTCACCGGACAGCATCGAATATTCGATGCTGATGGCGCCGTCATCATTGTGGAGCATCGAAGCGCTGAAGCTCACCGGCTCCGCCAATACGCCGATTCTTGCGCCGAACGGCCTGTAGGCCACGAGACGAGCATGCAAAGATTTAGCCATGATCACTCCCACGAAGGTTTGAAACGGCACGTCACAGCAGACGCGCCGGACTGTTTGATGCGCAGCGCGTAGCTGCAGGAATCGACGGCAGGCCACACCTGCAACGGTTCGCCCGTCCAGTCGACGCCAGCCGTCACATCCGTGCCGCCAGTCCAAGCGTTATCGCCGCCTGCGGTCCACGCGCGACGATTACCGGCATCAAGATAAAGATTCGACGCATTCGGCCCGCTCCACTTGATATCCGTGCCGGTCACCTGGTCCGTCACTGTCACGGACGACACGTTCGAAAAACGGAGGATGAGATTAAGCAGCGGAGCATTGGAATACCACCCCTCACTGCCGGGCTTGGCCTCGCCGTGAAGGAATACGCCGCCCGCAGCGGGAAGCGTGGCAGTCTGCCAATCGCCCTGCCAAAACACGTCAGGCAGTTGAAAGACCGCCGTGGCGGCACGATGATTGCTCCAGGGCTTCTCGTCGCCGTCCGGCTGACAGGATGTGCACACCGCTTTGGCGGTCATGCTCCTCGTCAGACCGGTGGACACGTCACGCTCCACACGGGTCAGAGACGAGGCAAGGCGGCAAAGACGGTAGAACCGGTGCATGAGCGCGTCAGCATTTGACCCATCGGTGATGAATTTGAGTGTGATTTCCGGCGCGTCGAAAGCCACCGGACCGGGCGGAAGCATCACACCACTCCTGCCATTCACCGTGACCGGATCGATGCGAGGGCTGATGCTCGTGAAATGGGTGGTGCCGACTATCAGACTCGAATGCTCACCGGTCAGCTGCTGACCATTGATGAGATAATCCGCGAGAATCATTGCACCACCCTTTTCGATTGTGTGTCACCATTGCGGCATTGCCGCAGTCTGCAATTTCTGCTGCGTGCTGATGCTCGTCGGAGCAATCGCCGGATAGTTGAACGTCTGCGTCACATAAGTGACGCCGCCGGAATCACCCGCCGGCGTCCCGTTCGTGACATTCGCCCTACCGGCCTTCGACCCGTCGACCTGACCATCCACATGCACGGTCATATCCTTCACGGCAGCCCGCACGCCATCCCTCACGCCTGACAAGCCGGATCTGATGCCGTCGCTGACATCCTTGGCGACATCGTCGCCGAACGATTCCACGGCATCCGGCATCGACATTCCCGCAGTGTCAAACGCCACGTCGAAACCGCCGGACAGTTCCGCATTCATCCCGTCGATGGTTTTCTGCACGCCGCGCCAACCGTCCTTGAGGCTCTTGTCGAAACCATTCATGATCGCCTGACCGGCAGGCTTGAGCATCACCTTGTCGTAGCTGAGAGGACCCTTATGTCTGACGATCCAATCGCCGATGCCACTCACAAACCTCTTCACGCCGTTAAAAGCGGATCTCAAACCATTGAGCAGACCATTGATAATCGCATTGCCGGCGTTCCACAGCCACGCGCCAGCACCGGCGAAACAGCCCATGATTGCGCCGCCGATGCCGCCAAGAAAGCCCAGCACCGCGCCGACGGCGTTGCCGACGGTATTGCGGAACCCGTTCCACGCCGAATTCCAAATGTATGAGATCGTGCCCGCGATCGCGCCGAAAATATATTGGATCGACTGCCAGAGCCCATTGACGAAGCCGATGACGGCGTCGACCGCCGACAATACGACCGACTTGACCGACTCCAGCACGGAACCCCAGAAAGCCAGCATGGACGCGGACGCGGCCTGCATCGCCGAAGCGAAAGCCGACCAACGCGACACCAGAAAATCTCCGATCGCGCCGATGATGCTCGACACCATGCTCCCAAAGCCTTGCAGGGCGGAAACGATAGCCGTCACCAAACCGTCAACGATCTGCCCGCAGGCGTCCCACGCCTTAGCCCAGTCACCGTGGATCAGAGCGGACACAAGGTTGACGACGCCAGACACGACCTGCACGACGCCTTGGATGACACCACTGATCATGGTTACCGCGCCCACCACCAATGGAGCCACGGCATTGATGACAGGAGGCAACACGGCGCCAAGGAAATTGACGATTCCACCGACGACACTCGACACGACGCCCAAAATATCCTGCAGCAATGGCATGATGCTTGCCAACGCGGCTCCGACGACAGTGATCACATTGGACACGGCGGGCATGATCCGCTGGATGAGCGGCATGAGCGACTGCACGAATCTCACCGCCACGTCCATTACCGTCTTGATGACCGGGACAAGCGACTGCACTAGCATCGTGATGAGAGGCGCGAGCAACGGAATCAGCACGGACAGGACCTGCGTGACTATCGGCATGAGAGCCGACACCAATTGGCCGAAGGTCTTGATCAAAGCGTCGATGGTCGGCTTCAACTGGGTGAAAGCGTCCTTCAACGAGGCGAGCACCGCCTTCAGCACGTCGCCGAACTGGGCGCGCAGTTGCGGGCTTGTGGCGATAAGAGCTCCGATCATCGCGATGATGATGCCGATCGGCGAGGCCAATCCTCCAAGCAAGCCGGTCAAAGGCTTAAGCATGCCGCCGACAAGCGGAATGTTAGCCAGCAATCCACCGAAACCGCCGGCGCCCAACGCGGCCAAAGCGGCTGCGACGGGGGCGATGATCCCGCCAAAATCCGAAAACACGCCACGGACGGCGTTGACGGCATTCTGGAAAGGAGCCGGCAAAGTCGACACGAGAGTGTTGAACATTCCAGGAATCGCATGGACGAAACTCTTGATGATGACACCGACGCGAGGAATCACATTCTCAGCCGCAGCTATCACCGAGTTCACGAGATTCTGCGTGACCGCATCCATGTCCGCGTCGCTTTTGCCAAGCTCGGCAAGCCAATTCGTCCAAGCGGCCTTCATTGCGCTGACCGACCCCTCGATCGTCGACGCGGCCTCACGAGCAGTAGTTCCAGCGATATGCTGCTTCTCCTGGATCTGCTGAATCGCCTGGATCACATCAGCGAATGAATCGATGCTCAGATTGGAAGCCTCACCGTTCGCCGCCCCCCACTCGTTGGCGTCCTTGATAAGACGTTCCATCTCCTCCTTGGTACCGCCATATCCAAGTTTGAGATTGTCGAGCATCGTGTAATTCTGCTTCGCGAAACCGTTGAACGCGTTCTGCACGTCCGTCGCGCTGCTGCCGAAAGTGTTGACATTGTCGGACATGGCACGCATCGCAACGTCGGTCATGTCGGCGGCCTTCTTGGTGTCGCCGCCAAGAGCGTTGATCAACGCCGCGGAAAAGCTCGTCGCCTGCTCCATGTACGCGTTCGCGCTCATGCCGCTGGTCTTCCACGCATTCTGCGCGTTCGCCATCACGGTCTTCTGCGCCGCCTCGTTGCGTTCCCAGTCGGAACGCACCGATTCCGCGCTCTTCCCGGCCTGCTTGGCATAATCGTCCAAAGACATGCCCATATTGCCGTAAAGTTTCGCGACGCCACCGCTCAGCTGCTCGTAATCACTGTAGCTTTGGAACGCCTGCTTGCCGAAATCGACAAGCTTCGCACTGACGGCGGCAATGCCGACGCCGACGGCGGCGACCACTCCTGTCGCCATGGTTTTGACATGTTCGACGGCCTTTGATGAGATTTCCCCGAACTTCTCGCCAACATTCGAAGCGAAACTACCGACAGTCTTGCCGATAGCGGCGAACCCACTGCCAAAAGCGGAGACAGTGGACCTTACCCCTGACGGCAAACCATCCCACATGCGTCCAAAAGCGCCCTTGACAGCTCCGGCGGTTTCTGACGCGACTGACTTGACACCGCCGAAAGCGCCTCGTATGACTGTCGTCGCGCCGGAGAACGCCCCACCAACCGACTTTGCGGCCGAACCAATCGACTTTACGGACGAGCCGACCAGCGGAATCTTCTGCACAAGTCCGGAAACACCGGAACCGATGGTCGAAAAACCAGTCTTGAACGCGTTCGCGGCGGCACCGAAACCAGTCGCGGACTTCGAAGACTGCGCCGCCAATTCGGCTTCAAGATTCTTCAGACGCTCCTTGGCGCCCTTCAGATTCTCGGTCGACGCTTTCAGGGTGTCTGCGGCGGTCTGCTGCTTCAATTCGGCCTGCTGCAGTCTGATCGCCGCGGCCTGCGCCTGAGTGGAATCCGCTCCGTATTTCTGCGTGGCAGCGTTCAGCTTCTCCTGCGCGGCCTGCACCTGCACGGACGCGGCCTTGTATTTCAGCAGCGCGTCCGTGTTCTTCTGGCTCGCCTGCGCCACATCCTTTTTAAAGGACTGCAGGGCTTCGGAATTCAGCTCTTTGCTGCCGTCGCCGAAGCCTTTTTTAAACGCGCCGCCAAGCGTCTTGCCCTGCTTGCCCGCATCAAAACCCTTCGAAAAGGCGTTTTTCAGGTCGGAGACGGCTTTGCCGGCCTCATTGGCCACTTTCTGGCGGAAGCCCTTCATCTGCGGGAAAATGCTCACATGCGCGGAGCCAAGCTCACTACCGCCAGCCATGACAGCCTCCTCTATTCAGTTTTTTCGCGTTTGAAGCCGAAGATGCCGCTCATGGACTCTTCGGCCTCACGACGCTCCTCATCAGTGACCTCGACGTGTTTCGTCCCCGCCTTTTCGGGCGCGAGGTCTCCAAGCATCGACGTTCCGCCAGCCTGAATCGCCATGATTATCGCCGTCGCATCCAAAGGCATGACCATATGCATCGCCGTCATGCCTGTGTAGCTGCTCGTATCGGCGGACAGGCTCTCATAGAGGGCGATGGCGTCCGCGTAGCGGAGCCTGCCGCCCAGATCGGCCTGCAGGCTCCATCCGCGAGCGGCGAAGTCAGCTCTTATTCGACTTCCGTCTTGTCCTTGGAGGATTCGGCAGAAGTCGACGATTTTCCCGATTCCACACCCTGAATCTTCGCCAGAATCTCGCCGTAAGCGTTCAGAATGTTGAAGGGGACCATTGCAGGCTCCTTCGAAAGCTCCTTTGCCGCATCCTCACCGGCGAAGGTTTCGAGAATGCCCTTGAGCATCTGAATCTGCTCACTGTTGGACTGCAGGTCTGACAGGCGGACGAAATCATCAATCGACAGGGACAGCGGCAGCTTGTACACATGACCCTTGGGAGCCAGGAACCACACGCCATCGCCCTTGATGATGTGCTTCACCTTCATGGACTCGGCAGACTCCCGCAGAGCCTTCGCTTCGTCTTCGGCGGTCCATGCTTCGAATTCCTCGACGGTCGGCTGCATATTCTTGCTCATTTCTTCCTTCTTTCAAACGGCTAAAAAATTTTTCCTTTGCTTCGCTGGATGAAGAGTAAGATTCCCAGCACATGCGAAGAAAGGAAGAAAGAAACACGCGCTGGGAAGAATCAAAAAATCAGGCTGCCGGAGTGTAATAGGACTCCAGATACTTGGAATTGCCGGAATCCACGGCCACGTCCACAATCCATTCGCCGGTCAGCTTGACACCGGACACCTCGCCGCGATTATCCTGATCCGGTTCGGCGTTCGTGACCTGCACGACACCAAGACGACGACGATGGACCCCGCTCTTATACACGGTTTCCTGATAGGCGAACCACTTAGCGTCCTGGACGATGTCCAGGACGTGATACACGCCGTTTGAATCCGGCTTGCCCTTCATGATCTCGCGAGTCAGATCATTGTCCTCGGCGACGGTGAAGCCCAATGTGAGCTTCGGGTCTGCCGCCTGCAGCTTGTATCCCGGCTGGTGGAATTCGGTGGCGTCATCGCCGTCTCGTCCATCCTCTGGAGCCCCATCGGAGGTGATGAGGCCGACATTCTGTCCGACCGTGAAAATCCCGGTCAGCTTGCTCATCGGTTCGGCCACGGTCTTCGCGATCATCGCCGCATTGAGCGACTTGGAGGCGTCATAATGCGCCAGCAGAATCTTGCTGGTAAGCACCACCTTGACAGCGCCAAGGTTGTTGCCGTCTTTATCGGCTGCCATTTTTTGTCCTTTCAAACAAAAAAGGCGCTGAAACACAACGTTTCAACGCCTTGAAAATTCAGAAAACTTTAAATTATTGGAATTCTCCGATGGTGGAGAATTCGAGAGCCATGTAATATCGCGCGATGTTCGCGTCCTCGGCCACGGGAAACGGCCCATTGCACCCGTCCTCATCAATGCCCGCGATCGGTGAACCGTCAAGCGAGCAAATATCGGGGTCGGTGAGCATGCCGTAGATTCTGGCCGCCAAGTCACGGCATGGTTTCGGAGCGGCACGAGCCCCATAACGCACGGTCACGCCGACGCTCCTGTCGAAGAGCACGCGATTCGATTGCGAGCCGCCATCGTCACGCACCACGACGAGCGGCCGTGAGCCGTCGTAATCGTCCGGCTCACGATTCGAAACGATGATCGTCGGAAAAGACTGCTTAAGCCTGGCACGTAGAAAAGAGCAGATCCACAATTCAATGTCTGGCGGCAGGACTGCTGTCATGTTTTGCCTGCCTTCAACGCCTTGCGGAGGTTGCCCGTCTTCGATTCCACGAGCAGGGTCTTCGGATCGGTGCCGACCACCATGCATGTGGTTCGATGCGCGTGCTTGACCTCTTCGATTTGGAGGCCGTCACGATACGCGCCCGTGTCCACAGGGGCATGCGCTTTCGCATATTCGAGCGTCTTCTCGGCGGCACGACGTGTCATGGCCTTGACACCAGCCGAATTCATCAATTCGTCAAAATATTTGTCATTAAATTTGACCATCACTCCCAAAACCATCACCCCCGATATTCGGATAGTGGAATCTCGACCGTCGGCTGCCATGACACGAAAGCATTCGCGTCACGACTTGGATAGCCGGACACCTCCCAGCACCTGCCGTCATCCGGTAGTGCTTGAACCCTGTCCCCCGGCATGATGTCCAAGGACGGATCAGGAGATGTGAGGTAAGCCGTGCTCGTGGTCTGCTCGCGCAGACCGTCTGGTGTGCGTGTGCTGCTGGAGCTGGCGAGAGCGCCGGTGAAATCCAAAGTTTCCGGATTGGACCAGTCCTCGCCGGCCTGTTCGCCGGAATACGGGTCATCGACTTTCCTCGCACGCAGTCGACGCCATTTGGTGGCGCCCGGCATGCTGAAGGACGAGCCACGGCCGAGATAATCCAACGCGGAAGTCACGGCTTCACCCCCCACGACAAGCGGTAAGGTTGCAGCGTGCGCTTCTCGGAATCGAAAAGCGCCACGTTAGGCACGCCACCATCGGAACCTGACCGGTAGGTGACGCTTGAGCCATTCGTGGATTGGGAGGATACCGTGCCGGGCACCTGCATCACACGAGACGCGATATCCAGCAGGATCATCTGCACTTCCGGCACATCCTCCAAATCCCAGCCATCAGTGATGGTCGCTTCCACACTCCCCGGCAGATCAGGGAAGGTGACGCCATTGACCAGCACGAGGCTCCCAGCCTCGCTGAAACGCGCGTCCTGCACGTGCTCCACGCCATCGAGCTTCAGGCCCGAAAGCGCGGTCACATGCTTGGATGGCAAGAGCAGCGAGTCGCCGCCATGACCATCCAAGCGAATCGTGCGGGTGACGGAAGGCGCGACATGCCAGCCGCAATACTTGCGAATCGCAGCCTGAGCGGCCCTCATCTTGAAACCGGCATCGACTTGGAAAGAGTCGGCGCTTGGAATCAGATCACCAATCACGGCAGTCATGCCGCACCCCCAATCACTTACTTGGCTGCCATCAGGCCAGCGGCCACCAGAGAATCGATAAGCGCATCGAATTCCTGCTTGGTCGGCGCGTCAGAAGCCGCCTTTGGCACATTCTTCGCCACCGGAAGAGAGACAGTACCGCCGATGGTGACCGGCTTGCCCTTGGCGTCAAGCGCCACAAGCTCCGCCACGTCCTGCGTCCTGTCGACGTTCGCCTCTTTCGGAGTGGCGAAGCGCACGTACTTCTGCGTCATGATCAGGCCGCCTTACCGAGAGTGACCTTCACGAAGGCCTTTGGATACTTGACCTGCAGGCCCAGACGCTCGGAGACGCGGCACTTCTGCTTGAAATGCAGGAAATCGTCGGTGTCGGAGTCGGTCATCTTCACGACCAGACCGCCCTTGCGCAGCACCTTGGCGCTCTTGAAGGCGCCGACCAGCGCGGTGCCTTCGGTGATTGCGGCGGTGGCCACGGTCGGGATGTTCCACAGCTTGGCCCCATCGGTCAGGTTGAGGTAGTTGCCGTTCGCATCCTTGGCGATGGTCAGCTTCCAGAAGTCAAGCGGATTCATCACGTAGGCGTCGGCTTGGAAGTTGGTGGTGGTGGTGATCTGCAGGGCCGCCTTGGACAGACGGTCGGCGTCGGACAGTGCATCCTTATCCATCGTCTGAATTCCACGGTTGAACAGGCCGGTCAGATTGTTTTCACTGCCATTGCCGGACAGCAGCTGCGTCTCCTCCTGCAGCTTCAGGTCATACTGCGCGGCATCGTTGATTTCGCCGATGACCCATGACAGATCATCCATCATGTCCTCGCTGATGCCGAAGAAGCTGGCCACCTTGCCGATCTTGTCCTGCTTCCAAACCGGGTCCTTCCAATGGACCTGCGGGGCTGCGCCGGTCTCCTCGACCATCTTGGCGTTGCCTTCCAGCTCATCGAAAACCGGATACTGCAGGACGGTGCCGGTGATGGCGCCGGCAGAGAACAGGTCGGCCACGACCAGCGGACGCTGATACGGGCGAGCAGGCTCGGTATCGGTCTGGGTCAGATACGGCTTGTAACCGTCAGACGGCGCACCCTCGACATTGGTGTCGGTGTTCGCCTTGCACTCGACCTCGTAGCCATGAGCGATGGCGGACTTCACGTCAAAGCCCGCCGTCTGCATGGACTTGACGTAATATTCACCGACGCTCTTGGCATGGATGGCATCGGAGCCACCGACATGCTGCACGCCAGACTTGGCATTGAGCTGGCCGATCTGCGCGAGCAGATCATCGGCCTGCTTCATACCGTCCATCTGACGGTCGATGCCCTCGATCTCAGCCAGCGCGTTCTTCACGAATGCGATGGTGTCGCCATCCGCCTTGCCAGCGGCCAGCAGACCCTGCTTCTCTTCGAGCTGCTTGACAAGCGCGGCTCGCTTTTCCTTGAGAGATGCCATTACGGTCACTCCCCTTTCCGCCCGATGCGGGCAATCTTGATTGCGAGTTGCAACGCTTCCGCTTCGGAAAAACCGTCCGGCTCCTCGGACTTGGCCCCTTCAGGCTCCTCGTCCTTGGCTGCACCGGCATCCGATGCCTTCGCATCGTCACTCTGGTCATTGTCATTGTTGTTGTCGGACTGAGTGGTGTTCTCAGCCACGAAATCCTTGAGCTTCTTCGCCTGACCTGTCAGGTCATCGGCGATCTGCGAGAGAATGTCTAGATCCTTCTGCGAGAGGGGGCGTCCGGTCTTCAACCGGCCCAGCGCGTCCTTCACGTCCACGATGCCGGTATCCTGATTCGCGCCGATCGGTACGAAGGATGCCTCATATACCTTCAATTCGCGCAGTTCGTTCGCCTTGGTGCCGTCATCAAGCTCAACCTCGCCCTCGTCCATCACGTCGTACGCGAAGGACAGTTGGCTCAGACGCTTTTCCTTGATCAGGCGGTAGACCTGCGCGGCCTTCGGAGAGTCCATGTCGAAATGGCCTTTAATCCACCAGCCGTGATCGTCCTCGCCCATCGAATCGACGCCGCCGATGTTGTAATCGGGGTCATCCATACGATGCCCATATAGCACCGGCAGCATGTTGCCGCTGTCCTGCCATGCCTTGATCGTCTTGTCGAACGCGCCGTTCGCCACCACGTCACCGTAGCAATCGGGTTCGCGGGTGAAAGTGGAAGGGTAGGCGATGAATTCGCCGTCCTTGAGCGCCGAATCCTCGCCGTCAGCCTTGAATCGGCAATCGAAATCCTTAAAGTGCATCATGCACCTCCTTGGAATGCGTTCGCATGTCCTCCGTCTCCTGCAATGCCCTCACACCGGCATCGAACTGCCCCAAACCGGCCTTTATGGTCAGGTCGGCCTGCAGTTCGTTCTGCCATTTGAGCCATTTGATGTCATCGACGCCCATACCGGCGCCGAAACGTGATCTGACGCTCTTCTCCAAGCGTTCGCGCCAAGCATTGACGATGACGGCCGTTTTCTCACCGTCGTCCGATTCAATGGCCGAACCGTCGGCTGGCCGCGACGGGTCACCGCCATCCTGCGGGCTTGACTGGCCTCCCTTGGTGACATTGAGCGGCACAACCAGTTCGTCACCGCCATCGACGCGCGGCAGATTCTGACTGGCGCGCGCCTCGTTCGGCGTAATCCACGGAGCTCCCACCGAAGTGCTCATCACACTGGCCTGCTCCTCGAAATCGCCGGAAAGCTTGCTGCGGATGTCGAATTCGATGTAATTCGCGTCCGGCGCACCGACCTTCGGAGCGAGGAAAGTGTTTATCCTGTCCTCGATCATGCGCATGGTCGGACCAAGCGTCTCGGAATACAGCATCTTGCGGAATTCCTTGGTATTCGAAAAATTCGCGTTATCAAGGATGCCGACCATGACAGGCGAAACGTGGTAGACGCTTGCGACGGTGGACAGCGAAAGCTTCGTGACCTCGCTGAATTCCTCCTCGCGAGCATTGAAGCCCAAACGCTTCAACTCCATGCCATCCTCAAGCAATGGCGTGGCACCGGCCTGCGCTCCCTTGTCGGTGAATTCCTTCCACCCGCGCTTGAAACGCTCACGGTCGGCGTCATTCCATTCCGGCGCATCCTTCGGACGCACCAGCACGCTGCCGATACGGCCGCCGCGCTTCCACACCTGAGTGCGATACGACCATGCCTGAATCTGCTCGTCGATAATGTCCTTCAAGGCCCTCACGGGAGTGACGCCCTGCGTCGGGTCGTCCGGATTCCACCCGTGGAACACAAGCATGTCATCGGCCGGCACATCATAGTATGACGTGCCCAAATCAGGATAAACGCGATAATAGGCCGGCTGGAACACACTGCCATCACGCTTCGCCTGCACCCAGCATGGCGGAATCGGCTGAATCTGCCAACTACCGAACTTGTCGGCATCCCGATCAGGCGTCTGCATGACCACCCAGTAGGCGTTATCGTAAAGCGCCAAGTCAGCCACAAGCTGACGCATCAACTCATAGCCCGTCATCGTGCCGTTCGGCTGCTTCAGCAGATTTATCAGCACATCATCGGTCACACGCTGCCTGTCCGTGTCGCTGACACGCTCGAATTCCTTCAAACCGACCTGAGCGACATTCCGTGCCAGGAAAGTAATCACGGTACGCAAATGCGGCTGCGTCTTGAAAAGCTCGGCCTCCGTCTGACCCTGAATCACGGCCATCTGGTCAGACAAATCAAAGGAAATGCTGTAGCGCGGCTGGAAAACGTTCCTCAAGGCGCTCCAAAGGCCCATAAGGCACCTCCAATCGCTTCAAAAAATCAAAGAATCATCAATCCATGTCCCGAATAGGCGGAAGCCTTCGCCGGTTCGACATCCACAGCCTGCATGGTCTCCAACGCGTACAATGCCTGCGATTCGGCAACCAAGCCGGAAATCTGCAATGCTGATTTCGTCCGGTCCCACACCTCGACCTCGCCAAGACGTCGGGACACGGCCACGGAAACCTGCTGTTCGATGGCTGGCTGCGGAAGATGCCGCAACTTCCCCTCACGCACACGATCATGGAAGCGTCCACAGCATGCGCCCAGCCGGAAGCCTTCGATAAGATGCACCGTCCACCCTTTTTCGGTCAACGGGTCGATGAAGTCCACTGCCGGACAGCCCTTGCCCTGCACGGCGATCTCCGTGATATGCGGCCAACGCTCCTGCAAAAGGTCAAGATAATGCGGCACCCACAGCATGCCGTCACGACGGGCGATCAACTCCACGTGCGGCAAACCGTCCGCACGCATTCCGGCAGCGGCCACATACGTGGTCTTACGGTCCGCGCTCGTATCCACGGACAGGACAACACGACTATCGTCCGGTATCGCGGAACGCGAGTCGATGCCGCTGGCCCACATTTTCGGACTGATGAAAGGAATGATGTCAGCCGTGACCCACTGGCACAGGACCTCGGTACGAAAAGCGGCCTCGGTCATGCCATCAATATCAGAACGGACGCTCATGACGGTCATCGGGCCGTAGCCGAGCGACGGATTCGCCTGCCGGATGGCGTCGGCATCATCCACCGGACACTTGTCAGGGGCGCTCCACTCGAAATATCCGAAGCTGCCATCCTGCTCGCCGGACATGAACACGTCGGCCGGATTGCCACCGTCGGCGCTCAGGCGCGCCCACTCGTCAACAAGCTTACGGCCCTTATCCACCTGCTTGCGAAGCGCCACAGACCTATAATCGCCAGCGTTCGAAATGCCCCACAACTGGCTCGACCATACCGCCTTCGTGGTCTGGCTGACGGCATTCCAGCCATCATCCGTATGCTGCTCACGCAACTCATCGAACACGACACGCGCAGCCGACTTTGCTCGAATGTTCTTGTCGGCGCGGACGATATATCTGGCCTTCGAGCGGGTGATGATCGCCTCCTCGCCGTTCGTGTTGACGAACTTCTGCGTCATCGCGGCGAGATCTGGAATCACCAGATCCGCTTCCTCATCGGTAGAAGGCTGAGGATTGCACCATTCTTTGACCTGATTGTAAGGGCCTTTCGCATTGTCCAACGTCTGCGCCGCACCGACCACGAGAAACTTCACCGGCGGCACGCGGTCGGGATGCTTGTTGGAGTCCACGAACAGCCACCATGCGGCCAAAACGCCCATAAGCGTGGTCTTGCCATTCTGGCGGGCCACAAGCACAATCACCTTGCGAAAGCGATAGCTGCCATCCTCAAGCAACTCCAAGGCATGCACCAATAACCATTGTTGCCACGGATAGAGACGCACGTGCAGCATGATCTCCGCGAAAGCGATCACAGCGAAACCATTGCTCGTCTCCCTCGTCAACGGCCTGAGCGGCGGCGTGAAGATACGCGGCAATGTCACGCCATGCCTCTCATCGTCGATAGCACCGAAAACCTCAAGATTCTCAGACGCCATCGCAACCTCCTCAGCCGAAACGCTTCATGAAATCATCCATCGCGATAACCTTGTCGCTCTTCGCTTCCTCAGCCCTGACTTCGGGCTTCTGCCTAGCCGGACGCCCGACCTTCGCTGGAGCGTCCAAAGTCAATCCGAGAGACTGGCAGTATTTCAGGAAAGTCGGCAGAGTCACATTGTCGATCTTCCCGTTCTCGTCAACGAATCCGGTGGCATTCAAGAAGTCAATCCGACCAGCCAGTACGCGGGCGGCCGCAACCACTGCGGAATTCACGGCCTTCAGCCCATCGGCGTTCTTCAATGAGCGCTCCAAAGCCTCCGCCACATTATGGCTCGGAAATTTCACCGACATGCTTCACCTCGAATCTGCAATCGCGCGCGCGACCCCCGGTCAATTTCGGCCATCGGGGAGAGGAAGAGCAACCACGCGGGCAGTAGGTCGGTGTTCGTTGGTTTTCAGGATTTCACCGCCCCTATCCCTTTGGTGGTTGATGTTTTAGTCGCTTGTGTTGATCCATTGCCGGCTTAGTGTGCCGATGGGGGTTGGTGGGTCTTGGTTGCCTCGGAGTCTGTTGCAGCTGGTGTGGCTTGGTCGGAAGCCTGCTGGGTCGAATTGGAGTTCGGCGTGTTTGCTGACTGGGTAGAGGTGGTCAAGATTGTATGATTCGTCGCTCGTGTTCTTTTCGGCGGTGTAGTCGATGGGCATTCCGCAGAGCCAGCAGACCGCATGGCTTGCCTTGCACTTTGTGAAGAATGCGGCCTTGTCTTTTTCGAATTGGCGTGTGGTCTTGCGGACTCTTGACATGTGTCACCGCCTTGTGGTGCTTCGTACCGTTTTCGCCATTTGCGCGTCTTCTTTCGGTGTGTCGTTTTCATCCGACTTGCACAACTATAGATATTATGTTACTATAGTTATATCAGCCAAGGAAAGGAGGTGAACATGAAATGGACGGACATCGTAAGCGCCATCAGCTCGGTGATGGGCAACATCATCGCGCTGGCGGCGCTCGTCATCTCGATACGGCGCAAACCACGCCATAGGAAATGACGAAAGGGTTCCGAGCACTCCAATTGCCCGGAACCCCGGTTCCATCCTATTTCATGGCCATCATGAAGACAAGTACACTGTTCGCCGTTTGCGGCATCGTATGCGGACTGACGGCAGTTTCGCTCGGCTTCGCCGGAAAGCCGTGGCAGGCCGGACTGTTCGGACTCGCGGCGGGAATTTGGAACATCGCCACGCTCATCATGGAAAGGAGGGGTGGCGATGACGACTGAGTACCTCGGCGTCAAACAGGTCGCAGAACGCCTCGGCATCACTCCGGGAGGACTGCTCAATCTGAAGCTGCCGGAGCCCGACGTGCGGATCGGCCGCACGCGCGGCTGGCTGCCGGAGACCATCGACGAGTGGAACGAGAGGCGTCCCGGTCGTGGCGTCGGCGGCGGCAGGCCACGCAAGCACAAGGAGGACGAATAAGTCGGAAGCCCGGAAGACAATTCCGGGCTTCCTTTGTTTCATGGGTGCCTTCGGCGGGATTCGAACCCGCGTCCACACGCGGCCGCAAGAAAGAGGATCCGAAGATCTGCGACCGGTGCGATCTGCCACTGATTCCTACGAAGGCATGGACAGGCGGTTTGAGCATCACCGCATCACGTAAACGCGGGATTGGCTTGCCTGCCGCTGTTGGTGTATGCCCACTCTGACGTGGGTGGGCGGAGCGTGTCCGATATGCCGTTCGGACAGGACGGTGTTACGTAGCCCAAGGAGTTAGGAGAATCCAAGGTGGATATGAAAAGGGTTCAAACCAAGTCACCTCGGTTTGAACCCTCTAATCCACTGACAATTATGCCTTGCACTTCGAGAAACGTCAAATCGAGTCGCGTCGGGAAAGCTGCCCGTGCACGTCGGCGAGACGGTAGATCGGCTGTCCCTTCCCGTTCTTGCCGGCTGGTTGAATCCTGCCGCGACTGCGCCACGAGTAGATCGTGTTCACGCCGCATTGGAACCCGCATTCGCGCAGGAGTTCGGCGCATTCCCCTGCCGTGAACGCTTTGCCGGATGCGATGCACTCCTTCAGGAAGCCGAGCCGCACGTCCACCACACGGTAAGTGCCGCCGCATACGGGGCAGGTGACCTCGACCGCGTCGATGGGCGCCGACAGTTCGACACCGCACAATGGGTTCGGGCATCTGCCGATGCCGTGCTTGGAAGGCGGCACGTCGATGATGGACAAGGTCTTGCGCGCCAATGATTGCCAGTCGTGCCAGATGATGTCGATGTCCGGAAGCCGGTTCAACCGTGGACATGCGGCGCAGACGCTCAAACATTCCAGCAGGGACGGGTGGATCCGGCCGTTCGCCCATGGCATCGCCGATGGCGCGTACAGTCTGCGCCACAATGCGACCGCCATGTCCCCGACCTCCTGCATGTGGTCGAGCACCGGCAATCGGATTGGCGTCGGCGCGGCTGGAAGGTTGACGCGTCCAGGCTGGCGGCCTCCGTAGTGCGCGGTCGAGTCCAGGAACTCATGCAGCGAATCCAACCATGATGGATATTCCCGCAGCCAGCCGCGCATCAGCCCACCGCATTTCGCGCACATGGTGTCGCCGACAGCGCATCCTCCGCCGCAGACGAGGCACACGCCGGCGAGCGCTGGCTTGTTTTGGTTGGTTTGTGCTGGTTGTGTCTGGTTTGGTGTTGGTTGGGATTCGTTGTTTTGTTCGTTCATTTGTTCGATTCCCTCCGGCGTGGTAGTCTTCTGGTGGTGTCAGGGGCCCGGCCGGAAGGTCGGGTTTTTGTTATTCGTGGTGTTGTTGGATGATCGCTTTGATTTCCTCTTTGGGGACTTGTGGCATCAGTGGAGCGATCTCCTCGAGGCTGTATCCGGACTGATGCCATTTGACGATCATGTCCATGAGGGTTTTCTTCACTTTCATTGGCTTTCCTTCCTGTAGGGGTTTTGGTTTTGGAGCTCCTGGAGGTATTGGTTTTTGGTTTCGAGGTCGATCGCCGACTGCGATGCGGTTTCGGCGCATTCGTCCCAGACACGTTCGCATGTTTCGCGGATCTGGCCGAGAAGCATCTGGTAGGGCACGTCGAACGAACATTCGTTCGGATCGTTCGTGCGCAACAGCAGATCGAGCTTGGCTTCGAGTTCGTCCATCACTCACCGTCCTTTGCCGGCATGAACTCCACACGCGTGAACGGGGCGTACAAACTCATTCCGTCTGTCTCAAGCGGAATGGCGATCTTGCCCGGAAGGTATCTGCCGGTCTCGGTCAATGGAGCTGCATGCAAGCCATCCTTGCCTTTCATGCGCCCGACAATCCACATGTCGCCATGCCGGTCGCAGTAGAACCCCGACTTGGTCGGCAATGCAGGGCGTTTGCGAAGAGCGTAGCGGAAAGCACTGTCTTGCATCCACGCACAACGGGCAAAACAGGCTCCTGGAACATAAACCTGCAATCTGCCGTAGCCGTTCTCGCTATCGGAAGCGACGCTGGCAACCTTCCCTTTGATGCCGTCGAACACAGCCACATCGCCTACGCGTACCTCATCAATGTCGGTGATACGCTCACAGCCTTCATCCGGATCGTCGATCTTCTCGACTTTAAGATTCGGACACACACTGCCGTCATGCAGGATGACGTTCCACCAGTCGCACTCACTCCAAGGCAACACAAGCCTGTCTTGCCGTCTTTCGAGCCTGCCTTCCGCTACCGTCCCTAATGCGAACTTGAACGTCACCCTCACGAGGTCGCCTTCATGCCAATCGCCCCAATCATCCATTGTGTTTTCCTCCTTTTGTTGGTTTCGCTCCGGCTTCGCTGTGGATTCCGGACTGCCGGGTGTTCCCAGCGTTGATGGCTTACATGCCTTGTTTTGCCGCCCAGCGGCTTTTCTGACGGGCTTTCCCGTCGATTCCGCGAGTGTTCATGTTGGTTCCTTTCTGGCTGTCTCGTGGCTGTTTGCGCTGTTTTTGCCAATCATTCGTCCCATCCCTTGTCAGCTCCGTCGGTGTGCGCCCAGTCGCAGCTCACGCCGCCTCTGGAGGTTTCCACGCAGACGACGCGCCGCGTGTCATCAAGCGTGACCTCGCATTGGCGGAAATCGTCGTCGAAGTACGAGCATTTGGAGACTACGGCCGATGGTTCGTCCTCGGTTTCTCCGGACACCCTTGGCGAGCACGATGCCGCAGCAAGCATCAGGATGGCGGTCGCGAGCGCGGCCAATGACGTCAGGATGGTGGGCGTGAGCGTTTCGTTGATGTGTTTGGCTGTTCGTTTCATTCGAGGCTTCCCAGGTAGGCGATGATGATGGCCGCTATGAGGATGGCGAGCGCCGCGGTTGTCACAGTTCGGCTCCCAACGCGTATTTGGCGAGCCGGTCGAGCTGCATGTCGGCGGGTGCGAGGAGTGGGGTTGAGGTTTCGTCTGGGTGGAGGAGTGTCATGGTTGGTTTCTTTCTCGCTTGTTTTCGGCTTCGTCCAATGCGGTGTCGAGCATGTCGGCGAGACGTTCGGCCTTGTCGGGCGTGAGCCTGTAGCTGGTGAGCTGGTATGCGTACGGGCCTGTGGAATGGCCTTCTCGGACGGTCAGGATGATGCAGTTGCCTTTCGTGCTGGCCTTGGCCGTCACGTCGAGGCTTTCGTAGGGTTTCGGGCTCATTCGCGGCTCCTTTTCGGATTGTGGTCGGGGCACAGGTCGAGTTCGTGGCTCCATCCCTGGTATTCGAGGCGGTATCTGGTGCCGATGTCATGGCAGCGGCATTCGCGGCAGTCGGCGTGCAGGTGGTTGGGGCAGTCCACGTGGCCGTCACGCTCCTGCCATCCGGGTTCATTGCAGTCGGATTCGAGTCCGCAATGGTGGCACACGTACATGGGATGGCAATTCGGGCAGTAGGTCTTCCAGTCGCCCTGCGAGTCCTCGCAGTACGTCCATCCGTCATCCTCCGCCTGTGCCCGCGCGGCGTCCTCGCTCCAGTAATCGTCGAACTGTTCGCAGCCGCAGCCGTCGCGCACGCACCAGTAGGACACTTTCTCCTTGATCACGGCATGACCTTTCCGGTGATGGCCTTGTACAGGCTGCGGTAGTCGCTGATGTCGCGTTCGATGCACCAGCGGACTCGATGCCGGGCGGAATGCCTGCCGTACGGGGTTTCGTCCGTGAACCAGTCGGCCAGATGTCGCAATGTGGTCACGTCCAGTTTCCGGTGCGACATGCGGCGCACGATGTCCGGATCCAGCCTGCGCAGGAAGTCGATGTCGAAGTCCACGTTCGTTCCGGCCGGCACGAGCGTGAACCGTTGCGCGAGGCTGTCCAGGAATTCGAGGATCGCATCAGCGACGGCCTTGCGGTTGATTCTGGACGGGTCGGAGTCCACCAGGGCGTACAGCAGTCCGGAATCGCAGTGCATCGAGAAGCTCACGGGCGTGAAATCGTCCAAGGTGAGGCACTGCGGCTTCACCAGGCGGGTGAGCGTGCCGTACGTTTCGGTGGCGTCCACGCTCGTGCAGCGCATCCCGACCTCCAGCAGTTCGTCCAGGTCGCGGTCCACTCCAGTGGTCTCCACGTCGACCCACAGCAGCGCCTCCGGCTTCCCATTCCGGTCTTTGTCCTGTTTCCTCATGATTCTTCCTTCCAAGTGCTTTGCCATTCGATGATTTCGATTTGCGTGAGCCGTTGCGCCGTGCCGTCATCCAGCAGCCACCACCAGTCGCCGTTCCAATCGCGTATCGGCACGCTGAGCGGACCACGCCAGCTAGGGATGATGTAGCCGAACCGTTCCGCCTCGGCCGGATGCGCGTGCGCCCAACCATGACAGCCGGTCGTGCCGGAACCGCACAGTTCGACGATGTTGCCCGGCAGGTCACGCACGGTCGGGTCGGCCCGACGGCGCAACTGCCTGTGGTGGCCGCTCCTGCCCGGCCAGACACTCGGGTCGTGCAGGTTGCGTCCGCAACGCATGCAATGCCAGCCCTGGCGTGCGAGCGCGATGCGTTTTGATTCCTGGAATTGCCGGTCGCTCATCGTCGCTCCCTTCCGAGCTGGTCGAGCAGGTTGATGCATGTCGAGCAGTCGCGTTTGATATCGCGGATGCGGTCAAGGTCCATATCGGCGAGCGCCGGGCCTTTGAGCGCGTCGAGTTCCAATCGGTCGGCGGCTTGGATGGCCGAGGTGAGGACGCCGGCCATGTGCGCGATGGTCATGGCGTTCATGCCGCCGCCTCCTGTCCGAACAATTGTTCGATCCACGCGTCGTCGGGCACGTTTGCGAGCTGACGGCGCAGCATGTCCGGGTCCAAGCCCTGGTTGAGCAGGTCCGCGACCTTGCACGCGAGCTCCATGTAGTCGTCGGTGCCTTCGAGGTCGGTGCCGATGACGTGTTTCACCTCGTCGCTCGCCCACGTGTACTTCCTCGCTGATTGCTGGTTTTTGACGGTGGTGTATCCGAGTTCGTGGCCGCGCATGAGCCAGATGCGGAATTTCGCGTCCCAGTCGGCCGACGTGGCGCCGGTGTCGAGTGCCCTGTCCTTGAACTTCCCCGCTTCGATGTCGCAGTCGATGCCGAGCCGGTCGGCGAGCGCCTGGTGTTCTTCGGTGGGTTTCCAGTCGGCTGGTATTGGGATTTGTTTTCTCGCGCGCGCGTTACTCTCTCTAGGTTCTATATATGGTTCTTCCTTATATAGGTTCTGTGCGCAGTCATGTTGCGCCCCTGATTGCGCCCCTAGCGACGTTTTTTTGCGCCCCTGATTGCGCCCCTCCAACTTGTTTAGGGGCGCAGTGGTCTGCGCCTCTTGCGGCTGCTGTTCCAGAGGCGTAGTTTTTGCGCCCCTGAAATCCTTCATCGTGAGGTCCCAGACGATTGGACGGTATTTGCCGAGATGCTCGGTGATCCGCTGGTCTCCCCTTCGGATCAGTCCGGCCGTCTCCAGATCGTGCAGGCCGTTCTGGATGGTGCGCCGGCTGTATCCGGTCAGGGCCACGATGCGCTTCTGGCTCGGGAAAGCTCCCCTGCCCTGCGTGTCAGCGTGGTCGGCAAGCAGGAGCAGGATGCGCAGCAAAGCTCCTTTGACCATTTCGGCGGGCACGTCGTACATGGCCCACTCCAATGCTTTCATGCTCATGATTTCTCCTTAGAAATCCGGTTCGGATTCCGGCTTGCCGAAATCACCGAACGATGCCGATTTGTCCTGTGGCTGACCCCACGGGTCCGACGGAGGCAACGAAGCGGAGGCTCCGCCCGTATAACCCGCCGGCATGGAAGCCGGATTGCCATACGCTCCAGCCGTACCCCGCTGCGCCTTGGCCACCTGCGCCGTCGCATACTTGAGCGATGGGCCGATCTCGTCAACCTGCAATTCCACGGAAGAACGCTTCTGATGCTGCTCGTCCTCCCACGAATGCTGCGCCAGCCTGCCCTGGGCGACCACACGCATGCCCTTCGCGAGACTATTGGCGCAATGCTCCGCGAGATCACCCCACGCGCTGCAGCGCAGGAACAACGCATCCCCGTCAACCCACTGGTTAGACTGCCGGTCGAACGTACGCGGAGTGGACGCGATCGTGAAACCAGCCACACTCCGACCGTTCTTCGTCGACCTCAATTCCGGATCCGCGGTCAGATTGCCCACCACGGTAATAATCGTTTCGCCAGCCATCAGAACCTACCTTTCACGGCGAGAGTCTTGATGATGCGGATGGTCTCGCCACCATCCCTGGTCTTCACCATGTGCGTCAACTGCGCGGCCGCTCCCCGATGGAAAGCGTCATCAGGCATCACCTCCAACACCGGAGACGCCACCTCGGACACGAACCGGCCCACCAGTCCGTTGAAACGCACGCCCAACGATTCGAGGATCACCAGCTCCTTCCACGCCTCACCCTCCATCGCACGACGGCACGCCTCCGCCACGGCCCTGTCGCCACGCGTCATCCGCTTCGTGTCGACGTCCTTGACCGGAGAGTTCGGACTGAAATGCCAATGCGGCAGAATCTCCTTCATCGGTTCCTCCCTTGACCTTGATTGATATGAGATTGATTGATATGAGCCGGACCGCTGGGCGCCATGACAGCAAATAAGCGCGCCCATCGTTCCCACACCCCTCAAGAAAGCTGAACGAAGCGGGGATGCGGGCGGCGTTGACGGTCCGGCCAAGCGCCGGCGGCGGGATTCGAACCCGCAGCGGACGGCGTGACGGCGGAAGACGTGAGAGTGAATGCGTGAAATGCAATGTGAATGAAAGGACACACGCCTCCGCCATCCGTCCGCATCCTTGTACGCCGGCGGATACAGTCAGACGTCGTCCTCCACGTCATCACGCGAAGCGAACCTGACCGTCAGCCACAGGGCCGTAGCCAGATACACGCCCTCCACCACAAGCGCGCCCGTCAGACCGCCGCCATGCCAGGTGAGCATGAGCGTCACGCTCACGACCTGACCGACCACGGCGGCCGCGAACTTCACACGACGCAGCGTGTAGTTCGGCCTTCCCTTTTCGAACCTGTCCTCGATGCGATAGTCGTTGTCGGTCATCTTGCGCCTCCGATGCTTTGAATGAATTTCCTTGCCTGGTCTTTCTCGATGCTCGCCAGCTCGTGGCTTCCGTCGATGTCGAGTTCCATGAGGCTGGCGCCCTTGCCCGTGACGCGAATCGCGTAGCCGGTCAAGCCGAACATGATTACCGTGTCCTTCGGCGGCTTGGGTGGTGCCAGCAGCGTTTCCGCGTCGATTCTCCTGAGTGCCATCACAGCTCCTTGCGAATGTCGTTCATGCTTACTCCTCCAACGATTTGACGTATCGGTCCATTTCCTCGCGTCTAATGTGACGGCGGGAAGGCGTTCCTCGTTTGCTTGGCGGACGAAACGTGTCTATGTCGCCCTGGTTGACAGCCTGTCGGAGGCCGTCGTAGTCGATCCCGTACAGGCTCGCGGCCTGCGGGATGGTCCATGCGAGCCTGTCCTTCAACGGGATACGGCTCGCATCCTTGAGCTCGTTCTGCAAGACCATCACGCGCCTCCTTTGCGTGTGTGATGCCGGGCGGCGTTAGGAGAACCGCCCGGTCCTCTCCTAAAATCGGTGTCATCCCGCATTTCCGACGTGCGGGCCGAACAGTTAGGAGAAGAATCATGCTCACACAGCGACAGGCACTCGAAGAGGCGAGAGGAAACATCGCCTGCGGAACCAGCATCGCCGCGCGAATCAAGGAGACCTCGCAGAATCCCGAGATTCGGGAACTCGCGAAGGCTGTCTATTTCATCGGATTCGGCAGCCAGCAGATCGTCAACGCCTTCACCGACTCCGGCAGGATAAAGGATCTCTAGAAGGAAACGGCAGACGGCTTCCATCTGTCCAAGCACGGCGGCGGCAGCGGCGGCCTCCCTCAACTGCTCGAGGCCTCTGCCGCCGATCGACGACATGGCGAAGGTCGAATCAATGAGGTCGACGCTTGTCTTCGGCTGCGTCGCGGTGATGAGACGGTTCCTCAAATCATCGAACGCGGAGAGCATTGCCCTTTGCATGTTCTTGTCCATCACGCACCCGCTTCCAACGACGGCTGAGCGCGACCCCAGTACCGGTCGATGAAATAGCGCTGCCCCTTGCCCGTGACCTTCGGCGTACGGCTGACCGTGGTGTGCCCATCCGCATGGGTGACGGTGGTCTCCTTGATGCGGAACAGGCCGAGGTCCATCGCACGCTGTGTCGGCACGTTGCGATTCGAACCGGACTTGCCGAGATACCCGTCAGCCTGAAGAAGACGGAACAGTCTGTTCTGGCCGATGTCCATCCCGTTCTGCCGGAGCATCTTCGCGAGCTCGCCGACCAGGCACGTGCCGTCGGACGCGGCTACGGCGTCCGCGAACCGCGCTTTCGGCTCCAGTTCCACGATGCGTGTCTGCTGTTCGGCGATCTGCTGGTTCTTTTGTTTGATGGTCTTCTGCGCGACGAGCACGGCCCTGGCCATGATGTCCTCATCAGAATCCGACTCGGACGTCGGGATGTAGCCTCCGGTTTTGCGGATCTGGGGCAGCACCTCATGCGTCACCCAACGTTGAAACTCCTTCGCCTCCGGCTTCCGCGAGCGCATGATGAGCTTGTACAGGCCAGGCTCGGAGACGATGTTGACCGCTTGATTGCTTCGATTTTCTGACCCTAAGTAATCCTTAGGGTCAATCTGAGCGACTTCATCTTTATCAAGAGCGATAACCGCCATCGATGGATTGCTCATGCCGAGGATGTCGCAGACATCCTTGGCGACGAACCACGGCTCCCCCTCCTCATCGGTCAAGGTGCGTAATGATGCGCCCCTGAAATCGAATCGTTGTATTTCGTTGTTCATGGTTTTTCTCTTTCGTATGAACCCTTCCCCGCCGGTACGCTGGTAACTGCCAGGAAACCAATCCGCCGGTGGCGGGGAAAGGAAGAATGTATATGGCTGAACTTTTGAGGATCGGCAATAATGACGCCGATAGGTCCTTGTATGAGCAGTGGGCGTTAGCGGATGATCCGGCACAGGTCCTTGCAGATATGGCCGATGCCGCACGGAACCATCGCATCCTCAGGATTCATGCGAGTCGTACTGCTAACGGCCCCGTCGAGGACTTGTATGTGAATCCCGCGGAATGCTCGTGGTGGGATGTGGTTCATACGCGTCCTCAGAGGGTCGTGTCATACTAGGCTCGTTGCTTTCCGGCCGTGCGGTCTTCAGGGCCTGCGCGGCCGCTTCCGCGAGTTCGTACAGGTCGTGCGCATCACAGTGGAAGCTCAACCCGTACGATGCGCCGAGCTGAATGGTCAGCAGGAATCTGCCATCACCGAACGCCGGGGTTACCTTGAATCGCGGGTGCCAATCCTCGGAACCGCCCAGCAGCATGTCCTGCGGATGATCGAACACCGGCGATTCCTCGCGGGCGGCCAGCTCCTCGCGGACAACCTCCCTTATCGCGCCCAGCAATGCCGGTTGCCTCTTCTTGAACCCCTCAACTGAAACCGGAACAATGGTCTTGGTCGCCGGCCAAGTCTTAATATCGTTGCTCATTTCGGATCCTCCTTAGAATCGTTTTCATTGGTGGTCATGCATTCCCATGACGCGTTGCTGCTGTATCGTTGTGCGCGTTGACCGTGTTCCATTGATTGAGGAGTGATTTATGAGTGCCAGTCCCTTGTGGGTATCGTTGTTGTCCCCTGCCTTGTCTTTTCTGGCAGTGGCCGTCAACGTGTGGATTACGTTCCGCAATTGGCAGCGCAGGCCGGCCGCGCATTGGATTTGCATCCCCGTACATGGCAAGGAAGAACGCATTGATTTCAACCGGTTCCTGAAGGACGCGGATGACGATCTTGCGAAATCCGATGGGATCGGTCACATGTTTGCGTTGACGAACAACGGTGAGATGCAGGCGGCTGGAGTCAAACTGTTCGCCTTGGGCTGCTCTGTGCAGGCGATCCAATACCTGGACACGCCACATGGCCAGGCAAAAGACATCGGCGCCGAATTCGCGTTCGTGGAACCGCGTGGTGCTGTCTACGCATTGCTCGATGATCCGGAATCCAAACTGTTTCTGGATGGTGTCACTCCGGCGAAAAGCTGTTGGTTCCGTGTCTATTGGATGGATTCGCCGACCCGTAAGCCTCAATACCTCAAGCAGGATTTCCGGTGGGACGTCGTTGACGGGCAACGTCTCGTTGACCGTCTCATCCCACTCGGCAAACCACGTAAGGTGTCCAAGGATGAATATGATGCCGGCGAACCGGCTATTAACGAACTTGAGATACATGGTTTCGTCCAATCCACTAGAAGAGAACGCGTGGCTCGTTTTCTGTTGCGTCGTTAGCTGTTGAGCCACAGATTGATGAAGATCGTGATGATGCTCACCACCGCGCAGGCGATGTTGAACCAAGTCACTATCGTTTCCATATGAAATACCTTCTTTCGATTCATGCGTCGGCGAGCGCCTGACGCTCATGGTCTGATCTGCTTGATGTTGTCGATTGGCTGGAGGAGCAGCGTTAGCAGCTGCAGAAAAGTCATGTCGAACATTGCAGCGATGTTTTCCATATCGCCCAGCGTGAAGTCTTTTTCTCCATTGAGTTTTCGGTTCACAAGCGGCCGTCCACATCCAATCGTTTTCGCGATATCTTCTTGTGTTTTGTGCCTGCGAGCCATCTCTCCGCGAAGGTTGTCTCTCATAAGTTCCGCTTCGCTTGTCACCAGACCTCCTTTCTTGCTGCTCTTTGCTGACAGTTACAAACTGTATTCAAATGAATACTACCAGATGGGTATTCATTTGAATACTTTACAGAAAGTACACAATTGGGTATCTTTGGACTATGGGAACAAGAGCCAATAACGATGTGACCGCTGGTGCGCGGAGCATCATGCAGTATTGCAAATCACTACAAGCCAAGAGCGGCATGACTGCAACTGAATTCGCAGCGGAATGCGGGTTCAGCCGCAATTATTGGTTTGTTCGAGCTCGTTTTGACGCACCGCTAACAATTTCGGACTGCGAGCGCATTGCCAATGTATGCGGGATGACGCTGAAAGAGCTATTCACCCGCGCCCTGGGCAGCGATGCCGCACGAGCCTACGAGGCCCGCGAGCGCCAATCCCAGATCACCGATGATCTCATCGACCGTATCGCCGCGCACCCCGAAGACTATGACGTGGCCGCAAACAGGGATCCGAACGCACGCCTCGAAGCCGAGACGCCTGACGATTGATGGATTGAAAGGAACACGAATGACTGAATACAACCTGTATTGTGACGAGAGCTGCCATCTGGAACATGACGACAGCGATGTCATGGTCCTTGGAGCCCTCATCATCCCCAAGGATAAAAAGCAGGAGATCACGGAAAACATCCTCCAGATCAAGGCACGTTACGGCGTCAAGGCACGTACGGAAGTGAAGTGGACGAAGGCCAGCATGCCGAAAATCGACCTTTACAAGGACCTACTGAACTGCTTCTTCCTGGATGACGACATGAGGTTCCGCGTTCTGGTGGCCAAGAAGACGCGCCTGAACCATGAGGCATGGTCACAGTCGCACAACGACTGGTATTACAAGATGTATTTCACCATGTTGAACAGGCTGTTCGATTCCACGAACACCTACAACGTGTACGTGGACATCAAGGACACACATTCCGCGCAACGTACCGAGAAACTGGAGGAAGTGCTGGCGAACAGCCATTACGACTTCAACCACGAGTGCATCAAGAAAGTGCAGCCGATCCGTTCGGACGAAGTGCAGATGATGCAGATCACCGATGTGATCAACGGGGCCGTCTGCAGGGCGAACCGGACGACCATCCCCCAACCATCGGGCGCGAAAGCTGAAATCATCGACTACATACGCATGAAATCAAAGCTCCGTCTCACCCAGTCAACAACCCTGGGCACGCGAAAGTTCAACATCTTCGTCTGGGAAGGACGGAACGCATGACACCGCATTGGATACCGGAGCTCGTGCCCAAATCCCCGATAGAAGACTTCGCCGTATACGAGGATAGGATTTACGCAATCTTCAAGCAGGACTTCATAGATTCACACCCATCATTCGACGGTCTGAGGGTCTCCGTGCGCCGCCAGAAAGAGGAGACCGACGGAAAATGGGCCGGGTTCTTCCACATCACAAGCGTCGAAGACCACGCGACCGGTGAGAGGAACGTTGATCTGCGTAGATGCGAGCGAATCAGGTTTCCACGAAAGACGATTGACGACGCAAAGGATTGCCCGCAATGCCATTATGAAACATGCGATGCGCCATTAATCTGGAGGAAGCATAAGCATGGCCGCGATAGGCTGTATATCCTCATTGAACCAGAACGGTATCTAGTCGTATTGGAACCGCATAAGGAAAAAGGCTACTGCATGCTGGTCACCGCCTACTACGTCGATCATGACCACAGCTTCAACAAACTGCTGAAAGAATACGATCAGTCAAGCCTGGACGGGAATTGCATTCAATAAAAAGCAAGGGCCGCCGCAGCGACCCCGGAGACTCCTTCTACAACTTGGTAGATGAGCTGATTCAAATATCACATACGACACTCCAACTGTCAAACAGAACTTGACAAACAGTAAAAAAGTACTTCTCGAAAAACAATACTTTCGGAAGAGAGGAATGTGGATAACAAGACCGTTGCGGACCTTCATCGGAGCGCGGAATCCATGGGACTGTCAATCATATCGCGCGACCTCCCACGCGACATATGCGGCCTGTACGACGACCGGCATGGGCTTATCCTGCTGGCCGACTGGCTCAACCAGCGCCAACGCCGCTGCACGTTGTGCCACGAGCTCATCCACGCCAGACACCACGACCCCGGATGCGGCAGCCAATACGGAATCAAATGCGAGCGCCGTTGCCGCAGGGAGACCGCGCTGGCGTTGATCTCACCGGTGGATTACGGCATGGCCGAGACAGTGTACGAGGGCAACACGTGGATGATGGCCGTGGAATTAGGAGTCACCATCCAGGTGTTGAACGACTACCGGCAGCTATTGCACGATTCCGGCGTGTGCGTGCAATAGAGAAAGACCTCGGCGCCCACATGTCCGCGAGCGCTGGTGGCTAGATTCTAAACGTCTAGCAAGTCTGCTTGCATTAAGCTTTATCCCTATAGTTTCAACGTCTTTTCTTTATTGTTTTCAGATTCTAAACGTTTTTATAGTTTAGATTCTAAACAATGTGTTATAGTCATAAGTATGAACGATTCCGACTATAATCCTCGTAAACGGCACGTGGTCTTCCAGAAGCTGAACATCACCCCATCCTCGATGCCGATCATCTCCCTCATCGCATCCATCAAAAACGTCAGGGCCAACGGCCTCGACCTGTCACCCGACTACCAGCGAGGATACATCTGGTCGAACGAATACAAGGACCAGCTCATCCTCAGCATCATCCTGAACTACCCAATCGGCAACATCGTCATCAACTACCTCAACCAGCCTAACCAGCGCAATGCCAAACAGGAACTCGTGGATGGCAAGCAACGCCTCACCACCATCTTCCGTTTTATGGAGGGCGGCAACGTCGGACAATGGCTCGACAGCTACGATGACTGGTTCCAGCTCAGCAAAAAGACATCGGACCAGGCCAAGGAAATCATCGACCGCATCGTCGGAGACTCCGACCCCGACGGGCTCGCTCGCATGCACAGGGCGAAACGTCTGGCATTCTCCGACCTGCCAAGCAGCATCCAGATGAACTTCAACGCATACAACATTCCCGTGTACACAATGCAAGCCGCTGACCCCGCACAGATCCGCAACTATTTCAAGGTCCTGCAGAATCAGGAGAAGCTGCGTGCCGGGGAAATCATCAACGCGCTTCCGGACAATCCGATGAGCACATACTTCGACCGGATTCCAGCCGAGGCGTTCCTTGCGCGGACGGGATGCTCGAGTTTCAAACGTGCGGAACTGGAGAAAATCTACTATTCCGTCCTTGGCGCATGGTTCGACAAGATCCAGCTCAATGCCAGTGACAAAACTGTAATCTCCTTCGTAGAGAACATGCCGGACCTCACCGAAACCCAGATTGCGCATATCAACAATCTGAACTCCGGAATCATCGCGATCTCTCAACTGCCTGGCGCAGTGCAGAAGATCAGATCGTCCAAACGCATGCTCAAACTCGTCTTTGGATTGGCGCTGCATGCTCCCGGATACTTCTCCACAACAGATGCATTCTCCAGATTGCAGGCCGTCTGCGAATTGTCGTCAAAGCTTGCCGCGTTCAACACCAGCGACTCCGATCAAGTGGCTTTCTCGAAATATTTCGGAGACGAATACACCCTAGACAAAGAGAACTTCGAGACACGGAAGGCATGCGTGTACCGAGCCTTGTTCTGGAGCACATCTCGCGTATCCTCCCGCACCGCATACGTCGACGCAATCGAGATTCTACGACGCATGTTCACCGAATCGTTCGACTCCGCTTTCGAATACTACACCGCGCACAACATAGCCAAATAAAGGGTATGTAAAATAAGTGGGTTGGAAAGACAACCAACCGAAAGGTCCGCCATGGCTGCCGAGAAGAAGGCCTTCGACTACGTCAACGACATCTGGTCCATAGCCGACTACGTCCGCGACGTCATCCGTCCCGCCGATTACAACAAGCTCATCCTTCCCTTTGCGGTGCTGCGCCGATTCGAGTGTGCGCTCGAGCCCACCCGCGACAAGGTGCTCGCCCGCAAGAAGGCCGCCATGTGGGACGACGCCGACACTGGGGAGGTGCTCGAATGAGCGAGGAAGCCGACGCGATCGACTGCTGGTGCCCGAAACCTTCTCCTGGGCTCCAAAGCCGAGAGAACGCCTTCGGTCTGCCGACCGTCGTCCCGAGAACTCCGGTGAACCTCATGAGAGAATGCGAGATGGCTTACGACGACGGGCTGGTACTTGCCGCCTTAACGCTCGTAGTGACGGTTCCCGACGTCTGCTCCCGCATAGACGGCACGGATTACCGGACATGGGCGGCGGAGTACTTGCATCTAGAAAACGACGGCAAGAGAATGGACGACGAGAGGAATGATTTGAAATCTGAGGCAGATGTCGAGCGCGGGTTCGACGAGATTCTATCGAACGGCATCTTCACGGCCTCGGATCTCTACCAGCTTCGCTGCGCGGTCGTTCATGCAGGTTCTTCCTCTATCGACGGCAAAGGCTCTGCTTACAGCCCTTATCGGGTCATCGGCGTGTCCGCAGGGTTCGGAGCAGACAAGCTCGTTGCGCAATTCGGGCATACGGCGAACGGGATGGAGCAGCTCGAGAATTGCTCCTACGACTGCGTCGTCAGCCTTGAAGGGTTGATATCGCGGATGGCGAAAGGTGTCGCCAGATTCGTGAAGGAATGCCCTGAGAGGAATCGAGAATACTCGAGCAAAAAGGGGTTCGATAGGATTGGCGTCACCGATTTTCGACCGCTTCGAAATAGAGAACATATTTGTTAAATATCGGGTTGAATCTCTAATAGATTTGTTTGTTAAATCCAAGGTTGAAGATACCCAATGCTCTTCCCGACCTCCAATCAGCAATTTAACAACCTTCAACCAGTAATTTCACATACCCCAAATAAATCTAGACCCCGGCCGCCCGCATACCGCGAGCGCCGGGGTTTGGCATAATGTCATGAGCCGCTTCTTGCCGAGCTGCCGAACAGGAAGCCGACGGCTACCATGGCGAGTGTTTTCAACGCTTCCACACCATTGGACAGTGCGTCTCCGTTGCCTTTGAAAAAATCGAGGATTGCCAGGATGAGTAGTCCGAGAAGGCATACGTTAAGGAACTGAGAAGCCACATTGTTTTTGAAGTTTTCGACGGAGAACTTATGTTGCTGTTCCGTATCTATTTTTTCACGTGCTGGGAGCGATTCGTTTGCCGCGGCGTTCGCGTCGGTTGATTCCGACAGTGGCATGGGTATGTCCTCGTCGGCATCGTCGGGTATGCGGTTGGTGCCATCCTCCACCATTTTTCGTTCACACTTTCAGGTAAGCGTCGAACGTGTGGTCCTCGGCCATGTCGGCATTACCTACGAATCGGCTCTTGCTCTCTACCGCTTTGCTCCATGCCGACCCTGAAAGATGGGTGATTCTGGAAAGCGTGACGGCGGGTAGATTCTTCATGTGGTCCCATACCGTGTCGATGGCTTTTTTTAGTTCGGGGCTTGATGATTCGTCCGCCGCGTACGCGTTGCCCATGGCGTCCTTCGCATATTCGGTGATCGGGTTTCCGCCGAACGATTTGAATTCCCCGTACACTGCTCCGCATACCGGACCGTACTGCCACGGCTGGAACGATTCGGTGAGGAGCCTGTGGCCGGTATTGCGCTGGTACAGGCATGTGATGAAGAACATGAGCTTCTGCAGTTTCATCGGGCTCACGGCGATCTTCTCTTTGAAGGCGCGGCGAAGGATGCTGTTGGCTATCAGCTCCGGGTCTATCCCCGTTCCCGGCAGACTGCTTCTTTTTGCTTCGGACATACCTCACACACCTCCTCGCTGCTGTTTTCAATCTACCGGCGAGCGCGGGGTGTGTCAATACCCTTTCGTGTTTCGGAAAAGCCGTCGCCGTCCGTCACTGGCCGTCGCGGAGGTCTGGCAGGGCGGCGTCGAGCGTTTCGGCGAGCCGCCGTTCCCTCCAATGCGTGTACACGCTGGTGGTGTGGATGTCGGTGTGGCCCATGATGGCGGTGCGCTCCTCGTCGCTCGCGCCGGCGGCGGCGAGTTCGGTTGCGAGCCAGTGCCGCGCGCTGTAGATGTCGACGTACGGCAGTCCCGCCATCTTCAGGGCGCGGCGCCAACGCTTCTCCTCGTTGTCCCGTCTGATGGGATGGCCATAAAGATTGGTGAACACCAATCCATGCGATGGCACGCCCCATTTGACGATATGCGCCCAAAGCCGGTCCCAAAGCCCCTGCGGAATGGGAACCGTCCGCACGCCTTTGGCGGTCTTCGGTTTGGTCAGCCAGATCGCCCCATCCAGATGCTCGGCTTCCATCCAATCCGGGATCGTGGCGCCGGCTGGTATCGGCTTGGCCTGCTGGCACACGTTGATGACGGGAATCCCATGATGCAGTTCCAGCTGGTAGGGCATCAGGCCATACCTCTCCCCCGGCCGCATGCCCGTGGTGAAGGCGAGTTCGAACATGAGTGCCCACTTCTCACGCTCGTCCGAGCTGTCGAACACGGCGACCGCCGGATCGGGCTCGGCGAGCGCGGCCTCGATGACCTTCGCTGGGTCGGCGACGTCGAGGATGGGGCGTTCGTACCGGTCCTCCGGCATTCGTCCGACGTTTTCCATCGGGTCGTCGGCGATGAGTCCGTCCCGTTTCGCGGTTCGGAGCATGGCGCCGAGGACTGCGAGATAGGTGTTGACAGTCTTGCTTTTGCGTGTGCGGCGCAGTCTCCTGCACATGCCGTTGATGTCGTCGGCGGTGAGCCGGTTGAGGCGGATGTTCCCGATGATCGCGTTCATGGTGCGCATCCAGCTGGATTCGTTGCGCCAAGTGGTGGGGTTGATGGCGGTCCTGTGCTCCTCCATCCACCGTTCGAAGTAGTCCGCGGTTTTCGGGCCGTCCTTGCTGGGCAGTCTTCCGTCCCGCTCCCATTCCGCTATCTTCGCCTGGAAACGGGCGCGCGCCTCGCTTTTCACCATGCCGGTGGCTTCGATCGGCGGGCGTCTGCGTCCGGTCGCCGGGTCGGTTCCCATGTCCTTGCGGAAGTGCCATCGTCCTTTGGAGTCCTGGAACACGCTTCCGGATCCCCCGGTCCTCCTGTTTTTCGTCTTGCCCGCCATGACTGTCCTCCCGTGTCAGGGAGTCCACTCTAAATCACACTCTAAGTGGGCGTAAAACGCCGTTTTCGGCGGGAAAACTCGTATCGGTGTCACGCGCGCACGACATCATACAAGCCTTACTGCCGTCTACGTTTCCGCAGTATTCCAACGATTCGGCGTCATACCGGCATAGTGTGGCGCATATTAACATTGCTTATAACGCGTTCCATCGCTCATCCGCTTCGCCCGCCAGCGAAACATGGGCATGCGTTTGACTTCAAGTACTTGAACTTTCTATCTTGGCAACAGAACGTTTTCAAGGAGAGTTATCAGTGAGTGACATGCACGAGGTTCGTCAGGCGTTACTGACCGGCGAACGCGCCGAATTCCAAGCATCAGGCAAGCGATATATCGACACGATTTTCGATGATGGCGAATCACCGTTGAAGCATGCGCATGATATTGAGCTTAAGTCGAGTTCGTTCAAATGGAAGTATCCGCTGTGGTATTGCTCGGATATTTTGGCAAAGGATTGCACATGGTTCGAGATGGCACGCGCGGGCGTGTGGTATACGAATACCATTCGTGTTGAGGATTGCACGTTTGAAGCGCCGAAGAATTTCCGCCGGTGCCATGATGTTGCGTTGAGGAATGTTGATTTCGTCAATGCTGAGGAAACATTATGGGCTTGTTCGAACGTTTCACTGGAAAATGTGAGCGCTCGTGGCGATTATCTGGCGATGAATTGTTCCGATATTAAAGCCGATAATCTGCGTTTGGTTGGCAATTATCCATTTGATGGCGCACGTAATATTGAAATCACAAATTCTCGATTGATTTCCAAGGATTGCTTCTGGAATTGCGAGAATGTGACAGTACGTGATTCATTCATTTCCGGCGAGTATTTGGCTTGGAATTCCCGTAATGTCACGTTTGAGAACTGTACGATCGAAAGTCTGCAGGGTTTGTGCTATGTGGATAATCTCGTATTACGTAATTGCCGTCTAATCAATACGACGCTTGCTTTCGAATATTCGAATGTGGATGCCGATATTCACAGCACTATCGATAGTGTATTCAATCCTTCGTCCGGCACGATTCGTGCGGATGTCATCAAGGAATTGACTCTTGACCCAACGAAGATTGATCCGAACAAGGTGACGATAATTACCGAAAACAAGTAAACGTCACCGTCGATCAAAAAGTATTTATAATAGTTGAGGGTCTGCAATTTAACTTGCAGACCCTCAATTGTTTTATATCACCCAACAATCGGTGTTGTAATCAAATACTGATCACAGATTGTCGGTGTCGATGGTGATGGTGACCGGACCATCGTTGATCAGGCCGACGCGCATGTGCGTTCCAAAGCGGCCTTCGCGTACTGGCACGCCGCCGGATCGCAGCGCTTCGTTGAATTTGATCCACGTGATGTTGGCATGTTCCGGTTTACCTGCTTTGACGAAGCTGGGGCGGTTGCCTTTCCTTACGTCGGCAAACAGCGTGAACTGCGAAATGGACAGGATTTCGCCGCCGATGTCTTTGATGGAACGGTTCATTTTGCCCTGTTCGTCTTCGAAAACGCGCAGGTTGAGGATTTTGTGGGCCAGCCAAGAAAGCTGTTCCTCGCCATCCTCATCACTCACGCCGACCAGCAGCATGAAGCCCGGTCCGATCTGCTGCGGTTCGAAGGTGGGGTCGATGGTGCCCAGTTCGTTGACAACGTCAACGCTGGCTTGGCTCACTCGTTGCACTACTACTTTCATAACCCCACCTTACCGCGCGAATAGCGCGATTCTTTGCGTTGTCAGTATCCGCACCATTCCAATCCACATAAATTAGACCACCAACATCCATCCATGGCGAATCAAAAGCCTTAAAATAGGTGTTTTTCATGAACCTATAGCTATAATCTGCGTTATTCCAAGTCCACGTAGGTTTACCAAACATTAAATTAGGAGTCCAACACTAATGCCAAGGTTTTGAGTGCCAGCAATGTGCTGCACACGGCGCCATAATCGACTTGCTCGACCATGCATGAACCATCATGGTCCTGCCAATTCTGGCGTGCTCATGCAGCCTGCGGATATGAGCCGTTATGATCATTTGCACTACCGTGTTGCGACCTCATGAGATTGCTGATGCGTGCAGACGATGCGTTGGATGAACGTAAGACGATTCATGCAGAGGGTTTGCAGGGACTGCCAATGATCATATGCCTCGAGGCGCGCTGCAATGCCTACTCCCTATTTTCATATTTTGGAGGCGGCACCTTTGTCGATAAGCCACAGCAGTTCCTCACCATCGGCATAAGAGCTTGGCGCATGCGGATTGTTGCGTTGCGCGAATGCTGCAGCAACCGCATCCGCCTTGCGTACTTCAGATGTGAACACCCACGTGTGCTTCGATCGTGCGATCATCGGCACGGTCAGCGTCAGGCGCAGTGGCGGCGGCTTCGGTGAATCGCGCACACCGGCGACAAGCACATGCGGATCGTCGATCTCCGACTCGCCATGGTCGGGGAACAGGGATGCGAAATGCGCGTCCGGTCCCATACCGAACATGGCGATGTCCAAAGCTGGATTCTCACCCAACTGTTCAATGAGTTCACGCTGGTATTGCGCGGCGGCTTCAGCCAGCACAGCATCAGTCTGTTCGGGTGAGGCTGCCGCGACGCTTTCCAAGTTACGCTCATCGGACGGCATCGCATGAATGTTGCCTGCCGGCATACGGCCGTCGGCAACCAGTTTGCCATACCATGCCTCACGCGCCTGCTTGGCGTTGCGATCATCGTCATCGGCGGCCACGAATCGTTCGTCGCCCCACCATACGTGCACGCGGCTCCAGTCCACGGCATCGTTCAATGGGCTCGCGTTCATGGCGTCGAACACTCGATTGCCGTCGGTTCCACCGGTCACGGCAATGTCAACGCGAGTGCGATTCGGTTCCGACAGAAGATCGGTGATGGTCAACAGCGTACGTGCGGCCACGGCTTCAGCCAGAATCTGAGGATTGGGATATACAACGGTGGTGCGTTCTGCCATATGCTTTTCCTGCATTGTTCCTTTATTGTTTCGGAGAATCGATTCAGTGCTTCGAATTGATAAGATCCCAGCCTTGAGTCACGACTTCCGCATAGATCTCGTCCGGATAGAGTCGACCCAATTCCTCACTCAAGCATTCCTCGATGGTTCGTGCGGGAACGCTCATGGTTTGCGGGGACTGCCCTGGAACGTTCAATACGGCGATGCCATCGTCGGTGGATGGGCGTTCCAAACTCAGCACGCCATCGGAACGGGTCAGATACACGCCGGTCACGGCGGTTGCATTCGGATCGTCTTCCACCACAACAGGCACGTTCAGACGAAGACGAAGCCATGCGGCCAGCAGATTCAACGGCAGGAAGTTCTTTGGTCCGGTCACACGCACGCCGCTTACTGGAAGATGCGGCGGCTGGTCAAGCATCGAAGCGAGCATTGCGCGCCAAACAGTCAAGCGAGTCCACGACATGTCCACATTCTTCGACGACCAGTTGCGGCGCAAATCATCCATAGTGCGCATCGGATTCGAGGAATGCATCGCATCGGTGATACGGCTGCGCGCCATGGAACCCAGCAAATCGTTCGACAGATTCGCCGGAGCTTCGTTCGGCCACCAAGCCACCACCGGAGCGTCCGGCACCAATAGCGGAATCACCAATGTATCAGGGTGGTGAACCAGCCCACCAATCGGACGCAACACGATGATTTCGCCCGCGCCAGCGTCGGAACCGAATCGCACTTCCGCGTCGAGAAAGGTGTGCGGCTTGCCATCATCGGCAGCGGCATCCACCCTACGTGAATTCGGCGCGATTGCGATCACACGGCAGGGATGCTCACGGCTGGCGTTGTTCGCCACGGCGAGATCATGCTCCAGCGACGTCTCATTCGTGGAGATCAGCAGTGTGAGCACGCGACCCAAAGCCGCTTCGCCACGCTCCTCGTGCAATTCATCGATTTTCGCCGAAATCTCACGGGTTTCGGTGTTCTTCATGGTAATGATCACGGCATCCTCCAACGGTGTCCATCGCGGGCCAGCATTTCAACGGCTTCCTGAGGGCCCCACGTTCCGGAACGATACGGCTGCGGCTGGCCAAGCGTGGACCAGAACTCTTCGATCGGATCGAGGATCTGCCAGCTCAATTCCACTTCGCGTGTGGTTGGGAACAGTGGCGGATCGCCCAGCAATACGTCAAGAATCAGACGTTCATAGGCTTCCGGAGACGATTCGGTGAACGAACGGCCGTAACCGAAGTCCATCGACACGTCACGGACCTCCATCGACGTGCCACCCGGCACCTTCGCGCCGAACCGCATGGTCACACCCTCATCGGGCTGCACGCGGATCACGATCGCATTCTTGCCGAGCTCCTTCGTTGCGGTCGACTCGAACGGCAGATGCGGGGCACGCTTGAACACCACGGCAATCTCCGTGACACGCTTGCCCAAACGTTTGCCCGTACGCAGGTAGAACGGCACGCCGGCCCAACGGCGCGTATCGACATCCAGTCGGATCGCTGCGTAAGTCTCTGTGGTTGAAGCCGGATTAATGCCCTTCTCATCCAAATAACCGACAACCTCATGAGAACCCTGCCATCCGGCGGCATACTGTCCGCGGGCCGTATGCGCCGCCAGATCCTTCGGCAAGCGCACTGCGGACAGCACCTTCGTCTTTTCAGCCGTCAGATCGGCGGCGGAGAAGGAGACCGGCTCCTCCATGGCCGTCAATGCCATGAGCTGCAGCAGGTGGTTCTGGATGATGTCGCGTGCGGCACCGATGCCGTCATAGTATCCGGCACGACCGGCCACGCCGATATCCTCGGCGTGGGTAATCTGCACATGGTCGACGTAATTATTGTTCCAAATCGGCTCATACATGGCGTTCGCGAAACGTAGCGCCAATATGTTCTGCACGGTCTCCTTACCGAGATAATGATCGATACGGAACACACTCGATGGGTCGAACACCTCGGAAACCACGCGGTCAAGTTCCTTGGCGCTGGCCAGATCGTGGCCAAACGGCTTTTCGATGATCACACGACGCCAAGCGCCCTTGTCGGACTTCGCCAGACCGCAATCCGCCAACTGGCGCGATACCTGCGGGAACGCGCGCGGCGGCACCGACATGTAGAACGCATGGTTACCTCGCGTGCCACGATCACGGTCAAGCTCGGCAACAGTGTTCGACAATCGTTCGAACGCCTTCGGATCATCGAACGTGCCCTGCACAAAACGAATACCGTCGGCGAGCTGCTTCCAGGTCGCCTCCTTAAATGGCGTGCGGCAGTGCGCCTGCACGTTCTCCTTCACGAAATCCTTGAAATGATCCTCGGTCCAATCACGACGTGCAAAACCCGTCAAACCGAAGCTTGGCGGCAATAGGCCACGATTAGCCAGATCATAAATGGCGGGAAGCAGCTTCTTGCGTGACAGATCGCCGGTCACGCCGAAAATCACAATACTGCACGGGCCTGCAATACGTGGAAGTCGAAGATCGCGCGGATCGCGCAGCGGATTCGTCCACTCTTCAGGCGTGCCAAGTACGGATGAAACAGTTTCAGTCATGTGCTTCATAGTATCGCCAACACGTCACGGACGGCAGTGACCATCCGAAAACGTCCTTTCCATATTTTGTGAAAACCCACAAAACCAGCCGTTTTTTAGCGGCTGTGAGCAATATCACAATCGATGATCAATGTATTACTCTGCCGAAAAATCATGCAACCCGGCGAACAGACGATTGAATCCTTCTTGCATGGTGCTTCGCGGGCAGGCCACGTTGATGCGAATGAAATCATGCCCGTTGCCGCCATACTCGGCACCTTCGGAGAACATCACCTGATGATTGCGCTTGAGATGTTCGCACAACAGAGCGGTATCGTGCGTCAGTTTCGAACAATCGACCCACAACAAGTAGGTGGCATGGCTTTCAATCAGGGCGATGCGTCGTTCCGGTGCCGCGGCAGCATTGTATTCGTTGATCATGGCTCGTGCTTCGGCTTTGTTGCCTGCCAAGTATGCGCGCAATTCCTCAAGCCAAGGCTCGCTCTCGTTGAAGGCAGCGAGCGTGGCCGTCATGGCGAAGGCGTTCGGTTCGGCCACTTCGTCCGTGTTGAGCGCACGCCATACCTTATGCCTCAGCACGGGATTTGGAATCATTACGGCAGCCGTGTTAAGACCGGCGATATTGAACGTTTTGGTCGGTGCCATGCAGGTCACGGAGTTCATTGCGCACTGCTCATTCACCGAGGCAAAGGGCACGTAATCATATCCCGGATCGGTAAGATCACAATGAATTTCGTCGCTGATTACGGTCACATGATGGTTCCAGCAAAGCTCACCTATGCGTGCGAGGGTGTCGCGATCCCAGATTCGGCCTACGGGATTGTGTGGATTGCACAGGATCATCAGCGTGGTTTGCGGATCGGCCAACTTGGATTCCAGATCGGCCCAGTTGATGGAGTAATGTCCGGAACCGTCGTATTCCAACGGTGATTCAAGCACGCGGCATCCATTATTGATAATCGAATTGAAGAAAATGTTGTAGACCGGAGTTTGGATAAGCACGTTTTCGTTTGCTGTGGTGAGTTTTCGTACCATGCTGGAGATTGCCGGCACCACGCCGGTGCTGAATACGAGCGATTCCGGGTCGATATCAAGATTATGCCTACGGTGCCACCAGTCAACGTATGCCTGATTCCATTCAGGAGGGACGATGGAATATCCGAAAATACCGTGGTCAAGACGCTGTTGCAGTGCGGCTCGAATCTGTGGAGCGGTTTGAAATTCCATATCCGCCACCCACATGGGCAGCGCATCTCCTGCCTCTTCCCACTTGAGCGAATACGTGCCGGATCGGTCTACGGGAGTGTCGAAATCGTAAGTCATGCCATCAAACTTAAGAACTTCAAGTGGACGAAGTCAAATGCAAGCTGTGAATGATCCCGGTTTCACGACATGCATTGTAATGACTTTGTCGGTCGGGCAGCCCTGTTGTATGAGTTCAAAAACATGGCCTTTCGGACATTCCATACTGGTTCTTTCACATTCATGCTGACGCACCCATTGTGAACGAACCAAACCAAAATAACTAATGTAAATGATGTATTACTTTCCATGCGAGAAGTGCATGAAAACTGTCAATCAGCCAGCCCAGTCGAAAAGTTCCGGACCATTGCGTTGCAAATGGCGTTATTGCATGCGTATTGACTACCATGAACATCAATACTTAAGAAAGGTGGTTTTATGGCATATGCGTTGATAACGGGGGCTTCGAGTGGCATTGGGCGTGAGATGGCGGCATTGTTTGCGGCCGACAGGCATGATCTCATCATTACGGCACGCAGTCAAGGCAAACTTGATGACGTGAAGCGCACGCTGGAACATCGCTATGGCGTGCATGTGGAGACGGTTGCGCTTGATCTAAGCGAGTCTGACGCACCGCAACAGTTGCATGATTACACAGTTTCGCAAGGTTTTGAAGTGGATCATCTCGTCAATAACGCCGGTTTTGCGGATTGGACGGGTTTTCTCGACGCCGACTGGCATCGCCAGCATGAGATGATGCAGCTCAACATGGCCGCGTTGGCTGAACTTACGTACCGTTATGGTCGTGATATGCGCGAGCAGGGTCACGGACGCATATTGAACATCTCTTCTGTTGCTTCAATGATGGCAGGCCCATATATGGCGATATATTTCGCGTCGAAAGCGTTCGTACGATCGCTTTCGGAAGCGGTGTCGTACGAATTGCGAGATACCGGTGTGAGTGTGACCTGCGTATGCCCCGGGCCGACATCCACAGGGTTCGCCAAGGCCGCGAACATGCGTGGCATGAATTTCTTCACGCTGACCAAACCGGCCACCGCCTACCAGCTTGCCACCTACGCGTATCGGAAGATGAAGCAGGGGCGCACGCTTGCCTACCACGGCTACCTCACCAAAGCCGGAGCCGCAGCGGAACGACTACTCCCCCGCGCTCTGACGCGACGGGTCGCCGCAATCATGAATGGCGGCAACCCACGCAACCAGCATCGCGAATAATTCAGGAGGCAACTCAACGAGTTTCCCTTGCGGCTGATCATATTTGCCGCAACACAAAGAGCCGCACACTTTTCATAAAGCGTGAGGCTCTTTTCATCTGTTAATCCGCTAGATTCGTTGCAGAAATACGTCTATCAGGCTTCGATTTCCTCGCGGCCCGGCTCGGCCCACAGCGTGTGGAATGCGCCCGGCTGATCCACACGCTGGTAGGTGTGAGCGCCGAAATAGTCGCGCTGACCCTGGATCAGGGCGGCGGGCAGGCGCTTGGAACGCAGTCCGTCGAAGTACGACAGCGAGGAAGCGAACGCCGGAGTAGGCAAACCGTTGACGGCGGCCTGAGCCACCACGTTACGCCAAGACTTTTCGGCGGTTTCGATGGCGTTCTTGAAGTACGGAGCGAACAGCAGCGACACGTTGGCTTCACCTGATTCGAACGCTTCGGAAATACGGTTGAGGAACTTCGCACGGATGATGCAGCCGCCACGCCAGATGCGTGCCACGGCAGCCAGATCGATATCCCAGCCATATTCTTCGGCAGCAGTGGTAATCTCGTTGAAGCCCTGGGCGTAGGCGACGATCTTGGAAGCGTAGAGTGCCTGACGAATGTCTTCGATGAAGGCCTTCTTCTCATCGTCGGTGAGGTTCAGGTTGCCGTCAGGGCCATTGAAGCCCTGCTTGGCGGCTTCCTCACGCAGATCAGCTTCGGAGGAAAGACCACGGGCGAACACGGCTTCGGCGATGCCGGTGACCGGTACGGCCAGAGACAGTGCGGTCTGCACGGTCCACGTGCCGGTGCCCTTCATGCCAGCATGGTCGACGATCACGTCAACCAGCGGCTTACCGGTCTTCTTGTCGGCCTGATGCAGCACTTCGGCGGTGATTTCGATCAGATAGGAGTCGAGTTCGGTCTTGTTCCACTCTTCGAACACGTCACCGATCTCAGCCGGAGTCATGCCAAGGCCACGACGCATCAGATCGTAGCTTTCAGCGATGAGCTGCATGTCGGAGTACTCAATACCGTTGTGCACCATCTTGACGAAGTGGCCAGCACCATTGAGACCGATATGGGTGACGCACGGTTCGCCTTCGGCCTTGGCCGCGATGGATTCAAAAATCGGCTTCAGAGTCTTCCAGGATTCTTCGGAGCCACCCGGCATCATGGAAGGTCCAAGCAGAGCGCCTTCCTCACCGCCGGACACACCGCATCCGACGAAATGCAGTCCGCGAGCGCTGATTTCCTTCTCGCGGCGAATGGTGTCCGGGAAGTAGGCGTTGCCTGCGTCGACGATGATGTCGCCCGGCTCCATCAGGTCGGCGAGCGCGTTGATCATGGCGTCGGTCGGCTCTCCCGCCTTGACCATGATGATGGCGGTACGCGGCTTGACGAGGCTGTCCACGAACTCTTCGAGGGTTTTTGCCGGGAAGAATTCGCCTTCGTTGCCGTGTTCGTTCATGAGCTTTTCGGTACGGCCGTAAGAGCGGTTGAACACTGCCACCTTGTTGCCGTGGTGTGCGAGGTTACGTGCGAGGCTACCGCCCATTGCGGCAAGACCGACTACGCCGACGTTTGCTTCAGCTGACATGCTGGCCCCTTCCATCAGGAAAAGTAGTACTTTATGAACCGTTCTTTAGTGTAGACCCGAGCTACCCCAGAACCATGGACCGTCTCAAGTCTGACATCATGTCAATCACGCGGCGCAATCGTACGTACGAATCGCATGGCTTCGGCAGGTGTGAGCGACGGCACGTAGGCTTGTGCCACGGCAAGCGATATTTGCGGCAGTTTGGCTGCGTCGGGATAGCAGATATACACTTTCTCTTCATCGGGATGGAATTTCAGTTTGAAACGGAATAGTGAATGGAATCCGTATGCTGGTTCCATGATGTCTGCGACCATTTGCAGTGCATGACGCAACACTTCGCTTTCCTCGTGTTCGCTTTCGTTGGATCCCATACCGGCCAGCGGCGCCGCCGATAAGCTCATGAATTCCACGTTGCCTTCGTCGCGTAGTCGTTCAGCCATGCGTGCAATCAGGAATTCCATGATGCCGTTGACGCTGTCGGTGCGATGCCTCATGAAGTCAAGCGTCCAACCGATGATCGTACCGTCACGATAGGTGGGCAGCCAGCTGGTTACGCCAAGGACTTTGCCATTGCCGTCAACCGCGTAGAGTAGGCGCACCCGGGAGTCGATCAGTTCGTCGACGCCTCCCAAGGTGAATCCCATTTCCGGCAGGGCCTTTTTGCCGGCCCACTGTGCGGAGATCTCACGAATCTGCGTTTGTACTGAGAAGGGTGCCTCCTTGAAAGTGGTGAGCACGTCGGTGATGCCGTCTCGTTTGGCTTTGTTGATGGCGGTGCGCACGTCCTGCCATTTCTTGCCTCGGGTCTGCCATTCGTTGGGATTGACGACCATTTCCGTACCGACGTCAAGCGAATCCCATCCGGCTTTGGTGAGTTCGGCTCGCTGCGATTCGTGCACACTGTAAAACACGGGCGTCCAGGAATGTTGTGTGCAGAATGTTGCGAAATCAGTAAGATCTTCCGCATATTCGCTGGGATCTCCGAATGGTCCTGTCACCGTCAATGCGATGCCGTACGACACTCGATAGGCGATCGCGGAACGTCCGGTTGCGGAAAACCAATAGTCATTGCCTTTCCAAGTTGCCATGAATGACATGGATTCGCCGCCAAGCGGAATAATCGCGTCAACACGATGGTGCAAAGCGTCATTCACCATGGAACGATCCCGCAAACAATCCCAAACACACAGCAGAGCGATAATCCAAAACACCGGACCGACGCACTGATATACCAGCAAGGAGATTCGGCCGACGGGCACAAACTCAGGTTCGATACCACTCAGCAGTCCGATCGGCAACAATCGCTGCACATAATCGGCAAGCAATGCGATCAATTGCGGACTTTCATTGAAATCGTCGGGAGAGGCAAGCCCATATCCGGCATACATCAATCCCAACAACAGAAAAGCCGACAATGCACCTGCCGCAGCACGCAACATAATCTCACTTCTAGTGCGAATCGTAAAACACTGACGGAACGCAATGACGATAACGATAAAAATCAACGGCAATGCCATAGTGGAAAACATCGCATGAAACGCACCATGACGAGCCAACGCAGGCAACGCATCAGCCTGCGAATCGCCAACATATTGCAGCGGAAGCACCACATAAAACAGCATCGCAAGCACCACTGTGCACGCATTGAACAGCACGCTCAACGCTGCGGCAATACGGCGTCCGCGATACAGACCCCATGCGATCAACAGCAGCATCAGCGTCGGCATCAACGACACCAGCCAGTTTCCGGGCATGGTGAATCGCATCATACGATATTGCGCGAAACAGTTGGCATGCGAGGAACCGTTGAGGCAATCCAACACTTGTTCCGTGTCGAATTCCGTGGAACCTGTCAGCAAGCCGAACATGGAGAGCAATCCGAATGATTGTCTTGAGGAAACGGCAACCAGCGAACCGACCGCCTGTACGCCGGCAGCCATACCAATCAGCCTGCGCATCTCATACAAGGCACCATGCCTATACACATCACCTTGACTCTCGGAAGCCATCAAATAGCCAAGCACATGGCCAAGCAACGCCGACGCCAGCAAACAGTAATCGCCGGCTTCACCACGATACAGGAACAGGATCAGCACCACGCTATAGCCGATCACACGAATACGCCGACGCCACAGCATGGCGGTGAACGCGCTGGCACACATCAGCGTGCCCACCACAACAACCAGCGGCCCCAAAATCGCACCATCATGCGAAATCGCATGCCATTGCGGACTTTTGCCTGCGAACAGCGAGCATAATCCCATACCGAGCGCTATGCCGCCAAGCGTGGTGATCAGCGACACCCATGCCGTCTTCGCCTTTCCAATCACCGTTTCGCATAAGCCGAATGCGATGAGTATCAGTGGAATGTCGATCAGCAGACGACCCAACTGAGGCACCGACAGCAGTGAAATCGGCGCGGTATACCAGCGCCCATGCGCGAGCGCGTCAAAACTCACGCGCGACAATTGCGGCGGAAATTGCGTATGTCTAATGCCGCATACGAGCTGCATGCCGACATTGAACAGCGTGATGAACAGCACAAACCCCAAGGTCATGCGATGCTCACGAATCCAGTCGGCAAGATCGGCCATAAGCGCACGAAAGCCAAATAATGGTTTCACTGTTGATTCCTGCGATTGCGTCATAATACAGTACTTCCGTTCGATGATTCAGATTGAAATGCGTTTGAGATTCGGATAGTCGACCAATTTCGGCTTGGCATCGCTCAGTCCCGTGTTGTAGCCGAATACGGCAAGTCCGTACCGCAACGTGTCTTGCACGGCATGCCAGTCATGCGCATTGTCAAGCGATTCGACTGCCGTAACATGCATGCCCGCCTGTTGAGCAACCGGTGCGATGCGTTCGACATTGCGCACGGACTCGCGATCACGCTCCCCCGCACCGATAACAAGCGTCTGGTTCGAAGGCGCATGGTTGCGAATGGCGTTGATGGGGATCTGCTTCTCGTATGCGGTGCGATCGCCGTGGAAGAACCGGCTGATCATACTGCTTTCACTGCCATTGGTCGGTTTGAGCTCGCTGCCGGTGGGAATGATGGTACCGAACAAATCCGGATGGTTCGCACCGATCTGCAGCGAACATGTGGCCCCCTGTGAAAAACCTGCGATCGCCCAGTCCTGCGCTTGCTGTGCCGCCGGAAGATTGGCTTTCACCCAGTCGACCACGTCTTTCGTCAAGTAGGTCAACGCATTGCCGTACACCGGCGAATCCACGCATAGGGTGTTATGCGAATCGTCTCCCAACTGGTCGGCCGCAATAACAATGGGTGCGAGTCCGCCATGATGCTGCGCATAATCGTCCATCATGGTTTGAATGCCGCCCGCGGCAAACACGCGACCCGGAGAGCCCGGCTGGCCGCTCATCATCAGTATGACCGGCAACGCCGGCTTGTGTTTGGCTGTGGCAAGCGCTGCAGGCGGCAGATATACCAGCGCCTTTCGCGCTTCGAAATGCGATGCTGTGGCTGGAATATTTACTTTCCTGACTTCGCCATGTGCGGGAATATTGCTGACGCTACCGTCTGCTTTTTCCTGCTTCCATTGCGTGACGCTAATCAAATCGCTGCGTTTCGCCATTCCCGTCAGGTCGGCTTCACGATAGGTGTCTTGGCCGAACAGTGATCCGATGGTGGCATATTCTCCATACGCCTGATCGATGCCGGTGGCGGCGGAAAGCACCGCGAATACCGTCAATACAACGGCGACGGCACGCAACACTCCCCTATGCTGCACCGCATAGCAAATCGCGAATCCAATGATCGCGCAACCGCAACCGGCCCATGCGACCACATGCGGCCCCAGCTCAACACCGAACACCACAAACACGTCCGACAGCAACCAGGCAATCACCAATCCGGCAATGCCTGCAATAATCGCAATCACTACCGGACACACGACTACGGCAAACGTGCGTTTGCCACCGTCACGACTTCCGGCAACCGTCTCCCATATTGCAGTACCCAGCAGTATCGCCGCCAGCACTGCGGTTACTGAAAACAACGTTGCCGGAAACCAGCCATCCACCAAACTTATGTTCATCAACCATGCACGCATGCTCACTTCTTGCTTTCATATTCTTCATGTCCAATGTGCCAGTTGTAGTCCATGAAACGTTGGCACGACCTCATCCTTGAGGCTGATTTTCCTTGGAATATCGACGAAAAATACTGTGAGCAAGCTGAATGGATGATGCTCTTAGGCAGCGTCTTACCTTTGCCGATCATCGATCATGCCTTGAACGCACGTTCCAATACCCGCCATACGCATGGAACGGACCCCACGTCGGGATCGCCTTCGACCAACAGCGCATTGGGAAGCATCAGTCATGCCGGATCGGTTTGATACTCTGACTGCGGCACGGTTTCCTCCGATCGCGCTTCCTTGCGCATGTTCCCTGTACATGTTCCTTGTACAGCAGACGCAATATCCCATGCAATGTGATTCCAGCTAAGAAGACACTACGAAACGCGTCCAATGCATCCGACCGGCAGCCAAGCGGTATGGTGTTGCATTATGCAGTATGTTTTTTCGGCGTCGAATGTTTCCTGTGTCGTGCCGGTCGACGGTGAGCAACGCACGATTTTCAGCGGATTATCCGTTGATGTGAAGCATGGTGAGATTGTGGATTTGGTCGGCCCTTCCGGATCGGGCAAGAGTAGTCTGCTTACCGCTTTCGCACGATTGAATCCGAATGCGAACGGCAATTTTCAGCTTGAAGGGCGCCCTGCCAGCGAATTCACACCGCAGCAGTGGCGTAGTCAGGTGGCGTATTTGCCGCAGAAGCCGGTATTGATCGGTTCGAGTGTGGCCGAGGCGATTCGTTTACCGTTCACATTGGCTATCCGTGCGGGCGAAGGCAAGCAAGGATTCGGCAGGAAATGGTCGGCCGGTAAGTCTCTCAAACCCACAGATCTACTGCCGGATGCTCGCATTCGAGCCACGCTTGACGCCATTGGCTGCGCGGATATTGATTTGGGGCGTGCTCCGCATGACTTGTCTGGAGGCCAGGCCGCCCGTGTGAGTTTGGCGCGCACCTTGCTTACTTCGCCGAAAGTGCTGCTTGCCGATGAGGTTGATGCCGGTTTGGATGATGAGAACGCCGATAAGGTGGCATCCATCATGGCTCAGGCCGCAGAGCAGGGCATGGCGGTGATTCGTATTCGCCATCGCCCGCCGGATGGGCGTGCCACGCGCATTCTCACACTGGCCAATGGCGTATTGCAGAGTGCGAATGCTCCGCACACCGCAGCAACCAATGATTCCAATGATTTCGCGGCACAGTCCGATTCGGTGCAAGGAGTGCAGGCATGAGCGGCAATTATTATTCCATTGATATTTGGGGTCTGCTTATCGCATTGGTTATGGTCGCCGTGGCCGCAGGCATTTCCGAAGCGATGCGCATGGGCATTGGCAAGACACTGCTATGGTCGGCGTGCCGTGCGTTGCTGCAATTGTGCGCCATGGGTTTCATTATGGAGTTCGTCATCAAGTCGAACAATCCATGGCTGGTGCTGTTGCTGGTGATGTTCATGCTGATCGCGGCCGTGCAAATCACCCTGTCTCGTGCCAAAGGTGTGCCGAAAGGCTTGGCCGGTCCCGTGTTTTTGAGCTTGGTCATCACCATGCTCATTATGATTTCGTTGGTCACCGAATTGATCATTCGCCCGCAACCATGGTATGCGCCGCAATTGGTGGTACCGTTGACCGGCATGCTGCTCGGCAATACCGTGTCCGCTTTGGCGGTTGGGTTGAGCCGGTTCTTCGAAAGCATGAAGGAACGCCGTGACGAAGTGGATACGCTGCTGGCGTTGGGCGCGACCGCTTGGGAGGCCGCACGCCCGTCCATCGTCTCGTCGATTCGTTTGGGTTTGCTGCCGACTACCGCCTCGCTGGCTTCCAGCGGCATTGTGACGGTGCCTGGCATGATGGCCGGTCAGATCATCGCCGGCGGCAATCCTATCGACGCGGCGAAATACCAGTTCCTGATTCTCGCCGCCATCGCCGCGTTAACGCTTCTGGCCGACAGTCTCATTATGGTGATGGCATACCGTAAGTGCTTCACTGCAGACGATCAATACAATCCGATCGCAGGCTGAACAACTTTTCATATAGCCAAGCAATTAATAGACAATCAGATTTAACAGAAAACGGCGTTCGCCAAGTGTTCATATACCATGGCGGACACCGTTTTCTATTGTTTACCAGCTACGCGAGCTTTGATTTTGCTTTTCAGCGATCAACGCGTGCGGAATGGCGCTTTCCTGATGTTCGCATGGCGATGGCGTGACTGCCCTGCATGCTTGTCGTGACGTTCGCCACGGCCGCCACGCTTGACTTCCGTATGACGGTCATAGCGTTTCGCATCCGAGGAACGTTCGTCATGCTTCTTGCCTTTGGACCGACGATTATCGTCATACTGACGTTCGGCACGGGCTTCAGACTTGCGCTGCTTCTTGCTTGGCGCACCCTGCTTTTTCGCAAGCTGTCCGGACTTCTTCTTTCCCAGTTTCCTGCGATTGTCGGTATTGCCGTAATCGCCGTCGTTCCTACGCTTGTTCGTCGTTTCGCGCTGCTCGTTGTCGCTGCGCTGCTGCTCATGCAGGCGCGCATACTTTTCACGACGCTTGCTGTTGCGCTTTTCCTCGTGCTGTTCGCGGCGTTCCTCTTGAATTTCAGGATGTTCCCAACGATGTTCACGCGCTTCGAATTCACGATTGTCACGACCTTCGAACTTGGCGGCACGGCGTTCCGCACGGTTCTTCTTCGGCTCGAACTTCTTCGCGCTGTCGTTACGCTCCTCACGCTGGTCGCGATCGCGACGATCCTTACGTTCGGACTTAAACGGCTTACCGCCCTTGTCTTTGCCGCGATCCTTGTTACGCCCACCGGAACGGTTCGATCTGCCGGAACGTTCGCCGTCGGCACTCCCCTTGCCGTTCTTCCTACGGCGCGGATTTCCTGCCGGCTGCGACTGCTCAAGCGTCCAGCCGAACACCGGCTCGGCCACTTCGCCTACGAGTTCCAACACTTCCGGCGAATCAGGGGTCACATCGATCGGTTCGACCGTCAGTCCGGCCTCACGCATCATGCGACGGGTCCTGCGGCGCTGGTTCGGCAGAATGATGGTCACCACGTCACCGGAATGGCCGGCTCGCGCGGTTCGTCCGGAACGATGCAGGAAGGATTTCGGATCTTCCGGCGGTTCGATCTGCACCACGAGTTCCACACCGGAAACGTCGATGCCTCGCGCGGCCACATCGGTGGCCACCATAACGTTCACATCGCCGGAGTTGAAGGCGGCCAGATTGCGGTCACGCTGGTTCTGGCTCAGATTGCCGTGCAATTCGGCCGCAGGAATGCCGTTCTGCGTTAAATCCTTGGCAAGCTTCTGCGTCTGGAATTTGGTACGGGTGAACAGAATGCGACGGCCCTTGCCGGAAGCGAGGGTGCGCACCAGCTCGTGACGGTTGCCCTGCGTGGTTTTGAACACATGGTGGGTCATCTCGTCAACGGTCGCCGTCGCGGAATCGACGCTATGCACCTTCGGATCAGACAGGAAGGTTTCCACCACTTCGTCCACGCCATGGTCGAGCGTGGCGGAGAACAGCATGATCTGCGCGTCGAACGAAATCTGGCCGAGCAGTCGCTTGACTGGCGGGAGGAAGCCCATATCGGCCATTTCGTCGGCCTCATCAATAACCGCGACCTCAACCTTGTCCAAGGTGAGCGCGCCCTGTTCGATCAAATCCTCAAGACGACCCGGGCAGGCCACCACAATATCGGCACCGGCCTGAAGGTCACGGATCTGGCGGGCATAACGCACACCGCCGTACACGGTGGTGGTGTTGATGCCGTAGATCTGGGCGAGCGGCATGAGTACATCGTTGATCTGGTTGGCGAGCTCACGGGTCGGAGCAAGCACCAGACCACGTGGATGCGGCACGAAATCGTCGGCACGACGTTCCTCGGCATGGGCCTGCTTCACACGATTGACCTCGTGGCGGAACTGGCTCATGTTCTCATACTCGCCGGCATCCACTTCGCCCAAGCGAGCGACCAGCGGAATCGAAAATGCCAGCGTCTTGCCGGATCCAGTGCGACCACGGCCAAGAATGTCTCGCCCAGCCAACGAATCGGGAAGCGTGTCGGCCTGAATCGGGAAAGCGGTTTTCTTGTCATCGGCCGCAAGCACGCGGACCAGCGGACCAGGAACGCCAAGTTCGGCGAACGTCAACGGACGTTCCTCTTCCTCGCCCATCGCTTCGGAAGCGGCTGCGAGGGTATCTTCATCAAAAACGGTATCGGGCACAATGGCCTTTCATGTCAAATATTACGCACGTTGCGCAAACCTGATAACTGTAGCCTATGCCCAATACTTTTGCTTACGTTCCTTCAATCCTTCATATCCGTTATATTCACGCCGGATTGCGGTTGATTTCGATATCGGTGACGGTCAGATTCGCTTTGTTGACCAGATTGAACAGAATCACTTCGGCCAGTTGGTCGGCACGCATGAAGGTATGCTGCTTTTCTTCTGAAACGTAGTCATGGCTGTCACGGTAGAACGGGGTGTCGATGCCACCCGGATAGACACCCACGATTTTCACACTGGTCCCCTTGTATGCGGCCTGCAAACTCTTGGTGTAGCCCTTCTCGCCCCACTTGGTGGCGCAGTACACGGATTCGTTGGGGTTGCCTCGCGTTGCCGCAGTAGACATGACGTTGGCGATTTTGAGATTCTGCTCACCGTCCGCTTTCAGTGTTTCCACGCTCCACAACACCATGCCTTTCAGACCTTTCAGACACTTGTCCACATCGGCCGCTTCGTATGCGGTCGGGACTTTGAACGAAGGCTGACCAGCATTGTTGATCAGCAAATCGATATGACCGATTTTCGAGATTGCGGCAACAGAGTTCTTCACGAACGATTCGTCGGAAATATCGCCCACAAAAGCTCTGTATTCGTCGGCAGCAAAAGTCTTCGACAACTCCGCCTGGCGTGCGCCATTGAAATCAATACCAGCAACGAACCATCCTTTGGCGATCAACTGTCGAGCCAGCTCGTATCCCAATCCAAGCGCGGAACCGGTGACGATAGCGATTTTCTTTCCGTCTGCGGTACTCATATGATGAACTCCTTCATTCAAAAATGGACACAACCCCTTTTGCATCATCATACCCATTCAACCCCACATGAAGTCAGACGATTGACGTTTTCTTCTGTGTTACATTCCGCAATCTGCTGATCTCTTCATTACATCTGGTTTCAACACCGTTTTCAGCGAGTCCACATATTTCGTATCCCCATGAGCCATAGACCCGTACAACCAAATTTCAGAGATGCCCTATCGATGAAGACTCCGACGTATGCTTTCATCTTGAAACTTCTCAATAATCGTCATATCCTCATCGCATCTCTAATGCCTTGCACACGCGAAAGCTACACAGGCGTACGCAAAAGGCCCTTCCGGAACAGGGAACGTTTGGGAAGGGCCTTCAGAGCGATGCAAACGATTATTGCATCACAGGATGTCGGGGTCGTTCTTGTCGATCGTGCCGGTGGCCTTGCCGATGGCCTTCAGACCGTGGTAGGCGACGAGAATCACGATGGTGCCGATGGCGATGCCGTTGAAGGAAATGCCATTGAAAGCGAACGCGAACTGGCCGATGGCGATGATCATGGTGATTGCGGCAACCATGATGTTCAGCGGCTTGTCGAAGTTGACCTTGTTCTCAACCCAAATACGAATACCGACCATGCCGATCATGCCGTACAGCAGGGTGGTCACTCCACCGAGCACGCCAGCCGGAATCGTGTTGATGATGGCACCGAACTTCGGGCACAGGCTCAACAGCAGTGCGAAGCCAGCCGCGCACCAGTAGGCTGCGGTGGAATACACCTTGGTGGCTGCCATCACGCCGATGTTCTCACCGTACGTGGTGGTGCCGGAACCGCCGCCGAAACCGGCGATGGTGGTGCCAAGACCGTCGGCGAACAGGGCGGTGCCGATCTGGTCATCGTAGTCGCGGCCGGTCATCTGGGAAACGGACTTGACGTGGCCGACGTTTTCGGCGACGAGCACGAGCACCACCGGAACGAACATCGGCAGAATCGTGAAGTCAACCTGCGGCAGGTGGAAAGTCGGCAGACCAACCCAAGCGGCATCGCCGATGGCGGAGAAGTCAACCTGACCACGAATGCAAGCGTATGCGTAACCGATGATCACACCGATGAGAATGTTGAGTCGACCAAGCAGACCCTTGAACAGCACCGCAACCAGCAGCACGGCCGCCAAAGTCACGATAGCGGTGTCGGGAGCGACCTTGAAGTTGTTCCACACGCTCGGAGCCAAGTTGAAACCGATGATGGCCACAATGGCACCGTTGACAACCGGCGGCATGATGATGTCGATCCACTTGGCACCCGCGAAGTGCACGAGTACACCGATCAGAGCCAGCAGCAAACCAGTGACGAGAATGCCGAAGGATGCGACGGCGATGCCCTTGTTCGCCGTGGGGACGGCGGTGATCGGGGCAATGAAGCCGAAGGACGAACCCAAGTAGCTCGGCAGCACGTTCTTGTTGATCAGCAGGAACAGTGCGGTCGACATGGCCGTAAAGAACAGGGTGGTGGACGGGTCGAAACCAGTCAGAATCGGCACCAGGAACGTGGCACCGAACATGGCGATGACGTGCTGCGCACCGATTTCGGCGGTGCGCGGCCACGTCAGGCGCTCGTCAGGCTCAACGACTTCGCCCGGCTTCAGCGTCTTGCCGTCACCGTGGACCTGCCACGTGAACAGATTGGACATGCGATTGTCTCCTTAACTCTCTTGCGCGGCAAGCAAAAACGCGCCGCGTGTCATAGCCATTGTAGTGGGGCGTGGACACGGGCGCGTTTCGTACGCAAGATGGGGGCATCAATCGTCGATATCGGCCAATCCGATCATGCAGTCAACAGACCGACACACATCACAGGTGACGGTCAACCGCATGAACAACGTCCACCAAATCGCCATTCGACAGCACTGGACGCTTGAATTCACGCCAATCTTCGACCTTCACCACCCAACGACCTTCCGCACCGTCGAACACCGGACGGGCGGTCTGTTCCCAACGGAACCGCTTATACGTACGCTCGGTGGCCGGATCGCGACGCGAATAATGGAAGCACGTACAATTAGTGATCTTCCATTCGTCGGACGCCGCACGGTGCATGAATTCCTCGTCGGACAAGTCCTCCAAAGTGAGCATAAGCGCCAGCATGAGGTCGCCGTGACTGACCATCACCACGGATTCCGCGTCCGACTTGCGGTTCAGGGACGTGAGCAGATTATGCACACGGTTTTCGGCCACATCGGCGATCGATTCGCCCGCCGGCGGACGCCAATACAGCGGATCAGTGTTCTTGAACATCCAGTTGCGCGCGTAATTGGTTTTGAAATCATCTTTCGTGATGGTATTGATCTCACCCCAGGAGCGTTCGCGCAGCACGCGTGTCTCCTCCCATTTCGCCTTAGGCAGGGCCATCGTGGCAGCCGTCTCACGCGTGCGCACGTACGGCGAGACGAGGTAACGGTCGAACAACGGCTGCTGTGAGACCAGCCAGCGGCCGATGCAGTCCGCCTGCTTGCGGCCGGTGGCCGTAAGCCTCCACGAACGGTCGGGCACGGTGACGTTATCCTGCGTATACAGCGAGTTGTCACCCTGTTCACCGGCACTGATAATCACGTTTGCTTCGGATTCGCCATGTCGAATCACATACAAATCAAGGGGCATTCCCATATTCGCTTATTCCTTTGCTTTCATCCACATCCTGCGCGCGTTTCTCGTTCTGCCGTTCATTCGGCCGGCGCGCATCATCATTGAATGCTTCCACCGTAGTCGATTTGAACGTATGCCACACGCGAAACCACGTCGATTTCACGATTGGCACACCCGAAGTTCGCGATGCCGTCACGTCCGGTTCACCGCATCACCCTCGACACGCCGAGGCGCTACTACTCCGGCCAGATGCCGTTCTGTGAGTACTTGGCACGGTATTCCCCCGGTGTCATGCCGCTATGTTTTTTGAAGACTTTCGTGAAATGGCTTTGCGACCGGTATGCGAGGATCTGCGCGATCTCATTGAAGCTGTATTCCGAGTATTTCAGCATGTTTTCGGCGGCTTCCATGCGTTTGTCGGTGATATATTGCGATATCGCTGTGCCCGTCTCCCGTTTGAACAGTTCCGACAGATACGTGGGATTCAAATGCACGCGTTGTGCCAGAATCGCGACAGTGATTTTCTCATGCAGATGGTAGTGGATGTAGTCCATGCATTCGTTGACGGCTTTGGAATGCGTTTCCGTCTTCTGCATGTCGGCCATGGCCCAAGTGAAGAATGTCATCATGTCGGTATGCAGACGGCGCACGTCGTCAGGGGTTTTGCAGCTTTCCAGATTCTGGATGTACAAATCGGAGGCGTTGTAGGCGTCTTCCTCGTCCATGCCACCTTCAATGGCGAAACGCGTAGCCAAGGTAATGGTGGTGATGAAACGGTATTTCGCATTTTTCAGAGAATCGTCCGACAGATGGCCGTATAGTCCGGAATCCCACAGTTTCGCGCTTTCCGAAATGGCATTGATGTCGCCGGAGCGCATCATGTCATACTGCTTCATTTCCTCAACGTAGCGATGGTGGCGTACCCGATCCTCACGCGAAAGAAAGTCCAGATACCCCAGCTTCGCCTCATCGACAACCGCCATTGCTCCCCTGCCATTTTGTAACTACCTTCTTTCAAGGATATCTCCATTGCTCACAAAACCGATCTGTTTTGCCTAGAAGTAGGTGCTCCAGCCGAGCTTGACGGCGAGGATGATGCCGGTGAGCACAGCGGCGGCGCGCATGATGTTCTCCGGAATATGGCGGGTGACGGGTGGTGCGATCGCACTGCCGATCGTGCAACCGAGGCACATCATGATGGCGAACGGCCAATCGACGGAACCACGGATGATGAACATGATCGCAGCGGAAATATTCGCGCCGAACCCGACCACCGTTTTCAACGCATTAATCTGATGGAACGGACCGATCTTACCCAAGTCGAGAATCGCCAAGGCAAGCGTGCCTGCTGCGGCACCGAAATAGCCGGAATAGACGCCGACGAAACTCACGCCGACCCACAGCCACCACGGATCGTTGCGCAACGTGCCGCTTGCGGTTTTGCTGGCGATCCGCGCGGCTCGTTCGCCTTGATGCGATTGCGGCAGCGCCTGCGCCACGGCGTCGCGCGCGGCCGCCTTCTTCCGTGGATTGAGTGCGATGATGATCGCGCTGAACAGGATCAGCGGCGGCACCGCGCATTCGAACACTTCTGCCGGCAGTTCCAGCAGCAACAGCCCGCCGATGATGCCACCGACCAATCCGATGCAGGCGTAGACGGCCACGCGCACGCCTTGGCCTCTAAGCTCCCTGCGGGCGGAAAGCAGTCCGCCGATGCCCGTACCGCACACGCCCACCGTGTTCGTGGTGTTGGACAGCACAGGCGGAATGCCGAACGCCAGCAACGCCGGATAGGATATCAGCGAGGATGCGCCGACCGCGTATCCAACGAATCCCGCCCCGATGCCGGCTGCGAGCACCAGCAGCAATGTGGTGATGGACACTCCCGCGATCATGACCGTTTCTCCCGATTTCCCGACTGATATGACAACGGGAGCCAAGCGTAATGGCTTGACTCCCGAAAATATCGGTTTTGTTCAGAACGTGGCTGACTGCCGCGTTTGAACTATCGTTGTTCAGGGATTGCGCTTGGCAATCAGCGACTCGGTCCAGTAGGCGGCGAGCGGGATCAGCGCCCACTGCAAAGCAAGACCGGGCAGTCCAGCGGCCAAGTCACTCGTCCAAGTGGCGGCGATGCTGTTGCCGGAACCGAATGCGAACACCGCCACTGCAGTGGCTACGGTCAGTACGACACGGCCGGCAAGTTGGGCGATAACCACCTTTACTAGGCTTGGCAGCTTGATCTCACGCAGCAGACCTGCAACCAAACCGTACGCGCACAATTCAATCATCATGAACGGCAGAACAGCCAGCATCGGCATGCCGGAAAGCAGGAAGCTCGCCAGTGGAGCAGCTGCGCCTGCAATCGCACCAACCGCTGGACCTGCGATCAAACCGACGAAAATAATCGGCAAGTGCATAGGCAGAAAGGCAACGCCCAACGCAGTTCCTCGTCCGGAAACCGCTCCGATCACATGGAACAACTGCGGCAACGCCACTGCGGCGACAATGGCAAGCACGGTTGCGGCGGCTTTGACGCTCACGCTCAAGCGTGGCAGATCAGTGCGACGCAAGGAAACTGCTGTAGTGGAAGTCATGTTCATTCTCCTTTTTAAAAGCTTTCTTTTCACAAGCTTTCGTTCATTATGAAAAATTCGTTATGTATGATTCGTTATTCGTTTGATTTGGCAGTATCTACAACCATGTTGGCAATTGCGCGTGTTCCAGTTTGCTCGAAATACCGATTCTCCAAAGGAATCCACTCGTCGATGAATCGCTGCAGCATACGCGGATTACGTGCCTCGAGTCTGCGTAACTGCTCATTGGAATCAATCATCAGGCAGATCATCAAATCGTAGTATTCACGCAATGCGGGATGCATGCTATAACTGCCTTCGACAATCGTCAAACGAGCAGGTTCGACACTATGCGAAGCCGCAAAATCGCCGGTATGGCAATCCCAAGGACGATACTGCACGATATTTCCGGCAACGAGCGGAGCCAGCACCTCTTCTTCGAATCGTTCCCGATCGACATTGCCTCCCGGTTCGGCGAACCGTTCCGGAGTGCGTTGTTCCGGGCGCAGGAAAAAATCGTCCATATGCAGCACATTGCCGTCGAAACGACGCTGCAGCAAAGCCGCCAACGTGGTTTTGCCCGACGCGCATGGCCCGTCGATCGCCACAAACACATGCTCGCGTTCCGTAAACACACGTTCGATGCGTTCGATCACGGCCCGCGCGTCTTGAACCGCCTGCGCCTCCTCCACGTTTTCCATGGATTCCTTAGATTCCTTGGATTCCATCATCGCCGACTCCGTGCACACTACTCGAGCACGGTCAAACGGTATGCACGCGAACCAAGCCCAAGCCCTTCGGCGTATTCGAGCGTGTGCTCGCCATGCCTGGTGGCGATACGCTCGGTCACGGACGCGCCGTCCGGCGCCACATGAATCAGATCGACACACGCTTGGTCAAGTGCCACCGGGTCGAACGACGAAAGCACGCCAATGTCATGCATGTCCGGCTCGGACGGCGTGGCGAAGCAGTCGCAATCCACCGACAAACGGTTCATGACGTTCAAATACATCATCTTGCCGTTCATGTGGCTGATCACAGCCTCATCCGCTTCGGCCATCGACTCGAGAAAGTCATCCTGCTCAGCTTCGACCCACTTGTCTTTAGCCACGCCTGCGGAATGAATCCAACGTTTGCCGTTCGACGATGCGATGCCGATGGACACGTTCTTCAACGCGCCTCCGAAACCGCCCATTGGATGCCCTTTGAAATGCGAAAGCACGAAGATGGAATCATAGTCGTCGATATGCCTGCCGACGATGTCATAGGCGATATGGCGGTGCTTGGCTACCGGAATCTCGATCTCGCCGCCCATGTCCATGATCTGGATCGGAGCGATGTCGTCGTATCCACGTTCCTTGAACACGGCAAGGCTTTTTTCGGGAGTCTCTCGATTGCCGTCGTATGCCGTTGCGCATTCCACCAATGTTCCGCCGATCTCCTGTACCAAATCCCTGACCAGCGCGGGATTCAGATTATTGGATTTTTCGGATTCTCCGGAATGGATTTTGATGGCGACCTTACCTTCCGGCCTAGCTCCCAACGCATGATATGCGGCAACCAGACTTTCTGGCGTAATCACGGGAGTGAAGAACACCTCGGGAGCCGACGCATCATCTGTACGATGTTCCAATTCCTGCGCTTTCGCAATATCGAAATCAGTCATAATCCTCCTCGATTCTGCTCGCTTCAGCATAACCGATTACAGACTATCAATCTCAAGTCCGGTTGAACCAAACCGACACTCCCACCGCACCAGCCATTCCACCGCACCAGCACAAGACCATGTCCACGTCTTAGCCCGAACTCATCGCGTTTACATAATGACTGCTACGCTTGCCGAGTTCTTACGATTCGTCAAAAGAATGTCGAAGGCGTTGACGTACCGCGCGATAATCATCAAAGAAAGGAACATCATGGCGGAACTTGTTACGATGGCGCTGTTCTGTGCGGCTTTGATTGCCTGCATCATAACCAACATATCCATCGTTCCCGCACTGCTGGCCGGCGTGGTCATGTTCCTCATCCATGGCAAAATCACCGGTCACAAATTCGCGACCATGCTTTCCAAAGGGTTCGCCACCATGCGTGCCGCAAGCATTGTGGCGGTGACGTTCGTGCTGATTGGCCTGCTGACCACGCTATGGCGCGCCGCCGGCACCGTGCCGTTCATTGTGGCGAACACTTCCAGCCTGGTGCGCCCGCATGTAGTGATTCTGCTCGCCTTCCTGCTCAACTGCCTCATGTCACTGCTGACCGGATCATCGTTCGCTACGGCCGCCACCATGGGCGTCATCACCATGACGCTCGGCACGTCCATGCAGGTTTCGCCCGTATTCCTCGGCGGTGCGATTCTGTCGGGCGTCTATTTCGGCGACCGCTGCTCCCCTGTTTCCACCAGCGCGCAATTAGTCAAAGCACTCACACATACGAATATTTTCGACAATATCGTACTGATGTTGAAAACATCTATTGTTCCGTTCATCATCACGTGTGCGATTTATGCTGTGTTGGCTTTGTGCACGCATCCTTCCGCAGGTTCCATTGATATCACGGGATTGTTCTCAAGCGCGTTCGATCTTCATTGGGTTACCGTTATTCCCGCGTTGGTGCTTGTGGTGCTTGCGATCGCCCGAATGGACGTGCGCATTACGATGGGCGCAAGTATTCTCACCGCATTGCCGGTTTGCGTGCTGGTGCAGCATATGGATTGGCTGGAGATTGGCCGTGCTTTGGTGTTCGGTTTTCATTGTTCGAACGCCCAAGTGGCGTCGTTGATTGACGGTGGCGGCATCGTTTCGATGATCAAGGTGATACTGATCGTCTGCATTTCCTCGTCGTATTCCGGTATTTTCCAGGAAACGGGGTTGTTGGATGGCACGCATCGGCTTATCGCTTCGATGGCGAAGCACATCAGCGTGTTTGGTGCGACTTTGGTCACGTCTGTGGTTGCGAGCGCGGTTGCCTGTAATCAGACATTGTCGATTATGTTGACTGATCAGTTGTGCGGCAATTTGGAAAACGACGAGCAGCGCAAGGTTATTAATTTGGAGGATACCGCCGTTGTGGTGGCTCCATTGATTCCATGGTCGATTGCCGGCGCGGTGCCGCTTGCTTCGGTTGGGGCTCCTACGGAAAGTCTGTTGTTGAGCTGTTTTCTGTATTTGCTGCCGATTTGTTCGCTGGTTCGTACCTTGATTGCGGATCGTCGCAAAGTTTCGGATTAATACCAGATTACTTTTAATACAAATAAAAAATGTGCCGTGCACTGATTATCCCAGCGCACGGCACAACGGTATTTGGAAGATATAAAAGATATGTGGAAGATTTTTAGAAGAACAGCGCTGCCACTCCCGCTGCGAAGCACATGAGCAGGATCGAAGTGATGAGGCTGGCAAGGAACGCCTTCTGCCCCTTCTTGGCGAGTGCCGAGAAGTTCACGGTGATGCCCAATGCGGCCATGGCCATGCCAAGCACGATGTAGGCGAAATCGACCAGCTGCGGGGTGATGGTGGCGATGAACGGCACGAACGTGCCGATGATCGACGCTCCGACGAAGCCGAGCATGAACCACGGGAATGAGATCTTGCGCTTGCCGTCCGAAGGCATCTGCGAATGGTTCTTATCCCACCAGATGGCGATGATGATGGCTGCGAAAACGAGCATAAGCACTCGCGACAGCTTCATGATGGTGGCGATGTCGACCGCGCCGAACGCGTCACCAGCCGCCACCGCGTGTGCGATTTCGTGCAGGGATGCGCCGGCTGTGATGCCCAGCTGGGTGTTAGTCAGTCCGGTAAGCGGTCCAAATGCGATTTCCACGAGGGCGAAGATCGTGCCCATGATGGCGATGATGGCCACGGCCATCACTTCATTGTTGGCTTTCTCGTCTTCCTGTTCCGGTGGAACCTTGATGGATCCGGAAAGTCCCATGACGGCTGCGGCACCACAAATGCCGGTACCGCCAGCCACCAGAATGGCCAGTTGCGGGTCAACGCCGAGCTTACGGGCGATGTTGTAGCACACGACGATGGTGAGCGTCACCACAACAGCGGCAATCGGCAAGCATTTGATGCCTTGCGTGAACAGCACCTGCAGGTTGAGCTTGAATCCAAGCAGAATAATACCCAAGCGGAGCAGCTTGTTGGAAATCAGTCCTGCTGCGTCTTTCACACCGGCCTTATGCTCTGGTGAACGGCTGGAATACCATTTGCGAATCGGAAACTGCAGCACCATGCCGATCAGCAGTGCGATAATCAGCGCACCGAACAGGCTGAATCCAGGGAATTGCTTCAGCCATGAGGCGATAATGGACGCGGCCAGCGTCACAATGCCGATGAATACCATCTCTTTGGTGGCGATACGTTTCCGCCACTTCTCACAAAACTCTTTCACAAGTATTCAAGAATAAAGCAGATACAGCGTGGAATCAACAGTCAAGTTCACATATTCGGCATTACGATTTGCTGCGATGTGGGAGTTGCACTTCGGAGAAGATGATTGCGGCGAAAATCAGCGCGAATCCGCATACTGACGGCACGGTAAGCGCAAACGAGATTTCGAATGCCACGCGGTACTTTGGAAAATGTTTTACTGCGCTTTGGCTGCTTGTTGATTCACCCAGTTGTCGGCCATTTCGATGGCTTCATCAAGCGTGGTTTTGGCGGCCTTGTAATACTTGGATTCTTTGACGCCGCTATTGTCGATCAGCTGCTGGCCCGCATCAACGGCTTTGGATAGCACGCTCAACAGTTTGCGTCCAATAAGGGTGAGATCGCCGTCATTGCCGAGTTTGTCGATAAGCGCGTTTGCCTTGTCAAGCGATTCCTGCAAAGCAAGTTTGGAGTCTTCCAACGATTCGGCATTGTCGTCTGACTTGTTTTGACTCGTCCCATCATTGGATTGCGTTGAATTCGACGTGCCATCGGAGGTATCGCCGCCGCTTTGCGACTGCTGGTTCTTTTCGATTGTCTTCAGACTGCCGTTCAGGGAGTCAGTTGCGCTGTCCAATGTTTTGGAGACGAGATTGAGCTGCGTGATGGTGGCGTCCGCCTTACAGCCTTCCGTATCGACCGTG